>JAABUX010000335.1_pt1 | contig 79724 bp, 79 predicted proteins | sample 5561851 | NCBI WGS metagenome assembly JAABUX01 (sample SAMN10711883, study PRJNA513361) | rock metagenome | isolation source: Antarctica rocks | place: Antarctica: Victoria Land, Richard Nunatak red sandstone | collected 2016-01-03 | reverse complement strand
GACTTCGCACGATTTTCTCGAGCTTCCGGCGTTCGGGCTCACTAAGGGTAATAACGTCTGCAATGCGCATGGGACAAGTATACATCAATCCAGCATACATTACAAGCTGCTTGACGTACTACACTAGGACCTCAAGTCGTAGACACTACGAGATCGCCGATCGGCAACGACGACCAGGCGGGCTCTGCAAGGATCGCGGATGTTTCGAACGACGCGAACGACGCGGCCAGCTTCTACCACAAACCGCTCGCTATCGATAAGGACTCCCTCGGTAAGACCGCCCCGCTCATCCGTCACTGCTTGTAGCTTCCTCAGACGGTGGTACCCGCTTCAAAGTCACATCCGGACCTCGGAGCCGTCTCTAAGGGACAAGAACTAGTCGGACTCGTTAACCGGATGACCGATGGGCGTCAGCCGCGGGCAGCCGATGCGGCTCCGCCACCGAGGTCTTTGAGTCTGCAACGTTTACGGCCTCCGGCGCAGTCTAGCAATGAAACGCGATCCGCCCCTAGCCTGCAGTAGCGCCGGCCGCGCGTGGAGAACGAGACGGTCCGTGAAGGACATCCGTGGACTTCCCGTTCGTGCGAAACGCCGCTCGCGACCGTCGCTGCGGGCGCGGCTTCGCACCTACTGGATCGTCTCGGCGGTCGTCGCGAGCCTCATCATCTGGGGCGGGGTCGCGATCGTCCGCTGGAACGGCTTCTGCCCGCGGGATGTCTCGATCGAAGGCACCGCCCGCGTCGCACCGGCTGACGTCGAGCAGGCGGCGGCCGTCGACCATCATGCCAATATTTGGCTTGCGAATATCGGCGCGATGGAGCGCCGCATCGAGGCGATTCCGTACGTCGCCGTCGCTCGGGTGCATCGGCGGCTGCCGGCGAGCGTGACGATCGACGTCGTCGAACGCACCGCCGACGGCTGCGTGCGTTTTGCGGGCCGGCCGCCGGAGGACGACGTGATGGTCGATGCGACGCGGCGCGTGCTCGCGTCCGGCTGTGAGAGCGCGCCGAAGCTGCGCTACCTCGTTCACGGCGCGCCCGTGCCGCCCGGCCGGACGCTGCCCGCCGGAGACCTCGCGACGCTGCAGAGCGACCGGCGCGCGCTGACGTTGCTCGGCCGGGACTTCACGACGTTCTCGCTCGACCGGTTCGGCGGCCTCGATGCGACGCTGCCGGACGGCATCGCCGTCCGCTTTGGCGACGACGAAGATCTCGGCGAAAAAGAGCGCCTGATCGGGCCCGTCCTCGCCGCCGTCGCGGACCGGCTCGACGCCGTGCGTGCCGTCGACGTGCGTGCGCCCTCCGCGCCTGTGGTAGATTACCGCTGATGCAATCGACTCGCCCGCTCCCGCTCCGCGTCGCCGCCATGGCAACGATCGGTGCCATGCTGGCCTTGGGCGCGGCGCGCGCCGCCGGCGCGTCGGACGACGGCGGCTCGGCGGCCGGGACGATCGTGCTCGAAAGCGGCCGCCTCGCGATGCCGCTCGCGCGCGCGGTCGAGGTGCGCGCCGTCGATTTCCAAGGCAACCCGGTCGGCCGCGTGCACTACACCGCGTCGCGCGGCGCGACGCTCCGGTACGACGTCGAACATCTGCCGCTCGGGCAAACCCTGCTGATCGAACTCGAGATCCGGCCCGGCAGCTTTCCCGAGACCCGCCGGGGGCCGGCCCTCGGGATCACGCCGACGCTCGCGCGAAACGACCACAGCTCGCCGCTCTACGCCTTCGTGCTCGGTCACGCCTCGCCGCGCAAGGCACCGCTCGATTTCCGCGTCGCCGCATCGCACGACGCCTCGCCGGCCGAAGTCTCGCAGCGGTAGTCTTCACCCGAGTTATCCACACCTATCCACAATATACACAAGGGTTCGCCCGCAGCGACCACAATATGTGGGGGGTGAACCGCCCCGTTCGCGGCGCGACGATCGCCGGACTCGATATCGGTACGACGAAGACGTGCGCGGTCGTGGCGACGAGCACGCCCTCGGGCCTCGACATCATCGGCGTCGGTGAGGCGCCGTCGACGGGTCTCAAGAGAGGCGTGATCACGGATCTCGAAGAGACGGTCCGTTCGATCGAAGCCGCGACCGAGAAGGCCGAGCGCATGGCGGGCGTCCACATCTCGCACGTCTACGTCGGCGTCACGGGCGAGCACGTCCAGAGCCAGAACAACCGCGGCGTCGTCGCGATCTCGAGCGACGAGCGCGAAGTGCTGCGCGCCGACGTGCGACGCGTCGTCGAGGCCTCGAAGCTCATCGATATCGGGCTCGAGCGCCAGATCATCCACGCGCTGCCGCGTCACTTCTCGGTCGACGGCCACGACGGCGTGCGCGATCCCGTCGGCATGTCGGGTGCGCGGCTCGAAGTCGACACGCACATCATCACGGGCTCGAACGCCTTCATCACGAACGTCTTGAAGTGCGTGCACCGCGCCGGCCTCGAGCCCGCGGGGCTCGTCTTCGAGCCGCTCGCGTCGTCGGCCGCGACGCTGCTCTCAGAAGAAAAGCACGTCGGCGTCGTCTTGATGGATATCGGCGGCGGGACGAGCGACATCGCCGTCTACAGTGGCGGCGGCGCGCTCCACACCTCGACCGTGCCGATCGGCGGCAACACGATCACGAACGACATCGCGCTCGTGCTGAAGACGACCTTCGCCGAGGCCGAGAGCCTCAAGCGCAGCTTCGCCTGCGCGATGCCGACCGCGACCGAGGCGACGGACGTCGCGATGTACCGGACGCTCGACGGCGCGACGCAGCAGACGATCACGCGCGCGCAGTTGCGCTCGATCGTCGCGCCGCGCGTGCTCGAGATCTTTCGCCTCGCAAAGCAGCAGGTCGCCGCGCGCATCCCGCGCGACGTCTTGCTCGCCGAGATCGTCATCACGGGCGGCGGAGCGCATCTCGCCGGAATCGCGGCGGCGGCGGCGGAATACTGGTCGCTTCCGGCGCGACTCGGCAGGCCGACGGCGGTCGGCGGACTCACCGACGCCGTGAAGCAGCCGCAGTACGCGACCGCCGTCGGACTCGTGCTCTTCGGACCCAGCGGCGACGGCGCCGTCTGGCACCGGCCGGGCACCACCATCTTTTCGAAGATCGCCTCGCTGTGGGGCGAGATTTGGAACTGACCCAGCTTCCGCTCTTTCCGGAGGAGACTCGTTTGGCAGAATCCCGTCGTTACAACCCCGAGCACGCGGCCACGATCAAAGTCTTCGGCGTCGGCGGAGGCGGCTGCAATGCCGTCAATCGCATGATCGAAGCCGGTCTTGCCAATATCGAATTCTACGCGATCAACACGGACGTCCAGGCGCTACGCGGCTGCCGTACCGAGAACACGGTGCAGATCGGCAACGGTCTGACGCGGGGCCTCGGTGCCGGCTCGAATCCGGAGTCGGGTCGCGAAGCCGCCGACGAGTCGCGCGAAGACCTCGCGATGATCCTCGACGGCGCGGATCTCGTCTTCATCTGTGCCGGCATGGGCGGCGGCACGGGCACGGGCGCGGCGCCCGTCATCGCTGAGCTCGCGCGCGAGTCCGGGGCGCTGACGGTCGCCGTCGTGACGAAGCCGTTCGGCTTCGAGGGCCGCAAGCGCATGCTCGCCGCGGAGCGCGGGATCGCCGAGCTCGAAGCGAAGGTCGATACGCTGATCACGATTCCGAACGAACGCATCTTGCAGATCATCGAGAAGAAGACGCCGCTCCAAGAAGCTTTTGCGTACGCTGATGATATCTTGCGGCAGGGGATCCAGGGCATCAGCGATCTCATCACGCAGCCCGGTCTCATCAATCTCGATTTCGCCGACGTCAAGACGATCATGACGGATGCGGGCTCGGCGATGATGGGCATCGGCGAGGGCTCGGGCGAGCACCGCGCCGCCGACGCCGCGCAGAAGGCGATCGCCTCGCCCCTGCTCGAGACGACGATCGAAGGCGCGCGCGGCGTCATCTTCAACATTACGGGCGGCGCCGATCTCTCGATGTACGAAGTGAACGAAGCGGCCGAGATGATCGCGCGCGCGGTCGACTCGGAGGCGCAGATCATCTTCGGCGCCTCGGTCGATCCCGCGCTCGGCCAGAAGGTGCGCGTCACCGTCCTCGCCGCGGGTTTCGGTCCGCGTCGCAAGTCCTCGGAGAGCGCGAGTGCGAGCGGTTTCACGAGCTTCGCGAGCCCCGAGTTCGACAAGGTCGCTCCGGTCAACATGGACGACATCGAAGTGCCGGCCTTCTTGCGCTACCGCACCTGACGCGCGACCGGCTTGCAGAAGGGCGGCTCCGATGGGAGTCGCCCTTCGTGCTTCCGTCCGAGATGGGCGGCCGCGCCGAGCGAGAACCGCCTTGCGATGCAGCTCACCGTACCGGACGACGTCGCGGCCCGCGCGATCGATCTGCGCCGCGCGATCCATCGTCATCCCGAGCTCGGCTTCGAAGAAGAGCGCACGGCGGCGCTCGTCGAGGTGGAGCTGGAGGCTCTCGGCATCACGCATCGCCGCATCGCGACGACCGGCGTCGTCGGCATCGTGCGCGGCGCGCGTCCCGGCCGCACGAGCGGCCTGCGCGCCGACATGGATGCGCTGCCGCTCGTCGAGCAGAGCGGCGAATCGTTCAGCTCTGAAGTCTCCGGCAAGATGCATGCCTGCGGTCACGACGCGCATACGGCGATGCTGCTCGGCGCCGCGCGCATGCTGCAGGCCGAGCGCGCGACGCTCGCCGGGACGGTCGTGCTGCTGTTCCAGCCGGCGGAAGAAGGGCCGGGCGGCGCGCTGCCCATGATCGCGGCCGGCGCGATGGACGATCCCGCAATCGACGCCGTCGCGATGCTGCACGTCGACACGCGCCTGCCGACCGGCACGATCGGCGTGACGGCGGGCGCCGTCAACGCCGCCGCCGACGAGTTCCACATCACGATCGCCGGACGCGGAGGACACGGCGCCGCGCCCCACACCGCGATCGACCCCATCCCGTGCGCCGCCGCGACGGTGCTGGCCATGCAAAATCTTGTCAGTCGCGAGACCGATCCGCTCGAGACGATCGTCGTGACGATCGGCACGATCGCGGGCGGCACGCGCAACAACATCATCGCCGAGAGCGTCGAGATGACGGGGACGTTTCGCACGCAGAATCGCACGATCCGCATGGGTCTCGAAGCGCGCGCGCGGCGCATCGTCGAGCACGTCGCCGCGGCCTACGGCGCCACCGGCACGCTCGAGATCCTGTGGGGCTACCCGCCCGTCATCAACGATGCCACACTCGCACCGTCGTTCCGCGACTACGCGGCGTCGCTTGGGTTCGCGAGCGTCGTCGAGCCGCCGCCGACGATGGGCGGCGAGGACTTCGCGTATTTCGCCGAACGGACGCCGGGCGTCATGGTGCGGCTCGGCATTCGAAACGAAGCGATCGGCGCCGTGCATCCGGCCCACGGTCCGCGCTTCAAGGTCGACGAGGACGCGCTTGCGGTCGGCATCGCGACGCTCGTCGCTTTCGCGCACGGCGTCGGCGACGGAACGCTCGCAATCCCGGACCGACCGTAGCCGACCTCACAGTTAGCGGCGAGCCACTGGTCTATCCTCTGACTCACGCTCGCGGTCACCCGGAGGTCGGTATGTCGGTCATGGTTCGTCGAAAGGTCAGTACGGAACAGCAAGAACGGGCCGAGCGCGATCTCGCGCTCATCGAATCGTATCGCGGCGGCCGTGCCGATGCGTTCGACGAACTCGTGAAGTCGTACGATCTCCACGTCCGCCGGCTGCTCGCGCAGTTGAACGTCCAGAACGGCGATATCGAGGATCTGCTCCAGGAAGTCTTCCTGCGCGTCTTCCGGAATCTGCAGCGTTTCCGCGGCCAATCGTCGTTTTACACGTGGCTCTACCGAATCACCGTCAACGTCTTTTTCGATCATAACAAACGTCGCAAGCGCGCGGACGCGCGGCTCGCGCGCCTGCAACACGCGATCGTCGACGTGACGAACGTCAATCGCGACATCGACGATCCGTACTATGCGTGTTCGAACGCACTTGCTTTCGAAGAGTTTTCGGCGGCGATCGCGACGCTGCCCGAGGCGTTCCGCGACGTGATCTCGATGCGCGAGGTCGACGACCTGTCGTATGAAGAGATCGCCGTGCTCACGGGTATCTCGATCGGCACGGTTCGCTCGCGCCTCTCGAGGGCCAGAAACCGGCTCAAGGAGATCCTGCGCCCGAGCTTCATCGAGGCCGCCGCCTAGAAGTTGTCCACCGGCTGTCCACCGGCTCTCCCCAAGGGCTTGTGGACGACGCCGGAGCGACCCCAAGGGAATGGGTTGGAGCAAGGGGTGCGGCGACGGCTCGCGAAGGGACGTCGATGCTTGCCAGAAGCGCCCCGCCCGTCGGCGTCCGGCCGACCGGAACGATCCACCGCTCGCTCGACCTCGCAGCAGATGCCCCGAGCGCGTTTCGCGTGATCTGCGAAGTCGAGAAATGGCCCGTCTGGCTCTCGTTCCTGCGAAGCGCGCGCCGGCTCGACGACGGTCCCCTCCGCACCGGCTCCGAGGTCGCGATCCGGTCGACGATCCCGGGCGAAGACGAAGAGCTGTACGAGGTCGATCAGTTCCTCGAGGGCCACATCGTCTCGCTCGTCGGCGCGTTTTCCATCCGCCGCCGGTTCGACTTCCGGCTCGAGAGCCGGGCGGACCGCACGAAGATCGTCGTGCGCCTCGACTATCCGTCGTATTACGGCGCGGTCGGCGCCCTCTACGACCGGCTGACCGCGCGCCGCAAACTCCAGACGGCGCTCGAGGACTCGTTGGTCCACTTCAAGGGGCTCGCCGAATTCCGCCGCGGCCCGGATGAGTTGCTCGCCGACTTCTAGCAGTCGTTGACGCTCACTGCCAGGCCGCGTATACTCGGGACCGACCGCTGCGTTCTTCCGGAGATGTTTTTGCCGCTTTACGAGTATCAATGCCGCGCCTGCGGCGTCTCGACGGATATCCGTCATGGGTTCGATGAGACGAATCGCGAGGCGTGCCCCGCGTGCGGCGGCGAGCTCCGGCGCGTCTTCAGTGCGAGCGGCATCGTCTTCAAGGGCTCGGGCTTTTACATCAACGATTCGAAGAAATCGAGCGGCGGCGGCGAGGCGAAGCCCTCCGCGAGCGCCTCGGGCGATGCGAAACCGGCCGAGAGCGACGCCAAGCCCGCCGGCGACGCGAAGGCGCCGAGCTCCGATGCGAAGCCGTCGGGCTCCGACGCGAAACCGGGCGCTCCGGAGAAGAAGAGCGGCCCGGGCTCCGTGACGGCGGCCTGACCGGGTGTCGACGGCACTGCCGACCGCGATCCTGATCGCGAGCGTCGTCGTCGCCGCGATCCTCGCGGGCGTCGGCGTCCTGCGCGTCGTCCAGCCGGCCTTGCGTGTGAAGAAGCGGGTCGACGCGCTGAAGCAGCAACCGATTCTCGCGACGCTCGCGGCGACGCAGGCGCGCGTCGCGACGACGCAGCGCAACGTCGCGACGCTCGCGGTGCTGCTCCGGCGCGCGGAGCGGGCGGTCGCGGAGATCCGCGCGGCCCGGGAACGCGTGGCAAAGATCGGCCGCACGATCACGCTCGTCGGCCGCGCCGCCCTCAAGGTCGCCCGCGTTGTGCGCCCGACCACCGATCGGCAAACTCCGGGAAGCTGACGGCGATCGCGTCCGCCCGTTCGATCGAACCGCCGTTCGCGCCGGCCGCGAGGACCGCGATCGCCATCGCGATCCGGTGATCGTCGAAGACGGGCAGCGGCGTCTCGGGCAGCTGCGGCGCGCCGCCGACGATATCGAGACCGTCCGGGTGCTCGGTCACCTCGATGCCGCAGGCGCGCAACACGATCGCCGTCGCGCGGAGGCGATCCGACTCTTTCGCGCGCAGTTCGGCTGCGTCGCGGATGTGCGTCGTACCGGTCGCGAAGGCCGCGGCGACCGCGAGCACGGGGATCTCGTCGATCGCGCGCACGACGTACGCGCCGTCGATCTCGATCGCGCGGAGCGGGGCACTGCGCACCCGCAGATCCGCGACCGGTTCGCCGTCCCGTTCGCGTGCCCGTTCGATCGTGACGTCGCCGCCCATGGCGACGAGCGCGTCCAGCACGCCCGTGCGCGTCGGATTGACACCGACGTCGCGCAGCAACAGGTTGCTACCGCGCGCGACGGTCGCGCCGATCAGGAAGAAGGCGGCGGCGGAGAGATCGCCCGGCACGCGCACGTCGCGCGCGACGAGTCTGCCCGGTTCGAGTTGCGTCGCCCGCCCGTCGAAAAGTATCGTGCGGCCGAAGTGGGCGAGCATGCGCTCCGTGTGATCGCGCGATCGCGCGTCGCCCGTCACGACGACGCGCTCCGTCGCGCGCAGGTGCGCGAGCAAGATCGCCGACTTGATCTGCGCCGAGGGCACCTCGAGCGCATAGGTGCCGCCGGCGAGGTTCGAGATGCCGCGCACGGTGATCGGCAGGCGGCCCTCGGCCGTCTCGACGACGGCGCCGAGCGCGCGGAGCGCACGCGCGACCCGCTCCATCGGCCGGCGGCGGAGGGAGTCGTCGCCGTCGAAGGTCGCGGTGACGCCGGAGCCGGCGCAGAGCCCCGCGAGCAGGCGCGTCGTCGTGCCGGAGTTCCGCGCATCGATCGTCTGCGCGGGATCGCGCAGCGTGCCGCCCGTCACGACGAAATCGTCGCCGTCATCCGTGACGTGCGCTCCGAGTGCGACGACGGCGTCGCGCGTTGTTAACACGTCGGCTCCGCGGTTCGGCTCGATGATGCGGGTCGTTCCGCGCGCCGCGGCGCCGAGCATCAGCGCGCGGTGGGAGATCGATTTGTCACCGGCGACGCGGAGTTCGCCGCGGAGCGGACCCGCCGCGAAGGGCGTCGCGCCGCCCGCGGCGGCGTTCATAGGGAAGGTGGGATTCGAACCCACAAGAGCTTGCGCTCAATCGCTTTTGAGGCGATCGCGTAGACCGTTCCGCCACTTCCCCGCACGTCGCCGGGTTCGCGGGTCCGCCGGGCCGCCCTGCCCTTCAGCGCGCGTGCATCGCGGCGAGCTCGCGCTGCGCGCTCGCGAGATCCGGCGGGAAGTCATAGCGAAAGATCGTCCGGGTCGTGCCCGCGCGAGCGATGTCGGCGGTCAGGACGAGCGAGTGCGGCGTGCTCGGCGGCTCGAGCGCGGGATGGAGCGCGCCGCTCGAGACGACGAGGATCGCCTCGCCGGTCTGCGCGTCGTAGAGGCCCGCGGCGTTCGCGTCGCCGCCGCTCGGCGCCGGCGGAAGCGCGGTCGTGTAGGCGCTGCCGCCGGGCAGGACGCGCTGCGTCGTCGGCCGGCGCGGATCGCCGACGGCGAGCGACGTGATCGCGACCCCGTGCTGCTCCGGAGGCGTGCCGCTAGGAAAGACCGCGCTCTCGTCGACCACGAGGTCGCGCGCATGCGGCGCGAGGCTCAGCGTGCGCGTGAAGGTCGCACCGCTCGGGAAGGCGTCGGGCGCGGCATACGAGAGCCGGACGACGGCGCGCGCTCCGCTCTGCACGATCGTCACGTCGTAGGGCCGATTGAAGAAGCCCGCGGGAAACTGGTGCGTGTACTTCGCGATCCGGTCGCTCGCCGAGAGCGGCGGCTGCACGGCGACGTCGTCGCGCAGCGCACCGACCGTATCGAAGCCGCTGATGCCGCGCGCGAGATCTTCAAGCACGAACGCGCGTCCGCCGGCGTGTGGCGAGACGACGGCGCGGATGACATCATTCTGTAAGACGACGACCGGGAAGCCGTCCGCGTAGAGATCGGCCGTGACGGCTCGCGCCTCGCCGGGAGGGACGACCGGCAGGTCCGTGACCGGCAGGCGGACGTCGCGCCGTAGCGGGAGCTCACCAGAGGTCGTGGCCGGCGGCGGAGGCACCGGCGTCGGAAGTTCGTGGCGTGCGTCCTCGGGGGACGCGGTCGGCCCGGGGCGTTCCGAGACGACCACGCCCGTCCGGTCGATCGCGATCGTGCCGCGGTCGGGCAGCGCGTAGGTGCGCGCCGCGCCGCCGATCGTCGCGCGGATCGTGCACCCGGGCGTCGTGGCGCCGACCCGCAGCTCGTCCGACCACGGGAGCGCGAACGCCGAGAGCTCGCAGGTCGACCACTCGAACCGGTCGGCCGCGCCGAAACCGGGCCGGATCGTGCCGTCTTCCGTGGGAAGCGGCGCGAGCGGAACGCCGATCGGAATGAGCATACGCGTGCGAGCCGGGAGGTCGAACGCCGGCAGTCGTGCGACCGCGCCGTCTTCGCGCGTGACGGCGAGCGGCGCGCGGTGCGCGACCGACGTCGCATAGTTAACGATTGTCAGGAAGCCGCCACCGCCCGGGAGGTTCGATCCGGCGTAGACGGCGTCGAGACCGCCGGAGATCGCGGGGCTCCGGTGCGCGTCGCGCATCGCGGAGCGGATCGTCGCTGCGGCCGGTACGGGCGCGTGCACGAGCGAGGCGACCGCAAGACCCCGATCGACCGCCGCTCGCAGGCGCGCCTGGATGGCGGGCGCGAACGGCCGGCCCGCGAGCGGGCCGTCGTGCGGCCGCGGCAGCAGCAGCAGCTTCGAGCGCGCGAGATCGCCGTCGCTCGCGTAGCGAAGATCGATGAGACGGCACGTCAGACCCGCAAGGCGGCACGCTCGCTGCGTCGCGAGCGTCCGGTCCGCGAGCGCGCCGAAATCCGCATTCGTCATCGAGCGCGGATCGAAGGCGCTGCCGAGCCACGCGATCGCCGCATCCGAGACGACGTGCGTCGCGGCGAGCAGCGGCCCGAAGCTCCGCACGAGATCGCCGAAACGCTTCGTCGGTGCGTACCGCGCGGAGGGCTCGGCGTTGCCTACGGGCGCCGTGTATGTCAGCGCGGCGTCCCAGGCGTAGAATGCGTTGCTGAACGGCGCCTCGTATCCGGCGGGCGCGAGCGTGTCTTGGGCCGGGAAATCGACGACGCCGCGGACGCCGGACTGCAGCATCGTGCCGAGGGCGAGATCCGTGTTCGTCGGATCGGCCGATTGCGGCAGGACGTCCTGCGGCTGCTGCAGCCAGCCCGCTTGGAACTCGCTCGTCCACAGCGGTTGCTGCGGCCGCGTCTGCAGCAGGCCGGTCGAGAACTCCAGCTGCGAGCGGTCGTGTTCGCCGATCGCGTACGCGTCGCTCTGGTACCAATTGCCCATCGCCCACACGGGCGACGAAGCCGTCACTTTCATCTGGTAGGTATTGATGAACGTCGGGACCTCCGGACCGACGACGCCCTGCGCCGTCGCGCGGAGCGCTTCGAGGTAGCCGCGTAGATGCGGCGCGGGCCACGTCTGATTGTCGATATAGGCGCCCTGGTCGTCGTCGAGGGCGACGCCGAGCACGAGCCCGCTGACCGGATCGAATTCGTGCAGTGCGCGTTCCAGCCAGCGCCGCGCATAGCGCATGTGCGTGGCGTTGGCCATCCACTGCGCAGCGGCGTCGTCGCTGTGCGCGTTCTGGAGCGTCGCCGTCGCCGGGTACCGTCCCTCGAGGACGTCGCGGAGCGGCATGCCGTACTCCGGTCGTTCGAGCAGCCACGCCGGATAGCCGCCGCTCCGCCATTCGTTGCGGATCACGGGCCCGGGACGCACGATCAACTGAAAGTGCACGAGCGCGGCGAGCCGCAGCACTTCCTCGAGATCGCGGCGCGGGTTCGTGCGGCCGGTGAAGTCGAAATCACCATCGGCAAGTTCGTGCCAGTTCCACGGTACGTAGAGGTCGAGTGTGTTGAAGCCGAGCGCGCGTAGCGCGATCATCGACGGCAGCCAGCGGTCGCGCGGGATGCGGTCGTAGAAGAAGGCGGCGCCGTACATGAAGAACGGCTCGCCGTCGACGTCGTACTCGGGGTATCCGTTCCGTTCGACGATGCGGCCGGCACCGTAGTGGCCCGTTCCGCCTGGGCCGGTCGGAACGGCCGGCGGCGCCGTCTGCGCCGCGCCCGAGCGCGAGTTCGAAGCGAACCCGGTCGCGAGGAGAAGCATCGCGACGACGGCCGCTAGCAGGCGCGTCCGACGGAGGCGCCAGGCTCGCCTCGGCGCGTTCACGCGCCCCGCCGTGCGACAAGATACGGCCATTCGAGCGAGCGGCGCGCGCGCAGCAGATAGATGGCGCAGCCGGCGGCGAGCGTGATCGCGCCGAAGAGCATCGAGGCGTTGCCGGAGCTCGCGAAGATGAACGTCCAGCCGAGGGCCGCGACGATCGCGGGCAGCGGGTAGAGCCACATCCGGTACGGTGAGGCGCCGTGCCGTCGCCGCAGCAGCACGACGGCCGCGATCTGCGCGAGGCTCTGCGCGAGGACGAGGCCCGCCGTGAGTGCCCCGATCACGGCGCCGAGCGGCAGGAAGGCGGCGGGCAGCGCGATCAGACCGATCGTCACGAGCGCGACGGCGGGGAATCTGCCGGTCGGGTGCAGCCGCGCGAAGGGCGCGAAGAACGCCCCGTCGAGCGCCGCAGCATACGGGATGCGCGACATGCCGAGCAGGTTGCCGAACGTCGAGGCGAAGGCGACGACGAGGATCAGCGCCGTGACGCCGCGCGCCGGCCACGCGCCCCACGCGTGTTCGACGACCGTGGACGCGACGAATAGCGCCGCGTCCGGCGGCGCGCCGCCCGGCGCGGTCGCGACAAGGCGTTGCCACGGGACGGCGCCGAGGACGGCGACCTGGAGCGCGAGATAGAACGCCGCCGTCAGAAGGATCGCCCACACGATCGCGCGCGGGATCGTCCGCGCCGGTGCGACGACTTCATCCGCGACGAAGCAGACCTCGCCGTAGCCCGCGTAATCGTAGAGCGTGATCACGAGCGCGACGCCGAGCCCGGCGAGGGCCGCCGCACCTGGGAAGGCACCGCCGGTCGTCGTCGCGTCGTGCGGCACGGCGAGGTTGGCGGCGGCGAAGTGCTGCAGGCCCGCGATCGTCACGGCCGCGAGCGTCGCGAGCGCGACGATCCAGAGGCCGGTCGCGATCGCCGCGACGCGGACGATGTCGCGGTAGAGCAGCGCGATCGTCACGAGACCGACGCTCGCCGCAAGCAGGCCTTGGAGCAACGAGCTCGCGCCGAGCGCGGGCCACAGATACCCCGCGTACTGCGCGAAGCCGATGTAGCCGCTCGCGAGCAGCAGCGGCGCCGAGATGACGAATTGCCAGACAAAGAGAAACGAGAGCATGCGCCCGGCGCCGTTGCGGCCGAAGGCTTCGCGCAGATAGCGGTACGTGCCGCCCGAGCCCGGCAACCGGGCGCCGAGTTCGGCCCAGACGAGTCCGTCGCAGATCGCGATCAGCGCGCCGACGATCCACGCCGCGAGCGCCGCGCCGCCGTGCAGGGCGCTCAGGACGAGCGGAATCGTCACGAGCGGTCCGATGCCGATCATCGTGATCATATCGACGGCGATCGCGCCGCGCAGACCGAGGCCCCGGATCATCGTCGCGCGGTACGGCAAGCATCCGCCGCTCCCTTGTCGCAGAGGCTCGCGTGGCTCAATCGGATCTCGCACGACTACTGCAGCTCGACGGCGACCTGCGCCTCGACTTCCTCGACGCGCCGGCGCTGCGCGGCAACGCGCTCGGCGATCCCGCGACGCGGCCGCTCGCCGTCTATCTACCGCCGGGCTACGACGCCGGCGGTTCGCGGCGCTACCCCGTCCTCTACGTCCTGCATGGCTACACCGGCAGCGTCGCGGGAGTCGTCGCGGGCGATCCGTGGAAGACGAACGTCGTGCAGTGGGCGGACCGGCTGCTGCGCGAGCGGAGGATGCCGGAGGCGCTCGTCGCCGTCGTCGACGGCTGGAACCGTTACGGCGGCTCGCAGTACGTCGACTCGATCGGCAGCGGCGACTACGCGACGTACACGGTGCGCGACGTCGTCGGCCACGTCGATGCGACGTACCGGACGATTCCGAGCGACGGCGGCCGCGCCGTGCTGGGCAAATCCTCCGGCGGCTTCGGCGCGCTGCACCTGACGATGGCGCACCCCGGCGTCTTCGGCGCGATGGCCTCGCACAGCGGCGATGCGAACTTCATCCAAGCCTCCCTGCCGGCTTTCGCGAGCGCGCAGCGGACGCTCGAGCGCCACGCCGGCGACGTGCGCGCCTTCGTGCGCGCGTTCGAGGCGACGAACAAACCGTCCCAAAGCGAATTCCAGACGATCGAGATGCTCGGCTACGCCGCCGCATACTCGCCGCGTTCGGGTGAGCCGTATGACCTCGAACTGCCATGGGACGCGGCGACGGGCGCCCTCGACGAGCGCGTCTTTTCGCGCTGGCGCGCGTACGATCCGGTCGAGCGTTGCCGCGCGCACGTCGCCGAATTCGCGCGGCTGCGCCTGTGCTATATCGACTGCGGCCGCCGCGACGAGTATGCGCTGGACGTCGGCGCCCGGATGCTCGTCGCACGACTGCGCGAAGCGGGCGTCGCCGTGCGCCACGAGGAGTTCGACGACGACCACCGCAACGTCGGGTACCGCCACGCCGTCTCGCTGCCGGCGCTCGTTACCGCGCTGGAGTCCGCCCGATGAACCGTCTCACCGTGAAGATCCTCGCCGCATGCGCCGCCCTCTCGGCGTGCGCGCCCGTTGCCCTCGCCGCCCAGACGCCGACGCCGCCGCCCTACGTGCCGCCGCCGTACGTCGCCGCCACGGCCGACCCGACGATCCCGGTCTTCGACGATGCCTCGATCCACTTCGCTGCGCCGAAGAATTGGCGCCGGATCGATCTGCCGCCGAACCCCGACCTCCGCTCGCAGCCGATCGTCGGCTTCCTCGAAGACAAAAAGTACGATGCGACGTCGATCGGAATCTCGATCGAACCGTACGACGATATCCTCGAACGCTTCAACGCCCAGCACGAAGACGCGCTCAAGAAGTCAGGCGGCTTTATCGAACATCGGGCCCAAGTGACGCTCGCGAACGGCATGCCGGCCTATTTCGTGCAGTCATCCTCGGGCGATGACATCTCGGCGACGCGCCGCTTCGAGTACGTCGTCGTCGATGGGAAGCGCGGCATCATCGTCACGCTCGTCTCGCGCCGCGGCGTCGTCGACGAAGCGACCGCCAGGCGCGATCTCGCACCGCTCGCGGTCGTCCTCTACCCCCAGCGCGGCTGAGCGACCGCTCGAAGCCGCCTCAGGGGATCAGCGTAACCGTGGTGGACCCTGAGATCATTCCGAGTGGTGTTTCTTCCGGATTGCCGCTGGTCGGGCTAATTCTAGGCAGCTGAATCGAGAGGCTGAGCGATGATCTGACGTCATATCGACCGGTCGCGTTCGGCTTAAATCTGCACCAGAGATCTCGTGCAAATATGTATGTCCCTCCCGGAGAAAGGACACGGTTGTGCTCAGTCATCGCTTCACCGGAACGGTTGTCGACGAGCGTGTTCAAGTCGATGTCGCCGCTGCCCGTGCCATGGGCGAATGTCGGATGACAACTCTCCGGGTCGTTCATGGGCCGGTATGGCATCGACACGCCGGCAACGGTCGTAAACGATGGGTACGTCGTATTCGGAAGAGCTAAGACGACCGTCGAACGACTCTCATTTCGGACGATGAACCGGATGAACAGGTGTTGTTGAGCTACGGATACGTAAGGCGCCATTTGCAGATAGAGTGCAACCGGGGCTTTCGTCGCCACAGCCGCACGAGGAGCTATCGTGCCGAGCGGTATGACGTTCACGATCGCGAGGCAGAGCGCAAGAAACGACTCTAGCAAGACGGAACCACGACCTGTCGAAACAATCGTATGCCGCCCGCTTTTGACGAGCATGCTTCTCTTTGTGCCCGGTCCGTATCGCTTGGTGCCTTTGCGAGAGCGATCACGAAAACGCGCCTGGATCCCTAAACCGTCCGATCGACGAGCGGTGCGAGGACGAGCGTCCGGTCGAGGGCGGTGCGCAGGTCGTCGATCAGGTCGCCCGCGTCCTCGATCCCGACCGAGAGCCGCAGCAGGCCGTCCGTGATGCCGCGGCGCTCGCGTTCTTCGACGGGAATCGAGCCGTGCGTCATGCGCGCCGGCACCGAGATCAGCGACTCGACGCCGCCGAGGCTCTCCGCGAGGCTGAAGAGCCGCGTCTCTTTTGCGAAGGCGATGGCGCGCGACTGCGGTCCGCGCGGGACGAACGAGAGCATGCCGCCGAAGTCGCGCATCTGCCGTTTGGCAAGTTCGTGCTGCGGGTGCGAGGCGAGGCCGGGATAGTGGACGGCTGCGACGTCGTCGCGCGAGGCGAGGAACGCCGCGACCTCGCGCGCGTTTTTGCAGTGTTCGCGCATGCGGATCGCGAGCGTCTTCGCGCCGCGCATCGTGAGGAAGACGTCCTGGGGACCAGGAATGCCGCCGACGGCGTTCTGATGAAAGCGGATGCGCTCGGCGATCGCGGGGTCGTTCGTCACGGAGGCGCCGCCGATGACGTCGGAATGGCCGCCGATGTATTTCGTCGTCGAATACGCGACGACGTCCGCGCCGAGCGCGAGCGGCGACTGCAGGTAGGCTGACGCGAACGTGTTATCCACGACCGTGACGGCGCCGGCGGGTTTCAGCGCCGCGATCGCCGCGATGTCGACGAGTTTGAGTAGCGGATTCGTCGGCGTCTCGATCCAAATCATCTTCGTCTCGGGGCGCAGCGCCGCGCGCGTCGCGGCCGGATCCGTCAGGTCGACGAAGGTGAACGAGAGGCCGTAGCGGTTCAGGACCTTCGTGAAGAGCCGGTAGGTGCCGCCGTACAGATCGTCCGAGGCGACGACGTGGTCGCCCGCGGCGAGCAGGTTGCAGATCGCGGACGTCGCGGCCATGCCGCTCGCGAAGGCGCTCGCGAAGCGTGCGTCGTCGAGCGAGGCGAGCTGCGTCTCGAGCGCCGTCCGCGTCGGATTCACCGAGCGGCTGTAGTCGTAACCCTTGTGTTCGCCGACCGCCGTCTGCGTGTACGTCGAGGTCTGATAGACGGGCACGATCGTCGCCCCGGTCGTCGGATCGGCGTCTTGGCCGGCATGGATCGCGCGCGTGCTGAACTGCATCGCTCGACCGTTCGCCGCCCGGCGCTCGATTGCTAGTCGGTGAAATCCTCGACGACGAGTTCGCCCGCATCGCCGATCGCGAGCGCGACGATGCCGACGCGCGCGAAGTGCGGCCCGAGAAGGTTCGCGCGGTGCCGCGGCGACTGCCAGAGCGCGTCGGTCGCGGCGAGCGCGCTTGCATCGTGCGCGATGTTTTCGCCGGCCCACTGGTACGCGATCCCGGCCTGATCCATGCGCGCGAACGGCGAGCGGCCGTCGGCGGAGTCGTGCGCGAAGTAGCGACGAGCGATCATCTCGACCGCATGCGCGCGGGCGATCGCATCGAGCCGGCGATCTTCGATCAGCGGCATGAGCCCGTGTCGCGCGCGGTTGCTATTGAGATCCCGGAGCATCGTCGTCACGTCGAGGGGTCGGAGAGCGAACGCCGTGCCGGAGACTTCGAGCGGTGTGCAGTCCGAGATGCCCGGACATCCGAACGTTCCGCAGAGGGCGGGTTCGGCCATCGCGGCGAGAGCGAGGAAGAGGGTCGTGAAGGCGGAGAGACGTCGCACGGATCCTCGGGGAGCGGGCACTCGGGGAGGTGGGATGGGACGGAAGTCCTATACGCCGAACTCGCTGCCGAATGCCTCCCGCTCGAACGAAGGCGGCTCGTCCTTCGTTCGCGGTAGGACATGCCTCTCGTGATTGGAGTGAACTGGTGAAACGTCGACTCTCGACTCTGGCCGTCGTGGCGGCCCTGCTCTTCACGCTCGTCGCGCGGCCGCCCGCGGCCCTCGCGAACGGTGCCGCGAGCACCCGGAACATCATTCTCGGCGGCGCCGCGCTGACGGCCGGGACGCTCATCTTGCTGAATCGCAACAAGAAAGTGCATCAAAAGTACGCGGAGTACGATCGGCGTCAGGCCGCGACGCAGGCGCAGGCGAATCAATCGGAGGGAGCCTACCAATCGGAGCGGCAGGCGTACAACCACGAAGCGTCGCTCGTCTCCGATCTCGAGAAGACGATCGTGTATCAGCACGGCCAGGTCACGGCCCGCAACCGGGAGATCGCCGCGCTGAAGCACTCGCTCGTCGTCGCGAAATACGGCGCGAGCCGTCCGGTCGCAGCCGCGGCCGTGGCTCCGGCGATCGTCGCGGCGGCCGCGCGTCCCGTCGCTCCGGCCGCGCGGGTCGACCACCGCGTGCTGACGCGGCGCGCGACGCCGCCCGCGAACGTCGTCAGCTACGGCTGGGGCTCGTACTGATGCTGCGACGCGCTCGCCACGCCGGCGCCGGACTCGCGTTCGTCGTCGTTGTGGCGAGCGCGAGCTGCGCTTCGCAAGCGCAGACGCCGGCGCAACTCGCCGATACGATCACACACGCGATCTATGCAAACGACCTCGACACGGCGAGCGCGAACTTCGACGACGAGACCAAGAAGTCGATGTCGCGCACTTCGCTCGGCGCGCTCTCCGATCGCATGCACGCGCTCGGCGAATTGCAATCGCTCTCGACGAAAGCATCGAGCCCCGATCAAGGCCGCTACGAATACGACGCGCATTTCGCGAGCGGGACGATGCTCGTCCAACTGCGCGTCGATCCGAGCGGCAAGGTCGGCGCCTACCGCGTGACGCCGGAGACCGGCGGCTGAGGGCGGAGACGCGACGGTCTCGACGCCGTCCGTGAAGTCGACGTACACGTCGGCCGAGTCCTCGTAGACATCGCCGGCAGAAGTTGTCGACGAGCCTGGCAGCGCGCGGCACGTTTGTTCGCTCGAGCAGGCCGCTTTCGATGTGCGACAAAATGGCAAAGGCACTATGGAAGCGGAGGCTGTTGCTGAGCATCGTTTGGGCGGTATCTGTCGGCAAGCTTCTCTGGCGTAACGCCGAGCCGGTACAAGGTCATGATCGCAAACCAGTCCCAAATCGTCTTCATGACGCGGTTGTTGTACCGCCGAGACGACGTAACGACGCTCAAAGGAATGCGTTTCGTCGCACCACGTCGTTGCAAAGCCATGCAGAAGGCATAATCTTCCATAATCGGCATCGAGCCGAATCCACCGATGCTTTCGTACGTCGAACGGCGTGCGAAGATGGCACTGTCACCGAAGTACGAGCGTAGGAAGCGTTGTCGCCCCGCGTAGACCACCTCGAGAAATCGAGCGATGACCGTATCTTCATCGAACCGCATGATGAAGTTTCCGCCCACAACAGCCGGTCGGCGGAGCGTCGCCCGGATGGCATCGAAGGCGCCGACCGGGAGCGAGGTGTCCGCGTGCAAAAAGAGCAGCACTTCCCCGGACGACGCAGCCGCGCCGGCGTCCAGCTGAATGCCACGGCCACGCGGCGACCGTACGACCTTGGCTCCCGCGCGCTCGGCGGCTTCGACCGTGCCATCACGACTCCCACCATCGCTGACAATCCATTCCCAGTCGCCCGTCTGGCGTTGTATCTCCGCAGCTCTGGCAACGATGTTCGACATCTCGTTCAGCGTCGGCATCACGACCGAGATTCGCAGCGGATCCTGCGATGAGGAAAGATTCACGAGCGATATCTCGCTTGAGCGTCGAGGACGCACCGATCTTCGCCAAAGAGTATCTCCAAGCCGGCTACAGCCCTTTGGCCTCGGTGCTCGCACACGTGCCCGAACTTCTCGAGGCGACGCTGCCATTCGCGGCCTCCGTCCTCGGCCCGTCCCATCTCGGCGAACGCCTCAAAACGCTCGTCATCTTGCGGACCTCGGTCGTAAACGGCTGTCGCTACTGCACGCGACTGTACGAGCTCTCTGCGCCGGTAGCCGGCCTTTCCGAAGCGGAGATACGCGCCTTAACTGCAAGCGATTATCGAGCGTCGAGTTGGACGGAACGGGAACGAGCCGCTCTTTCGTTTGTCGCTTCGTTCTGCCGTTCGCCCTCGACCAGCGTTGCGCCACTAAAGAGTCTTTTCCGCGACGATGAGATCGTCGCACTTGCCGTCATCTGCGGAAGTACGCTTTTTCTGAACCGGTTCGCGACGGCGATGGAGCTCGATTGAGCGTCGCGGAGGCAATCGCTCGAGGCGAGTTGCGCGGCCGGCTGTGGTTTTACACGAACTACCACTGCAATATTGCCTGCAAATATTGTCTTACCGAATCTCGGCCACAAGCTCCGCGCCGCTTGCTCGATGAGAAGCTGCTGCTGACCTGCGCGCAAGAGGCACGTGATCTCGGCTTCCTCGACTTTGGAGTGACCGGCGGTGAGCCGTTCCTGCGTCCTGATATGACCTCCATCTTGAGACAACTTGCTTCCATTCGGCCTACGCTCGTGCTGACGAACGGGACGCTCTTTTCGGACCGTCTCATCGACGAGATGCGCACGCTCGCCCATCTTCCGGTTGCCGTCCAATTTTCGCTCGACAGCTCGGACGAAAAGCGAAACGATGCGATGCGTGACGACGGTACCCATCGCAACGTCGTCGCGGCCATTCCAAAGTTGAAGCAATTGGGAATTCGGGTGCGGATCGGCTCGACCGTGGATGAGGAAGATCCGGACTCGATCGCTCGACTCCGGCAATTCGTCGCGAACCTCGGTGTCGACGCGGACGATCACATCATTCGGCCGATCGCGCGTGTGGGACGCGCCGAGACGAACGACCTCGGCATCGCGGTATCGCAGGACAACATCGTGCCCGAGCTGACGCTGACGGCGGAAGGCGCGTTTTTGAGTCCCGCCGCGCCGTTCGTCAAGGACGATCGCCTCGACATTCGCATGCTGCTCACGCGCGTCATCCAGCCCGTTTCGATCCCGGCGGCGGCGATGCTGCGTTTCGTGAGCGGTCACGGCACCCCGTCCGAAGTGCGCATTACGTGCGCCTGAGCCGCCGGAGATGGCGCGCCCACCTCGGTGGTACGTCTTCTTCCTACATTTCGACGCATGCATCATGGCAGCAAGACGTTCAAGGGCGGTGCCTTACCGCGAAGACGGCGTAGCAGTCGCAGTGCACGAAGTACGAAGGCGGTTCTCTTCCGAACGAGAGCCGCATCCGCGGCGCGTCGGACACCCATGGCGTAGGAGGGGTACACATGGAGCGTCATCGCGAGCGCCGCGATCGGGAGCCGGCGCGCGCGGGCTAAAGCGATCTCCGCTATGAGTTCCGCCGATCGCGGACCGACGACCGTTCCTCCGAGCACCCGGCCGCCGCGGGTGGTGAGGATCGAGGCAAAGCCGTCCTCGAGCCCATCGACGATGGCTCGGTCGAGTCGTGAGAACGGAAACGTTTCCTTCAGGTGCGAACGGCCCGCGCGAGCGAGATCCGCCTCGGTCGGACCCACCTGCGCGAGCTCGGGATCCGTGAACGTCGTCCAGACGACGGATTCGGAATCGAATCGTGTCGGTAGCCCGGCGATGGCGTTCATCACCGCGACACCAGCCATGCGCTCGGCAACATGCGTGAACTTTGCCGTTGTCGCGCAGTCTCCGGCTGCGTAGATCGCCTTTGCACTCGTTCGACAGAATGCGTCGACAGAGATCAGGCCGTCACGTACTGACACGCCGGCATCTTCGAGACCGAGACGATCGACGCGCGCCCGACGTCCGATCGCCACGAAGACGAGGTCGGCAACGGTGACGGTCCCGTCCGACATCGTCGCGCGGATGACGCCGCCCGTGCATGAGGCGCTAGCAACGGAGCATTCCGTCCGGATCCTGACCCCTTCCCTTCGTAGAGCGTTCGTGACGATCTCGGCGGCTGCGATCGTATCCCGCGGCAACACTCGCTTCCCATGAGTCGTGACCGTAACGACTGCCCCGAGACGCCCGAATGCTTGCGCCATCTCGACGGCAGCGGGTCCGCCGCCGATGATCAGCAGACGCTGCGGGATCGTCTCGATATCCCAGATCGTCTCGGGGTTCACCGTCGGCACGCCGAGGTCGAGCGAGAGCGGTTCGCTTCCTGTTGCAATGATGAAGCGGCGTGCGGTCACGTGCTGCGGCGATGCACCTCGTATTTCGAGCGTTTTGTTGTCGATGAAGCGCGCCTCTCCGCGGAGCGTCTCCAAACCGTAGCGGGCAAGAATTTCGGGTGCGTCACTCTCGCTGTAGATCCTCTGCCGCACCGCTCTGACTCTCGCCATGACACGGGCGCCGTCGACCCGAATCTGACGCTCGATTCCAAACGTCTCCGCGTCGTGCGATGCCGCGAGCGATGCTGCGCGAAGGAGGGCTTTGCTCGGTATGCATCCGGACCACGTGCAATCACCACCGAAACGCGAAGCTTCGATCAAAATCGTCTTTGCGCCTAGCGCGGCTGCCGATCCCGCGGCCGTGAGTCCGGCCGCGCCCGCTCCGATCACCGCAAGATCATAGGTTGCCATATCAGTCGATCGCCCATGGATCCGGTTGCTGGGTGAACGGCAGAGAGAGTAGCGTTCGAAACGATTCTTCGCCTCGATAACATCCCGGCAATCCGAGGACAACGCTCGGCGATTCGTCCCGAAGCGTACGATGCAGCCGATCCCAAAGCACCAGGCCCGTGGACCAATTGCTGTGTTGGAAGCTTCGCTCGGCAAGATGATGGATGCGGTGGCGACCGGGCGTTACGATGATCGTACCGAGACCGCGCTCGAGCCAACGCGGTAGTCTCACATTGGCGTGCTGAAACAGAATGGACATCGCGAACAGGCGTTGCCACAGCAGAATCTCATCGTCATTCACGCCGAGCGCGAAAACGAGCGCGGCCCGCGCTCCCGCTGATGCCGCGATCTCGACCGCGTGCACCCGCAAGCTCGTCGTCACATCCAGTTCGCGATCGGCGTGATGAACGAGATGCAATCGCCAGAGCAACGGTACGACATGTAACGCTCGATGCCACGCGTACATTCCATAGTCGAGGCACGCGACCGCGACCAAGACGCGTACCTTCGGCGGAAGACGAAGTCGAGACAAGAAAGTGCCACCGCGCTGCCGAGAGAGCGATGCAGCCCAGAGGACGACCGGGGTTTCGACGAAGAGACTCGCGGCAACGGCGATGCCGGCGATCGTCCCGTTTCGGCGCAAACGTGGCAAACGTGGGAGGTGAGCATGATCTCTTGCGAATCGCCTCTCGGCGATGAGGAGGAGAAAAAGCTCGGTTGCCACGAGTACCGTTGTTATGGCACCCTCGCGGCGGTCGCGGTAATTCACGCAGCCCTTTCGATCGTCAGGGCGGGATGGTCGCGCGGTACCGCGACGCGAAACCAAATGAATGGCAGAAGTGGATTCGGCAGGAAGGAGAGCCAGCCCAAATTTCGCTCTCGCTCACCCGTCGGTAAGATTAAATCCATCCACACGTACAGGAATTTGTACGTGCAAAAGCCTGGAACGTAGTTCGGCTTGAAGACCGCTCGCAGATACCGCTTCCCGTCTCTGTGTGGACGATGCGCATCGATACTGCCATCGATGTTACGGCGTGCGAGGTTCGGGCCGCTCGTCGCAAGATGGCAGCGAGCACGAGTCCGCGCGGGCCGGGTAAGACGTTCGAGAGAGCATGGAGTCCCATTACCCAGAGCATTGCGCACGGCCTCAACCCGTGAACGGTGCCGTCTGCGTCACGCCGGCGCGTTCGTCTGTGAAACGCTCGATGCGGGGCAGGTCGAGGTTCGCACGCATCATGTTGATGAGGATACAGCCCTGCTCGATCGCGTCGTCGAGCGCTACGTGCGTGTGTGGCAGATCGGCGTCGATCCATTCTTGCGGGTACTGCCGCTTTCCGACGTGACGGTACTGACGTTTCATCACGGCCGCGGCGTAACTGCGGAGGTCGAGACCCGCGAAGCCGATCGGACTCTCGCCAAGGAATCGCTGGAAATAATAGTACATGAACGTGAAGTCGAAGCCGCTCGGAGCGCCGACGATCACGGGCCGGCCGTGCACGCGCATCGCTTCGAGCCAACCTTTGGCGTCGACGATTGCGGCGCGCGGCGAGACCGTCGCTTCGCGGCACTTCGTGTGGGCCGCCGCGTTCTCGGGCAGCGCCCACCACTTCGTCGTGCGGTCGTCGACGGCGGCGTCCGGCAGCACGTCGAGGTTACGCTCGAACGTGCCGACCAGCACCTTGTCGATCGTGAACGCCGCCATGCCGAAACTCAGCATCGAGAAGAGGCCGGGACATGGCCCGTCGGCTTCGACGTCGGTCGAGATGTAGAGTTCCGGCGTCGAGGCGTAGCTTGCGTTGGCGATGTTAGCCGCCTTCGCGCGCGGCCTCTTCGGCTGCGAGAAAGCCGATCGTGCTGTGCGTGCCGTCGCAGAACGGCTTCGTCGTCGAAGCTCCGCAGCGGCAGAGCGCGAGCACGGCACGGTCGGCGCCGAGGACGTTGCCCTGCGCGTCCGTGAGTTCGACCGGACCTTTGACGAGGTAGGGTCCGTTGGGTTTGATCGAGATCGTGACGTCGGCCATCCCGCAGCCTTCGGCACCGCTCGCGGAAGCGCATGCACGGATAGGGTGGGGGAGTATGCTACCGGCTCGCAAAGCTGCGATGATGGGGCATACGATTCGCGACCGAACCAAACTGCTCGCCCGCGTGCGACGCATCGTCGGGCAGTGCGAGGCGATCGCACTGGCGCTCGAGGGCGAGCGCGGCTGCTCGGAGACGCTCCAGTTGATCGCCGGCGCCCGCGGCGCGATGAACGGCCTGATGGCCGAAGTGCTCGAACAGCATCTCCGCACGCACGTGCTCGACGGCGCCTCCCCGCGCTCGCGCGACGAGGCCGCGGGCGAACTAATCGATGTCGTGCGGGCGTACCTGAAATGATCGAGGAGATCGAACGCGACGCGCGGTCGGTGTTGACGCCGGATGCGCCGCCGGAGGGCGAGCCGCACCGCATCGACCGCATCGAACTCGCGCGCGTGGGCTTCGTCGCGCTCGCCGCCGCCGCCGTCGGGTTTCGCGTGTGGGAGCCGTTCGCCGCCTTCAGCGCGATCGGCGTCGCGGCGCTCGCGATCGGCGGCTACCCGATCTTCAAAGAGGCGTTCGAGAACCTGCTCGAGCGCCGCATGACGATGGAGCTGTCGATGACGATCGCGCTGCTCGCGGCGCTCGCGATCGGCCAGGCATTCACGGCGCTCGTCATCACCGCATTCGTGCTCGCAGCGGAGATTCTCGAACACGTGACGGTCGCGCGCGGGCGTGCGGCGATCGGCGATCTCCTGCGCTACCTGCCGCGGACCGCGCGCCTCCGTCGCGACGCCGCGGTCGTCGACGTCGACGTCGACGTCGAGCGGCTCTCGGCCGGCGACTTCGTCCTCGTCGATCCCGGCGCCCTCGTCCCGGTCGACGGCGTGGTAATCTCCGGTCATTCGTTCGTCGACGAAGCGCGCATCACGGGCGAGTCGATGCCCGCGGAGAAGTCCGCGCAGTCGCAGGTCTATGCCGGCACGATCAATCAGCGCGGCGCGCTCGAGATCCGCGTCGAGCGGATCGGCCGCGAGACGAGCTTCGGGCGGATCATCGATGCGGTCGAGTCGGCGGAGAAGTCGCGCGCGCCGATCGAACGCCTCGCCGACCGGCTCGCCGGCTATCTCGTCTACTTCGCCCTCGGCGCAGCCGTGCTCACGTTCGCGATCACGCGGAACGTCGTCGCGACGATCTCCGTGATCATCGTCGCGGGCGCGTGCGGCGTCGCCGCCGGAACGCCGCTCGCCGTGCTCGGCGCGATCGGCCGGGCGGCTCGCGCGGGCGCCGTCGTCAAAGGCGGGCGTTATCTCGAGGCGCTCTCCGCGACCGATACGGTCGTCTTCGACAAGACCGGCACCGTCACGTTCGGGGAGCCGACGGTGCGCTCGGTCGAAGCCGTCCCGGGCGTCAGCAAGGAGGCGCTGCTCGGGATGGCCGCGGTCGCGGAGGCGCGTTCGGAGCATCCGCTCGGCCGCGCGATCGTCGCGTTCGCGCGTTCGCACGGGATCGCGACGGCGGAGCCCGAGACGTTCGAGTACCGGCCGGGCCGCGGCGTCCGCGTCGTCTCGCGGGGAGTCGCGATCGTGGTCGGCAGCGAGACGTCGTTTGCCGAACGGGGCTTGACCCTGCCGGCGCTCGCGCGACCGGGCGACGACGTCACGGCCGTCTACGTCGGCGACGATGCGCGCGTGCTCGGAGCGATCCACGTCGCCGATGCGGTGCGGCCGGAGGCGGCGCGCTCGATGACACGTTTGCACCAGATGGGCATCCGCACGATCATGCTGACGGGCGACGTGCGTCCGGTCGCCGCCGGCGTCGCTCGCGCGGTCGGCATCGACGAGGTCGAGGCGGAGTTGCTGCCGGAGCAGAAGAGCGCGTACGTCGCGCGGCTCGTCGCCTCCGGCAAGATCGTCGCGATGGTCGGCGACGGCGTCAACGACGCGCCGGCCCTCGTCGCGGCGACCGTCGGCGTCGCGATGGGCTCGGGGACCGACGTCGCGCGCGAGAGCGCCGACGTCGTGCTGCTCGGCAACGACCTCTCGCGCTTCGTCGAGACCGTCGAGATCGCGCGGCGGGCGAGAGCGATCATCATGCAAAATGTTGCCGGCACGATCGCGGTCGATGCGATCGGCATCGGCCTCGCTGCCTTCGGGTTGTTGAATCCGCTGCTCGCCGCGTTCGTCCACGTCTTCTCGGAGCTCGCTTTCATTCTCAACTCGACGCGGATGCTCGCGCCGACGCGGCGCTGACCGTGCAGCGAGCGAATCTGCGGCGCAAGCCGACGCGCCGAGGCTTCGTCGTCTCGACCATCGTCTGTACCTTGCCGTGCGTGGCACTGGGCCTCTGGATGATCGCTGCCGATGGATTCCCCGGTAACCGAACGACAGAGATCGGGATCCTGGCCGGTACCCTCATGGTTCCTCTCGCTATCACGATCGCGCTCAGGAATGCCCGTTTCGTGCAAGGATCACGCGGATGGTTCTTGGGCCCGCCGCTCGGGATCCTGACGACGCTGCTGTACGTGATCGTTTGGCTCACCCATGCTGTGTACTCGTATGGTTCATGCGCGGCGCGGGCCGACTGCCTCTGAGATTCGCGCGAGCATCGTGACGCAGTGTCGTCGCAACCTCCGCATCGCTCGCTAGCAAAAAGAGGCGGCGGCTCGCTCGTGCGAACCACCGCCCCGAGGACTAGCCCTGAGGCCGCGGCGCTACTCGACGCCGGAGAAGGAGTAGCCCTTCGGGCTGCCGATCCCGGTGACGTCGTCGAAGTTGCTCTTCGCAGCGAACGAGCCGTTGCTGCCCGCGTGGTCCGAGCAGGCCGCTTGCTTACCGAGCCCGAGCGAGCGTCACCTCTTCGCAGCCGTTTTCGCCGCGCGCCGCTCGGCTCCGGTCGTCCCGGGGCCGGCCGGCCACCACCAGGGCTCGGCCTGCGGTTCGTCGCGGCGTCCCGCGAGGACGAACGCGACCGTAAGCGCGACGAGCAGGACGTAGCCGGCGACGTTCGCCGCGGCGGCGCCGGTCGCGGCGTGCGTCGCCGCAGCGATTGCGTACGCCGCGGTCGCGAGCCAACCCGCGATCGTCGCCTCCGAGCCGGCGCTGCGGCGGAGGACGAGCGCGCTGCGAAGCGAGAGCGCGAAGATCGTTGCGAGCGCGAGATACCAAAGATCGAGTGCCATGGAGGCCGGGTTGGACGCGCGTCGTGTGGAACGCTTCGTATTGATGCATAAGTCGTACGGGCTCGCGGCCGTCGTCGTCGCCTCGGTTCTCGTCGCCTCCTGTTCCGGCAACCTCGGCGGCGGCGGCGGCACGGGTATCGGCGGCCTGCAGGGCCCGGTGGCGCCGAACCAAGCACCGAATGCCTACGCGGTCGCGACGCCGCTCGACCGCGAGAAGACGCTCGAGGACCACGTCGCCTTCGCGAGCTCGGCACCCGCGATCGTCCTGCCGGCGCTCGGCGGCTTCGGCATCGCGATCGACCTCGGCGCCGCGACCCCGGCCCCCTCCGCTTCGGCCGCGCTCTCCGGAGCGACCTCCGCTGCGGCCAAGACGACGACCTCATCGCGGCGCACCGGCAAGGCGCCGGCCGCGCTCGCGACGCCGCTCGCGCCGCTCCCCGCGACCTCGCCGTCGCCGCTCCCCGCACCGTCGCTCGCAGCGCCTTTGGCGAGCCCTTCCGGCTCCGGCGTCTCCCTTCGCTCCGCTCGGTCGCCGCGGCTCGCCGTCACGTTCGACGGGGCACTCGTCGCGGCGGCGCCGCCGTCGCCCGCCGCGACGGACGGCGCGACGGACGGCGCGACGCCGGCGGCCGTCGGCACCGGCCCCGCCTCGCCGCTCGCGACCGGCGCCCTTCCGGCGCCGAGCGTTTCGAGCGCCGCCTCCGACCTGCAGTCATCGGCGTCCGGAGCGAGCGGCGCTCCCGCGAAGCGTCCGGGCAAGGCTCTCGGCGCGCACGGCGTCCCCGCACCATCGCCGAGCGGCCCGGTCGCCGATATCAAGCTGACGATCTATCCGGACTACGCGCCGAAGCCGCCGCAGCCGCACATCCAGAGTCCCGTTTCGCGCGTCGCGCTCGTGCGCGGATTGCTGAAGGCCCCGGCGGACGTCACTCTGTCGTCGCTCGGCGCGGTGCGATTCACGGTCCCGAGCGAAGAACTCACCCCCGGCCGGGGCTTCACGGTCGCGATCTACGACGAGCACAAGAAGAAGAAGTCGGCGCTCCTCGTCGCCGACACGGAGGCGGTCGCGGGCAAGGCCTCCGTCACGGGCGCCTCGAGCGATCCCGTCCTGCTGCACAAGGGCACGCCGTACGCGTTCATTCTCTTCGCCGACGCCCTCGCGGCGTCGCCGCCGCCCGCCGGCGGCTACGCCGCGCCCGGAGCTCCGCCCGGCATTCCGCTCCCCGGCGGCTCGCCGATTTCGCTCCCCGGCGGCTCGCCGATTCCGCTCGCCCCCGGCCAGACCCAGCCTCCTGGGTACAATCAGCCATACGGCACGCCGACGCTGAACGGGTCCGTCCCGAATGCGGGTGCTACGTTCCCGGCCCACTGACGGCGCGCTGACAAGATCTTCTTTTCAGCCGCGTGTTGACGCAAGCTCCCGCGCGTGGTAATTTTGGGGTGCCCGCGGTCGTCGCACGGCAGAGAGGAGTTCGTAACGGTGTTTTCGTCGATGATGTCAACGGTCCGTCGGCCCGGCGGACTCTCTCGTATCGCGAACCGCGAAGGTTTCCGACGGCGAACGTAGCGCTCGGCGCTCCGTAACGTTCGCTGCCGGCCTCCGCATCCGCGGGGGCCATTTTTTATCATTCGCACCGCGCCGCTTATAGCGCCTCGCGCGGTCACTTCCGCACACCCTCCATCGCGAAAGGACGTCTCCGTGAACCTCGAGCTCGCGAGTACGCTCGCACGCGCTCGCCACCGCGATCTCTTGAAAGAGGCCGCCGACCGGCGGCTCTTGCGCCGCCCGGCCGCCCCCAAACGCCCGCTCCGTGCCCGCCTCGGTCGCGCGATCGCCGCGTTCGGGTATCTCTTCGTCGCGCTCGGCGAATCGATCGCGTGGCAACGCCGCCAAGGGTTGGGGGAGCCGGGCGGGGTACTTGTTGGACGCCTCGGCGGGGGTTGGGCCTCGCGCAACGACAACCTACCAACCCCGCCAGGACCGGAAGGGAGCAACGGTAAGTAGGCCCTGACGTGTGCCGCGGATCTCCTGGTCCTCGTCGTGGTCCCTACTGGAGGAGAGTTGAGTCCTGTCTCACTTGAGGCCGCGGCGCTCGGTGCGCTCGTCGCTCTCGTGGCCGGCGTACTCGCGATCGTGATCTATCACCGGTCGTTCGTCGCGCCGCGTCTGCGGGCGTTCATGGCGCTCGTCGACGGCTCCCTCGCCGACCCGACGCGCGGCCTCGAGGCGCTCTCGGCGTCGTTCGGAGCGCGCACCGAGCGACGCCTCGAGGCGATCGAGCGTCTCGGCCGCGAGCGCGATCTGCGCTGCGGCTTCGTGCGATACAACTCGTTTGCGAACGGCGGCCCCGACCTCTCGTTTTCGCTCGCGTTGCTGACGGACGAAGGTCACGGCGTCGTCGTCACGTCGATCTACTCGCGCGAGGAGACGCGCACGTTCGGGAAGGCCGTCGAGGCGTTCAGCCCGGTTCAGGGCGCCTCGGAAGAGGAGCGGCTGGCGATCGCTCGGGCGCGCGGCGCCGTGCTCGAGACGGCCGGCGGCCGGTGAAGAGCCGCTACCTCGTCAAGATCATTCCGCCGTTCGGCTACCGGATCTACCGCCTCCAGTTCTCCCGGCGTCACGTCGTCTTGCTCGTCGCCCTGGTCGCGCTGCTCGCGGCGGCGAGCGCGTGGCTCTACGTCTCGCGGATCGGCCACGCCGAAGCGCGGGCGCTCGCGCTGCGCAGCCTCACCTCCGATCAGCACGATCGCCTGATGCGCATCGACCAGCAGGCGGGGGATCTCGATTCGCAGCTGCGCGCGCTTGAGCAGCAGAACGAAGAGTTGCGCAAGATGATCGGCGCGGGACCCGCTCCGGCCGGCGCCGCGCGTCCCGCCCGGCGCGCTCCGGCGCGCGCGATCGCGCGCGTCACGACCGACGACTTCGGCCTCGTCGCGGCGCGGATCGCGGATCTGCGGACGCACTCCGCGAACGTCCGTGCCGAGGGCGAACGCCTGCGTTCGCTCACCCTCCGTGTGCTCAATATGAAGCGGCTCGAGGCACTCTCGCGCGCCGCGATGCTGGCGGAGATTCCGTCGATCAGTCCGACGGGCCATCCGGACGTCGCGTCGACCTTCGGATGGCGTCTCACCCCGTGGCCGGAGTTCCATCAGGGCCTCGATCTCGCGGGCGACTCCGGCCAGCCGGTGCGCGCGGCCGCCGCCGGACGCGTCGTCTTCGCCGCCTACGATCCCGGCGGGTACGGCAATCGCGTCGAGATCGATCACGGCAACGGCTACCACACGTGGTATTGCCATCTCTCGAAGATCGACGTGCCACTCGGCGCCCACGTGCGCAAAGCGGAGCACATCGCCGAGATCGGTTCGACCGGCGAATCGACCGGCCCGCACTTGCACTACCAAGTGATGCTGGACGGGAAGGCGATCGATCCGCAGCCGTATATCAGCGGCGTGCCCGCCCGGGTTCTCGCGGCTCTCAAGTAGATCACGGCCGCTGTGGCGAATGTTCGGCGGTCGTGGGTAGTCTATCGTGTTCCGCCGACATCGTCGTCGGCTATCTCTTCGAGGCGTTCTACGTCGTGTTGCTCGTCCGAGCGCTGCTCAGCTGGATACCGAGTCTGAACGGTTCGTGGTCCGGCATCATCTACCGCATCACCGAGCCCGTCATCCAGCCCGTGTCGCGTGTGATCCCGCCGATCGCGGGCTTCAGCCTCGCCTACATCGTCGTGTTCTTCGTGACGCGCCTGCTCAGTCAATACTTCTTCGGTCTAGGCTACGCGTGCCGAGCCGGTCTCTGAAGGACGTTCGATGGCTCTGAGCACCGGTGCCGCCCTCGGCGGCCCGCCCCGCGTCGCGACGCACGTCCGCAATTTCTGTATCATCGCCCACATCGACCATGGCAAGACGACGCTCTCCGATCGTCTGCTCGAGACGACGCGCACGGTCGAGACACGCGACATGGAGGCGCAACTGCTCGACGCGATGGACCTCGAGCGCGAGCGCGGCATCACGATCAAGATGCATCCCGTGACGCTCGACTACACGGCGCAGAACGGCGAGACGTACCAGCTCAACTTCATCGACACGCCGGGTCATGTGGACTTCAGCAGCGAGGTGTCGCGTTCGCTCGGCGCCTGCGAGGGCGCGCTGCTCGTCATCGACGCCGCGCAGGGCATCGAAGCGCAGACGCTAGCAAATTATCATCTCGCGCTCGAGGCGGGCCTCACGATCATCCCCGTGATCAACAAGATCGACCTGCCCGCAGCCGACGTCGAACGCGTGAAGTCGGAGATCGAGGACCTGCTCGTCATCGAGGCGAGCGAGGCGATCCCGTGCAGCGCAAAAGAAGGCATCGGCATCACGGAGATCCTCGAGGCGATCGTCGCGCGCGTCCCGCCGCCGCGCGGCGTCGAGACGCAGCTCCGCGGCCTCGTCTTCGACGCGCAGTTCGATCCGTACCGTGGCGTCGTCGCGTACGTGCGCGTGGTCGACGGCATCATCCGGCCGGGCATGCGCTTCATGTCGATGGCGCACGAGCGGACGTTCGAGTGCGTCGAGGTCGGCGTCTTCAAGCCGATGATGCGCAAGACGAAGTCGCTCGAGGTCGGCGAGGTCGGCTACGTCGTCGCCAATATCAAGAGCCTCGGCGACATGGACGTCGGCGATACGATCACGGAGGTCGGCCGTCCGGCGACGGAGCCGTTGCCGGGCTACAAGCCGATCGTCCCGATGGTCTATTGCGGCCTCTATCCGAACGAAGGCGTCGAGGTCTCGGAGCTGCGCGAGGCGCTCGAAAAACTCGCGCTCAACGATTCGGCGCTGAAGTTCGAGGCGGAGTCCTCGATCGCGCTCGGCTTCGGCTTCCGCTGCGGCTTCCTCGGTCTCTTGCACATGGAGATCGTCCAAGAACGGCTCGAGCGGAATTACGATCTCGACCTGATCGCGACCTCGCCCTCCGTCGTCTTCCGCGTCACGCTCACCGACGGCACGGTCGAGACGATCGACAATCCCGCGCGGCTGCCGGCACGTGACAAGATCTCGCTCATGGAAGAGCCCTACGTCGCCGCGACCGTCATCGCGCCGCCCGACTACGTCGGCACGATCATGGAGCTGACGCAGAACCGGCGCGGCACGCTCAGCACGATGGAGTACCTGCACGACGGCCGCGTCGTTCTGAAGTACGACATGCCGCTGCTCGAAGTGATCGTCGATTATTTCGACCAGCTGAAGAGCCGCACGAAAGGCTACGCCTCGCTCGACTACGAGTTGATCGGCTACCGCGCGGGCGATCTCGTGAAGCTCGAGATCCTGCTCAACGCGGAGCCCGTCGACGCGCTCTCGTTCATCGTCGCGCGCGACAAGGCGCAGGTGCGGGGACGCGCGCTCACGGAGAAGCTCAAGGAGCTGATTCCGCGGCAGATGTTCGACGTGCCGATCCAGGCGATCATCGGCGGTAAGGTCGTCGCCCGCGAGACGGTCGCGGCGCTACGCAAGAACGTGTTAGCAAAATGTTATGGTGGCGACATCTCGCGTAAACGCAAACTGCTCGAGAAACAGAAGGCCGGCAAGGAGCGCATGAAGCGCGTCGGCCGCGTCGACCTGCCGCAGGAGGCCTTCATGGCCGTCCTGCAGCTCGGCGACGACTAGCATCGCCGTGGAGGCGGCCGCCGCCGAGACGGTCGCGATGCCGCGTCTCGCGATTGCGATCGAGGCGCTCGTCAAGACGTTCCGCGGAGGCGTGCGCGCGGTCGACGGTATCTCCCTTGCGATTCCGAGCGGCACGATCTTCGGCTTGCTGGGCCGTAACGGCGCGGGCAAAACGACGACGCTCGAATGCTGCGTCGGTCTCACCCAGCCGACCTCGGGCAGCGTCCGCGTGCTCGGGCTCGACCCCGCGCGACCGGGGGATCTCGACCGGTTACGTCGCCGCATCGGGGTCCAGCTGCAGGCGACCTCGCTCCCCGAAAAGGCGCGCGTCGGGGAGATTCTCGAGCTGTACGCCGTCTATTACGGCGTGCCGGTGCAGACGGAGGCGATCGCGCGACGCGTCGGCCTCGAGGGGAAGACGGATCGCCTCGTCGGGAAGCTCTCGGGCGGCGAGCAGCAGCGCCTCGCGCTCGCGATCGCCCTGCAGCACGACCCGGAGGTCGTCTTCCTCGACGAACCCACGGCGGGTATGGACGCCTTCGGCCGGCGCATCCTCTGGGGCGAAGTCGAGCGGCTCAAAGCGGACGGCAAGACGCTCGTGCTCACGACGCACTACATCGAAGAGGCCGAGCGGCTCTGCGACGAGATCGCCGTCGTCCAGGCCGGCCGGATCGTCGCGCTCGATACGCCGGCGGCCCTGATCGCGGCGCATGGCGGAGACGCGGCGATCGAGTTCCGCGCGCGCGGCTTCGTACCGGGCGCCGCGCTCGACGCGCTCGGCCGCTGGCGCGTCGACGACGACCGCTTCGCGCTGCACGTCCACGGCGAGCCGGGCGCGGCGCTCGCCGCGATCGTCGCACGCGCGACGGCGAGCGGCCTCACGATCGAGGCGCTGAACCTGCGCCGGCCGGGGCTCGAAGACGCCTTCGTCGCGATCACGGGCGAGGCGCTCGACGAGGCGCGGGCGGAGGGCGTGTGATCGCGCCCGCCCGCGCGAAGCTTCCGCTCGCGGTCGTTCTACGGATGCTCGTCGCGCAGACCCGGATGAACTTCACGTGGTATTTCTTGCGCGACGGCGAGATGATCTTCTGGTCGCTCGCAATCCCGGTCTTCTTTCTGCTCGTCTTCTCGTTTGCGTTCGGAGGCTCGACGACGCAGAGTTCGTCGTTCCTCGTGCCGGGCTTGATCGGCGCGCAGGTCCTGTCGTCCGGCTTCTGGGGCGTCGGCGCGATGCTCGCGACGTTCCGTGAGAAGAAGTTGCTACGGCGGATCTACCTGACGCCGCTGCCGCCGTGGACGTTCTTCACGGCGCTCGTGCTCTACCGGATGACGCTCCTCGCCCTGCAGGCGCTCGTGCTCGCGCTCGTCGGCGGCGTCGTCTTCCACGTGCGCGTCGTCGGCCATCCGCTCAGCATCCTGTTCATCTTGCTGCTCGGTGCCGCGACGTTCGTCGCTCTCGGCACGGTCGTCGGCGCCGTGACGCGCACGGCCGAGAGCGCGAACAACGTCGCCTCCGTCCTGACGGTGCCGCTCTCCTTCTTGAGTGATGCATATCTGCCAATCGACCGGTTTCCGCATCCGGTCGCGTCGGTCTTGCGCGCGCTGCCGTCGACCGAGTTCGTCGACGCCTTCCGCGGGATCGCGATCGGCGGCGACTCGCTGACCCACTTCGCGCCGTACGTCGGCCTGCTCGTCCTCTGGACGATCGCCGGTACGGCCGTCAGCGCGCGCTTCTTTCGCTGGGTCTGAGGGCCCGTGAACTTCCGCTTTCGCATCCCGCTGCTCGCATCGTCGAGCGTCGAGTCGGGTCGCCAGCAGTCGTATCCCGTCACCGACGGCCGCGACGTCCGCATTCCGAACGTCTGGAAGCTCGCACCGGGCGTCTGGCTCGGGGGCCGGCCGGCCGTCTGGATGTCGCTCGCCTTCGGCCTGCCGGCGATCACGATCGGGCCGCTCCGCACGGCGAAATGGGAGTTCCGCTTCGAGCGAGACTTCGGCGGCCATCTCTTCCTGCTCGTCGTGCGCGACGGCCAGACGGGTCACGCGCTGCTCGTCGAAGGCGGCCCGACGTCTGCCAACGGTTCGGGCGCGCTCGTGCCGTACCGCTATCCCGAAGAGGACTTCGCGAAGCGCGAGGTCGTCGATTTCGCGCCGATCCGTATCCACGCGCCGCAGGGTCTGGCCGAGCCGGCCTTCGCGGAGATGGTGCTTGCGACGCAGCGTGCCTACGACGGCAATCAGTTTTATCTTGTCATCGAGCTGCCGTTCTTGCGGATCGGCCGCGACTCGAACTCCTACGTCGTCGGCGTGCTGCTCTCATGCGGCGTCGACGCGCGCGCCATCCCGAAGCAGCCGGCGAAAGACCTGATCCGGCGTGAGATCTCCGGCTACCCAGGGGCCGAAGACCCCGTCCACCGCGCGAATTTTGGGGTGTACAGCGGTGTCGCCACGGCGCTCGCGGGCGACCTGCTCGCGATCGCGACGCACGAGGAGAACGGCGACGTCCGCTACGTGACGATCGGCGGCGAGCCCGGCGGCCGCGCGCGTCTCGCAGACGGCAGCGAATACGCGCTCGACGAACGCGGGCGCGTGGTGCTCGAGGCCGCGGAGGCGCGCGCGCACGGACTTCCGGCGGCGCACACGCAGCCGCCGGCGCAGATCGCGGCGCGCCGCCGCTTTCCGAAAAAACCGCAGCCGGCGGGCGCGGAGATCACGCTCGTCGTCGATAGCACGACCATGCCACTCACCTCCGGCGATTCGTATGAGGGAACGATCGAGCGCGTCGACGACGCGCTCGGAGTCGCGTTCCTCGCGGCGACCGACGGTCGCAAGATCATGCTACCCTTGACGGAGCTGCGCGTCGAATTGCGCGACCCCGAGCGCGTCGACTGGCTGCTCAAGGTCGGTTCGCACCTGACGGTCGGCCTGCACCGCGATCGCCACCCGATGCTCGTCCCGCACGGCTCGGCGGCCGCCGACGACGCGCTCGTCTGGCACCGCTTCCACGCGCCCTCGTGGACGAAGGTCGCGGTCACGACGGCGCTCGGCGTCGCGCTACTCGGCGCCGCGGGCTACGCCTGGTTTCGCGCGCGATGATTCGCGCCTCGTGAGCGAGCGGCGCGTCCGCGGGACGGCACCGCGGTCGTGTTACAGGGCGAACGGCGCGCCGAAATCCGCGTTCGCCTCGAAGCGCGCCGCGGTGAAAGCGATTCCCAAGACGGCGCACGGCCTGCACGCGTACGCCTGCGAGAAGCACGGCTGGCATCTCGGACACGGCTAGAGGCGGCATCCGACCGCACAACGATCCGCCGCTTCGATGCGACGCATGCACAGTGTGATCGGAACGCGCTCTGCTTTATGATGACGCATCCAACGCCGCCTGGAGGGGATGACGGTTGTTCTTACTGGATGCGAATCCTTACGTTCCCGCGCAGCCGTGGCTGAACTCGGGCGATACCGCCTGGCAGCTCACGGCCGCCACACTCGTCGGGCTGATGAGTCTGCCCGGCCTCGCGATCCTGTATGGCGGGATCGTCAAGAAGAAGTGGGCGCTGAACTCGGCGGTCATGTGCTTTTACGCGTTCTCGATCGTGCTGATCACGTGGTCGCTCTATGGTTATAATTTGAGTTTCGGCACGCCGATCAATCTGCCGGGTCCGGCCTTTCTGCAGGCGTTCATCGGCATGCCGGCTCCCGCGATCACGGCTGCGATGGAGACGGGTCAGGCGAATATTCCGCTCGCCGGCGCCGGTTTTCCGCCGCTGCGGATGTCCGGTGCGGCCATGACGTACTTCCAGTTCGTCTTCGCTGCGATCACGCCGCTGCTGATCGCCGGCTCCGTCCTCGGACGCATGAACTTCAAGGCCTGGATGATCTTCGTTCCGGTGTGGAGTTCGATCGTCTATAGCGTCGGCGCGTTCGGCATCTGGGGCGGCGGCTGGATCTCGCAGCTCGGTGCGCTCGACTATTCGGGCGGCTACGTCATCCATCTCGCGGCGGGCATCTCCGGCTTCGTCGCTGCGGCCGTCGTCGGTCCGCGGCTCCTCGAAGATCAACAAGATTTTCCCGCGAACAATCTGATCATGGCCTTTGCCGGTGCCGGCATTCTGTGGCTCGGCTGGAACGGTTTCAACGGCGGCGACCCGTATTTTGCCAACGCCGATGCCGCCGCGGCCGTGCTCAATACGAACGTCGCGACGGCATGCGCGTTGCTGTGCTGGCTCGTGCTCGACTACTTCGCGATCGGCAAACCGTCGGCCGTCTCGATGATCAACGGCATGATCACGGGCCTCGTCGCGATCACGCCCGCGGCCGGATTCGTGGACGGCTTCGGGGCGATCGCGATCGGCGTCGTCGCCTCGGTGCTCGCGTGGCTCTCGCTCAATAGGCTCGCGCACGTCGGCTTCTTCAAGAAGGTCGACGACACGCTCGGCGTCGTCCACACCCACGGCGTCGCCGGTCTCGTCGGCGGCCTGATGGTCGGCATCGTCGCGAATCCGCAGATGATCGAATACTTCTCGAGCAAGAAAGGCACGACCGACGTCTCCGCGAGCGGCTTGCTCTACGGCGGCGGCACGACGCTCCTCGTCTCTCAGATTGAAGCCGCCGCGTTCATCATCGTCTGGAACGCCGTCATGACGTTCATCATCTTGAAATTGATCTCGCTGATCGTTCCGCTCCGCGCGAGCGAGGGCGACGTCGCGGGCGGCGACCTCGAGATCCACGGCGTCGATCCCGTGCCGATCACGACGTCGAGCACCCCGCCGAGGGAGCCGGCGCTGGTCTGAAGGCCGGGGCGCGTCGCGCGTGCGTCGCGCCCGGCACTCGGCAAGCAAGGCCGCGACGCGGCACGCGCGAACGCGGCGGCGATGCGATTGGAAGGCGATGACGCACTCGCGAGTCGAGCGGCGGCGGCGATGTACGCGCGCGATCGTGCGGCACGGTCGCTCGGGATCGAGATCGTCGCCGTACGCGCCGGTTTCGCGCACTGCGAAATGACCGTCCGCGAGGAGATGCTGATGGGGCATGGCATCGCGCACGGCGGCTTCGTCTTCGCGCTCGCCGATGCCGCCTTCGCGTATGCGTGCAATTCGCGAAATGAAGCGAACGTCGCGCTGCAGTGCTCCATCTCGTTCGTCACGGCGGCGCGCCTCGGCGACCGGCTCGTCGCGCTCGCCGACCAGCGCGCGCACGGCAACCGGACGGGCGTCTACGACGTGACGGTCTCGGCGGGCGAGGTGGAGATCGCGCTCTTCCGCGGCGTCCCCTATCGCCTGCGCCGCGCCGTCATCGAGCCGTGATCGTCCGGCTCGCGACCTCGAACGCAGGAAAACTGCGCGAATTCGAGGCGTTGGGCGCGCGCGCCGGCTGGCGCTTCGAGCTCCCGCCGGGCTACATCGCACCACCGGAAGTCGGCGCGACCTACGCGGCGAACGCCGCGATCAAAGCGCGCGCGCTCTGGTCGCAATTTCGGGAGGCCGGCCGGCCGGCCGCCGTGCTCGGCGATGATTCGGGCCTCGAGATCGCGGCGCTCCAGGGCCGCCCGGGCATCCGTTCGGCCCGCTACGGCGGCACCGGCGCCGGCTGGCCCGAGCGGCGGCGGGCATTGCTCGAGGAACTGGATCGCGCGCAGACGCCGAACCGTGCCGCGCGCTTCGTCTGCGCGTTGCACTTCGTCGGCCACGATGGCTTGGAGACTTCATGTGAGGCGTCGTACGGAGGCACGATTGCCTCCGGCGAACGCGGCACGTTCGGCTTCTCTTACGACGCGATCTTCGTCGACCCGGAGACCGGTCGCACGTTCGCGGAATTGCCGGCAGACGAAAAGGATGCAAAGAGCCACCGCGCCCGCGCCTTCGCATCGCTCGTCGAGCGAATCCACGCGGGATGACTCGTGCGCGACGAAGCGGTCTCTCGTCGTAACCGGCGATGTGAGCGTGGACACCGGTGCGCGACGAGGGGCGCGAAGGCGAGCGGGGCAAGCGACAAGGGTCTCTCAGGGAGTCTCGCTCGATGCGTTTCGTTTTCGCGATCCCCGTCGCTTTCGCCGTCGTTCTGTCGGCCTGCTCGGGCGGCGGCGTCTCGCCACCGTCGTCGCCGCTCGCGACGCCGTCGGCGATTCCGGTCACGTCGACCGCACCACCGCCAGTCTCCGCGCCGACATCGCCCGCACCGACGTCGTCGCCTACGGCGCCCACGCCGTCGCGCTCGCCCGCAACGGCGCCACCCGCTACCGCGACGCCCGTGACCGCGCCGCCGGCGTCGATGAGCCCGCCACCCGCGTCACCGACCGCCGGGACCGCGCCGCCCGCGACGCCGCCGCCGCCGACGAACGGTCCCGCGCTCGCGGTCGACGCCGCGGCCGGTCGGCACGCGATCAGCCCCGACGTCTATGGCGTGTCGATCTTCTGGAATCCGTCGTCGTCGAACTACGCCGCGTTCCAGACTTTCGCGAAGTCGATCGCGCTACCGGTCAACCGGAACGGCGGCGACGCGACGACGCGCTACAACTGGCAGGCCGACTCGTCGAACGCGGGCAGCGACTTTTATTTCCTGGGTGGCAACGGCCAGATGAATGCCGTACCGAGCGCGTCGATGGACGCGGTCGTGAACGCGAATCATACGGCCGGTGCGAAGTCGATCCTCACGATCCCGATCATCGACGACATCAACGCCTCGCCCGCGTTCCACTGCAGCTACCCCGAGTCGCAGTATCCCGGCCAGCAGTCCTACAACCCGTACGTCCATCCGAACGGCGACAACTGCGGCAACGGTACGAGCGCGTCGACGGGCCAGTACCTCGAGGACACGAACGTCGCGGCGCACGATATCGCGAACTCGACGAACATCCAAAGCGGGTGGGTCTCGCACCCTGTTGGGACGTTCGGTCCGGGCGCGCGCGGCGGGGTGCCGATCTACGAGCTCGACAACGAACCGAACGGCTGGATCGCCGTCCACCACGACGTGCGTCCGCAGAACATCGGCTACAGCGAGCTCCTGCAGCGGTCGATGGCCTACGCCCGGGCGATCAAGGCTGCGGATCCGACCGCACTCGTCCTCGGTCCCGGTGACATCGCACCCGACGATCTCGACTGTAACGGCGGCGGTGCGCCCGGCACGTGCAACGGCGACTCCGCGAGCAATCACGGCAACACGCCGCTCGGGCTCTATTATCTGCAGCAGTTCGCCGCGCAGGGGACGCGACTGCTCGATTACTATGCGATGCACTACCCCGGCAGTTGCTGTTTCTCGACGAACGGCACGCTCGCCGATACGGTGACGGCGATCGAGCGGCACAAGGGCTGGATCGCTCGCGCGTATCCGGGGACGCGGCTCGCGTACGACGAGTGGAACCGCGGCACGGGAAACGGCATCGCGGACGCGATCAACACGCTCGACGGCCTCGGCGTCTTCGGTCAACAGGGCGTCGATTTGGCCAGCTTCTTCGGCTTGAACGCCCCGAGCGATCCGAGTGCATACGCGTTCCTGCTGATGCGCGATTACGACGGCAACGGCGCGGCGTTCGGCGAGACGTCGATCACGGCGACGACGGCGGACGCCTCGAGACTCACGGTGTACGCAGCGCAACGCAGCGCCGACGGCGCCGTGATGGTCGCGGTCGCGAATCATGGCGCGAGCCCCTGACGAGCGCGCTCACGCTCGCAAACGTCACGGACGCGCAACCCGTCCGCGTCTACACGTACTCGCCTGCGGCGCGGGGGATCGCGGCGGGCTCGTCGCTTGCGCCGGGCTCGGTCATCTATCCGACGTTTCCCGCGCAGTCGATCACGATGCTCGTCGTGCCGTCGGGCGCGACGCCGCTCGCAGCGGGTCGCCGCCCGCGTTCACGCTGAAGAGCGAGGACCTACCCGTCCCGTGGTTGCCGCTCTCCGGCGCCTTCGCATCGCTCGGCGAGCGACTCCTCTCGGGATGACAGGATTTGAACCTGCGACTTCCTGCTCCCAAAGCAGGCGCTCTACCAAGCTGAGCTACATCCCGGCGCAACGCTCTTCGAGGCCCTCGGGGACCGGCCCCGCCCGCTCCCTTCGTATAGGATGCCCGGCCCTCGACGCGAATACGGCACCGTCGGCCTCGTCGTCGTCCTCGTCCTGCGTGCGCCCGTGGTCTAACGGATAAGGCACGAGTCTTCTAAACTCGAAGATGGGGGTTCGATTCCCTCCGGGCGCGGATCTGGCCGGCACCGTGGTGATTGTAGCTCAGTAGGTTAGAGCGCTGGACTGTGAATCCGGAGGCCGTGGGTTCGAGCCCCATCAGTCACCCCACTTTCTCGTTCGCTGCAAGCTGAACTTGTTCGGCCCTCGTGACGATACGATGAGATAGCGCCCTTCGCGGCGGTAGCGCTCTAGATCGACGTCACGCATCGGTAGCCACCGTTCGGACGGGAGGCTCTAACCATCGGCAGCATTCTGCAAGCCGTACGAACTGCGGGACGCAACCGACAGCTGACCGCGCGCATCGCTCTGCTCTTGCTTGCCTTTACGATTCCCTTACTCGGAGCCGGGACGCTGCTGATCTCGCAGCAAGCCGCTCGCGTCGACGGTACGCAACAACAAGAACTCGATCTCGAATTCGTTCGGCGCGATCGCGAACTCGTCCACGCCCTCCGCCGCAATCGCGACGACCTCCGCGCCGGCCGCGCGAGCGGCAGCGACCGGCTCGCCGTCGACCGGGCGCTCTTCCTGCTCGAACGCAGGTCGCCGATCGCCGCCGGTCGTGAATCGTTTTCGACGAAACTCGCCGATCTCTCCGCCCAGTGGGTCATCGCGGGCGCCGCGGGTTCCGTCGGCTCCTCTGAGACGGCCTTACGATCGTCGATCGATCTCGGTTTGCTTGCAAGTGACCGAACGACGTTTGCGGGAGACCTCGACGCGCCGACGGAGGATCTGCTGGACGCCTTCGGTTCGCAGATTCCCATGGTCGAGACACTAGTAGATAAATGTCACGACGATCTGCTGGCAGCGATTCGATCGGGAAGAGATGGGGACAAACGAACGACGTATGAGTTTCGTGCCGCCGTCAACGCGGGCCGAGCCTCGCATGCGTATAGCAGCGTCGAAGTCGATGTCGATAGCGCTCAGCGGTACGGTGCGTCGCTCGCGCGGTCGGCGGGGCCGTCGCTGCGCGAGGCGCGAGCGGCACTGGCGACGTTTCTACGCATCGCATCGGAACCGGCGTCCGCCGCATCGTCGATCGATCGCATGGGGCCGAGCGTGGCGCGCGTACTGACGGCTCTCGAGGCGACGTCGGTGGCAATCCACGGCGAAGTCGCTCGTCGTTTGATCGCTCGCGAGGCCGACGAACGTCGCCGCCTCTGGCTTTTCCAGGCGGAGACCGTCCTCGCCGTTTTCGTGACTCTCGGCATCGCGATCTTGCTCGCACGCACGATCGTTCTCCGTGACCGGCACGAGCTGGCACGCGCGCGCAGCGATGCGGAACGCCTGGCTTCGGAACTCGTGCGACAGCGGGAGATCGATGCGTTGATGATGAGTGAAACGCAGCTGCGAGCGGCGTTCGACCGTTCTTCGATCGGGGTCGCGATCATCGATCACGAGGGCAGGGTCGCGCGTTCGAACGAGGCGCTGCGCGAGATGCTGGAAGGCTCGCTCGACGCAAGCCAAGTCGGCGCGGGTCATCCAAGCTTCGACCGATTGATGTCAGGAGCGATCGAATTCTTTTCGATCGATCTCGAGGCGCGTAATGCTCGCGGGCTCGTCGTGTGGTTGGAGTCGACGATCTCCCTCGTGCGCGACGATCTCGGCACGCCGCGTTTCGCACTCGCGATGCTCAAAGACGTCACCGAACGCAAGCGCACGGCGGACCGGTTGCGCTACGAAGCGTCGCACGACCCGCTCTCGGGACTGCCGAACCGAACGCAGTTCATCGATCGCCTGCGCGCGACGTTCTTCGGTGGACGTTCGACCACGGGAACGAGTGCGGTTCTCTTCGTCGACCTCGATGAATTCAAATTTGTCAATGACAGTCTCGGCCACGCGATCGGCGATCGCGTGCTCGTAGCGATCTCGCGACGTCTGCAAGGCGCGGTCGCCGCGCAGGACGTGGTGGCCCGCTTCGGCGGTGATGAATTTGCCATGCTTTTGCTCGGCCGGCGAGATCGACCCGAGGTGGAACGCGCGGTTTCATCGATCGGGCGCGCCATCGCCGATCCACTCTTGATCGACGGCCGCGAGATCTTCATGACGGCGAGCATCGGCGTCGCTCTCGCTGATCGCACCTATGGGACCGTCGAACATATCCTGCGCGATGCCGATACGGCGATGTACTATGCGAAGACGGCGGGCCGCTCGCGTCACGCGTTCTTCGATCGTGACATGCACGAGCAAGCCGCCCGCCGGCTCGAGATCGCGACGCAACTCCGGCGCGCGCTCGAGCGCGATCAGTTTTATCTTGCCTATCAGCCGGTTGTTTCGTTCGCGAGTGGTGCATTCGAAGCGTGTGAATCGTTGCTGCGTTGGGAGCATCCGCAGCTGGGAAGCGTTCCTCCGGCGGAGTTCATTCCGATCGCGGAAGAGATCGGCATGATCGTGCCGATCGGCCGATTCGTGATGGACCGCGCCTGCGCGCAGCTTCGCGACTGGCGCATGCGGGGCGTCTTCGAACGGTCGCCGCACCTCTCCGTGAACGCCTCCGTTCGCGAGGTACTGCAGGTCGACTATCCGAGCTTCGTCGAGTCGATGGTCGAACGCTACGCGATCGAGCCCGGGCAGCTGACGATCGAAGTGACGGAATCGACCGTGCTCGCCTCTGGCCGCTTTTCGTCAGGGGCGCTCGATCGCATCAAGGCGGCCGGAGTCGGGCTTTCGATCGACGACTTCGGCACGGGCTATTCCTCGCTACGCTACCTGCAGCAGTTTCCATTCGACGAGATCAAGATCGACCGCTCGTTCGTCAGTGGCGCGGACGGTGAACTCGCGAGCGAGGCGATCGTGTCGATGCTGCTGTCGCTCGGCCGCGCGTTCGAAGTGAACGTGACGGCCGAGGGCGTCGAGACGCCGGCCCAGGCCGCTCGCCTGCGCGCGCTCGGATGCACGCGCGGCCAGGGCTACCTGTATGGAAAAGCGGTCCGCGCGGAACATCTCGGCGAGTTCTTCCGCCGCGCGTCGCCCTTCGCGAGCTGACACGGCGGAGAATGCGCCCTCCGGGACTCGAACCCGGAACCAACGGATTAAAAGTCCGATGCTCTAACCAATTGAGCTAAAGGCGCGCATCGACCGGCCGGACGTTTCGCGATGGGCTGCTTTTTCACGGTGCCGTGGCGAGCCCCTACCGGCCGAGCGCGTTCGCGACCGAAGACGTACGTCGGAGGAGCGTCGCCCGAGACCGCGAATCCAAGGTCCTCGTTGCACCGCTAGCTCAATGGTAGAGCAGTTGACTCTTAATCAATTGGTTGAAGGTTCGAGTCCTTCGCGGTGCACCATCTGTCGTTCGCTGAGAGCCGGCCCGAGCCGGCTCTCGCGTTTCTCTCGGGCGGACGTTTCGGCATCGGCTCGCTTCGGGATACGGTCGGCATGAAGAAGCTTCCGGAGATCCTCGTCTCGATCGTCCTGCATCCGATCGCGGTCTTCCTGATGATCGCGAACCTGCTCGGCCGCGACGATCTGAACGTCCCGCAGCGCATCTTCTGGATCGTCTTCGGCGCGATCGGGTGGGGCATCGGCCCGATTCTGTACGTCACGCTCGGCGGCGGCGACCTCTGGTGAGGCGGGCATAGGAGCGCGTCCGACGGTCCGGTAACCTATGCGAGGCGGACCTCGCGCGGGCCGTACCGACGGAGGCGATCGTGGCGCAGAAAACGGGCAAGACTTCATCAGCGGCATGGCACGACGCGATTTCGACGTGGGAGAAGAGCGTGAATTCGGTCGCCAATGCGACGATGGCCAATGACGAATTCAGCGGCGCGATGAACCAGGCGATGAAGCTCGCTCTGATCATACAGCAGTCGATGGGCAGTGCGATGGCCGTCTACCTTTCGACGCTGAACCTTCCGAGCAAGACGGAGGTCGCCGCGCTCGGCGAACGGATGCAACTGATCGAGTCTCGGCTCGAGCATTTGACGCTGCTCATCGGGCGGCTCGCCGCGACGGGTGCCGCGACGACCGACGCCGTCTCGCCGGCGAAACGCGCCGGCCCTCCGCGAACGAAACGGCCGCCGAGTCAGACGAACCGAGCGGCCTCGTGAGCGCCACGACCGCCGCCACGCGTGACGAAGCGGATGTGGCCCGCGGACTGCAATCGATCGTGGATCGTGCGATCCAGCGGAACATCAAGGGCCTGCAATACATCTCGTCGCCCACGCCGTCGCTCGGCTTGACGCCGAAAGAGGTCGTGCTCAAGCGCGGCACGCTCAATCTTTATCATTATCTGCCACAGGCCGAGGAAGTCTACCGCGTGCCGGTCGTCATGGTCATGGCGACGACGAACCGCGGCTACCTCTTCGATCTCGCTCCGGGCGCCAGTCTGATCGAATTCATGTTGAAGCGTGGTTTCGACGTCTTCGTCGTCGATTGGAGTCCGCCGACCCCGGAAGAGAAGACGCTCGGCCTCGCCGACTACGTCTGCGATTTCTTACCGGAGGTCGTCGGCTGCGTTCGCGAGATTACGGGCGAACGCGACGTCTCGCTCGCAGGTTACTGCATGGGCGGCGTTCTCACCATTCTCTACGCGGCCCTGAACGCGAACGATCCGCCGAAGAATCTCGTCTGCTTCACGACGCCCGTCGACTTCGGCCGGATGGCGCTCTTCCAAAAATGGTCCGATCCCCGGTTCTTCGATGTCGACCGTCTCGTCGAGACGCTCGGCAACGTCCCGAGCGAAGTCATCTTCGGCGCCTTCGAGATGCTCCGTCCGGCGACGCGCACGGCCTCGCGTTTGCAACTCCTCGAGAGCATGTGGAACGAGGAGACGCTGAAGTCGTTCCGCCGGTTCGAACGCTGGTCGACTGACACGTTACCGCTACCGGGCGCGTACTTCCGTGAAACGACGAAAGAGTTTTTTTGGAAGAACAGTCTCTTCAAGGGCAAACTCGAGCTACGTGGAAAACGTGCCGACCTTTCGGCAATCGTATCGCCGTTCTTGCACGTGATCGCCGAGCATGATCATATCGTGCCACCTGAGTGTGCGGCACCGCTCGTCCGTATGGTAAGTTCTGCGGATAAGCAAGAAGTGATGCTCAAAGGCGGACACGTCAGTCTCGTCGCCGGGCCGAACGCGGTCAGCCGCATGTGGCCGACGCTCGAGACGTGGCTCGGCGAGCGCTCGGCGTGAACGGCAGGGCGGTCGCGGAGCTGCCGCGCGCGCTCGCGCTCCCCGGTGGCGACGTCGAGCTCCGCGAGATGGGCGCGGCCGATGAAGCGGCGTTGCTCGTCTTCGGGGAAACGCTGCCGCCGCACGATCTGCTCTTTCTGCCGCGCGATATCTCGCATCCGAAAGTGCTCGCCGCGTGGATCCAAGAAGCGAGCCGCGCGAACGGCATGACGAGCGTCGTTGCGAGCCGCGACGGCCGGATCGTCGGTAACGTGACGGTCGTGCGCGACGCGCTGTCGTGGTCGCCGCACCTCTGCGAGATCCGGCTCGTCGTGTTGCCGGAGATGCGCGGCCAAGGGCTCGGGCGCATCCTCGCCGAGACCGGCTTCGCCCTCGCCGTGAACGCCGGTGCGGAGAAACTCGTCGCCCAGGCGACGGTCGATCAGACCGCGGCGATCGCGGTCTTCGAGATGATGGGCTACCGGGCGGAGGCCCTGCTCCGCGACCATGTCAAGGACCGCGCCGGCGCGACGCACGACATCGTGATTCTGAGCCTCGACGTCGCCGAGCCGAAGCGCGCCGGGCTCGCTACGGCCTCAGCCTGTCGGCAGAATGATGTCTTTTCGGTCAAGACCGAGATAAACCGGACGATCCGAGCGTCGTAAGGATGAATCGTCACCGATACGGAGGAGAACAACGTCCATGAGCGCTATTCTGCCGGCCCTCGAGGCGGAGACTCCGATGAGACCGCCCTCGAAGCTGCTCTTGCTGAGCGAATGGCGCTGGATCTACGAGCTGTCGCTGAGCCTTGCGACCTTTCCGGCACTCGCGACGGCGAAGAAGGGCGACGGCCATCCCGTCCTCGTCTTGCCCGGCTTTCTGACCGGCGACTCCTCGACCTATCTCTTGCGGCGTTTCCTCGCGCTGCAGAACTTCGAGCCGTTCAAGTGGGAGCTCGGCCGCAATCTCGGTGGCGTCTATTCGATGCGCAAGAAGCTCCGGGCCCGGTTGCTCGCGATTCGCGAGGAGACGGGGCGGCGCGTCAGCGTGCTCGGCTGGAGTCTCGGCGGCGTCTACGCACGCGATCTCGCGCTCGCGATGCCCGACGACGTCCGCTACTGCATCACGCTCGGTTCGCCGTTCACGAGCGATCTCGCAGCGACGAATGCGGGACACCTGTACGAACAGCTCTCCGGCGAATCGCTCGCGACCGTGACGGCGATCGATCGGACGATGCTCGCCGGTCCGCTGCCGATGCCGACCGCGAGTTTCTACACGCGCACGGACGGCATCGTGAACTGGCACCTCTCACGCGTCGTGGAAGACGCGCATTCGGAGAACGTCGAAGTCCTCGCAAGTCATCTCGGACTCGGCGTCAATCCGGCCGTACTCTGGGGCGTCGCGGACCGCCTCGCGCAGGCGGAAGGCACGTTTCATGCCTTCGACCGCAGCGGTCCCTACGCGTTCGCGTATCCCCATCATGCGGACGGCGACGACCGCTGAGGTTCGCCTTGGCTCGGGTTCCCTTTGCAAGGATATCGCAAGCTTTCTAAGGTGATGACCGGACGCGGCCGCAGCTTTTTCACGCATCGAACGACCGCGGCGCACGTCTCGATCGGAGAACGATGTCGGACCCGTCCTCCTTTGCGCCGGCTCCGGTCGGCGACTCGCAGCTCGAACGGTCGTCGCCGGCGTGGGCGATGTTCGCCCATCTCAGCGTCTTAGCAAATTTTGCGTTCCCGTTCGGAGGTCTGCTCGTAGCGCTCGCGATCTACACCTTGCGCGGCGCCGACGACGCGGCCGCACGTGAGAATGAGCGCTGCGCGCTGAACCTCGAGATCACTCTTGCGATCGCCGGGATCGTGGCGATCGTCGCGTTCGTCGCACTCGAATTTTCCTACGTCACGGAGGGTTGGACCGCGCGTATCTTCGATCGGACCCCTTGGCAAATCGTAGGGTGCGTCGCGTCGATCGCACTCGTTGGCCTCGCAGTCCTCGTTTCGACGCTGCTGGCGCTCTTCGCCGCGCGGACGGCGTGGCTCGGCGGCACGTTTCGGTATCCGTATGCGTATCCGTTCTTGCGCGGCGGGTAACGCGACGCGCGGCCACGCCGTGAACGCGTTCTTGCCGGGCGGCGAAAAACGCGGCGGCGTGCTCGCGCCGGCGATCGCACTCGAAGACGTTCTGGTCGCGCGGCTACGCGCCGCCGTCACGACGATCGAGGTCTCGCGCGAGGAGCGACGCGCCTAGAAGAGCCCTTCGTAGAGCTCGTCGAGCGCGAACCGCACGTCGAGCGTCTCGAGTGCGACGACCGCGGACGATGCGCCTGGCGCGATCTCGCTACCGGGAGGCGATGCGACGCCGAAATCTTGCTGTCTGAGGCTGCCATCGGAGAGCCTCGAGATCAGCGTCACACCGGGAGTGCGGGAATCGACGATGAGGTACTCGCGCAGCGATGGCAAAGACCGGTAGGCGGCGAGCTTTTCGACGCGATCGCGGCGCGACGAATGCGGCGAGATCACCTCGACGAGGACGGTCGGCGCAAGAATGGCGGACGCGGCGGCATCGATCGATTCGCACGTGTACGAGAGGTCGGGAAAGAGGTAGGCGTCCGTTCTGATGCGCACCGCGACGCCGGAGGTGAGCACGCGACAACCAACCCGACTTGCGAGTTTGAATGCCACGATCAGTCGAGCGCAGAGATCTCCGTGAGCGATCGAGCCGCCCGCAAAATCGACGATCCGTCCGCCATAAAATTCCATCTTGTGGTCCGAGAAGGCGAGCTCTTCGAGAAACTCGTCCATCGTGAACATCGAACCCCACGGTGCCGACATGGGGGCTCGGATTCGCTTTCGCCGTCGACGCATTCCCGCCCGAGGGCTACCGGAAGGCGTCGACACCGCCGCGTTTCGGGACGTTGACGACCGCGACGCCGATGAGCACGCACGCACCGCCCACGAATGCCGCGGGCGAGATACGATCGCCGAGGACGACGACGGCGAGGACCGCCGTCACGACCGCCGGCAACAGCAGCGAGACGCTGACGGTCGCGGCCGAGAGCGCGCCGAGCGCCTTCCCGACCGCGAAGTAGCCTCCGACTTGCGTCACGATGCCCAGCAGCGCGAGTGCGAGCCACGAGCGAGCCTCGAATCCGCCGAGCGGCAGCCGCGTCACGAGACAATATCCGGCGAGAACGATCGCGCTCGACGCCGCCGAGATCGCGGCGAACGCGAGCGTCCCGACGCGCTCGCGACTGCGCTGCGTGAGCAACCGATAGCAGCCGAACGCGAAGGCCGACCGCACCGCGAGGCCGTCGCCGGTGCGCGTCCCGGGCGCGCGCACGCCGTCGAGACCCACGATCGCGGCGCAGCCGGAGCGCGAGTGCGAAGCCGAACCAAAAGCGCTTCGGCTGCATCCGTCCCCCGCGTTGTACGCGACCATGTCGACGGCGAAGAAGGCGCCTCCGAGCGCGATCCACCGAACGTCGCCCGCGCGAGAGCGCGGGCCGGGGCGCCCGAGCCAGACCGGCAGGCCGGCAGGAGGACCGCCGCAGCGATGGCGAGCCGGTAGAAGGCCGACGTCCCTGCCGGCACTTCCGCGAGCCGCACGAAGATCGCCGACCACGCGATGCAGAGCATGCCGGCCGCAAGCCACGGCCGCGCCCCAATGCGTCTTCCTACGATCCGGCGACGCCCGGACGGGTCGTCACTTCTTTTTCTTGAGGTCGTCTCTGGGGTCGATGGCGAGAAGATGCGTCGCCGTAAAAAACCCGCTGGGGTTGATGAGCGTCGTCATCCCGGGTTTCGTGTGCAGGACGACGGTATAGAGAAGAAACCCATCGTTCGGAACGGAGTTGTAGTAGGTCGTCGTGTGAGAGGTGCTGAGCAGCCCCACGCCGTCGGACGTGATGACGGTGCCGTTGTCGTAGTTCGTCGAGGTCGAAGATCCGCTCGTCTCGACGTTGAGGCGGATCATGGCCACGTAGTCGCCGGCAGGCAGGCCCGTAAACCAGAATTTGCCGCTGTCTTCACACTTGGCCTCGCGAAGCGTCGTGGCATGAGGCGCGCGTGCGAAACTATCCGTGAGCATCGACGGAAACACATCCTCGAAACGGTGCACATCGACGCCGTTCGTTCCGGCGGCGGTCATCTCGTGCAGGAAGCGCAGCAAGGTATATTGCGCGTTGCGCGTTGCCGGGAACAGGTAAATGTCAGAGGTCGAACGACAGGGAACGTGCTGGCCGGCGGCGTCGACAAAAGGAAAGCCGACGATGTTCGACGTTCCGTCGCCGAGATACGGAACGAGTTCGGACTCGTCGTAGCGTGGAGAGGCAGCCGGCAGAGCCGGCATCCCCTTTTGCGACGTGACCTGGTCATAGGTATAGAAATTCTTGTCCCCGGCTCCACTCGTGCCGGGGATCGCGAAGAAGAGCAGGACCGCGAGGAGCGGGACGAACCGCGTTCTCATTGCATGAACCGGACTTGCACCGCTGACGGTCGTCACTTCTTTTTCTTGAGGAAGTCTCTGACGTCGACGGCGAGAAGATGCGTCGCGGTAAAGAAGCCGTCGGGCTTGATGAGCGTCGTCATGCCGGGCTTCGTGTGCAGGACGACCGTATAGAGAAGAAACCCATCGTTCGGAACGGAGCTGTAGTAGGTCGTCGTGTGGGAGGTGTTGAGCAGCCCCACGCCGTCGGACGTGATGACGGTGCCGTTGTCGTATTTCGTCGAGGTCGAAGATCCGCTCGTCTCGACTTTGAGAAAGATCATGGCCACGTAGTCGCCGGCAGGCAGGCCCGTAAACCAGAACTTACCGCTGTCTTCACACTTGGCCTCGCGAAGCGTCGTGGCATGAGGCGCCTGTGGGGAACTATCCGTGAGCATCGACGGAAACTCATCGTCGAAACGGTCCACATCGTCGCCGTTCGTTCCGGCGGCGGTCATCTCGTGCAGGAAGCGCAGCAACGTATATTGCGCGTTGCGCGTCGCCGGGAACAGGTAAATGTCAGAGGTACCACGACAGGGAACGTGCTGGCCGGCGGCATCGACGAAAGGAAAGCCGACGATGTTCGATGTTCCGTCGCCGAGATACGGAACGAGTTCGGACTCGTCGTAACGTGGGGCGGTAGCGGGCAGAGCCGGCATCCCCTTTTGCGACGTGACCTGATCATAAGTATAGAAATTCTTTACCCAGGCTCCACTCGTGCCGGGGATCGCGAAGAAGAGCAGGACCGCGAGGAGCGGGACGAGTCGCCTTTTCATTGCATGAACCGGACTTGCACCGCTGACGGAGGTGCCTCGCCCGCGGGGACTGCGCTTCGAAGAGCCTGCAGGGATGCCGCCTGATCGGAGAGTTCACGGATCCGCGCGTCGGTGATGCCATCGTCGATGTGCTCGCGGATCGCCTCTTGGGCGGAAGGCGAGAGATTGGAGAGGCTGTCGGGCGTGAGCTCGACATCGCTTGTAGCGTCGAACGCAGCGACCGCTTGCGCGTCGGACAGCGCCGCGCGTTCGCCGCCCGACATCTGTGAAAGCGCACGTCCGTCGCCGCCGCCGGAGGCTCCGCTGCCGCCGCTCCGGCCGCCACCGCCGCCGACGAGACCCGCGGGTCCCGCACCACTTAAGAGCTGCTGGCTGGCGAAGCCCGCGGCGAGCGAGCCAGAATTTGCTGAAGACAGCGATCGATTGCCGAGGGAGTTCGGGGCGAAGCCGGCGGCACCATCGCTCCCAGCCCCGACGCCGGTATCACCGGCGGACAGCGGAGCGGACGCGCCGGCCCCGCCGGGGGATAGCGCGGCCCCGCCGCCGGGGGAGAGAGCGGCTCCGCGACCACCCGACAGCGGCGCACCGCCCTGCGACGTCCCATTCCCGTTTGCGCCGGCCCGCTTGATCCCGCCGCCGACGATACCCGTAAACGCCGTCGAGTTTCCGCCCGAGACCGAGACGCTCGGCGCGGCGTTCGCTCCCTCACCCATCGCCGCCTGACCGAGCGGGGTAGCGGGCGCCGAGCCCATCGTCGCGTCGATGGGATGGCTCGCGCTGCCGCCGGCGCCCACGCCATGTCCCGGGTGGTGGCCACCCGCAGCGAGGGTCTCGCCTTTCTGCTGGAGCGCGTGCTCGCCGTTGGCGGCTTGGCCGCCCTGCGCCGAAGCCGCAGCTCGCGTCGCCGCGCTCGCCATCATCCCCGAGATGTTACCGAGCATCGACGATGCGGAGATCGAGGACGAGCCGCTCAAAAAGCTCCCGGCGATATTCGGAATGTACCACGCGAGGCCGGCCAAGATCGCGGCCTGCCCGCACGCGAGGACCGCGACGCCGACTGCAGCATCACCAAGCCCGATTGTGAACGAAGACGCTGCCCCCGCGATCACCGCCGCGGCCGCAGCGTCGACCAAGAGTTGACCGATCAGGCCCTTCTCGACCGCGAGCACGAGGTAGAACGTGAACAGTTTCGCACCGACGTTGACCGCATAACTCAGGTAGCCTTGTGCGAACGGCATCGTGTACTTCGTCCCGGCGAAGCCGAGGAAGACGATGCCCCCGAGGATCACGAGATAGCTCTCGATCGTGATCAAGACATATTGAAGCAGGATGACGGCCGCCGACATGACGAGCAGCAGTTCGAGAAACTGCAAAGCGATGATGATATTGCCATGTTGCCCGGCATGCGCCGATGAGAAGCCCATATTACCGTTACCGATGATGAAGGTGCCGGTCAAGCCGGCGGCCGTATAGTCGATGTCGTGACCGACCCCGCAGGCCGCGGCGAGCGCGACGAGAGCGACGGCGAATCCGCCGATCACCGTGAAGACGGTGCTGTCGCTCGTCCCACCGAGCTGTTGTCCGGCATGCTTGAATCCGTCGACGATGCCGAAGAGGAACGTGTCGGCGTTATTGATGACCCACAAGATCACGCATGCGGTGAGCACGCGAAACGCGACGCTCCCCAAAAACTCTGAGGCGTCGTTCTTGAAGAGCCCGTGCTGGATGCCGATGAAGATGAATTCGATGAGCAGGAGGCCGCCGAGGATACTCGTGGCCCAATTTTTCCCCGTCTGAATGAAATTGCCGGAGGACGTCAGATTTTTGACGACCTGCGTCGGGTCGGGTGAAAACGTTTGTGCGTGAGCGCCGGAGGGAAGCAGGGCGATCGCGGCGATCACGAGGATGGCGGCGATCGCCGGTCGTGCGATCCGCATGGCTCTAGAGCCCGAACGAAGCGAGCTGCGTGAAAGCGGTGGTTTCGAGCTTCGCAGGTCGCTTCGCCGTGGTCGAACCGATACTGAAATGGACGATGTAGGCGGCTTCGTTCGGCGCCGTCGATGAGGGCCGGCTCGTTCGCAACAGCAGCGCGTAGAGCCCGGGCCGCAGTCCGCCGCAGACGAACTTCCCCGACGATTCGACCCTCATTTCGCCACCCGTCATCGCCATGTGGAGATACGCCTGCGACTCCGCTTGCCGATCTGCGATGAATCGGTTGACGCCTTCCATCGAATGTTCCGGCGTCGGACCGGGCGCGGGAATGCTGGCGATCGCCGCCGCAGCGGCGGCCGGATCGTGCAGCTTCGGTGCGAGGGCTCGCATGTAGGTCATCTGGTCACGGACGAGACCGATCACGGTGTTCGCGTCCCGGCCGTCCGGAAAGATCTGCATGGTGGCGCCGATCGCGTTTCGCGCGAGCGGCGCGTGACCCACGAGCACCGAACCGCTCGACGACGTGCACTTGATCCGCTGCGAGAGATCGGGTGCCCCAAAGCTCTGAGCCGAAACGGAGATCGGCATCGTGATCGAGGCGGCGAGCGTCAATGTCGCGACCGAGCGACGTCCGTTCATGCGTGACTCCCATCAAAGCCGTGCGGCGCCGGTCACATTCGGTCGCCCGGGCCTTTCGCCCTCGCAGACACATCGGCGACGTTCGTCATTTTTTCGTATTCCGCGACCGCGCTCAGTGCGTCAACGCCTCGATCGCGGTGAACGGTGCGAGGATGTGATAGCTGTGCGCCGTGCCGGCCGGAACGTGATAGGCCTCACCCGGCGCGAGCGTTCGCACGTCGCCGCCGACACGCAGCTCCGCGCGGCCCTCGAGGACGTAGCCGACGACCTCGTACGGCCTCACGCTCTCGGGCTTCCAGTCGCCGGGCTCCTCGCGCGTCCACTTCCGCATCGAGATGGCCGTCCCGCGGACCAACTCGTGCTCGGCGCCGAGGCCTTTGCCGCCCGGCGGATCGTCATGCATCGTCATCCTCGAACCGTACCCGAAGCGTCAGAAGACGTCCCTTGACAACTACGAGAAGTAGCCTTAAACTAATACCCATAGTTATGGGGGAGAACGGCGTGACCGAATACATCGAAGTAACCGGCGGACGAATCGCCTATGACGATCGATGTCCGGTGCCGCCGCGATCGTTGCGGCGGCACGCACTCCGGCAGCGATCCGTAGCCTGACCCTCATCGATCCGTTCGTGCGCGACATGATGCCGGTATGGCTCATGGCGAGCATCTTCGGCGTGTTGCTCGGAGGTCCGTGGCGCGCCGCCCTGTGGCGCACGTACTTCAAGAAGGCGTCTCCGACACGGCTGCCCTCCGACTACGAGGAAGAAGCGGCACGACGGAATGCGAATCTCGCGGAACCCGGACGTTTCGCCGCGTTTCGCCGCATGACGCTTGCATCGAAAAGCGAGTCGGAACGCCGGATCGCGGAGGTCGTGGCGCCCGTGCTGGTTGTGATGGGCACGAAAGATCCGGACTTCCCCGATCCGGCCAAAGAGGCACGCCATGTCGCCACTCTGCTACGTGCGGACGTCGCGATGATCGAGGGCGCGGGACACGATCCGCAGGCCGAGGCGCCGGATGACGTCATCTCGCACGTGCTCCCGTTTCTGCAAGCGGTCGATACACGTGCCAACCTCGCCGATGCCACGTAGGCCGGGACTCGACCAGCGCATTCTTGTCAGTGCGGCTGCGGATCTCGCCGACGAAGGCGGCCTCGAACTCGTGACGATCGCGAGTCTTGCCGCACGCCTGAACGTTCGTCCGCCGTCGCTGTACAACCACATCGAGAGCGCGGGCGAACTCCATCACCAACTGACGCTGTTCGCCCTGCGATCGTTATGCGACGCGGCGTCGCGAGCGGCCGTCGGCCGCAACGGCCCGGGCGGCGTCATGGCCGTCGCGAACGTCTATCGCGAGTTCGCTCAACGGCATCCCGGCCTCTATGGTGCCACACTCCGTGCGGCGCCGCCGGGTGATGCAGCGATGCAGAGGATCTCGACGGAGTTTCTCGATATCATGCGTGCCGTGCTCGTGCCGTTCGATCTCGGTGAGACGGGTCTCATCCACGCGGTGCGCGGTTTTCGCAGCGTGGTTCATGGGTTTGTGTCGCTCGAAGCCGCGCATGGCTTCGGTTTGCCGCAGAGCATCGACGACAGCTTCCACTTTGTCATACGCTCGTTCATCCAAGGTCTCGGCGTCCGATCGGACGCGTAGGCGGGGCGCGCCTCGCCGCCACCCTGCTGTTCGTCGCGAACGGACTCGTCTTCGCGACGTGGGCCGCCTCGATTCCGCGCATCGCGGAGCGCCTCGCACTGACGCCGGCATCGCTCGCGACCGCCGTCGTCGTGCTCTCGCTCGGCTCGATCGCGGTGATGCCGTTTCTCGGCCGCGCGATCGATCGCTTCGGCGCGCGCGAGGTCGCGTGCGCGGCCGCGGTCGCCGTGCCGCTGCTGCTGCCGATCGTCGTCGAGAGCGGCACGTACGCGCAGCTCTTGGTCGCCGGCTTCGTCTTCGGCACGCTGCTCGGCGCGATGGATGTGGCAATGAATGCCTACGCCGTCGCAGCCGAACGGGCGTCGGGCACCTCGTGGCTCTCGCAGATCCACGGTCTCTGGAGCGTCGGCGCGCTCGCGGGCTCCGTCACGATCGCCGCATCGATCGGCGCGCACGTGGCGCTCCCGAGCCTCATCACGGCCGTCCCGATCGCGATCGCGATCGGGCTCGCGATCCGCATCGGGACGCGCATCGACGCGCAGCCCGTCGCAAGGCGCGATGCGCCTCGCGGGACGCTCGTCGTCCTCGGCCTGCTCGCAGCGTGCGGCTTGCTCGTCGAGGGCGCGATGGGTGATTGGTGCGCGCTCTACCTGCGACGCGACCTCCACGCGGCCGCCGCCGTCGCGCCGCTCGGCTATGCGGGCTTCGCCGGCGCGATGATGCTCGCGCGCTTCGCGGGCGATGCCGTGATCCTGCGCGCGGGCCGGGGGCCCGTTCTCGCGTGGAGCGGCGCGCTCGCGACCTTTAGCCTGCTCGCCGCGCTCGCGCTCCACGACGTGCTCGCGGCGAGTGTCGCGTTCGCGTTCGTCGGCGTCGGCGTCGCGAACGTCGCGCCCACACTGTTCGGTGCGGCCGGGCGCATCGCCGCGGCTGGCGGCCTCGCGCTCGTGACCGGAATCGGCTATGCGGCCTTTCTGATCGGACCCGCCGCGATCGGCGGAGCGGCGCAGCTCTACGGGCTGCGCGCGGCCCTCGGCATCGCGGTCCTCAGCGCCGCCGCGGTCGCGGCCGCCGCGAGCACGCCCGCACTGCGCCGCGCTCTCGCGCGCACGTGACTACCGAACCGCGAGCCGGCGTCGCTCCCAGTCGCCGCCGCGGAGCCGCAGCATCGTGACGACGTCGCGGAAGATCCACGCGATCGACCACCCGAACGGAAAGGCCCAGAGCCCCGCGTGGAGGACGAGCACGCCGAACGCGATGCCCGCCGTCGCGAGTGCCGTCGTCGCGATCCCCATCCGCATGACCCAGCGCGTGTCGCCGCTCGCGCGAATCGGCGCGATCGTCGCCATCGCGTAGCCCTTCAGCGGCAGCGTGATCGCGACGTGGACCGCGAGCGGCAGCGCCGCGACCGTGGCGAGCGTCCGGTTCAGCGTGAAGAGCGCGGCGAGCGGCCATGCGAGCAGCGCGATCGAGACGGCCGCGACGATGCAGGTCGTCATCGAGATGCGCAGCGCCCGGCGCCGGAAGACGCGAGCACCCGCATAATCGTTCGCGCCGATGCGCTGGCCGATGACGACCTCCGCGGCGTCGCCGAGCGAGCCCGGAATCGACCACGTCGCGTCGTTCACGATCGTGAGGGCGCGAAAGGCCGCGACCACCGCGACGCCGCTCGGCCGCAGGAGGCCGATCGTCACGGGATCGGGCAGGATCTGCAAGGTCAGGAAGACAAATTCGGGCCAACTCAGCGACGTCGCCGCGCGCACGATCGTGGTATCGATGTGCCACGATGCGAAGATGCGGAACTCCGGCCTTCGCCGCGTTTCGAGGAGCGCATAGCCGAGGCCCAGGCTCTCGGCGACGAGCGAGGAGAGGCCCGCCCCCGCGAGACCGAGCGGATGATGCGTCCCGAAGCCGAGCGCGAGCACGAACAGCAGCGGCAAGTGGATCAGATTGATTGCGATCAGGACACGCAGCGCGAGCTTCGTGTCGCCGGCCGTCGCGAAGGCGACGATCAGCTGACCCGTGACGGCCATCGGCACGAGGCAGAAGAAGCGCAGCACGAGGTATCCCGCGGAGGCGTCGACCGGTGCCCCCGCCGGGAGCAGTGCCGCCATCAGCGGACGGGCGGCGAACATCATCACGAGGGCGATCGCGGCCGACAGCGCGACCGGGACGACGGTCGAGGAGCGCACGATCGTCCCGAAGCGGTCGCTCCGGCCGCCTCCGATCGCCTGCGCGCCGAGGATGCGCAGACCGCTGCCGAAGGCGAAGATACCGATGCCGAAGACGAGGAAGACGGCGCTCGCGCCCGAGATGCCGGCCAGCGCCGCGACACCGAGTGTGCCGATCGCGATCGCATCGACGATGCCGAGAATCTGATCCCCGAGCATCGCGAGCGCCGTCGGAACGGCGAGACGCCGAATCGCGGCGCCGGCATCACGATGGTCGAGCGCCTCGATCGTGCGTTCCATCGTCCGGTGTCGTTCCGGTCGGCGTCGCGCGCGACCTCGCGAGCGGCGCCGTCTGCCGGCCGGTTCGGTGCCGGCGAGCGTCAAGGCGATGCGCGCGAAGGATTCCGCACGATGCTCGCTACGAGCTTCAAGTAAGATATCGCTAAGGATTAGTGACGAAGCAGTGGAGGGGCTTGAATCCAAACGGCGGTTGGGTTATACTTCGAGCGTGTCCACCGTCCGGATCGGCGGAATCATTTTCCAGTTGTTTCCCGTCGACCATGAGCCGCGCCACGTTCATGCGTTGCTCTCTGGTATCCGGGTGATGGATTTGCTCGACGACCATTCGGTGGCTCTGGCGGACCGCGATGATTGCATACGCCCGTCGAACGCCAAACGGAGCGACGTGAAAAAGATCTTGAACGCCGCGCAGGACCACTTCGATACGCTCGTCGCGGCATGGGAGAGAATGCATCCATGATCAAAACGAAAAGCGCGCGTGATCACCACGGGTCAGGAGATCGACGCCGCGATCGCAGTAGCAACTCTTCGTGAACCGTTCCGGCCGAAGGCGGTGCAGTAGAATATCGCAGCGAGGATCAAACGATCGCGATCGAGTTCGCGACCGGCGTCGAGCTGGTAATTCCGAGAAAACTTCTGCAGGGTTTGGAAAGCGCGGACCCCGCGGATATCGCGAACGTCGAGATCCTAGGGCCCGGCGACAGTTTGCACTGGGAATCGCTCGACGTCGACCACTACCTTCCGAGCCTGATCGAAGGCGTTTTTGGAAATCGCCGCTGGATGAGCGAGATTGGCAAACTCGGTGGCTCCGCGCGCACCGCTGCCAAAAGTGCGTCATCGCGCAAGAATGGCCGCAAAGGCGGGCGGCCGCGCAAAAAGCCGTCGGCCGAGTGAGTGCTGACCCTCCGACGAGCGCATCTCTCTCGAGAGGCTCCGCCGGACCGGATTCGAACGCCCGGGCCATGCAGATCGGCATCGATAGTTTTGCGGCGGCGATCGCCGACCCCGTGACGGGCGCGACGCTCGCGCCGAGCGACCGGCTGCGCAATCTGATCGACGAGATCGTCCTTGCGGACGAGGTCGGACTCGACGTCTTCGGCATCGGCGAGCATCACCGCGCGGAGTATCTCGACTCGGCACCGACGATCATCCTCGCCGCGGCCGCGGCGCGCACGAAGCGCATCCGGCTCTCGAGCGCCGTCACGGTGCTGAGTGCGGCCGATCCCGTCCGCGTCTTCCAAGAATTTGCTACGCTCGATCTCCTCTCGCAGGGCCGCGCCGAGATCGTCGCGGGGAGCGGCTCGTTCGTCGAAGCGTACCCGCTCTTCGGCCTCCAGCTCGAAGACTACGACTCGCTCTTCGTCGAAAAACTCGATCTCTTACTCGCGCTGCGCGAGGAGACGCACGTGCGCTGGTCCGGCCGCCACCGTCCGGCGCTGACGGGCCAGGGCGTCTATCCGCGCCCGCTGCAAGCGCAGCTGCCGATCTGGGTCGGGGTCGGCGGCACGCCCGCCTCGTTCGCGCGCGCCGGCGCCCTCGGCCTCCCCCTGATGGTCGCGATAATCGGCGGCGATCCGCGCCAGTTCGCGCCGCTCGTCGCACTCTACCGCGAAAGCGGCGCGCGCGCCGGACACGCGCCCGAAGCGCTGAAAGTCGGCCTGCACTGCATCGGCTTCGTCGGCGATACGACCGCGATCGCGGCCGACGACTTCTTCCCCGGCTACGCGAGCGCGTTCACGAAGATCGGCCGCGAGCGCGGCTGGCCACGGACGACGCGCGCGCAATACGACGCCGTGCGGGGTCCGCGCGGCGCGCTACTGATCGGCGACCCGGAGACCGTCGCTGAGAAGATCCTCGGCGTGAACGAGGCCTTTGGCGGCATCGCGCGGCTCCAGTTCCAGATGACCGTCGCGACGCTGCCGCATGACAAGATGATGCACGCGATCGAACTGCTCGGCACGCGCCTCGCACCGCTCGTGCGCCAGGCGCTCGCCCCCGCGAGGGCTGCGAGCGCCTGACACGAACCAGCCAGGTCAGTTCTGCGAGAGACGCTCGGAGGCGAGCTTCGTGCCTTCGACGCGCGCCTTGATCTTCTCGAAGGCGATGTCGCGCGCGATGTCGGGCGATCCGTGCTTCGGCTTGACGTCGATGCTGAACGGCGAGAAGCCGCAGTCGTCCGTCGAGCCGAGCCGCTCTTGCGGGATGTACTTCGCCGCCAGCAGCAGGTCGTCGCGGACCTCCTCTACCGATTCGATGCGCGGGTCGAGTGGGTTGATGACGCCGATGAAGCAGACCTGCGGCACGCCGTTCGCATCCGCGCGGCTGTGTTCGCCGATCAGCTTGTAGACGCGCTCCTTATCGGCTTCGCTCGCCAGCTGGATCAAGAAATAACCGGCATTCATCTTGAACATGCTGGGTAGCAACTCCGCGTAGTCGACGTCGCCGCTGTGCGTCGAATCGCAGTCGCCGCCGAGGCACGTGTGGATGCCGATGTTCTTGCGTTCTTCCGCCGAGAACCGGTCGATCACACGGTTGTTGAGTGCGACGAACGACTCGAGCATATTGCGCCCGGTCCAGGCGTTGCGCGGATCGTTACGGAGCGCGAGCCGTCCCTCGGTGAAGTCGATCGAGACGCGCTTCGCTCCGGCGGCGAAGCAGCGCCGGATATCTTTCTCCGCTTCGTCGACGAGATCGCTCAGGAACTGCTCGCGCGAGTAGCCCGGAAGCTCGCTGTCGAGCGGATAGAGCAGGGCGAGCATCGAGGGTGCGATCACGGCCTGCTTCAGCGGCTTCGAGGCGAGCGGCACGGCCTTCGCGAGATAGTCGGCGGCGAAGGTCTTGTAACGGAACGGCCCGCCCGTCAGGCGCGGCAGCTGCCGATGGTGGCCATCGGTGAAGATGGCAAAATATTGGCCGTCACCCGCGAGATTGTCCGCAAGGCCCGTGCCGGCGAGCGTGTCGGCGACGGGATAGGTCGCGAAGCTCGAGGCACGCTGTTCGCCGTCGGAGACGATCGGCGAGCCCGTCGCCTCCATGCGCGTGATCGAATCCTTACAGGCGGCGTCCTGCTCCTTCGCGAGCGCGTCCTGCGTGATCGTCCCCTCGTCGTACGCCTTGATCGCCGCTTGCAGGGTCGCGGGCCGCGGCAGCGACCCGACGTTCTCAGTTGGAATGGTCATCACGAACTCCGAGGTGGACGAGCGGCTCCGAAGACCGGATCCGATCATCCCGACGTATTGAGGGCCGGACGACCGAAGCTCCTGTCCGCGCGGCCGATCAACGAGGCCGCCTTTTCGCCTGGTGAATCCGGCGCCCGTCGATATTTGTCGCCCGTGGTTTCTTCGTGTCAAGAAGCGCGACGATTCGGGCCTCCGCCTCACCGAGATCGCGCTTCGGCCACAGCAAGAAAATGCCAACCAGAAGGGTGGAGTCGCCACGAACCTGACTGGTAATCTTGCGGCGGAATTTGCCGCACTCGGACACCGCGTTCTCGTCGTCGATATCGATCCTCAAGCGACGCTCACGACGTGGATGGCTGGACACATCGAAGCTCGAGCCGGGACCGTCCACTCGTTGCGCAGAGGCAAGGTGGCTAGCCGGCTTCTTGCGCCGTCTGGGGTCTCGCCGTTCACCGTCGGGCGCAGCCCTAGCGCGCGGGCAAGACCGCCGGCGCGCCCGGCGCCGAGCGTAGCGAGGGAAGCCTTGCGCCGGGTGCTACCGTCACGGGACGGTGAACGGCGAGACCCTGGTAAGGCAGGGAGCTTGATCTGCCGGAGCGCGAAGTTCAACTGGCCGAGGCGTGAGCCTCGGGCTACCGTGTTCTGAATCCCGTGGGTGAGGGTCGTGTTTTGTACGTTAGACAGTTAAGAGAAGTGTTATTAGGAGTTACGACAGGCAAAAGCGGCTGGAAAGCCTTGTGGTTAAAAGGTTTCGGTTTCGGGCGGTGGGCGAAAACGCGTTTTCGGGTGGGCGAAAACACGTATTTTTGGTGGGCGAAAACACGTTTGCGGTGGGCGATTCCACGTTTTCGAGCAGTTGAAGCCCCCGCTTCCTGACCCCGTCGCAAAGCGGTGGCGAAAACACGTTTTCTTATGGCATGTATGGGTGGGCGAAAACACGTTTCTTTCAGGCGTGTTCTGTTAGGACGCTAAGGCGCCTCGACGCTAGGACGCCTTTATTGCAAGGTATGTTACGCTAGGACCCCAGGGCACCGGGCGCCCCCTAGCACGAAGACGTCCTAGCGTGTAAGCGATCTTCATGCGGTCGCGGAGGAAGCGCTCGCGTCCGAACGCCTGATAATCCGCGAGCGTGGGCGTCGCCTCGAAGGCGATCTCGCTCTCCGAGCCTCCGCGGGTTCGGCGCTCACGCGAGCGCGATCGCCGTGCCGGCGTACAGATCGTCGAGCGCGACTTCACAGCGCCCGACGAAGACGCTCCCGTCCTCCGTGATCGATCGTTGCCAGGGGCCACCGTCGCGCCGTACGTCGACTTCGACGCGCCGCAGCCGCTGATGCACGATCGCGATGCATGTGAGCGATTCCAGCTCCCGGTAGGCCGCCCGTTTGTCGATCAGATCGTACGTCCGGGTGCGCTCCGAGAGCACCTCACAGACGACGAGCGGCCGTCGCACGATCGTGTCGCTGCCCTCCTGCTCCTCGCAGACGACGCCCGCGTCCGAATAGTAGATCGTCGTTACCCCGACCTGCACCTTCACATCCGAACCGAACGTCCGGCAGGGCGGAGCGCTACCCCGCGCGAGCGCCGTGCGCAGGTTGAAGGCGAGCGTGTCGTGGTCGAGCGTCCCGCCGGCGAACGCGACGACGAACCCATGATGCAACTCGAAGCGCTCTTCGCGCCGCGCCTCCCATGACAGATACTCCTCGGCGTTGAGATCCGGAACGATCGGCTCGCGCATCGCGAGATTTTCGACCCGGGACTAGGCCGCCGCCTCTTCGAACGCCGAGTCGTGCGAGGCCTCCTCGAGCGAGAGCCCCTTGGGCTCCGGCAGCAAGCGCCACGTCAGCACGAGTCCGATCAGCGAGGAGGCTCCCGCGACCCACATCGGACCGGGCAGCCCGAAGCGCGCTTGGAGCAGCGGGAAGCCGAACGTGCCGACAGCCGCGCCGATCTTGCCGACGGTCGCCGAGATGCCGTGACTCGTCGTGCGGACGCTCGCGGGGAAGATCTCCGCCGGCATCACGAAGGTCGTCGTGTTCGGCCCGAACTCCGTGAAGAAGTAATTCAGGCCATACAGGATGACGAACGGCACGAGGATCGATTTTGCATCGCCGAGCAGCGCGATCCCGGCGAAACTCGCCGTCATCATCGCGAAACCCAGCACCTGGATCGTCTTGCGGCCCCACCGGTCCATGCCATAGATCGAGAGCAGGTAGCCGGGAAACGCCGCGAAGACGAAGACGAGCAGCGCGATGAAGAGATCGTGGACCTCGCTGCTGCCTTTCGCGCTCACGGCGGCGACGAACTCTTGGTTCGAGATCGTGTTGCCGTAGTAGGCGAGGTCGAGGAAGAACCACGTCAGCGACGTCCCGATCAGCCACGTGAGCAATTGTTTGTCCTTACCGAACGACTGCTTCAGCGCTTCGGCGAAGCCCAAACGTTTCGCCCGCGCTTCCAGTGCGTCGCCCTTAGCTGCGGCCGTCAATTGCGCGAAGCGCGGCGTCTCCTGCAGATGACGCCGCGCCCAGAAGACCGCGAGCGGCGGGATCGCGCCCGCGGCGAGCAGGATCCGCCACGCGAGATCGTTCGAAACCCCGGCCGAGAGCAGCGCGATCGCGAGCAGCGGTCCGACGATCAGTCCGACGCCCTGCATGGCAAAAACCGTCGAGACCATGAGACCGCGCGTCTTCGTGCCCGCAAATTCGCTCGCGATCGTCGCGCTGACGGGGTAGTCGCCGCCGATCCCGAGGCCGAGGATGAAGCGGAACGCGATGAGCCACCAGATGTTCGGCGAAAAGGCGGAGGCGATCGCACCGAAGCCGAGGACGAGCACTTCGAACCCGTAGATGAACTTGCGGCCGAGCACGTCCGCGACGCGTCCGAAGACGAGCGACCCGATCGCCGCCGACACGAGCGCGGTCGCGCCGACCAGCGCCACCTGCAGCGGACTCAGACCCCACTCGGGTTTGAGCAATTTGAGCACGACGCCGATGATGAACAGATCGTAGGCGTCGGTGAAAAAGCCCATCCCCGAGATCAGGACGATCTTCCACTGCGTCGCGCTCATCCGATGATCGTCGATCTCGGCGAAGCGCGCGGCGGAGAAGCGTTGTTGCGACATCGAGCAGACCCGCGTTTCGGCGTGGAGGTACGGTCGACTTACCTCCGCGCGTAGGATGCGAAACATTGAGCGTGCCAAAGTCGCGAAGGCAACGAGGTGTCGCGCGAGCGATCTTCGCGGAAATCCCGTCCTTCAGGGCGGGGAGCATGTCAATGACCGAATCCGGCCACATGCTGGACGGTGAAGAAGATCGCGATGAGGATCAGCACGATGCCGGCGATGCGCTGCGCGACGACCTCGTACCGGGTGCCGAGCCGGTCGCCGAACGTCAGGCCGACGGCCGTGAAGACGATCGTGCTGACCGCAACGGTCGCGAGCAGCGGGACGAGCGGCAGCGGCACGCCGGGCAGCGAGACGCCGATGCCGAGGGAGTCCAGGCTGACCGACGCCGCCGTCACGATCATGCCCCAGCCCGTATCGATCTTCATCGGCGAGAGGCTCGGCTCCGTGCTCTCGTACACGATGTAGCCGCCGACCATCGCGAGGATGACGAAGCCGATATAGGTCGCGACCGCCCCGATCACGTGGCCCGCGCCCGTGCCGATCGCGTAGCCGGCCAGCTGCATCACGACCTCCGCCGCGCAGAACGCGGCGCCGAGCCGCAGCCGCGAGGCCCACGCGATCTGCATGATGCCGAGCGCGATCGAGAGCGCGAGCACGTCGAGACCGACCGCGAGCGCGATGCCGACGATCTTCGGCTCGATACTCGGCGTCACGCCGGGCGTCGCACGCAAGACGACGAGTCCGACGGCGATCGTCACGGCCGCGAGCGACAGGACGACGATCGTGCGAGCCGGCGTGCCGACATGCCGGCGAACGCGCACGGCGGGTCGCAGGCCGCGTTTCGCCTCCGTCATGAAGGGCGACTACAGGACCCCACGCCGACTCCCCTGCGCCGCGGCCCGTGCCCGCCGGCCTCAGCCGAGTTCGAAGCGCATCCGCACGCGCGTGCCGCCGTCCAGATCGACGGTGAGATCGCGTGCGATCGCGCCGATGATCTTGAGGCCGAAGCCCCGGTGCGGCCGCGGTTCGTCGCCGCGGTCGACGAACGTGCCGTCGTCTTCGACCTCGATCATCATCGTCTTCGCGTTCTCGAAGCGCGCGGTCAGCGCGACGCGTCCGGGGTGGCCCGGCTCGTGCGCGTGTTCGACGGCGTTCGCGAGCGCCTCGCCGACCGCCGTCAGAATGTCGTCGCGGGTCTCGTCCGAGACCTCGAGCGCCGTCATGAAGGCGGCGAGGGCGTGGCGCATCACTTTCGGCCGGTCGAGCGTCCCGGCGCAGCTCATGCGGAGCTCGGAGTCATCGGCGTTCGTCGAGAGCGTCACGCCGGCGTCAGCGCCCGCAGCGCATCCGCGCGCGTCGGATAGAGCGCGATCGCCTTACCGATGCCGGCGTACTGCATCAGTCGCGTCAACTGGCGATTCGTCACCACGACCGCGAGTCGCGTGCCGCTCGCGATCGCCTCGCTCCGCAGGCGCAACAGCGCGGCGAGCGTCGTCGAGTCGGCGTACGTCGCGAGTTCGAGATCGACGAGCACGGCCTCGTCGCCGTCGAGCAGCGCGAGTGCCTTCTGGATCTCGTCGCGCCGGCCGATCTCGAGTTCGCCGGAGAGTACGATGACACGAATCGAGGAGGCGCTCACGAAGCTCGTCGCAGGCCGGCGAGGTTGCGGACGAGTGCCGTCACATCGTCGCGAGAGATGCGGGACGCCGTCGACGTCTGCGCGTCGTCGGCCGAGATCCGCAGCTCACGCACGTCGTCTCCTCCGAAGCCGATCGTCAAGATCGCGACGTCGTCGCCCGCGACGTTGCCGTGGAAGATGCGGTCGTGGATGACGCTCGCGGCCTCGGCGACGCCGCTCCGCGCGGCCTCGGCGACCGATGCGAGCAGCAGCGTCTCGCCCTCGATCAGTCGCGCGTGTGTTCGATCGCGCCATCAGTATAGAGGACGAGCATCGCGCCCGGGACCGATTGGATGCGGTGCAGGTCGTACGTGGCGCCACCGACGACCCCGAGTGGAACGCCGCCGAAATCGAGCAGCCGCGGCGGCCGATTCGGCTCGAGCAGGACCGGCGGCGGATGGCCCGCGCTCGCATAGACGAATTCGTAGCTCTTCGCGTCGGCAAAGCCCGCGACGGCCATGACCATCGGCGCGTGCTGGCCGAGCAGATCGTCGTTCACGCGCGCGAGCACCACCGCCGGATCCGCGTCGAAGAGGGCGGAGGTGATGAGAGATTGCCGGGCACGGCTCATCGTCACGGCGGCATCCAGGCCGTGTCCCGTGACGTCGCCGATCGCGAAGAGCACGCGGTTCTGGGGCAGCTCGATTGCATCGTACCAATCGCCGCCGACGCGTGATTCATCGGTCGCGGGCACGTACGTCGCGCTGAAGCGCAGCGATGGATGCAGCGGCAGCGGTCGCTGCGCGATAGCATCTTGTAAGGAGTCCGCGATGCGTTTCTCCGCGACGTACGCGGCCCGGAGCTCCGAACTGCGCAGGCGGGCCGCCTCGCTGCGGGCACGGGCGACCTCGAGCCGCGCGCGCATGGCACGTTCGCGTCGCAAGAAGAGCAGGGCGAAGAGACCGAGCGCGGCGACCGCAACCGAGGCGAAGACCGAGATCCGATCGAGGTCGGCGCGCCGCGCGGCGTCGATCGACGCTTCGCGGCCGTTCAGCGCGCCGCGGATGCGGGCGATCCGCTCGCGAAAAGCGTCGACGAGCGCCTTGCCGTGAGCTTGATCCGCGCGAGAATCGCCACCGCCACGGAGCGCCGGCACGGCGACCTCCCGAGTCCAGCGCGCGAGGAGCGCGGTCGCAGCGCCCGCGTCGCCCGGTGCGAGTTGCGCCTCGGTGAGCGAGCTCCCGAGCGACTGGAGCGTCGCCGGGAGCTCTTTACTCGCCGCGGAATACGGCGCGAGCAGCGACCGGTCGCGCGCTACGAGATAGCCGCGCACGCCCGTCTCTTCATCGAGCATCTGCTCGAGCGCCGTGTCCGCCGCCTGGCGCGTGGCGCGCAGGCGCACGTCCTCCGAGAACGTCGCCGCCGCCGAGACGCGCAGCGCGTAGGCGCTTCCGAGTAAGACGAGCACCGCGGCGAGGACGAGCGTGGGCACGACGGCGAGCGAACGCTGCGGCGACATCGGCCGTACTTCCGTGATCGCCCTCGCGGACTCCCGCGTCATCAAGCGACGGCGTAGATCCGGGGCGCGCCCGCGAGACCGACGGCCGCGGCCGACAGATCGAGCGCGCGCGAGAGATCGGCGAGCAGATCGGCTTCATCCTCGATGCCGACGGAGAGGCGCAGCAACTCGGGTGTGATGCCGAGCGCATCTTTTTGCTCCGTCGGGACGGAGGCGTGCGTCATCGCGGGCGGGCTGCAGATCAGCGACTCGACGCCGCCGAGCGAGGTCGCGAGATTGAACACCTCGGTCGCTTTGGCGAGGGCGAGCGCGCGTTCGTGGCCGCCGGCCGGGCGGAACGAGACGATGCCGCCGAAGCCGCGCATCTGACGTGCGGCGAGTTCGTGATGCTCGTGGCTCGCGAGACCCGGATAGTAGACCTGTGTCACGTCGGAGCGGGCCTCGAGGAACCGGGCCACGGCACCCGCGTTGCGTTCGTGCTCGCGCATCCGGATCGCGAGCGTCTTCGTGCCGCGCATCGTGAGATACGCGTCCCACGGACCGGGAATCGCGCCGATGGCATTCTGATGCCAGGCAATCTCGGCTGCGAGCGCCGCGTCGTTCGTGAGCGCGATCCCGCCGACGACGTCGCTGTGTCCGCCGAGATACTTCGTCGTCGAGTGCATGACGATATCCGCGCCGAACTCGAGCGGCCGCTGCCAGAACGGCGTCGCGAACGTGTTGTCGACGGCGACGATTTGGCCCGGCCCCTTCAGCGCCGCGATCGCGGCGATGTCGATGATGCGCAGCAGCGGATTCGTCGGCGTCTCGACCCAGATCAGCTTCGTCTGCGGCCGGATCGCCGCACGCGCGACGTCCAGATCGCAGAGATCGACGTATGACGTCTCGATGCCATAGCGCGGCAAGAGCTCGGAGAAGATGCGGTGCGTGCCGCCGTACAGGTCCTTCGTCGCGACGACGTGATCGCCCGGGCGCAGGACCGAGCAGATGCCGTGGATCGCCGCCATGCCGGAGCCGTAGGCCGTCGCGAACGACGCGCCCTCGAGGTCGGCGAGTTGGCGTTCGAGCGCGAGGCGCGTCGGATTGCCCGAGCGCGTGTAGTCGAAGCCCTTCGTCACGCCGACCGCGCTCTGCGTGAACGTGGCGGTCTGGTAGACGGGGACGATGGTCGCGCCGGTCGCGGCGCACGGATCCTGGCCGCTTCGAATCGCACGGGTCGAGAATCCACGGGAAGCCACGTCAGCCCCTGACGCACCGGTCGTGCGTGAGGTCGGCTGTGGGTGGCCGAAAGCATCATTCGGCATGAGTCACACTCCACAGGTATTCGATTATCGAAGGGTTTCGCGGCCTTTACCCAATCGGCCGTCGCAACCCCTGCGCCCACCTGAACGCAGACACATGCCAGATCGTGCCTCGAGACGTTGAAGAATCGGCTCCGGCGCACGATTGACCCCACCCCGGGTGGGGTAGAGATAACCACGATGCCGGCTCGCAAAAGCTCCCTGCCCGAACCCGCGAAGCACGCGATTCTCAACCAGTTGAAGACCGCGCGCGGCCATCTCGACGGGGTGATCAAGCTCGTCGAGGACGACACCTACTGCGTCCACGTCATCAAGCAGATCGCCGCCGTGCGCGGGGCGCTCGATCGCGTGAGCCGGATCGAGCTCGAGAATCACCTGCGTCACTGCCTCGTCGAGCAGATTCGCGAGGGCGGCGCCGAGGCCGCGGTCGGGGAGGTCGTCGAGATCCTCGGCCTACGCAAGGAGATCGCGTGATGCCGTTCGTGCAGAGAGTCGGTGAGGCGCTCGTCCTCGCGCTCGGCATGTTCTGGCAGGTCGGCTGGAGCCTCGTCCTCGGCTTCGCGATCTCCGGCGCCGTCCAGACGCTCGTTTCGAACCAGAAGATGCGCGCGCTGCTCGGCCGCGAGGGACCGAAGGAGATCGCGCTCGCGACCGTCTTCGGCGCTGCGAGCTCTTCGTGCAGCTACGCCTCCGCCGCCGTGACGCGATCGATGTTCGCGAAGGGAGCGGCGCTGATCCCGTCGCTCGCCTTTCTCTTCTCGTCGACGAATCTCGTGATCGAGCTCGGCGTCGTGCTCTGGCTGCTCCTTGCCTGGCAATTCGCGGCTGCCGAGTGGATCGGCGGCCTCGTCCTCATCCTCATCATGAGCCTTCTCGTGAAGCTGACGTATCCGGCGAAGCTCGTCGAAGAGGCGCGCGAGCGCGCGCGAAACGCCGCGCCCGGCATGGATCACGATATGGTCGCGCCCGGTGCGACGTTCCTCGAACGGGTCCGCTCCCCGGAGTTCCGCGTCGTCCTCGCTCAGCATTTTGTCATGGACTGGTCGATGCTCTGGGTCGACCTCGTGCTCGGTTTCCTGATCGCGGGCTTCCTCGCCGTATTCGTGCCGGCGAGCGTCCTGCACGTCCTCTTCTTGAACGGCGCGCCGCCCTGGGTCCAGACGGTCGGCGGCTCCGCGATCGGCCCGCTCGTCGCCGTGATCACGTTCGTCTGCTCCATCGGCAACGTCCCGATGGCCGCGATCCTCTGGGCCGGCGGCGTCGGCTTCGGCGGCGTGCTCGCATTCCTCTATGCCGACCTCATCGTGCTGCCGCTGCTCGACGTCTATCGCACATACTACGGCGTGAAGATGGCCGTCTATATCGGGATCGTCTTCTACGCCACGATGGTCGCGAGCGCGATCGTGATGGACGTCGTCTTCCACGCGCTGCACCTCGTGCCGCCGCCGAATCCGAACGTCCGCATGGAACTCGTCCATTTCTCGCTCGACTACACGTTCTGGTTGAATGCTGCCTTTGGAGCGCTCGCGCTGTATCTCGCCGTCGTCTCGTCGAAGCACCCGATGGAGCACGATTGCGGCGGCCACCACGAGGCTGCGCCCGGCTGAGGCGACGGTTCCGCAATCGGAAGGCGTGCATGCGTTGCCCCGTCGCCATCGACGGCGCAGGAGTCGGTCGGTCCGGAAGCAACCAAATTCGACTGACGACCGAAAGCCTTTAGGACAAGAAGTGGTGAACAAGACGACACGAGTGTTGCACGGGTCCGGTCTCGCGCTATCCATGGGAAGCGTTCTCACGTTCGTCGTGATGAACTCGATCGTGGGGTCGAGTTCCGATGCGAAATTGATCGATCATCAGCGCCGGTTCGTCGCGGGAATCTCGAGAACGTTGACCATTCCGGGCGTATGGATGCTGATCGGCGCGGACGTCCTCGCGGCGCTCTCGGGAAAAGACGGCCTCTCCGCTCGTCGATGGCTGATCGCGAAGGTTGGCTTGGACGCTTTGATTCTTGCCAATATCGTGGTGTTCATCGCTCCGCTGGAAAAACGAGTGACCGAAATCGCCGAGGTGAGTGCGGCGAGCGGTCAGCTGCCCGAATCCTACGGACCGCTCAAGACGCTCGAAGACCGGTATGGAGCTGCCAATCTGCTGATGCTCGTGGCGGCGTTCCTCTGGAGCGATCTTTAGAAGGGGGGCGTGGCTTCGCGCTTCCCGAATGAATGTCCCAACGCTATGATCGAGGGCACAACGCGCGCGGGACGCCTTTTTCGCCGGCGCGCTGAACGCCGGACCATCCTTCCGCTGACGGCCCTCGACCAGCTTGGGGCGGGAGTCTCAATTTTTTACAGCGACGACGGTCTGGACGTCGAAGAGCTTTCTGACGGCAGTCGCTACGTCGTCGAACTCGTCGACGGCGGAAGATCGGCGAGGCGCTTACGCGAATTTTAGGGCGGGGTGGCCGAACTCCATGTCATCGCCGGACCCAATGGCTCGGGGAAAAGCACGTTCGTTCGCGAGGTCCGCAACGAAAGACTGGCGCTGGACTACACGATTCCGCGAATCCTCAATCCCGACGCAGCCGCGGCCGCGGCCGGCCGCGAGGCGCTCATTCAGCGCGAAGTCGCGCTGGCGCGCAGAGAAACTTTTGCGATCGAGACGACCTTCTCGGGCAACTCCGAACGTCGACTCATAAACGATGCTCATGCGTTGGGATATCGGGTTTCCATGACGTACGTCGCTCTCGACAAACCGGAGCGGAACGTCATCCGCGTCGAGCAACGGGCCGCAATCGAGCGCCGCACTGTTCCGGCCGAAGCCGTGCGTCGACGCTACGAACGCAGCGTCACGAACCTAGGCGGCGTCGCGGACACCCTCGATAGGCTCAATGTCTTCGATAACTCGGGACAAGATTTTAAGGCCGTGTTGACACTCGAGCGAGGACGGATCGTCGCGAGGACACCGGACATGCCAGCGTGGACTCAGCGCGCACTGAAGATCCAGTTAGAGCGCAATCGTGGCTTCGAGCGCTAAACGGCCGGCGACCAAAGGTCGGCCGGCGGCCGTCCGCGGAATCCCGCTCGACGGGCTGCTCGCTGCGCACGCATCCGGAAACGATGCGCGACTCGCGGCTCTCGTGGGTCGCCACGGCCGTTCCGTGGTGCCGGCGTCGAAGATCGCAACGAAACCGTCGACGGCGCCGAAACGGCCGAAAGCGGCCTCAAATAAAGCCCTGGGAACGCGTTTCGCGCGAGCGGACGACGCCGAGGCCGCTGAAAACGCGTCGCCTCGTCTCGTAGGGTACGCTCGCGTCTCGACCGACGAACAACGACGTCGTTTTCGAAGACGAGGAGAGCGGGGCGCTGCGATCGCGGCCGCGCCTCGATCGCGCCCTCGCCGAGTTGCGCGCCGGTGACACGCTCGTGGTGTGGAGCTCGACCGACTCGGACGTTCCCTGCGCAATCTGCTATGCCCGCCCTCGCGCATGATGAGACGGCGAGTCAGATCGACTGCGCGCGTCAAATGCATCGTGATGTGGAACTTATCGAACACGATCTTGTCTGCCGCACCGGGAACGAAACGAAGTGTCGATTGAATGTAGGGCTCGTGCATGTCCATTGCGATGCCTTCGATCCGGGTACGTTCTTCTTCAGAAAGCCCAGCCCAGAAAGCATCCAGCGTCTCTTTCTTCCGTCCTCGACCGGCCCAGATCACGTCGCTGGTCTCGAGATCGCTGACGTGTGAGGTACACGTGTCTCTTCTTCACGAACTTCTCGTCGATACCAATTCGCCGCAGCGTTCGATGCGCGCGTCGCTTCAGGCCGCGAGTGACGCTCTGCGCATGATCGTGTCGACCTCGCTCCAGCTAACCGAAGCAGCCGCGACGCACCAGACGTTCGAAGAGTGCGGTGAAGGAGCTCTTTGTATCAGCTCACGGGATCGGTAACTGATGAACGCCATGCTCGGGAAAGTCCGCTCGCGGGACCTTCGCGACGACATACGCCTCGCATTCGTACAAATCCAAGTGACGCCACTGCCGCTCGCGATGATCGTGAATCGAACACGGCTTCCGGCACGTCGGGCAGAGCATCGGGCCATCATGCACGACGAAGGTTTTGACGACTTTCGATCCGCGATCGACGTCCACGTCCGACACGCGCCACGGCGCCTTTACACCAAGCAGTTGCTGTTGAATTCAACAGCCCGCACGCGCAGGACTACGCCACGACCGTCCCGACGTACTGCTTACGCCCACTCAAATCTTTGAAGAGCCATTTTTAAGCAGGCAGGATGGAAATAACTATGACGTATGGGGTGATCGTTCACAAGGCGGGCGAGAGCTGGAATGCTTACGTTCCAGAATTGGAAGGCGTGTATGCGGTAGCTTCATCGCGCGAGCGCGTGATCGAGCTCATCGCTAGGGCCATTCCGTATCATCTGCGCCAGTTGGCGGAAGCAGGCGTGACTGTCGCGGTCGATCATGGAGCGAGCGAAGCTTTGACGCTCGCTATCGCTTAGCAATGTCGGTGACTGCCGCCTCAAAGGCGAAGCGGGCTCAGCGTGAACGTGCGCTACAGGCAAATTTTTGCATTGTCTGCTGCAAATGTCCCGCGCGCGTCGATCGCAAAACATGTCAGGAGTGCTCCCATGCGGCATATGAGCGGGTGAAGGCCAGCCGCGCGCGCTGATTTCGGTTGTTGATGTAGGCGGGTTCCGTAACCATGTTCGACGGCTCTGCGATGACGGGATGCCGGTCAGTGCGCCCGATCCTCATGACGATGGACATCGATATCTCGGGCGACGAAGCCGCGATCGTTGCGCTCGAGGCCGCGGAGAACCGGCCGTGGCTCGCGATGCTCGAGCCCGTGATGATCGTACGCGCGTTCGAGCCGCCGCAGGTCGGATCACCCACGCGCTGGCCGGGCGCGAAGCAAACGCCTGCTTCGATGCAACGTCGGCGGCGGCTTACTTCGCAAAAGAAGGCGTGAATTCTATATGCCGGTATGACGACGCATGCTGCCGATCTTTTGTTTCCGTCAACGAACGACTGATTTTCCGCAAGAGATTGCATAAGCGCCGCCGTTTTCAGCGGAAGCGTCGGATAGGCGTCTTCACCGAATGCAGACTGCTGTGGCCGGCCGATGGCAGACTCAAGGCCATCGGGGTACCGCAAGTCGGGCTCCCCGATGGCCTCTCGATAAAACGCTACAACGTCTTCGAAGGTGAGATATTGCACACCTCAGGCTTGCCTAGGCTTCGGCGAGAGCCTTTAAGAGCGCGGCGTCTTCTTTCACGATGCCCCGAACGAGTGCCAGCATTTGCTCACGCGAAATGGGATGAGTTTTGGCGTATTCGTGAATCGCATCGACAACAATCGAATTGACGGAACGATGCTCGATATTTGCCCGAGCCTTCAACTGATCGTTGGTAGCATCATCAACGCGGATAGCGATCTGTTTCGTTGCCATAGTGCAATTATGATATCATGTCCGTCGAGACTTGAGTATCGCGCCAGCGTTGGAACGCTCTCGACGGGTGGTCGAAGCGACGGCGCCGCCACTGTGGGGCGGCGCGATCGCGACGGATTTCAGCGGCGGCATCGTTCGCGACAACCCTCGAGTCGCTGCCCACATCGGTGCACAGACGGCCCTCGGCCGCGCAGGCGTCCCGGGCGACATCGGCCCGATGATCGCGAGCCTCCTGTCGCCCGCAAATCGTTGGATCAACGCACAGCGGATCGAGGTCTCCGGCGGCATGCACCTGTAGCGCCGTCGTGCGGGTACAGCACGAGCGATGTCATCGACGACGACCTTCTGGAAGAACGACTGCTCGTCACCGCGCGACACGCGGGCGTGCAGCGCTCGTACGTCGACGCATTCGGCGACGAACGTGAGGCCGACCCCCGGGCTGTGCGCGCGATCCTCGCGGCGATGGGCATCGACGTCTCGAGCGACGAGGCGGCGATTCTCGCGCTCGAGGCCCTGGAGAACCGGCCATGGCTCACCATGCTCGAGCCCGTCACGATCGTCCCCGCGCTCGTGCCCCCGGCGTTCGCGATCGCGTGCGTGCCGGCCGGCGGCGAAGCGGAGATCTTCTGGACCTTCGAACGCGAAGACGGATCGCATGCCGCTGGCAGTACCTTGCTATCGAACCTCGCGCTCCTCGACGCCCGCTCGATCGGCGGCGTCCGCTACGAGCGCCGCACCCTCGTCCTCGACGTCGCCGTTCCGGCCGGCTATCACCGGTTTCTCGTGCGCGTTGACCGGCGGGAGGCCGCGACCACCGTCATCGCGACGCCCGGTAGCTGTTTTATGCCAAAGGCGTTCGACCGCGGGGCGAGCGCCTGGGGGCTCGCGGTACAAGTCTATGCCATGCTCTCGGCGCGGAACCTCGGGATCGGCGACTTCACCGACCTCGCGAGCGTCGTGCGCACCGTCGCGCGCGCCGGCGGCAGTCTCGTCGGGGTGAATCCGCTCCATCTCGTCGACGTCCGTCCGGACCGAGCGCCGAGACCGTACTCGCCTTCCTCGCGCCTCGCGCTCAGCGAGCTCTACCTCGACGTGACGGCGCTACCCGGCCACGACCCGGCCGACGTCGACCTCGGGGCCGTGCGAGCGGCGCGCGACGGCGAGACGATTGCCTACGCGCCCGTCGCCGCGCTCAAAGACCGCGCGATCGACGCCGCCTTCGAACGCTTCGAGCGCGCAGGACCACCTGCAGCGACGGCGGCCTTCGAGGCGTTCGTGCGTGGCGGCGGCGAGACGCTGCGCCTCGCGTCGCGCTTTCAAGCGCTCGCGGCGCACCTGAGCGAAGCCGGCGTCGCGACCGCGTGGCAGACGTGGCCCGAAGCCTACCGCGACGCGCGCGGTTCCGCCGTCGAGCGATTCGCAGGCGAGCACGCGCGCGAGATCCGCCGCGCACAGTTCGTCCAGTGGCAAGCCGAGGTCCAACTCGCCGCCGCGGCCGCCGCGGCCGAGATGCCGGTCGGTCTGTATCGCGATCTCGCCGTCGGAGCCGCGCCGGGCGGCGCCGAGACCTGGGCGAATCCGCGCGCACTGCGCGGCGACGTCCACGCCGGCGCGCCGCCGGACGTCATGAACCGCGAGGGTCAAGACTGGGCCGTCGCACCGTTCGACCCGGTGGCCCTCCGCGAGGCCGCCTACGCGCCGTTCGTGGCGCTCTTGCGGGCAAATATGCGTCATGCAGGTGCGCTGCGAATCGATCACGTCATGACACTCGCACGGCTCTACTGGATCCCACCGGGCATGCCGCCGAGCCATGGTGCGTACGTCGCGTACCGGCTCGACGAGATGCTCGCGATCGTCGCGCTCGAGAGCTCGCGTGCGCGCTGTCTTGTCATCGGTGAAGATCTCGGTACCGTCCCGGACGGCTTTCGCGAGCACCTCGCTCGCGCGAACGTCCTCTCCTACCGCTTGCTGACGTTCGAGCTGGGTGAGGACGGTGCGTTCGTCGCTCCGGAGACCTACCCGCGCGGCGCGCTCGTCGCCGCCGGAACGCACGACCTTCCGCCGATCGCATCGTATCTGTCAGGCTACGATATCGAACTCCGCCGCTCGATCGGCGTGATCGACGATGCGCGGGCGCGGCGCGAACGCGAGGAGCGCGAAGCGGCGCGTGCGGCGCTTTTCGACGCCTTCGCGCGAACCTCCGAGAGATCGGCCGAGGTCGAGCGCTTCCGCGCGGCCGCGACCTCCGACGCCGCCGAACGCGCCGAACTCGCGCGTCTGGCAAATACGCACCTAGCTCTCGCGCCGAGCCTCATCCATATGGTCCAACTCGAAGACGTGGCGGGTGATCTCGATCAGGTGAACGTCCCGACGACCCTCGACGAGCACCCGAATTGGCGCCGCCGTTCCACGATCGCCGTCGACGATCTCGCGACGGACCCGCGTTTCGTCGCGACCGCAGCCGCCCTCGCTCACCGGCGGCCTTCGGCCGGCGCGTAGCGCACCGGCCCGGGCCTCAGTGCGACGCTTTGACGCAGAAGCCGAAGAGCGCCGCCAGCGCCGCGCTCTTGGCCGGCTGTTTCACCGCGCGGACGTAGTTCGCGACGTAGCCATTCGTGGTCCCGACACCCATGACGGAGTCGGCGTGATAGGACGTTCCTCCGGCCGTGTAGGTCGTCTCGAGATAGCTGCCCGGCCGGCCGCAGAGCGTCACGTCGCGCTGCGCGACGACGACGAGCGACGGCGTGCGATCGTGCGAGACGAAGAGCCGCTCCTTCACGAAGCCGGCCAGGCTGCCCGCGTAAGGATGCGCCGTCGTCGAAAGACTCTGCGGCGGCTTCGCCTTCGGGTCCGAGCGATCGATCCACGCGTGGATGCTCGTATCCGGCTGCGGGTACGGTGTGAAGGTCGCCGGCGCCCGGAGCAGCGCTTCGTCCGCACGCGCGACGAGCGGCGCGAAGGCGCAGAGCGCGAACGAGATGGCGGCGGCCGCCCGGCACGGCGAGATCGAGAAGAAGGGCACCGCGCGGAGTTCGCGCCGTCCCGTTGAAGACCCGCGAGCCGGGCGAATGGCGAAATTGGTAGACGCGCTGGATTTAGGTTCCAGTGTCGAGAGACATCCGGGTTCGAGTCCCGGTTCGCCCAGACCCGTTAAAGCCGGTAACCACGGGCTTTTTTCATATCCCTACGGGTGTCCAACTGTTAATTTAGTCTACCGTTTGGGCCAATTTTGGTCCAAAAATGGTATCTGCTCGGTCCGAACGGGTCGCGTCGAGTCCGCTCCGAGAATCGCCGCGAAACGAGCTTCGGAATGGTCCGCTAAGCGATCCTCATCATCAGGCAGTGAGTGAACGTAATGGCCCAACGTCGTTTTGATATCGGAATGGCCAAGCCGCGCCGACACGGCCGGTAGCGGACACCCGGCCGAAAGCAGTCGGCTCGCCATCGTGTGCCGCAAACTTATAATATGCAACGCCGAGTATTTAGGTAATTTTCTGACGTGTGTTAGCGCCGGAGCAAAACTGACCCACCCCGCCGATTGAAAATTGACCCACCTGAAGACCGCGAACACTTGTTCGGGTGCTACCGAAGGGGCTTCAAGTGGAGATCGATGTGCTACATCGACAGGGCAAGGGCATTCGCGAGATCGCGCGCGAGGCGGGTAATCTCGCGAAGCACAGTGCGGGCGGTTCTGCGCGGCGCAAGCGACGGGCAGTACGGCCCGCGATCGGTAACCCTAACAAAACTCGCTCCGTACCCGGACCACCCGGCTCGAGCGTTACTTGTGGCCGTAATGCTCGACCTGCCGCGGCTGTCGATGTCGCTGCTCCCACGAAACGAGCCACGCACCAAGGGCCCAATGGATCGTTCTACCGGTTCCGAGTGTTTCAAGAATCGCAAGTGCGAGCTCGCGAGGCACGTCTTTGATGACGCCGGCAAAGAAGCGGAGCGAAAGTCTTGAGTACTCCTAGTGATTCGACTTTTCCCAACCCTGAGGATACACCACTCTGGCAAGCATCCGACGAACAGCACGCGGCGTGGCAGACTTCTCTCTTGAAGCATGTCGTCGCGCTCGTACGTCCGCATCCAGCGCCGGAAGGTGAAAGCGCTCTACTGAGGGTCTATGGCACCGGCACACTGGTTCAGCCCGAAGGCTGGCGGGTGCCGTACATCTTAACGGCAGCGCATGTTGTCCCAGAAGAAGAGGAAAGTCTCTATGTCGTGATACCCGGCGGTAATCCGCTGCAGCTTTCCCCGCCAGCATTCATCGATCAACACCGCGATTTCGCTTTTTTTGCCGCAGTAGATGTTCTCACAGAGTTACCCAGCAAGGAAGTCGTTCCGCTGAAGCCGTGGCCTCCAAGTCGGGTCGAGCGTGGCATCAAGGTTGGGGTTGTCGGCTATCCGCGAGACACCGTTGTTCAGGACGCTGGCCCAATGGAAAAGATGGTTCGACTTCATTCGTACAGTGGTACTGTCGATGACTTCTCGAATGGCAAATTCGGAGCGTTGACGTACTCTAACAAGCCTTACGCTACAACAATTCCATTAGCGGACGCGGTCGGAATTAGTGGGGGGCCAGTATTCGAAGTGATTGATGGCTGCGACGCCGTCTCGATCCGAGGCGTTCACTGCGGCAGCTTCATATCCGGTAGAGAAGGTCGTATTGTTACCAACGATTTGTTCTTTGCGCCGAAAACTGATCCGACGGGAACCGGTTCCGAAGGGAACAGCGACGGTGGTTCTGAGTCCACTAGCACATCCCTCGTCAATAGCAAGCTAGTCGAAACACTTCGTAGTGAAAACGATCTGTTCGTCATTCTTCGAGTTCATCTGATAGTCGAACACAGCTTGAACGCGGCGCTGCTTGACATAATACCCGGCTCGGAACCGCTACTTCGCAAGATTGGATTCTCCGATCGCGTCGAGATCGCAAGGAAGCTGGACTTGTTCGAGGCCCCCTGTGTCAGGATGATCTGGTACCGGCTCCCAGGGAAAGCTAAGCTCACAGTGGGGCCGCAAGGAGCAGACCATGACCAACGCTTCGAGTAACGGCTCGGCGACGCGATCGCCGAGCTCGGAGA
>JAABUX010000334.1_pt1 | contig 79791 bp, 67 predicted proteins | sample 5561851 | NCBI WGS metagenome assembly JAABUX01 (sample SAMN10711883, study PRJNA513361) | rock metagenome | isolation source: Antarctica rocks | place: Antarctica: Victoria Land, Richard Nunatak red sandstone | collected 2016-01-03 | reverse complement strand
GCGGTCCCTCGTCGAGACGGCCGGCGCGGCCCCGCGACGGGTCGTGCGGAGTGGGGCGTCGGCCCGTCGCCCCTTATATTCCGGTCTGTGGGCTTGGGTTTAGGACACTTTCCGGGGAAAACCTCTTGTCGGGAGGAGGAAATCCACCAAGCCCTTCGGCGTGGCCCGAGCCGTGGTGGATTTCATCCACCCGACAAGAGGGTGTCAACCGCGGGGTGCCCGTCGCCTCGGCCCGTCAACCTAGGGATTCCCGTTGACTTGTGCCGGGCCCATCCTCATGATGAGTCGGGCGTGCGGGGCGATCGTCCGCGAGGGCGGTCGGCCGAGCACGCTCCACTCCAACGTCCTGGTCGAAGGGAAGCCGGTGAGATGCCGGCGCGGCCCCGCCGCTGTAATCGGGAACGGCTCCTCCTCGAAGAATTGGCCACTGCCCCAACCGGGGTGGGAAGGCGCGAGGGGTCGAAGGCCCGAGAGCCAGAAGACCTGACCGGGACGAGCAAACGAGGGCGACCGACCGACTGGACCCGTCGCGAGACGACGGGCATCGATCGCCCCCGACCCAGGCGCCTTCGAGGGTGAGGCGGCCGAGGGATTCCGCGGAGCGGCGAGCGATCCCGTCGACCGACGTGCCGAATCGACCCGAGCCGGTCGCGCCGACGTTGACATCATCGCCCCCGATCCGCCCCTTGGCCTCGCTCGCGCCGAAGCGCGTCACCCGGCTTTGCCGCCGGGGCGACCCGAGGCGAGGCCCGCTTTGTTCCTGATCCTCACGACCGCCGACACCGAGATCCAGGCGATGGCCGCGGCCGTCCGCCGCCTCCCGGAGGGCTTCGAGCCCGTCCGCGCCCGCAACGCCAACGACCTCCTCGGCGCCGGGGCGCTGGAACGGTTCGTGGCCGACGACCTGCCCTACGCCTCGGCCGTGGTCGTCCGGGTCCTCGGCGGCCGGGCCTATTTCGCCGACGGCTTCGAGCGGATCTCCCGCGAGTGCCGGTCGCGGGGGATCGCCTTCATCGCCCTGCCCGGCGAGCAGGGGCTCGACCCCGAGCTGACCTCGCTCTGCCATGCCCCGCTGCCGCTGGTGACGCAGGTCCTCGAATATTTCACCCAGGGCGGCGTCGCCAACCTGGTCAACCTGCTCCGATGCCTGGGCGACAACGTCCTCCGGACCGGGCTCGGCTACGAGCCCCCCGCCGCCCTCCCCCGCGACGGCCTCTATCACCCCGACGCCCCCGACGGCCTCACCCTCGACGCCTGGCACGCCCGGTTCCATCACGCCGGCCGCCCCACGATCGGCGTCGTCTTCTATCGGGCCCACTGGATGGCCAACAACCTGGCCCCGGTCGACGCGATGATCCGCCGGGTCGAGGAGGGGGGCGCGAACGTCCTGCCCCTGTTCTGCTACAGCCTCAAGGACGACCCCGACCAGGAAGGCGGCGTGCCCGCGATCTTCGGCCAATTCCTGATCGACGGCGAGGGCAAGTCGCGGGTCGACGTCCTCATCAGCACCCTCAGCTTCACCGTCGCCAACCTCTCCGACGGCACCCACACCGAGGCCACCGGCGCCGTCGTCGACCTCCTGGACCGGCTCGACGTCCCGGTGCTCCAGGCCGTGCTCTGCACCTCCAGCTCGGCCGAGTGGGAGGCCAGCTCCGCCGGCCTGACCCCGCGCGACACGGCGATGAACGTCGTCCTGCCCGAGTTCGACGGCCGGATCAACACCGTCGCCGTCAGCTTCAAGGAAGAAGGCCGGTTCGACGACCTCCTCGACACCCCCATCAAGGCTTATGTCCCCCGGGCCGACCGCGTCGACTACGTCGCCCGCCTGGCCCTGAACTTCGCCCGGCTCCGGCACACGAAGGACGCCGACAAGAAGGTCGCGATCCTCTTCGGCAACTACCCGACGAAGGCCGCGCGGATCGGCAACGGCGTCGGCCTCGACACCCCCGCCTCGGTGATGAACCTCCTGCGCTCCTTGCGCGACGCGGGCTACGACCTCGGCGACGACCTGCCGGCCGACGGCGACGACCTGATGCACCGGCTGATCGACCGCTGCTCCAACGACGAGGAGTTCCTCACCGACGACCAGTTGCGCGGCGCCGTCGGCCACGTCGGCCTGGCGACCTACGAGGCGTGGTTCGACGCCCTGCCCGACGGCCCCCGCCGGGCCATGATCGAGCAGTGGGGCCTGCCGCTGGGCGAGGTGATGCGGGTCGACGACCGGCTGGCGATCCCCGGCCTGGTCTTCGGCAACGTCTTCGTCGGCATCCAGCCGCCGCGCGGGTTCGGCGTCGACCCGATGGCGATCTACCACAGTCCCGACCTCCCGCCGACGCACCACTACCTGGCCTATTACCGCTGGCTCCGCCACGAGTTCGGCGCCCACGCCGTCCTCCACATGGGCAAGCATGGCAACCTCGAATGGCTCCCCGGCAAGGCCACCGCGCTCTCGGAAGAATGCTATCCCGAGATCATGCTCGCCGACCTGCCCAACTTCTATCCTTACATCATCAACAACCCCGGCGAGGGGACCCAGGCCAAGCGCCGGGGCCACGCCGTGATCGTCGACCACCTGATCCCGCCGATGACCCGGGCCGAGACGTACGACGACCTGGCCCGGCTCGAACAGCTCCTCGACGAATACTACCGGATGGCCTCGCTCGACCCGTCGAAGCTGCCTTACATCACCCAGCACATCTGGACGATCGTCACCAAGAACAGCCTCGACCGCGACCTCAAGGTCGACCGCTGCCCCGAGGCCGAGGAGTTCGACCACTTCCTCCAGGAGATCGACGGCTACCTCTGCGAGCTGGGCGACGCCCAGATCCGCGACGGCCTCCACGTCTTCGGCGAGGCCCCCCAGGGCGAGCGGCGCGTCGGCCTGATCCTGGCGATGATGCGGCTCGATAACGGGGAGGTGCCGTCGCTCCGCAAGGCGGCGGCGCGCGATCTCGGGTTCGACGCGACGATGCTTCACGGCGAGATGGGCGAGCCTCTTGGAGACGCCATCACGAAGTGGTTTCGAATCGTCCGCGGGGGTTCGGAGACCTATGTGCCGGACAAGCCCTGGAATCGCGGCGATCTGGTCGACACGGTCGATCGGTCGAATCGGAATGTCGTCGAGGACTTGGTGAACGAGCCCGACAAGATTCCCTGGCAGTTGGAATTTCGCGAGCCGTTGCATGTCGCGCCCAGCATCCGATTCATCCGCGACGAGGTCATCCCCCGCCTCGACCGGACGACCGACGAGCTGACCAACACCCTCCGCGGCCTGGCCGGCCGGTTCGTGCCCGCCGGGCCGAGCGGGGCGCCGACCCGGGGGATGGCCCGCATCCTGCCGACGGGGCGGAACTTCTACAGCGTCGACATCCACACGATCCCGACCGAGACGGCCTGGTGGGTCGGCGTGCAGGCGGCCAACCGGCTGGTCGAGAAGTATTTGAATGAGAACAACGGCCAATATCCCCGGAGCGTCGGGATCGTCGTCTGGGGCACGAGCACGATGCGGACCCACGGCGACGACATCGCCGAGATCCTCCACCTGATGGGCGTCCGGCCCGTCTGGGTGCCCGAGAGCCGCCGCCTGAGCGGGGTCGAGCTGGTCCCGCTCAACGAGCTGGGCCGGCCCCGGATCGACGTGACCGTGCGGATCTCCGGCTTCTTCCGCGACGCCTTCCCCAACGTCGTCTCGCTGATCGACAAGGCCGTGCGGATGGTCGCCGCGGCGGACGAGCCGGAGGATTCCAACTTCGTCCGCCGCCACGTCCTCCGCGACGAGGCGTCGCTCATCACGTCGGGCCTCGGCGAGGACCAGGCCAGGGCGCAGGCCCGCTACCGCGTCTTCGGCTCGCAGCCGGGGAGCTACGGCGCCGGCCTCCTGAACCTGATCGACGAGCGGAACTGGAAGAACGACGCCGACCTCGCCGAGGTCTACATCGCCTGGGGCTCGTATGCTTATACGCAGGCCGAGCACGGCGTCGCGGCCTCGGGGGCGTTCAAGCGTCGGCTCGGCCAGGTGGCCGTGGCGGTCCAGAACCAGGACAACCGCGAGCACGACATCTTCGACTCCGACGACTATTTCCAGTTCCACGGCGGGATGATCGCCGCGATCCGGGCCCTCACCGGCGAGAACCCTGCCGCCTACTTCGGCGACACCGCCAACCCCGACAACGTCCGCGTCCGCGACCTCGCCGACGAGGCGAAGCGCGTCTTCCGCTCGCGGGTCGTCAACCCCAAGTGGATCGCCGGCGTGATGCGGCACGGCTACAAGGGGGCCTTCGAGATGGCCGCCACCATCGATTACCTCTTCGGCTACGAGGCCACCGCCGGCGTCATCGACGACTGGATGTTCGAGGACGTCAGCAAGGCTTACCTCTTCGACGAGGAGGTCCGGGCGTTCCTCGAAGCCAAGAACCCCTGGGCCCTCCGCTCGATGGCCGAACGCCTGCTCGAGGCCGTCGACCGCGGCCTCTGGGAACAGCCCGAGCCGGCGACCGTCGAAGCCCTCCGCGAGATCTACCTCCGCAACGAGAGCGTCCTCGAACGCCGCTGATCGCCGCCCTCCGCCAGATCGACAGTCAGACCATACCGAACGAAAGGACCGATCCCGATGACCCTGCTGGCCCACCACGTCGCCGTCGAGTTGCTCGGCCGCGAGTACTCGCCCCACACCGTCTTCGAGCACGTCTGCACGTTCGCCGTCGTCGGCCTGATCCTGGCGACCTCAGCCTACGGGACGTGGACGATCGCCGCGAAGCTCGCCGCGGCCCGGCGGGTGCCGAAGGCGTCCTGAGGCCCGGCCCCCGGGCGGCCCAGGTTCGGTCGGGAGGGCGGGCGATTGCGACTCCGGAGGCGGTTGGCTCGCCATCTGCTCTATGTCTGGGCCGCGCCGACGACCGCGGTCGGCCTGGTCGCCGGGGCGTTGACCCTCGCGACGGGCGGCCGGGTCGGTCGGGAGCGGGGGGCGTTGGAGTTCCACGGCGGGTTCTCGCGGTGGTTCCTGGAGCGGCGGCCGGTCCGGGCCTCGGCCATGACGCTGGGGCACGTGATCATCGGTCGCGACCGGCGTTGCCTCGAATCGTGCCGCGACCACGAGCAGGCCCACGTCCGCCAGGTCGAGCGCTGGGGCGGGCTGTTCCTGCCGGCCTACGTGCTCGCCAGCGGCTGGGCCTGGGCCCGGGGCCGCGATTACTACCTGGACAACTGGTTCGAGGTCGACGCCCGACGCGCCTGCGGTGAAGATCGTCCCCGAGCGCCGAGAGGCCCAACCACAAAGGCTCGCCAACCATGATCGAGGCCGTCATCTTCGACGTCGACGGGACGCTGATCGACACCGTCGACTACCACGCCAAAGCCTGGCTCTGGGCCTTCGCCCGCCACGGCCACGACATCCCCTTCGAGGACATCCGCGCCCAGATCGGCAAGGGGGGCGACCAGTTGATGCCGGTCTTCCTCTCCGAGGAGGAGATCGCCCACATCGGCCAGACGATGTCCGACGAGCGCGACGCCTTCTTCAAGGACGAGTACCTCCCCCACATCCGGGCCTTCTCCGACGTCCGCGAGCTGTTCGAGCGGATCAAGGCCGATGGCAAGCGGATCGTCCTGGCCTCGTCGGCGAAGCAGGACGAGCTGGAGAAGTACGAGAAGCTCGCCCGGATCGACGACCTGATCGGCGAGTCGACGTCGTCCGACGACGCCGAGAAGTCGAAGCCCCACCCCGACATCTTCCACGCCGCCCTGGCCAAGCTCGGCGACATCGAACCGTCGCGGGCCATCGTCGTCGGCGACACGCCCTGGGACGCCGAGGCGGCGGCCAAGGCGGGATTGCAGACCATCGGCATGCTCTGCGGCGGGTTCGGCGAGGAGTCGCTCAAGGCCGCCGGGTGCGTGGCGATCTACGCCAACCCGGCCGACCTCCTGGCCCGGTACGACGAGTCGCCGCTCGCGGGCAAGGTCGGCCCATGACCGAGGCGCCGAGCTACCCGTTCTCGGCCCTGGTGGGCCAGGCGTCGATGAAGCGGGCCCTGGTCCTCGCCGCGATCCACCCCGGCCTCGGCGGCGTCCTGATCCGGGGGTCCAAGGGGGCCGCCAAGAGCACCGCCGTCCGCGCCCTGGCCGGGCTCCTGCCCGCCATCGACGTCTACGAGGGCGACCCGTTCCGCCGGGCCCCCGGCGAGGAGGTCGAGGGCTGGCCCCTGGCCGAGGGGGCCCGGGTCGTCCGGAGGCCGGTGGCGCTGGTGGACCTGCCCGTCGGCGCGACCGACGACCGCGTGGTCGGCAGCCTCGACCTCGAGCGGGCCCTCGCCACCGGGGCCCGCTCCTTCGAGCCCGGCCTGCTCGCCCGGGCCCATCGCGGGCTGCTCTACATCGACGAGGTGAACCTCCTGGGCGACCACCTGGTCGACCTCCTGCTCGACGCCGCGGCGATGGGCGTCAACCACGTCGAGCGCGAGGGGCTGACCTTCCGCCACCCGTCGCGGTTCGTCCTGGTCGGGACGATGAACCCCGAGGAGGGCGACCTCCGGCCGCAGCTCCTCGACCGGTTCGGCCTGGCCGTCGAGGCCGAGCCGATGGCCGACCCCCGCCGCCGCGCCGAGGTCGTCCGCCGCCGCCTCGCCTTCGAGGCCGACCCGGTCGGCTTCCGCGCCCGATGGGCCGACGCCGACCGGTCCGAGGGGGAGAAGATCGTCGAGGCCCGCCGCCTCCTGCCCGCCGTCGTCGTCCCGCCGCCGATCCTCGACGCCCTCTGCGCCCGATGCGCCCGCGAGGGGGCCGAGGGCCTCCGCGCCGACCTGACGATCTACAAGGCCGCCTCCGCCCTCGCCGCCTACGACGGCCGGACGACGGTGACGGCCGAGGACGTCGAGGCCGTCGCCGAGCTGGCGCTGGCCCACCGCCGGACCACGCCCCCGCCCCCCCGAGGCCCCGCGCCCGAGCCGCCCCCGCCCCGGCCGAAGGGGGACGATCGCCCGCCGCCCGAGGGCCGCGACCGCGACCGCGACCCCTCGCCGCCCGGTCGCGAGCCCGCATCCCCCTCGGCTTCGGCCCAGGACTCCGGCCCGGACGCGACGGCCGGCGACCCCGGCGGGGCCTCCGAGCTGGTCGCCGCTTCGGAGCCGACGACGACGCCCCCCTGGTCGCCCGCCCGGCCCGCCCGGCGCCGCGAGGGGCCGGTCGGCCGCCGGGGGAAGCTCGGCGTGACCGATCGCCGCGGGGTCGCGATCCGGTCGGCCGTCCCGGTCGGCCGGGCGGTCGACCTCGCGCTCGACGCCACCCTCCGCGCCTCGGCCCCCTGGCAGGTGGCGCGGGGGCGGGTCGACGAGGGCCGGCCGATCCTGAAGGCGGCCGACCTCCGGGTCAAGGTCCGGGCCCGGCCGACGCGGCACCTGATCCTGTTCGTGGTCGACGCCAGCCGGTCGATGGGGGCGAGGCGGCGGATGGCGCAGACCAAGGCGGCGGTGCTCGCGCTGCTGGTCGACGCCTACCAGAAGCGCGACCTCGTCGGACTCGTCGCCTTCGGCGGGACCTCCGCCCGGCTGGCCCTCCCGCCCACGCGGAGCGTGCAGGTGGCCGCCCGCGAGCTGGCCGACCTCCCCGTCGGCGGGACCACCCCCCTGGCGCACGGCCTGGCCCTGGCGAGCCGGGTCGTCGGGCGGTCGAGGCGGCGCGAGCCGGGGGTGATCCCGCTGGTCGTGCTCCTCACCGACGGCCGGGGGAACGTCCCGCTGGGCGAGGGGGGCGAGCCGACCCTCGACGCCCTGGCGCTGGCCGATCGCCTGGGCCGCGACCGGGTCTCGGGCCTGGTGATCGACACCGAAGGCGGGCCCGTCCGGCTCGGCCTCGCCTCCCGCCTCGCCCTGGCCTGGGGGGCGGACCTCCGCCCGCTCGACGCCCCCGGCGGCCGGACCTTGCCCGAGGCCGTCCGCCTCGCCCTGTTCCGCCGGACCGCCTGAACCGAACCAGGAGCCCGCCCGAATGCCGCCGCCCGGACCGAGGACCGTGATCGACCGCGTGCCCGACCTCGACGACGCCAGGGCCTGATCGAGGGCCCGCGGCCCCGCGCCAACTCGCCTCTTTTCAACCCCGAAAGGTCGCCCCCCATGTCCGACGAGTCGACGGCCGAAGTCGAGGCCGCCGCCGATGCCCCCCCGCCCGAGCCCAAGAGGCGGCACGGCCTGATCATCGTCAACACCGGCGACGGCAAGGGCAAGACCACCGCCGCGCTCGGCGTGGCCTTCCGCGCCCTCGGCAACGGGTTCAAGGTGTACATGCTCCAGTACATCAAGGGGAAGTGGAAGACCGGCGAGAAGAAGATGGCCGACCGCCTGGCGCCCGACCTCCAGGTCGTCCCGATGGGCGACGGCTTCACCTGGGACACCAAGAATCCCGAGCAGGACATCGCCACCACCCTGAAGATCTGGGAGGTGAGCAAGGAGGCGATCTCCTCGGGGCTCTACGACATCGTGATCCTCGACGAGATCAACGTCGTGATGAAGCTCGGCTACCTCGACCCGGCCATCGTCGTCGACTTCCTCAAGGCCCGGGACCCGCGCCAGCACGTCATCCTGACCGGCCGGGGGGCGCCCCCGGCGCTGATCGAGGCGGCCGACCTCGTCTCCGAGGTCGTGCCGATCAAGCATCCTTACAAGTCCGGGGTCAAGGCCCAGAGGGGGATCGAGTTCTGATGAGCGAGAATGTCGAGGCGAGTGTCGCGACCCGGGCCACCAAGATCAAGTCGCGCGGGCAACTCCTGCTCTGCAAGGGGTGCTGCTGCGGGAAGACCGAGCGGGGGCTGCCCGAGGTCCCCGTCGACCGGATCAAGGCCGCCTGGAAGGTCGAGAAGCTGAACAAGACGATCCAGCTCACCATCTCGGGCTGCCTCGGGCCCTGCGAGCGGCCCAACGTCGCCGTCCTGATCGACAGCCAGGGCACGACCTGGCTGGGCGACCTCGCGGGCGAGGCCCATTACGACGCCCTGATCGGTTGGGCCCGCGAATCCGCCGCCGCCGGTGCGGTCCTGCCGACGCCCGAGGTCCTCGAACCCTACCGATTCGAGAGGTTCCCGACGCCGGCCTCCGCCGAGTGAACCGGGGGAATTCGAACAACGTCAATGTGGCAAAATATGTAGGGTGGGCCTCGTTGCACTCGGCCCACCCTACGCAGAATCCCAACGCCCAGCCCGATTTGCACTACGGGCCGGGCGATCGTCGGCTCAGCGCGGGGCGCCGGGGCGATTGAGCCCGCGGGCGGCGTCGTTGAGGAGGAGGCCGGGGAGTTGCTGGCCGAACTGGCGGAGGGTCGTCGGCGGCGCCTGGGCGGCATTGGCGGCCGGCGGGGCGTAGCCGTCGGAGTACTGGTTGTAGCCGTAGGGCTGCTGGCCCTGGGGGTTGTAATAGGGCCGGTAGGTTGGGGTGGGATAGGCGTAAGTCGGGGCTTGCCCCGGCCGCGGCTGGCCGGCGGTGATCGGGGTCGGCTGGGTGCGCTGGGGCGGCTGGGCGGCGGGGAGGGTCGAGGGGAGCGGGGTCGGCGTCTCGTAGACGAGGACGGTCGGGTTCACGCCGTTCTGCGCCATCTCGCGGCGGCGGGCGTCGAGGTAGGTGGCCACCCCGCGACGGCGCTGGGCGTCGAAGGTGGGGGCGTTGGCCTCCTGCTCGCGGGCGAACTGGACGGCGGCCTTGAGGCCATTGTTGGCCGGGTCGAGGGCGAGGGCCCGCTCGTAGGCGTCGCGCGAGAGCTTGTAATAGGGGTCGTCCTGCTCCTGGGGCAGGTCGAGGGCGACCTCGTGGGCCAGCTCGCCGAGGATCACCCAGTTGGCCACGTTGTTGGGGTCGGACCGGGCCGCGAGCTGGAGCTGGCGGATGGCCTCGTAGCGGTCGATCTGGTGGCTCCCGATCGTGGACGAGGCCGCGGGGGCCTGCGGCGCGACGGCGGGGTCCTGGCCCTGGCTGGCGGCGACGGCAACGGCGGCGGCGACGAAGGCGGCGGCCGGGAGGATCGAGGCCCGGGCGGGCCGATGGGCGGTTCGCATCGCGGTGTCTTCCGGGGTCGAGTGAGGGGGTTCGCTTCGAAAGGGGGACGGACCGGGTCCGTCGAGAGGACCCGGTCCGCAAACCTCGTTCCGCCGCGCCCGCTCGCCGCCCCCGGCCCGGTCAGCCGCCGAAGAGGCTGCCGAGCAGGCCCGGCTGGCGTCCGCCGGGGACGACCAGGCGGTCGCCGGGGAAGATCTGGTAGTTGGTCATGGTGTCGCCGCGGTCCTTGATCCCGTCCCAGTCGATCTTGAGGACCTGGTCCTGGCCGTTGGGCGGGTGGGGCCGGACGAGGTAGGCCCTCTGGGGGTTGCTGTTGGCGCGCAGGCCCGCCGCGAGCAGGGCGTCCATCACGGTCTCGTTGCCGACGACGGGGAACCGGCCCTGGGTCGTGACCGAGCCGAGGACGTAGTAAAATTTGCTCTGGCTGCCGTTGACGAGCCGGACCGACACCTCGAGCGGCTCGCGGAGCTTCCGCCGGGCGGCGATCGGGTCGAGGTGCTCGGCGAGCTTCAGCTCGGCCTGGGCCAGCGTGAGGCCCGAGAGGTAGACGTCGCCGGCGAAGCCGAGGTCGATCACGCCGTCGGCCTGGACCGTCACCGTGGACAGCGGCATCTCCATCGAGGCCGGCCGGACCGAGATCTCCAGCTCGTCGGGGGGCTCGATGACGTAGGGCGGCATCGAGACCATCTCCAGCTCGCGGGGCTGGTGGGGGTCGACCACCCCGGGCTGCTGCTTGTGTTTGCCCATCATCCCGCAGCCGGTCATCGTCGAGGCGACCAGGATCAGGGCCAAGGCCCCGGTTCGGCGGCGAGTGCGGGCCGAAAGCGTCCGTGCGTTCATCGGCCGATATCCCCAAGGGGTCGAGGCGGGCCTCGTCCTGTTCCCGTGTCAACTCCGCGGGCTTCGAGCCACCCGGAGAGCCTTTCCGTCCCTGCCGGTTAGATCGGTCGCAATCGACGTGCGGCTTGACCGGAAAGCCGGGATTGACCCGGATGCCCGGCGAAAGTAAGGTCGCGACACCAAAAGCTCCACGAAAGAGCCCGCCCGTCGCGACGAGGAGGACCCGATGGAAGAGATCCGCCAGGCCGTGCGCGGCTACATCCTCGCCCAGTTCCTCCCGGGCGAAGACCCCGACGAGCTGACCGACCAGACCCCCCTGATTACCGGCGGCATCCTCGACTCGATCCGGACCCTCAAGCTCGTCGTCTTCCTCGAAGATCACTTCGCCGTGACCGTCGAGGCCCACGAGGCCGGCGTCGAGAACCTCGACTCCGTCGGCCGGATCGCCCGCCTGATCGCCAGGAAGAAGCACGCGGCCTGACCGGCCCTCCCAATGGCTGTCGAGGTGATGCGGTAGGGCTTCTCGTCGGCCCACCGGGAGCGGTCGTCGAACCTGGTGGGCCTCGTTTCCCCCGGCCCAACCTGCATATTTTGGCCCGATTGGCGGTGTTCGCGATGACCTTGGCCGAGGCGTTCAGTCCCCCTCGGCCAGCTCGACGGCGACCTGGCCGGACTCGCGGAGCCGGGCCGCGATCTCGGCCGTGAGGGCCCCGGCGTTGTCCATCCGGGGGACCTTGTGCTGGCCGCCGAGCTTGCCGCGCGACCGCATCCAGGCGTCGAAGCCGCCGGGTCGGGCGACGGTGAGGGCGGGCAAGGGCAGGCCGATGCCCTCGGCCCGGTGGGCCAGGTAGTCGGCGTTGCGGCGCGAGAGGTCGGCGTCGAGGGCCCGGCGGAAGGCGGGCAGGTCGGCGGGCTCGACGGCAAACTCGACGATGTAGTGATGGTGGCCGAGGGCCCCGCGGAAGACCGGGCCGACGTGCCACTCGCGGACCGACGCGGCGGTGGCCGAGGCGGCGGCGGCGATCGCCCCCTCGATCTCCTCGCTGATCAGGTGCTCGCCGAAGGCCGAGAGGGTATACTTGGTCCGGCCGGTGAAGGTCAGGAGGGGCGGGTCGGTCGACTCGAACCGGACGGTGTCGCCGATGATGTGCGACCAGAGCCCCGCGCAGGTCGAGACCACGATCGCGTAGTTCACCCCGACCTCGACGTCGCCCAGCCAGTGCCGCGTCGGCCGGGGCGAGTCGAGCTCGTCGACGGGGACGAACTCGTAGAACAGGCCGTGGTCGAGGACCAGGCGGAGCAGGCCGGTCTCGGGGTCGCCGAAGGCGATGAACCCCTCGGAGCAGGGGTACGACTCCTGGAGCCGGACCGCCGGGTTGCCGAGGATCTCGCCGAACGACCGGCGGTAGGGGTCGAACTTGACGCCGCCGTGGACGACCACCTCCAGTCCGGGCCAGACCTCGGCGATCGTCGCCTTGCCGGTGAGGTCGAGGAGCCGGCCGAAGAGCGCGAGCAGCCAGCTCGGCACGCCGCCGATCAGGCGGATCGGCTCGGCGACGGACCGCTCGGCCAGGAGCCCGAGCTTGCGGTCCCAGTCCGACTCCAGCGCGATCTCCAGGGGCGGGAAGGTGTAGGGCCGGAGCCAGCCGCCCGCCTCCTCGGCCGCGATCCCGCTCAGGTCCCCCTGGCGGACCCCCTCGGCGGGCCGCGCGAGGTCCGTCGAGCCGCCGAGCAGGAAGATCTTGCCGCCGAACAGCCGCGAATCCGGCCGGCTCGCCATGTGGTAGGCGACCATCGTCCGGGCCGCCTTCCGGTTCGAGGCCACCATCTCCCGCGAGACCGGGATGTACTTGGTCGCCCCCTGCGTCGTCCCGCTGGTGAGGGCGAGATACGGTATCCGGCCCGGCCAGGTCAGGTCGTCGAGGCGGGGGTAATCGTCCTTGAGGTATTCGTCCCAGAGCGCCTCGTAGGTCCGGAGCGGGACGGCCCGCCGGAAGTCGTCGACCGTCCGGATCGAGGCGAAGCCGTGGTCGCGGCCGAACCGGGTCGCGGCGGCGGTCGCGACGAGCCGGAGCATGGCCCGGCGCTGGACCTCGACGGCGTCGCAGGCGGCGAGCGACCGGGTCCGGCGGCGGGCGTAGGCGTGGAAACCCCGGTTGACGGCCATCCGGACGGGCGCGGACCCGACGAGGAGGGCCAGCGGCGAGGGGACGTCCATCCTAGGCCACGTCCTTCGCCCCCCGGCAATAGTACGCCCCGGCCGGGGGGAAGTTGCGGGGCTCGAAGACGAAGCGGACCTCGTCGAAGAACTTGCGGTAGAGCCCCTGATAGACCCAGGGGATCTCGGTGATCTGGTTGTAAGTCCCGCCCGCCGGCCCGAGCACCTTGCGGACGACCCGGAACAGGTCGAGCTGGAGGCCCTTCGGGAACGACGGCACGGGCAGGCCCGAGATGACGTGGTCGACGTGCTCGATCCCGCGGTCGGCCAGGATCGCGGCGAGGTCGCGGGCGTCCCCCTCGATCACGTCGAAATGGGCCAGCGGCGCGAACCGGTCGCGGAGCAGGCCGGCGAAGTCGTGGTCGCGCTCCAGGACGACCACCTTGCAGTCGGGCCGGGCCCGCTCGGCGATGGCCCGGGTGATCGGCCCGGTGCCGGCCCCCAGCTCGACGACGACCCCGGCCCGGCCCCAGTCGACGTTGCCGATCGTGGCCCGGGAGAGCCACCGGCTGCTCGGCGCCAGGCTGGCGATCTTGGTGCCGTGGCGGAGGAACTTGCCCAGGAACAGCGAGAAGTCGCTCATCGTGCCTTGCGGGAAAGAGGGCGGGCGCCCGGCGTCGTCGCGAGGGCGCCCGATGCGCGTTGATCCGGTCCGATCCGTTCCGGTCCGATCTGACCCGGCCGATCAGCCCCGGAGCGGGCCGAGCTTGGCGACGGCGGGGCGGGCGTCCCTGGTCAGGAAGCGGACGGGGTCGAACAGCGGCGGGACGGCCTTGAGCCGGTCGCGGAGGAAGCGGGTGACGAGGGTGTTGACCAGCCGCGACTTCTCGATCTGGGGGGCGTGGCCGCACTTGGGGATGACGACCTGGCGGGCCTTGAGCATCCGGTCGGCCGCCCGCATCGAGCCGCGGACGTCGGAGATCACCTTGTCGTCGGAGCCCCAGATCAGCAGGGTCGGGTGCGGGACCTGGTCGAGGAGCGGGGCGACGGAGTGGCCGACGGTCCCCCGGAGGGTCCGGAGGACCCCCTTCTTCCACTTCCGGCTCTGGAACTTCCCCTCGATCGCGCCGACGAGCGCCTCGGTGGCGAAGTGCGAGCGGTGGAAGACCGACTTGACCAGCGTGTCGTACTGGCTCCGGCGGACCCCCTCGATCATGGGCAGGTTCTCGTCGCCGTGCAGGCCCGAGGGGCAGATCAGGACGAGCTTCGAGACCAGGGCGGGGTGGCGGGCGGCCAGGGTGAGGCAGACCTGGCCGCCGAGGCTGGAGCCCACGAGGTGATAGGGCGGGCGCTGGACGTACTCGGAGAGGTACGTCGCCAGCCGGTCGGCGAGGTAGTCGACGGTGATCTCGCCCCCCTCGTCGATGTGGCGGTGGAGCGAGTCGCCGTCGTAGACGAGGATCTCGGGGACCTTGACGTCGAAGTGACGCGCCAGGCTCCGGCGGTTGGCGAACCAGCTCTCCGACTGCTCGGCCAGGCCGTTGACCAGGATCAACGGCTTGGGCCGCTCGTAGGAGTGGAGGCGTTTGAGGTCGAAGAGGTTGCGGACCTTGGGGTTCATCGTGGCCAGGACTCCCCGGTGTCGGATGTCGCCGCGGTTGGGACCCGGGGCGAGGGACGATCTCGATCTCGACGGCGGGCCTCGACGGCCGCCGCGAGCCCCTCGCCGACGGCCCGGCGTCCGGATCGACGCCCCGCCGCAAGCTCACAGAGCATAGCATCCGGCCCGCCCCGATCCAACCGGTTGCCGGCCGTCCCGGCGATTTCCCCTCGCCGCAATCCGGGTCATCCCATGCAATTCGGTCGGGGTGGGCGGCACTCCGAGGAGATTCGATCGCCGAAACCGTGAGGGTGTCGAGAAGGGACGATCCGCCCCATCCCCTCGGCCATTCCCGACCGCCCGTCGAGGTCTCAGGGCGGCGGCTTGACGCGGGGTCGGGGCCTGCCCAAGATGGTCAGTCGACGCCGCCCCGGCCCCGTCGACGTCCCGCGAAGATCAATCCGAGGTTGCCCCCCATGCGAGTTTTCGTCACCGGCGGCACCGGCATGATCGGCCGCCGGCTGGTCCGGCGGCTCACCGAGCGGGGCGACGTGCCGGTCATCCTCTCGCGGAAGGCGGACGAGGCCCGGCGGAACCCCGCGATCCGCGGCCTGACCGTCGTCGGCGGCGACCCGACCCACCCCGGCGACTGGCAGGACGCGGTCGACGGCTGCGACGCCGTGGTCAACCTCGCCGGCCAGAACGTCTTCGGGGCCCGCTGGAACGCCGAGATCAAGCGGAAGATCCGCGACAGCCGCGTCTACGGCGCCGAGCATGTCGTCGGGGCGATCGCGCGGGCCCGCCGGAAGCCGACGATCCTGGTCCAGGGCTCCGCCGTCGGCTTCTACGGGGCGACCGGCGACGAGGAGCTGACCGAGGCGAGCCCCTCCGGCTCCGACTTCCTCGCCGTCGTCTGCCGCGAGCTGGAGGACGCCGCCCGGCCCGCCGAGGCGATGGGCGTCCGCCTCGCGACGATCCGGACCGGCGTCGTCCTGGGCAAGGGGGAGGGTGCCCTGGGGATCATGGCCCCCCTCTTCAAGATCCCCGGCGCCGCGGCCCCGGTGGGCAACGGCGGGCATCCCTTCCGCCCGGCCCGGGGGCTGCAATGGTTGAGCTGGGTCCACGTCGATGACATCGTCGGCCTGTTCCTGCTGGGCCTCGACCACCCCGACGCCCGCGGGCCGATCAACGGCACGGCGCCGACGCCGGCGCGGAACGTCGACTTCTCCAGGGCCCTGGCCAAGGCCGTCCATCGGCCGATGCTCCCCTTCGGCCCGCCCGACTCGGCCCTGGGGCTGATCCTCGGCGAGGTGGCCCGGGTCGTGACCACCGGGCAGAGGGCCCTGCCGGCCCGGGCCCTGGCCCTCGGCTACGTCTTCCAATACCCCGACCTCGCCCTCGCGATCCGGGCGGCCCTGAACCCGCCCCCCCAGCCCGGGCCCACCCCGGCGGCGGCGCCGGCGGGGACCTCCCACCATTAACCCGGCGACCGAAGGCCGAGGCGCCCCGTGAAGCACCCGATCACCCACGGCGGCGACCCGTCGGGAGTCCGCCGCCGGCTCGGCCTGGGCGACGCCCCGATGCTCGACTTCTCGGCGGGCGTCAACCCGCTCGGCCCGCCCCCCCGCGCCGTCGAGGCCGCCCGCGAGGCCCTCGGCCGGGTCGACGCCCACCCCGAGCCGGGCTGCCCGCGGCTGACCGAGCGGATCGCCGACCTCCACGGCATCCCCCCCGCCCGGGTGATCGTGGGCGCGGGCACGACCGAGTTGATCGGCCTGGTCGGCCAGTCGCTCCGCGAGGTCCTCGCCTACCACGCCCAGGCCCTCGGCGACCCCTCGCGGCCCCTCGCCCACCTCGTCGACCCGACCTACGGCGAATATCGCCGGGTCTCCGCCCTGAACGAGCTGAGGGCCAAGGTCTGGGGCGAGCACGTCCTGGGATGGGCCCAGGACGCGCTCCCGAAGGAGGCGGCCGGGATCTTCTGGACCGGCCACCCCAACAACCCGACCGGCCGGGCCTGGGACCGCGCGACCCTCGAAGCGTTCGTCGACGCGACCCTCGGCCTGCTCACGATCGTCGACGAGGGGTCCTTGCCCTTCCTGGCCGACGAGGCCGACCGCTCCCTCGTCGGCGCGGCCGCCACCCGCGACAACCTGCTCGTGCTCCGCTCGCTGACCCGGTTTTATGCGATGCCCGGCCTCCGGGTGGGCTACGCGATCGCCCCGCCCGACATGGTGACCCGACTCCGCCAGTACCAGGACCCCTGGACCGTGACCGCCGCCGCCGAGGCCGCCGCCCTCGCCGCGATCGACGACGAGGAGTACCGCGCCCGGACCCTCGACCTCGTCCCCCGCGAGGCGGCCCGGCTCGTCGACCGGCTCTGGGAGATCCCCGGCCTCCGCCCCGCCTGGCCCGACCGGGCCCGACCGCCCGGGGCCCCGCCGCCCGCCAACTTCGTGCTCGTCAGCCTGACCCAGACCGACTGGGACTCGACCCGGCTCCACGAGGCCCTCGCCCGCCGCGGCCTCCTCGTCCGCGAGTGCTCCGACTTCCCCGGCCTCGAAGTGGGCGCCCTGCTCACCGGCCCCGACCGGCTCGTCGCCACCCAGGGGCATATCCGGGTCGCCGTCCGGACGCCCGCCGAGGACGACCGCCTGCTCGCGGCCCTCGCCGAACTGCTCCGATCGGACCCGCCCGGATGACGATTCAGCCCGAGACCGGGGCCCGAGCCAGGGCCCTGATGGTCCTGGGGACCGCCAGCCACGCGGGCAAGAGCACCGTCGCCGCCGCGTTCTGCCGGCTCCTGGCCGAGGAGGGGCACCGGGTCGCGCCGTTCAAGGCGCAGAACATGGCCCTGAACAGCTTCGTCACCCTCGGCGGCGGCGAGATCGGCCGGGCCCAGGTCGCGCAGGCCGAGGCCGCCGGGATCGAGCCGGATGTCGACATGAACCCGATCCTGCTCAAGCCGATGGGCGGGGTCTCGCAGGTCGTGGTCGACGGCTCGCCGATCGGCGTGATGTCGGCCCGCGAGTACTACGCGGCCAAGGACCGGCTCTGGCCCCGGGTGACGGCCGCCTACGACCGCCTGGCCGCCCGGTTCGACCGCGTGGTCCTCGAAGGCGCCGGCAGCCCGGTCGAGATCAACCTGATCGAGCACGACCTCACGAACCTCAAGATGGCCCGCCACGCCGACGCCGCCGTGGTCCTGGTGGCCGACATCGAGCGGGGCGGGGTCTTCGCGCAGATCGTCGGGACCTGGGAGCTGATGGAGCCGGCCGACCGGGCCCGGGTGGTCGGCTTCATCATCAACAAGTTCCGGGGCGACGCCTCGCTCCTCGACCCCGGCCTCGCCTATCTGCGCGGCCGGACCGGCGTGCCGGTCCTGGGGGTCCTGCCCTATCGCGGCGACCTCCAGATCGACCAGGAGGACTCGCTCGGGATCGACGAGACCGCCACGCCCCCCGGCCTCTCGGACGACCCCGACGCCCTCGACGTGGCCGTGGCCCGGCTGCCCGGCCTGAGCAACTTCACCGACGTCTGGCCGCTGGCCCGGGTGCCCGGCGTCCGGGTCCGCTACGTCGACGACGGGGCCGCGCTCGGCCGGCCCGACCTCGTGGTCCTGCCCGGGACCAAGACCACCGTCCGCGACCTCGCCTGGCTCCGCCAGACCGGCTTGGCCGACCGGATCGTCCGCCGGTCCCACGACCCCGACGGCCCGGTCGTCCTGGGGATCTGCGGCGGCTTCCAGATGCTCGGGACCCGGATCAACGACCCCGGGGGCGTCGAGTCGCCCGAGCCCTCCGCCGCCGGCCTCGGCCTGCTCGACGTGGCCACGACCTTCGGCCCCGCCAAGGAGCGGCACCGGGTCGCCGGCTCGACCGTGGCCCGGGCCCTGCCGATCGCCGGCTACGAGATCCACATGGGGACGACCGAGCGCGGCCCCGGCGTCCCCGCCTGGATCAGGCTGACCCGCCAGCGCGACGGGACCGCCCACCTCGACGGCGCCGTGGCCCCCTCCGGCCGGGTGTTCGGGACCTACGTCCACGGCCTCTTCGACAGCCTCCCGTTCTGCAAGGACCTCGTCGACCGCCTCCGGGCCCGCCGCCGCCTCCCCCCCCTCGACCCCGCCCGCTGGGACGCCCACCGCGCCGCCCTCGCCGACCGCTACGGGGCCCTCGCCGGGCTCCTCCGCGAGAACCTCGACCTCGGGCCCGTCCGCGCCGCCCTCGGCGGGGCCCCCGCTCCTCCCGACCACGCCTGAGGCCGGGGAGCCGGCCTCTAATCGATTCCCACTAATATGATTCAACCAATGCAACGACCGAAGGTCGGATTTGCGGGATCGGCGGGCCTGTCATGGCGGTCGTGATCGAGGAGTTCGGCCCGGATTTCTGGGCTCTGGGGGCCCTGCCGCTGGGGGTGGCGCTCGACCTGGCGGCGGGCGACCCCCGGCGCTGGCCGCACCCGGTCCGGGCGGTCGGCGGGCTGATCCGGGTGACGGAGCGCGGGCTCCGGATCGTCCTGGGGCGGGTCGGCGGCGGGGCGGCGGGGGAGTCGCTGGCGGGGATCGTCCTGGCGACGGTGGTCGTGGGGATCACGGCCGGCGTCGCCTGGATGCTCGCCGACCTCCTCGGCCGGGTCGGCGGCCCGGCGGTCCTGGTCGGCCGGGGCCTCCTGATCTACTGGGGCCTGGCGATCCGGAGCCTCGGCGACGAGACGCTCGGGGCCTCCGAGGCCCCCGACCTCGCCACCTCCCGGCGCGAGCTGGCCTTGATCGTCGGCCGCGACACCGACCGCCTCGACGGGCCCGAGATCAACCGGGCCTGCGTCGAGACGATCGGCGAGAACGCCTCCGACGCGATCGTCGCCCCCCTGTTCTGGCTCGTCCTGGGCGGGCCGGCCGGCCTCTGGGCGTTCAAGGCGATCAGCACCCTCGACAGCATGGTCGGCTACCGGAATGCCCGGTATCTCCACATCGGCCGGGCCTCCGCCCGGCTCGACGACCTCGCCTGCCTCGTCCCGGCCCGCCTCACCTGGCTCCTCCTGAGCCTGGCCGCCGCCCTGATCGGCGAGCGGGGCCTGGCCGCCCTCCGGGTCGGCTGGCGCGACGGCCGGAAGCACCCCAGCCCCAACGCCGCCTGGGGCGAGGCCGCCCTGGCCGGGGCCCTCGGGGTCCAGCTCGGCGGCCGGTCGACCTACGGCGGAATCCCCGCCGAGAAGCCCCGCCTCGGCGACCCCCTCGACCCGATCGACCGCATGACCGTCCGCCGGGCCGTCCGGGTCATGCAGGTCGCCGCCCTCCTCGCCGCCGGCCTGGCCTCGCTCGCCCAGGTCGCCCTCGGCCCGTGAGCCCGACCGCCGGCTCGACGACCGGTGGTCCGGTCTCTCGTGGGGGGAGGAAATCCACCACGGCTCGGGACGGGCCGCGCGGTTGGTCGGGCAGGCCTGAGCCCGACCGACGGGGGCCATACTCCGGGCCACGCCGGGGGGTTGGTGGATTTCCTCCACCCGACAAGACCTCGGATCGGCCTCTTGTCGGGTGGATGCAATCCACCACGGCTTGGGCCAGGCCGAGGGGTTGGTGATGCCAGGCCGATCCGTGGTGGATTTCCTCCACCCGACGGGAGCCGGGCCTTCGATCTGATCTTCAGACGCCGAGGGCCTGGCGGACGATTTGTAGGACGCGGGGGAGGGCTTCGGAGAGGGGGTCGGGGAGAGTTGCGCCGGCGGCGGCCTTGTGGCCACCGCCGCCGAACTGGCCGGCGAGGCGGGCGCAGTCGAGGCCGTTGCGGGACCGGACGCTCATCTTGATCCCGCCCCGGGCCTGCTCGATGAAGAGGAGCCCGACGTCGACCCCGCCCACGCTGACGGTGTAGTCGACGAGGTCCTCGGTGTCCTGGGGGATGGCGCCGGTGCGGTCGAAGTCGTCGCGGGTGACGATGGCGTAGGCGATCCGGCCCCCGAGGTCGGTCCGGAGGCTGGCCAGGGTCTCGCCGAGCATCCGGAGTCGGCCGAGGGTGTTCCGCTCGAACAGGAGCCGGTAGATCTCCTCGATTCGCGCGCCCGACTCGATCAGCTCGGCCGAGGTCCGCAGGGTCTCCGGCTTCGTGTTGGGGTGGCGGAACCAGCCGGTGTCCATCGCGATGGCCGTCAGCAGGCCGGTCGACATCTCGGGCGTGAACGTCCCCCCCAAGGCGTGCACGGCGCGGACGACGAGCGTCCCGGTCGCCTCGGCCGAGGTGTCCTTGAGGTAAGTCGCGCCCATGTCGTCCTGGCTGACGTGGTGGTCGACGACCATCCGCGGGCCGGGGAAGTCGCGGACCCACCCGGCCAGGTCGCCGAGCTGGCTCCAGGCGGAGAGGTCGAGGATGATGACGGCCTCGCGGTCGGCCAGGTCCTCCGGGGTCGCCCGGGTGCCGAAGTGTTCGAAGAGGGTCCCGCCCGGGTCGAGGAAGTCGTACCGCGGCGGCGTCCCGCTGGCGTTCACCACCCGGACGTCCTTGCCCTTCTGGCGGAGCAGGCCGACCATCCCGACCTCCGACCCCAGGGCGTCGCCGTCCGGCCGGACGTGCGTGGTCACCAGGAAGCGATCGCGCGAGGCGATCAGGTCGGACAGGGGCGACCAGTCGATGCTCATGGGGGACAATCCAGCGCGGGGGAGCGGGGCAAACGGGCTATTCTAAGGGATGAACGAAAACCCCTGCAAGTCAAGGCGACCGCGGCGGATTGGATCGATCCGGTCAGGTCAGGTCGTGTAGGCGTCGACCCGGAAGAGGTCGAGGTTGTCGCGGACCCAGGCGATGGTCTCGTCGAGGGCCTGGTCGAGGCTGTATCGGGGCTCCCAACCGAAGAGGTCGCGGGCCAGGGCCGTGCCCGCGAGCAGGCGGCCGACCTCGCTGGCGGCGGGGCGGACGCGGTCGGGGTCGCCCTCGACGACGATCTCCCGGCCCATCCGCCGGCCGATCCGCGCGACGAGCTCGCCGATGGTCAGGTCGTCGCCCCGGCCGATGTTGACGACCCGGCCGATCGCGGCGTCGCAGCCGGCGATGGCGAGGAAGCCCGCGGCGGTATCCTTGACGTAGGTGAGGTCGCGGCGCGGGTCGAGGCTGCCGAGCTTCACCGACGGGCGGGTCAGGGCCTGGCTGATCACCGTCGGGATGATCGCCCGGGCCGACTGGCGGGGGCCGAAGGTGTTGAACGGCCGGAGGATCGCGACCGGGAGCCCGAAGGCCCGGTGATAGCTCTCCCCCAGGGCGTCGGAGCCGATCTTGGTCGCCGCGTAGGGCGACTGGCCGCGGAGCGGGTGCGACTCGGTGATCGGGACGAACTGCGCGGTCCCGTAGACCTCCGAGGTCGAGGTCAGCACGACCCGTTCCAACGCCGGATTCGCCCGGCAGGCGTCGAGCACGTGAGCCGTGCCGACCACGTTGGTCTGCACCACGTCGAGCGGGTTCTGATACGAGTAGGGGATGGCGATCAGGGCGCCGAGGTGGAAGACCCAGGCCCGGCCGTCGACGGCCTTGCGGATCGCCTCGGGGTCCTTCAGGTCGCCGCGGTGGACCTCGACGGCGGCCCTGACCGCGGCGGGCAGGCGGTCGAGGTGGCCCCGGTCGTCGCGGCCGTTGTAGCGGACCAAGGCGCGGACCTCGTGCCCCTCGCGGACCAGCAACTCGACGAGGTGGCTGCCGATGAACCCGCCCGCACCCGTCACCAAGATCCGCTTGCCCATCGGACATCCCCCCGACCCGAACCGGACCGACCCAACGCGCCCGATCGACCGGCGTCATCCTACGGTTTTCCCGGCCCTCCACAACGCGAATCCCCCGCCCGCCCGGGAGCGCTCCCGCATCCGGTCGCGTCGACGTGGCGGGATCTCTCGCCGCGATCGCGACGGATTGCCCAGGTCGGTTAAAGGGACCTGCGAGCCCCGTCGATATCCCTCAATGGCGGAGGATCCGTCGATCGGGCCCCGAGCCGCAGGATGACCGAAAGTCCGAGGGTCCGCACTCGGGCTGGTTTTCGGAGGAGGTTTCCATGGCTTTGCGATTCATGCTGGTGAGCCTGGTGGCGAGCATGGGCTTCGAGATGCCGACCGGCGCCGACCTGTCGCACTGGACCCGATCGGGCCGCGACTGGGCCGACGCGAGGATGGCCGACCTGTCCGGCCTCCGGGCCGAGGCGGGACGGGTCTTCGCCGATCCGGCCGAGTCTGCCCGGGTCGACGAGCTTTCGGCCGCGGTCGCCTCGTGCCCCGGCACGACGGCCGACCTCGCCTTCGAGGCCGTCGGCGAGGGGATGGCGACGAGCTTCGCCGCCGACCTCGCCCTGGCCCGCGTGGAAGAATCGAAGCCCGCCGCCGAGGCCCCGAACCTTGCCCGGGCCGACGAGCCCGCCGCCGTCGCTCCTGCTTCGGCCGAGCCGGTCGTCAACCTCGCCGCCACGGCCGAGGCCGACTGCCTGGACGCCTCGGAGGCCGGCGACCCGGCCGTGGCCAACTCCGCCGAGCCCTCGCGGGCCGATCGAATCTCGTCCGCCGTCCGCCTGACCGGCGAGGCCGTCCAGGCCTGGGCCAATCTGATCCAGTCGTCCGCCGACGAGCCCGAGCCGGCCCGCTGAAGCAGCGGGAGCGGCCGGGACGACCCCCGATGACGCGACGAGACGGCCCGGACCCCCCGAGGGGACCGGGCCGTCTGGTCGTTTCGAAGGCTCGGGACCGACCCGATCAGGCCGGCACGCTCGGCTCGACCTCGCGGGAAGTCGACTCGTCGACCTCGGCCCACTCGACCCCGTCGTCGTCGAACGCGGACTCCTTGCGGTAGCCCAGGCCGGCGGCCACCCTGAGGATGTCGCCGTGCGACGGGAACGACTTGCCGGAGCGGTTCTTGAACTCCTGGACGGCGTTCATGAACTGGATCTCGTCCTCGGTGTACTGCTTCTCGAACGTCGTGGGGTCGACCCGGCGGCGGCGTTCCTTGCGGGCCCGGCGCTCGGGGGGGGCGGCCGGCGGCTTGGCCACGGCCTTGGGGCGGTCGCGGCGCTCGGGCAAGGTCCGGCGGTCGAGGAACAGGGTGTCGTCGGGGAACGCCGAGAAATCGAATTTCGCGGGATCTGGACTCGTCTCATCAAAGTCGGACATGGCCCCCTCCTCTCACGCCGTCGCATTTCATCGCGGCGCGGACGGGGCGGATGATCCGCCCGCTCGGGTCGCGCCCCGGGGCGGGACCAACCCGTCCCCATCGAGGGCGGTCGCCCGGGCGATCTCGCCCGCGTCGACCGCCGCCCGGCCCAGGGATTCCCTAGGACGTGGAGGCCCCTCTGTCAACTCCGTCCGGATCGGCCGCCGGCCGCCGGCGCCGGGCCGATCGGCCGCGACTCGGCCCGGGATTGGCCCTCGCCCCGCCCGGCGTGTGGCATAATCTCTGCAGCCATCCGCCGCCCCGACCGATGGCCCAAGCCGGGCCCGGGCGTCTTGCCCGGGGCCGGGCGGTCCCTTAGAGTGGAATGTGACGTCTAGCGCCCGAGCCGCCCCCCGGCCCGGCTTGTCCCATCCCGGAGATCCCCGATCATGTCCCGAACCGCGCGGTTGTGGAGAGGCGTCGGGCCCTTGACGTTGGGCGGACTGATCCTGTCCGTCGGGGTCGTGGCCCGCGCCGCCGACGCCCCCAGCCTGTCCCAGCAACTCGTCAACCTCGGCCGCCAGGCCGCCGCCCAGGGTAAGGGGGAGGACTCCCGGACCTTCTACCGGAACGCCCTGAAGCTCGACCCGGCCAACGCCGAGGCCCGCGTCGCGCTCGGCCGGATGCCCGCCGCCCGCCGCGTCAACTTCCGGCAGGACGCGGCCCCGCCCGCCCCCGCCCCCGCGCAGGTGCCGGCCCCGCCGCCCGCCGGCGACCCGGCCAATCCGGCGACGCCCGCGCCCGAGATGGCCCCGCCCGAGCCCGGCCCCGCCGGGATCGCCGCCCCCGAACTCTCGCCGCTCGAACGCCAGGCCCAATTCGGCTCCGTCGCCCGCGAGGCGTTCGTCACCGACGTCCGCCAGCGGCTCCAGGCCGCCCGCGACCTCACCAACGCCGGCAACCCCGACGCCGCCCTGGCCGCCCTCCGCAACGCCCTGACGGTCGTCCAGTCCGGCGACGCCCTCCCCGAGGCGACCCGCCGCCCGCTCGAGAACGAGGTCCGCAACGCCATCGGCGCCACCGAACGGCTCGAAGAGCGGTTCAACCTCGAACGCGTCGAGCAGTACCGGATGTCCGCCGCGCAGTCCGCCCGGACCGCCGCGGTCGACCGCCTCTTGCGCGACCAGGAGACGACGAACACCCTCATGGCCGAGTTCGACAGTCTGATGTCGGAAGGCCAGCGCCGCGTCCTCGCCAGCGGCGGCCTCGGCGACATCGACACCACTCGCGAGCCGTTCGTCAACGCCCGCTTCCAGGCCCAGGCCGCCCGGGCGATCGCCCCCGGCAACCTCGCCCCTTGGGCCGGCATGTTCATCTCCGACACCATCGGCTTCTACTCGCAGTCGATCCAGTACGACCGGCTCAAGGAATACCGGGCCATGTTGACCTGGGCCGACGTCGACCGTTCGTCCGTCCCGTTCCCCGACACCCGCGCCATCGAGTATCCCGAACGGGCCGCCTGGCAGGCCCTCTCCGAGCGGCGGATCGCCCGCTACGGCGACGCCGAGTACCTGTTCGACCGCGACGAGAAGACCAAGGCCATCCTCGCCAAGCTCAACGAGCGGATCTCGATGAACTTCGGCAACGACACGCCCCTCGAAGACGTCAAGAAGTACATCGAGCAGTCCACGCAGGATGAGGGCGCCGGCCTGCCCACCGGCATCCCGATCTACGTCGATCCCCAGGGCTTGCAGGACGCCGACAAGACGATGGCCTCGACCGTCGCCATCAGCCTCGAGGGCATCCCCCTCCGGACCACGCTCCGCCTGCTCCTCAAGCAGCTCAACCTGACGTACACCGTCAAGGACGGCCTGCTGACGATCACCTCGTCCTCGTCCGAAGACCAGCCGACCGAGATCCGCGTCTACCAGGTCGCCGACCTCGCGATCATCCCGCTCTCTCTCATGGGCATGGGCGGCGGTGGCGGCATGGGCGGTGGCGGCATGGGCGGTGGCGGCATGGGCGGCGGCATGGGTGGTGGTGGTATGGGCGGCGGCATGGGCGGTGGCGGCATGGGCGGTGGTGGCATGGGCGGCATGGGCGGCATGATGTCCGTCCCGCCCCAGGACCCCGCCACCCTCCCGGCCGGCTCCTCGCCGTTCGAGGAAAAAAAAAGCAACTGAACGCGGCTAACCAGACCGCCAAGATCCCCCCGAAGCCGGCAAAACCCCAGGACCGAGTCGCCCCCCCGGCGGCCGGTCCTGGCGTCATTCCCGGGGCCGCCGCCAAGGCCAAGTCTCGCCCCTCGGACGAGCCGACCGTCAAGTCGGCCGAGCCGAAGCCGGCCCCGGCCGCCAAGGCCGCGCCCAAGGCGGCCGGCGGCGCAGCCCCGGCCGCGGGGGCCGACCCCTTCGTCTTCTGGGATCACTACTTCAAGGGGCACGAAGAGTCTCCCGCCGGCCTCTTCCGGACCGTCGCCCAGTTGATCGAGGCCAAGAGCTACGGCCACGCCGAGGCGGCCCTGAAGGGATACCTCCGGTACCACGGCAAGCAGGCCGAGCCGTGGATGTACGTGTGGCTGGTGAAGTCGATCGAGGCCCGCAAAGGGTCTGATGCCGAGGTCAAGACGGCGATCGGGTTCGCCGCCCTGCTGGCCAAGAGGACCCGGAACCCGACCGACTTGATCCGGGTCGCCGACATGATGGTCATCCGCAACTTCTACGGGACCGTCGGCGACCCCAAATTCGAGACGAACATCGGCGAGCTGGTCGACATGGCGGCCGAGAAGGTCCCGACCAACGCCTATCCGCCGATGATGTCGGTGAATCTCGCGGGCAAGAGCAAGGACCCGAAGCGGATGGCCGACGCCGCCGAGCGCCTGCTCTCGCTCGGCTGGGCCGGGATCGACGACCAGATGCGTAAGGACGTCGCCGAGCAGGTCGACCTCCTGGTCAAGGCCCTCAAGGAGGACGGCCGGACCGAGGAGGCCGACGCCCTGACCGCCCGCCTGGCCGGCTCGCAGGCCCGCGACGTCTACGTCAAGCTCACCTGGGTTGGCGAGGCCGACATCGACCTCGCCGTCGACGAGCCCCTCGGCGCCACCGCCCGGTTCCAGAACCCCCGGACCGTCTTCGGCGGGGCCATCATCAAGAACGGTTTCGGCAGGCATCCCGAGGAGGTCTACGTCTGCCCCCGGGGCTTCGACGGCGATTACACGATCCACGTCGAGACCATCTTCAACGACCCGGACAAGCCCGTCGCCGAGGCCAAGCTCGTGATCATCACCCACGAAGGGACCCAGGCCGACGAGAGACGCCGGGAAGTCGCCGTCAACCTGGCCAAGCCCACGCCCGTCGTCGTCAAGCTGACCGGCGGTCGCCGCAAGGAAGTCCTCCCCTTCATGGCCCCGCCCGAGGCCCCGGCCCTGACCAAGAAGGAAAAGGAAAAGGCCAAGCCCAAAACCGCGAAAGAGCCGGCGCCCGCCAGGGACACCAGGCCCATCCCGTTCCGCTGACCCCGCTCTGGTCGGGTGGATGAAATCCACCAACCCTTCGGCGTGGCCCGGACCCGTGGTGGATTCCATCCATCCGACGAGGTGCCAAACCGGCCAACCCCTTGGAAGGATCGGGGCTTCGCGTTATAGTCGGCGGCGGCAACCGCATCGTCGTCCGCGACCAGGAAGGAGTCCTGCCGTGCCCCCCCTTCTCGCCCGGAATCGACGGGCCGCCCTCTTCGCGCTTGTAGGTTTGTTCGGATGGTTCGCGACCACGGCCCGCGGCCAGGTCGAGGCCGAGGGCCTGTCGGCGAGCTTCCGGAAGGCGGCGCGGCGGGCCCTGCCGGCGGTGGTGACCGTCCGGCCGACGGGCGTCCCGAACCCGTTCGAACCGGCGCCGGGGATCGTCGTCGCTCCGTTCGCGGCCGACCCCAACAACCCCCGGCCGCCGCGGGATGCGGGCGGGTCGGGCGTCGTGATCGACGCCGCCCGCGGCCTGGTCCTGACCAACGACCATGTGATCCAGGGGGCGAACCGGGTGGTGGTCGTGCTCGGCAACGGCCGCGAGCGGGCGGTCAAGCAGGCCTGGCGCGACCCCAAGAGCGACCTGGCCGTCCTGTCCGTCGACCCCTCCGGGCTGGTCCAGGCCGACTGGGGCGATTCCGAGGGGCTCGACATCGGCGACTGGGTGCTCGCCGTCGGCCAGCCGTTCGGCCTCTCCGGCACGGTCACGGCCGGGATCGTCAGCGGCAAAGGTCGCGGGATCGGCATGGCCTTGTACGAGGACCTGATCCAGACCGACGCGGCGATCAACCCCGGCAACTCGGGCGGGCCGCTGGTCAACCTCCGGGGCGAGGTGGTCGGGATCAACACGGCCATCAAGACCAACGGCGGCGGCTACGAGGGGGTTGGATTTGCCGTCCCGTCGAGCCGGGCCCGCCGCGTGGCGGCCGACCTCGCCGAGTTCGGCCGGGTCCGCCGGGCCTACCTCGGCGTGACGATCCGGCCCGTCGGCCCGTCGACCGCCGAACGGCTCGACAACCCCGGCGCGGCCACGATCACGGGGGTGGCCGTCGCCAGCCCCGCCGCCGACGCGGGGCTCCGGCCCGGCGACGTGATCCTCCAGATCGGCGGCAAGCCCGCCGGCGGCCCCGGCCCGCTCCAGGCCGCCATCGAGGTGGCCAAGGTCGGCGAGCCCCTCAACCTGGTCGTCGACCGCGCGGGCCAGGTCTTCCGGATCGACGTCCGCCCCGAGTCCCAGCCCGACCGCTACGGCCTGCCCGGCCCGCCGCCCGTCGTCGTCGGCCGGCCGCCCGGGGGCAATATCAACGTCCCGGGGGGGAACATCGTCGTCCCCGGCCCGAACGTCGACGTCGGCCCGGCGGGCGTGACCGTCCAGGGCGAGCTCGAGCCGCCGCTCAACCCCGGCCCGCCCCCGGCCGCCGGGGCCTCCGACGTCATCCCCGGCCGGCCCGGCGAGCGGCCACCGATCCGGAGCCGCCCCTCGGCGGGCCCCGAGGTCCTCCCGCCGGCCGGCCCGCAGGAGACCGTCGCTCGGTCCCCCACCCGGTTCCCCGAGTTCGGCCTCCGCCTGGCCGAGCCCACCCCCGACCTGATCCGCCGGTTCCGGTTCGACCGCGAGCCCAGGGGCCTGATCGTGACCGGCGTCGAGCCCGACGGCCCGGCCGATCGCGGGGGCCTGGAGATCGGCATGGTCATCACCGACGCCGGCGGCCGGAAGGTGGCGAACCTGACCGAGTTCCGCGAGGCGGCGGCGACCCGCCCGGCCGGCCGCGACCTGCTCATCCGGATCGCGAAGGGGTCCAAGTCCGAGTTCCGCGTGATCGTCGACCCCTCGGGCCCGGCCAACGCCGGCGCCGATCCGGGGCCGGACCTCAAGGTGGGCCCCCGGCCCGACCCGCCCTCGAATCCCGACCCGAAGGCGGCGCCCGATCGCGGCCCGGCCCTCGACCCGGCGCCGACCCGACCCCAGGCCCGATGACGCAGCTTCGCGGGGGCGGCCCCCCGGCCTCGACGCCGGGCCAGGCCCCCGTCCATGGAATGGACCCTTCCCCGAACGGCTCCGCCAAGGGCCCCCGCCCCATGAATCCCCGCATCCTGGTGGTCGACGACACCCCGCTGATTCGCGAGACCCTCCGCCAGATCCTCGAAGAGGACGGCTGCGAGGTCGAGGTCGTGGCCGACGCCCGGCTCGGCCTCGAACGCCTCCGCGTCGCGCCGTTCCAGCTCCTGATCACCGACTATCGGATGCCCGGGATGAGCGGGATCGAGATGCTCGGGGTCGTCCGGGCCGAGAAGATCCCCTGCGGCGTGATCGTCCTCACCGGCCACGGCGACCCCCAGCTCGCCCTCGACGCCATGAGGGCCGGCGCCGACGACTTCGTGGCCAAGCCGTGCGACCCCGCCCGGCTCGTCCTCCTGGTCCACCGGACCCTGGAGCAGCGGCGGCTCATCGACGAGCTGGAGCAGCTCCGCAACCAGCTCCGCGAGGACTATCGGTTCGGCAACATCCTCTCGAAGAGCCCCAAGATGCGGCGGATCTTCGACCTGATCAAGCACGTCGGCCCGCTCGGCTCGACCGTCCTGATCTGGGGCGAGACCGGCACCGGCAAGGAGCTGATCGCCCAGGCGATCCACGCCTCCGACACCCGCCGCGACGGCCCCTTCGTGGCCCTGAACTGCGCGGCGCTGAACGACTCGCTCCTCGAATCCGAGCTGTTCGGCCACGAGCGCGGCGCCTTCACCGGGGCCGACCGCCGCAAGAGAGGGCGGTTCGAGGCGGCCGACGGCGGGACCCTCTTCCTCGACGAGATCGGCGAGGTCTCGGCGGCGATGCAGGCCAAGCTGCTCCGCGTGCTCCAGTCGGGCACGTTCGAGCGGGTCGGCGGGACCGAGACCATCACCGTCGAGGTCCGGATCGTCGCCGCTTCGAACAAGCGACTCGAGGACGAGGTCAAGGCGGGCCGGTTCCGCTCCGACCTGTTCTACCGGCTCAACGTCGTCCGGATCGACGTGCCGCCCCTCCGCGAGCGGGCCGAGGACATCCCCCTGCTGGCCCTCCACTTCCTGGAGAAGCTGACGGCCATGAGCACCCCGCCGGTCACCGAGATCGACTCGGCCGCCATGCAAGCCCTGCTCGAGCACAACTGGCCGGGGCACGTCCGCGAGCTGGAGAACGCCATCAAGGCGGCCGTCGCGATGGCCGACGGGACCGTGATCCACCGCGACGCCCTGCCCTCCACCGTCGCCCCGCGCCGGGGCCGGGCCGGGACGGCGGCGACCTCGCTGATCGACATCGAGCGGCCCCTGCCCGACCTGACCGGCGACCTCGTCGCCCGGGTCGAGCGCGACTACTTCACCCGCCTGCTGGCCTACTACCGCGGCAACGTCGCCAACTGCGCCCGCCACTGCGGGCTCTCGCGGCGGAGCGTCACCCAGAAGCTCCAGAAATACGAGCTGAACCGGATGCGGTTCAAGGACCCCGCCGGGGCGGGGCTCGACGCGGTGCCGATGGAGGGCTGATGCGGGACCCGGTCATCTCGATCGGGATCTCGGATTGCAGGATTTGAGATTGCCGATCGTTTCGAAGCTTTGCTTTGCAATCGGGGGTTCGGGATCTGGAATGGTGGACTTTTCCACCGTGCTCCGTATGAGGCCAACCCCGGCCGCCGAGCCCAAGGCCCGGCGGCCTCCGCCGATCCGACCCCCTCCCGGGGAGGAGGCCGGCCGGATCGGCGGCGGCGGGATCGATCAAGGCAGCGGCACGTTCTTGAACTCGAACTCCAGCGGGATCGGCACGACCTTGGCGGGGGTCTCGTAGACGAGGCCGTGGTCGCCGGGCTTGCCGGGGGCGTCGACGAAGATGTACTCGATGCTCATCCGCCCCTCGTCGGACCCGGAGGTGTTGACGCCGCCGTTGTGGTCGAAGCGGGAGCCGTCGGGCTTCTGGAGCCAGAGCCGGTTGTTGAAGAGGCCCTGGCGGTAGCTGGCGAAGGCGGGCCCGCCCTCGGGGTAGGCGACGACGAGGGAGACCTTCCAGGCCTGCTCGTCGACCTCGGTCGAATCCAGGGTCACGCTGATGTCCCCCTGCTTCTGGACGACGTTGGTCGCGGCCAGGTTGGGGAACCGGAACGCCTTCATGCCCGAGGGGACGGTCACCGCCCCCTTGACCTTCATCGAGGCGAGGACCTTCGCCGCCCGCTCGGGCGCGGCCAGGGCCAGGTTCAGCTCGGCCGCGCAGTTGCCGGCCCGGAGGGCGGTCTCGTTCGACTCCTGCATCACCTTCGGGGCGACCGCCTTGCCCTGGTCGTCGACGACCTTGAGGTCCTCGTTCTTGAGCGCCAGGAGCATCGGCCGGAGCCTCGGCTCCCAGAGGATCTCGAACTGGGCGTTGGCCGTGCCGGCGGCGACGTTGAAGTCGCGGACGATCGAGATCTGCTTGAGCTCGACCCGGAACGGCCCGGAATAGACGATCAGCGGCTTGGCCATCGCGGGCATCCCCGGCGACGGCTCGCCCGGCCCGGCGACCAGGCCGATCGTCCCGTCGTTGGTGTAGGGGGTGATCCCGACCCCGGCCTTCTCGGCGACGGCGTCGAGCGCCTCGTAGAACGGGAGGCCGTCGATGTCGAGGTCGAGCGCCGGGTTGGTCGCCTCGGTGCCGTTGGCCTCGCGGACGTCGTTGATGATGTTGCCGGTCTGGGCCTGGATCGCCTTGATCGCCTCGGTCAGGCGGATTCCCTTGCCCTTGAGCGTGACCTTGGACGCGCCGAGGTTGGTCTGGTCGTCCTTCTCGCGGAGGGCCTGGCGAACCTTCTCGATCCGCTCGACCAGGTCCTTGTTCGCCTTGTCCGGCGCGCCGGGCAGGAGCGGCAGGACGCGCGGGCCGAGGTCGATGAGCGCCTTCTCGGCCGCCGCCCGGGCCTCGACCTTGGGCGCCCCGAGGCGCTCGACCAGTTGCGCCACCCGGTCCTTCAGGGCCGAGTCCGGCGCCTGGGCCGGGGCGTTCGCCCCGCCGCACGCCGTCAGGGCCGAAACCAGAATCGCCGCCCGGAATCCGCGTCTCATGGCCATTCCTCCCTCGTCGGTTCGTCCGTCCGATCGTCGCCGCGAATCAGGGCCCGGAAGGGTGCCGTCGCCGCCTCACCCGACCAGCCACCTGCCGTCTTGCATCACGACCCGGCCGTCGGCCGTCACCCGGCCGCCGCCGCGGAGGTCGACGATCAGGTCCCAGTGGAGGGCCGAGGTGTTGGTCCCGCCGGTCTCGGGATAGCTGTTGCCCAGGGCCAGGTGGACCGTCCCGCCGATCTTCTCGTCGTAGAGGATCGAGCCGGTGAACCGGTCGATCCCCGCGTTCAGGCCGAGCCCCAGCTCGCCGAGCCGGCGGGCGCCGGGGTCGAGTTCGAGCATCGAGAGCAGGTATTCCTCGCCCTCGTCGGCGGCGGCGCGGACGACCCGGCCGCCGTTGAACTCCAGGGCGATGCCCACCACCTCGCGGCCCCCCCGGCAGACCGGGAAGGAGCAGCGGAGCTTGCCCCGGGCGCCGTCTTCGACCGGCGCGGTGAAGATCTCGCCGGAGGGCATGTTCCGCCGGCCGTCGGAGTTGATCCAGGTCCGGCCGGCGACGGAGAGGGTCAGGTCGGTCCCCTCCGCCTCGATCCGGACCTCGGAGACCTTCGCCATGAACTCGACCAGGCCCGCCTGCCGCCGGCCGAGGGCCTGCCAGGCCGCGACCGGGTCGTCGCGATCGAGGAACATGGCCGAGGCGACGTAGGCCTCGTAATCGGCCATCGCCAGGCCGGCGTCGCCGGCATAGGCGGCCGTGGGGTACTGGGTCAGGACCCAGCGTTTCCGGCTCGCCAGCTCGCGGAGCGGCGCGCGGGCGCGATCGACGATCGCCTGCCGCCTCGGGTCGACGCCGCGCATCGACCGGGTGTCGGCCTCGGCCGAGATCCGGATCCGGCCGTCGACGACCTCGGCCTCGCGGACCGAGGTCGGCGCCAGGTGGGCCAGTTGCGTCTCGGTCGCGTGCCCGACGAAGAACTCCGCCAGGCCCGGCAGCTCGACCCGGACGATCGGGTTGGCCCCGCGCAGGACGACCTCGCGGAAGCAGGCCTCGACCAGCGGCCGTGCCTCCAGCTCCGAGGCGATCAGGATCGTCTCCCCGGCCCGGACCCGGAGGCAATAATCGACCAGCAGCGTCGCCCAACGGGCCACCAGGTCGTCGGTCATCGGTCGCCATCTCGGCGGGCCTCGGAGTCCGTAAGAATTCAAGGTAACCGAACGGCCGGCCGATCGCAATCGGTCGCGGCGGGCTCGACCGGGCCCGGATTGACCGAGGCAGGGGCGGGGCGAGATCATCGAGCGGTTTCCGACCGATGGGGGGTCGCCGAATCCATCGAACTGGATCGCGAAGGGAGTCCCGGCCGATGTCCGTCGATCAGAAGGAACTCCCGGAAATCATCGAGTGGCGGAAGCAGCTCGAATCGCTCTACGCCCAGATCCGGGCCTGGCTTGCGGAGATGGAACTCCCGCCGGTCATCGAGACCCATCCGATGAGGCTCCTGGAGAAGAAGAGCGGCGAGTACGAGGTCTCGCAACTCCTCGTCAGGCGGGGCAACGGCGAGTTCCGGGTCCGTCCGATCGCGAAGTGGGTCGTCGGCGCCGATGGCCGCGTCGACCTCGAAGGCGGGGATGGCCCTTTCCTCCTGGTCAGGATGGTAGGGACAGTGGCTCATGTGTCCCATGAAGCGACATCCAGGCTCGACGAGAAAGATCACGGCGGTTGGTTTTGGGTCCAGGATCGTCCCCCCTGGAAACGCATCCCGCTCACCGGCGACCTGTTCCGGGGATTGGCGGAGTCCTGCCTGGAATGACCAATCCGCCGGACCCGGTCATGGCCTGGTACGAGATCATCCGCGATAGCTTGAGGGTGACCGCCCGCGTGATCCGGAAAGATTTGCCGACGGCGATCACGAACAAGCACGTTTTCCATTATTAAGCGACCACGGATTCGCTCGGGCGTATCGCCGAAGCTGATCGAGAGTTGAACGACCTCGTCGTCTTGAGCCTGGTCGCCACCTTCGAGCGCACTCTCCGAGATTTCGTGATGGGGCGACCGGGGTGCATGCTGGCGAGTGGCGACCCGATCGATGAGGCGATCCATTCCGCGATCCTCAACGACGTCGAATACTGGCGGATTGCGGATCGGCTGATCGGCATCTTCCGGGGGCCGGTCGCCCCGGCCCTGATCGGGCAGATCAGGCAGATCATCGGCTACCGGAACTGGGTCGCCCATGGCCGGGCGACCGTCGACCCGCCGGACGGCAACGTCGCCCCGCAATTCGCCTACGACGAGTTGACCCGATTCCTGCTCGCGTCGAGGATCATCGGCTCGGATTCGCTCATCTGAATGTCCCTGGCCCGACCGCCGCGACGGCTTGACGGCCGCGGCCAAAGGTTCGAGAATCGACCGGTCGCGCGACGCCGGATCGGGCCCGCGACGGCGGGGGAACGCCGCCGCCCCACCCGCCATCGATCGAAGGATCTACCCGCATGGCATCCCGCATCGAGTCCCGCCTCCTCGGCCCCGCGTCCTGCCTCGCGGCGCTCGGGCTGATCGCCGCCGTCGCCGTGGGCGACGCGACTTACCTGAGCCCGAGCCGGGCCCGGCTCAAGGCCGACGTCGGGTTCCTGGCGGCCGACGCCCAGGAGGGCCGGGGGCCGGGGACCAGGGGGATCGAGGCGTCGGCCGACTATATCGCCGCCGCCTTCAAGGACGCCGGGCTCGCCCCCGCGCCGGGGGCCGTCGGCTATTTCCAGCCGTTCTCGATCCGCGGCGACGCCAAGCTGGGCGAGGCCCCCACCCTCGCCTTCCGCGGGCCGGACGGCCGCGAGATCGTGCCGGAGAAGGACGCCTTCTCCCCGCAGGCGATCGGCTCCGGCGGCGACCTGGCGGGCCTGCCGATCGTGTTCGCCGGCTACGGGATCTCGGCGAAGGACGACGCCCGGAAGCTCGACTACGACGATTACGCCGGGGTCGACGTCAAGGGCAAGGCCGTCCTGATCGTCCGCCGCGAGCCGCAGCTCGACGACGAGAACAGCCCGTTCGCCGGCAAGCAGACGACGACCTTCGCCACCTTCGTCCACAAGGCGACCAACGCCTACCAGCACGGCGCGGCGGCCGTCCTCCTGGTCAACGACCTGGCCGGCCTGAAGGGGAACCTGGACCAGGTCCTCCGGCTCAACGGCGCCGGCTCGGAGGAGAACTCGCCGATCCCGTTCGTCATGATCGCCCGGGCCGTGGCCGACAAGCTCCTGGAGGCGGCGGGCCAGCCCCGGCTGGAGGCCCTGGAGAAGGAGATCGACGGCGACCTCAAGCCCCGGAGCCGCCCCCTCGAAGGCTGGACGCTCGCCGGCTCGATCAAGATCGACCGGCCGGGCCTGCCGACCCGGAACGTGGTCGGCGTGCTCGAAGGGGCCGGCCCGCAGGCCGACGAGACGATCGTGGTCGGGGCCCACTACGACCACCTGGGCAGCGGCGGGATGACCTCGGGCTCGCTCGCCCCGTTCTCCCGGAACATCCACAACGGCGCCGACGACAACGCCTCGGGCACGGCGATGGTCATGGAGCTGGCCCGCCGCCTGGGCAAGCGGGCCGAGCCCCTGCCCCGCCGCGTGGTCTTCCTGGCCTTCTCCGGCGAGGAGCGCGGCCTGCTCGGGTCGAGGCACTACGTCGCGCACCCGCTGATCCCGCTCGACAAGACGGTCATGATGATCAACTTCGACATGGTCGGCCGGCTCAACGACAAGAGCGAGCTGACGGTGGTCGGCACCGGGAGCACGCCGGGGATCGAGGAGATCGTCGACGCCCTGGGCTCGGCGGCCGGGTTCAAGATCAAGAAGGTCAAGGGGATGACGGATGGGTTCGGCGGCAGCGACCACGAGCCGTTCTACCACAAGAAGGTGCCGATCCTCTTCCCGTTCACCGGCCTGCACGGCGACTACCACCGGCCCAGCGACGACACCGAGCGGATCAACTTCGCCGGGATGGAGCGGATCAGCGACTTCGCCGAGCTGCTCCTGCTCGACCTCGCCCGCCGGCCGGTCCGGCCCGCGTTCACCAAGGCCGCCGAGTCGCCCGCCAACCCCCACGGCTCCGGCGGGGCCGGGGCCGCCGACCCCGGCCGGGTGGGCATGGGTGCCTATCTCGGGACGGTGCCCGACTACGGGGCCGACGACAAGGGCGTGAAGCTCTCCGACGTCCGCGAGAACAGCCCCGCCGCCCGGGGCGGGATCCGGGGGGGCGACGTGATCGTCGGCTTCGCCGGCAAGCCGATCTCCAGCATCTACGACTACACCGACAGCCTGGGCCGGTCCAAGCCGGGCGACCAGGTCGACGTCGTCGTCAAGCGCGACGGCAAGGAGGTGACCCTCAAGGTCACCCTCGGGAGCCGCCCCGGCCAATGACGGCCAGCGACCGGCCGCGACGGCCCCGGCGGGCACCCCGGGCGAGACTCGCGGCCCTGCTGGCCGCGATCGCCCCATTCTCCCCCGGCTGCGAGCCGGCCGGGGGCCCGCCCCTGGTCGTCGCGACCACCTGGCCCGCGGCGGCCCGCGGCGGGCTGGAGGCGGCCTATCGGCGCGAGTCGGGCGACCCCGTCCCGGTCCGCTGGGTCGCGATGGCGCCCGGCGAGCGGCTGGCGGACGCCTTCGACCGCCGCGAAGGGCTCGACCTCCTCCTCGGCGGGTCGGTCCCGGAGTTTCGCGGACTTACCGAGGCGGGACGATTGCTCCGGGTCGAGCCGGCCGACGCGATGGCCTGGCGGATCGCCCGCCGTCCGGGTGGGTCGCCCGGCGACGGCAACGGCGGCGACGGCGGCGGCCCCTCGCCGGGTTACAACGACCCCCGCGACAGCCCATCGGCCCTCGGACAGGCCAAGGCCACCCTCGGGGCCGAGGGGTGGGCGCGGGGCTACGAGACCCTCGTCCGCCGGGCCTCGCGGTCGCGGCCGTCGTCGGCCCGGCTCGCGGGCGGGTCGTCCGCCTTGGGCGAGGCCGCGCGGCTCGACGAGTGTGTGGGGATCGCGACGGGGAGCCGTCATTACTCGCGGGCCGTCGCGTTCCTGAGGGCGATGGAGTCGCGAGGGCTGGTCGAAGCCCCTCCCGCCGGGGCGGCCGGCGTCGTCTCGGCCGACGGCCTGCTCGCCGACCTCCTGGGTGCGGCCCTGGTCGACGCCCGCGAGGAGCTTCGCGACGCCGAGGCCGCGCTCCGCCGCCGCGGCCGGCCGCGGGCGGCCGACGGGGCGATCGGCGAGCGCCCGCCGTGGCCGCCGGCGTCGGTGGCGAAGCTCCTGGTCCGGCCCTCCGACGCCCCGCTGGTCGACACCCTGGCCGAGCAGGTCGCGCCCGACCCCGAGGCCCGCGCCTGGCTCCGGGCGAGCTGGTCGCGGCCGGGGCGGGCGGTCGACGCCGCGATGCTCGCCGAGCTGGCCGCCGCGGCCGACGGCCGGCTGGCCCGCGAGCCCCGGTTCCGGGCCTGGCTCCGCGGCGAGTGGACGGCCTGGGCCCGGCAGCTCTACCGCCGGGTCGCCCGCGTGGCGGGGGGATGGACGCCGTCATGATCCGGGTCGTGCTCGAAAACCTGGTCAAGCGCCACGACGAGGTCGCCGTCGTCGACGGGGCCTCGCTGGAGGTCCGCCCCGGCGAGCTCACGTTCGTGCTCGGGCCGTCGGGCGCGGGCAAGACCACGCTGGCCCGGCTCATCTCGGGGCTGGAGCCGCTCGACGACGGCGAGATCTACTTCGACGGCCGGCTCGTGCACGACCTCCCGCCGCAGGCGCGTCGGGTCGGCCTGGTCTTCCAGGACGACGCCCTCTGGCCCCACCTCAGCGTGGCCGAGAATGTCGGCTACCCGCTCAAGGTCCGCGGCGTGGCCCGCCGCGACCGCCGGGCCCAGGTGGCCGAGGCGCTCGGCGTGGCCCGGCTCGACACCCTCGCCGAGAAGCGGCCCGACGACCTCTCCGGGCTCCAGCGGCAGCGGGTAGCGCTGGCCCGGGCCCTGGTCCTGGAGCCCGACCTCCTGATCCTCGACGACCCCCTCGGCCGGCTCGAAGACCGCGTCCGCGGCGAGTTCCGCGACGAGATCCGCCGGGTCGTCGCCGAGGCCGAGACCACCACCCTGATCCTCACCTCCGACCCCCGCGAGGCCCTCTCGCTCGCCGACCACCTGGCCGTGATGGACCTGGGCCGGATCGTCCAGTCGGGCCCGCCGGCGGAGGTCTACAACCGGCCGGTCGACAGCTTCGTGGCCCGCTTCCTCGGGCCGATCAACCTGATCCAGGGCCAGGTCGAGTCGACCGACGGCCGGGGCGACCTGGTGGTCCGGACCCCGCTGGGCCGGCTGGTCGGCCGGTCGGCCTCGACCCCGCTCGCCCCCGGATCGCCGGTGACGGTGGCGCTCCGCCCCGAGGCCCTGGCCTTCGGCACGGCCGTCCCGCCGGGGGCGAACCGCTTCGCCACCACCGTCGAGCGCCTGGTCTTCCTCGGCGAGGTCCGCCAGGTCCACCTCCGGGGCTCCAACGACTGGCCCGTGGTCGCCCTGGCCCTCCAGTCGCAGTCGCAGGGGCTCCGCGAAGGCCAGGCGCTGACGGTCCACGTCCTGCCCGATCACGTCGTCGTCCTGCCCGCCAAATATTCCCTGGTGCCCGAGCCGCCGGCGCCGGTGGAGGCCGCGGCGGCGGTCCCGGCCATGACCGCCCCCGATCACCCCGGGGCCGAGATCGGCTGATCCGCCCGCGTGAGCCGGTCCTTGAGCCGATTGATCGGCCCCTCAAAGGCGTGCCACGACAGCGCGGCGACCCCGATCGTGATCGCCAGCGAGCCGTACATCCTCGGCACGAGGAACCCATACGGCACCGCGTCCAGCCAGCCCCCGTGCAACACCGGGATGTGGAAGGCGTAAAGCCCGTAGCTGATCCGCCCCAGGTAGGCGACCGGCGCGATCGAGAGCGGCTGGGCGATCAACGGGCAGGTCGTCCGCCAAGCCCCGAACACGACCGAGGCGAAGCCGATCGCCAGCGTCGATGTCGCGGCCAGGTCCTGGAACCGGGGCGGCAGGGCGAGCCGCCGCTCGTGCAAGGTCCAGCCCAGGACCAGGAGCGGCAGGCCGACCAGCAGCACGGCCGTCCCCGCATATCCCCCCGGCCGGGCCTTCAGCTCGATCATCCCCGCCAGGGCGCCCCAGAGCAGGGTCTCGCCGCAATAGGGCAGGAGGAACCGGGCCCAGGGCATCGTCGACGACGCCCACGCATGGGCCTGGAACCCCTTCGAGGCGACGATCAGCGCGGCCACCAGCGGGACCCGGAATCGCGCCGGCGTGAGCAGCAGGATCGGCGGGTAGAGCAGGTAGAATTGCTCCTCGACGCAGAGCGTCCAGAAATGGCCGAGCTGGTCGTTGAGCGAATTACTCAAGTAAGATTTGATGTTGTACGTATACGTGAACAACCACGGCAGGTCGCCCGCCGGCCCCGACGTGCCGATCAGCGCGACGATCGCGTAGTAGAGCGGGAAGATCCGCAGCGTCCGCCGGACGTAGAACCGCCGCAGGTCGGCCCCGATCCGCCCCGACTCGCCCCGGAGCAAGATCCGGGTGATCAGGAAGCCCGAGAGGGCGAAGAACAGGTCGACGCCCGCCCAGCCCCATGGGCAGGACTCGGGCCGGGCGTGGAAGACGAACACGGCGAGGAACGCGAGGAACCGGAGGCCATCGAGCGGCGCCTTGTGGGGCATGCAAAAGTCTCGTCGGTCGCCGGGACGGACACGCCCGATCGGGACGGCGTCGGGGATCGGAAATGGTTCATGGGTGACGGGTCAAGGCCGACCATCGGGGAGGCAGACGATGCCAACCTCGGCGATGATCGGCCTTTCCTCAACCATCAGTCATCGGCCATCCTCCCCGAATCCGCACGCTTTCTCCGATGGATGCCGAGAAGCCAGCCAGATTGGCCGGATCAGCCGACGACCCAGAGCGGGCAGTCGCGGCGGCAGGCCTCGTTGGCGGCGAGGGCCAGGCGGGCGAAGGTGAGGATCTCGGGGGCGTCGGCGACCCAGCCGTCGTCGGGGTCGCGGCTGACCTGGAGGAGGTCCTGCAAGCCCTCGTCGTCGAGCGGCAATTCCCAGCGGCCGGCCAGCTCGGCCAGCTCGCGGCGGAGGCCGGGCAGGCTGGCGCAGCGGAGCGGGCCGCCGGCCGAGAGCGGCAGCGAGACGGCCCGGACGTGCGTCGGCAGGTAGACGCCGCGCCCCTCCTCGCCCAGGGCCAGGAGGTTCGGCACCGCGTCGCGGCCCAGCTCCTCGGCGGCCCGCAATTGCAGCTCGTCCCAGCCGGCGGCGACGAGCTCGCCGAAGTGGCGGGGTGCCACGCCTTCCCAGTCGCCCTCGGCCCCGAAAGCATTGTCGAGGACCCCGGCGACCTCGGCCGCGAAGCCCCCCTCGAACGTCCCCTTCGCCCCACCGACGGTGAACGACAACCCCACGACGCACCCCTTTCCCCGCGGCGTGACGGGACCGGATCGAAGGTCGACCGGGCCGCCCCCGGCGGGACAGGCAATGGACTCGGTTCTCGGCTCGGACCGGTTTGGAGACGGGACGGACGACGCCTAGGCCCTGGATTCGCACGGTCGGGCGGCGTAACTTGGTAGGGCGTCGGTCCGCTCGCCCGAGTTTGGTTGCGGGACGCCCTCGCTGTCAAGCATCTCTCAGGGAAAAGGGTCTTTTTTATGCTTCGACGTCGGACCCAAGGCCTGATCGGACTGCTCGCGCCGGTCGTGATGGCGGCGGCGGCCTCGACGGCGGCGCTCGCGCAGGACGGCCCGATCGGCTTCGCGCCCGCCTCACGCGCCGCGCAGGCCAAGGCCGAGGCGCACGCCCTGGCCGTGCCCACCCCCGATGCCGCCCGCGCCTGGCTCCGGGCCCTGACCGAGGAGCCCCACGTCGCCGGGACCCCCGCCGACTACAAGACGGCCGTCGACGTCCGCGACAAGCTCCGCTCCTGGGGCTGGCAGGCCGAACTGTCCGAGTTCGAGGTCCTGATCAATTATCCCATGCGCGTCGTCTGCCGGATCGAGCGGCCCGACGCCCGCGACCTCAAGGTGACCGAGGACGCCGTCGTCGCCGACAAGGACTCGGCCAGCCCCGACGCCTTCCCCGCCTTCCACGGCTACGGCGTCTCGGGCGACGTCACCGCGCAGGTCGTCTACGCCAATTACGGCCGGCCCGAGGACTTCGCGGCCCTGGAGAAGCTGGGCGTCGACATCAAGGGCAAGATCGCCCTCGTCCGCTACGGCGAGCTGTTCCGCGGCCTCAAGGTCCGCAACGCCCAGAAGCGCGGGGCCAAGGGCATCCTGATCTACTCCGACCCCGCCGACGACGGCTTCGCCCGCGGCGACACCTTCCCCCACGGGCCCTATCGCCCCGGCTCGTCGCTCCAGCGCGGCAGCGTCCAGTTCCTCTCGCTCGGGCCGGGCGACCCCTCGACCCCCAACGGCCCGTCGATCAAGGGGGCCAAGCGGCTGCCGATCGACCCGAGGAACGGCTTCACGATCGGCGAGGCGGCCGATCACCCGACCCCGATCATGCCGGTCAAGGACTGGGAGAAGGAGACCGGCCTCGTCCGCGAGGACTACTACGCGAGCATCCCCTCGCTGCCGATCAGCTACGACGCGGCCCTGCCGATCCTGGACGCCTTGGGCGGGGCGAACGTCCCGCCCGGCTGGCAGGGGGGCTTGCCGCTGGCCTACCACGTCGGCCCGGGGCCGGCCGAGGTCCATTTCGGGGTCGAGATGGACTACCAGGTCCGGCCGATCTGGAACGTGATCGCGAGCATCAAGGGCGAGGTCGAGCCCGAGCGCTGGGTCATGATCGGCAATCACCGCGACGCCTGGGTCTACGGCGCGGTCGACCCGGGCAGCGGCACGGCGACCACTCTGGAGGCGTGCCGGGCCCTGGGCTCGGCCGTCAAGCACGGCTGGAAGCCGAGGCGGACCCTGGTCTACGCCAGCTGGGACGCCGAGGAATACGGCCTGGTGGGCTCGACCGAGTGGGCCGACCAGCACCGCGAGGAGATCTCCGAGAAGGCCGTGCTGATGCTCAACGTCGACTCGGCCGTCTCCGGCCCCGACCTCGACATCGACGGCGTCCCCTCGCTCCGCGACCTGATCCTGGAGGCCGCCGGGTCGGTCAACGACGTCCGCTCGGGCCGGCCCTTGCGCGACCTCTGGGTCGCCAAGCGGCGGGCCGCCTGGGCCGGCGCGGCCCCGGTCGACCTCGACGGGGTCTGGGACCTCGCCGCGGCGGCCCCGGCGGGCGGCGACGACCCCGCCAAGGCGTCCTCGGCCGCGTCCAACGCCGCGGCCGGGCGGCGGTTCTCGCCCCAGCTCAACCCGCTGGGATCGGGCTCGGACTACACCGCGTTCCTCGACCACCTCGGCGTGCCCGCGCTCGACGCCGGCTTCAGCGGGCGCTACGGCGTCTACCACTCGATCTACGACGACTTCTACTGGATGGAGAAGTTCGGCGACCCCGAGTTCGTCACCCACGCCACGGCGGCCCGGCTCTACACCCTGATCGCGATGAAGGCCGCCGGCGCCGAGGTCGTCCCCCTGAAGTTCGCCCCCTACGGCGAGGCGCTCCGCGAGTATGTCGACGACCTCCGGCGGATGGTCGCCCGCAAGGCCCGCGCCGTCGAATCCGACTCCGCCCGGCCGCCGACGGCCTTCGAGGGGCTGCCCCGGCTGGTCGCCGCGATCAAGGCGTTCGAGGCCCAGGCCGTCGCCCTCGACGCCGCCACCGACGCCCTGGCCCGCCGCGAGGGGGTCGCCCCGGCGCAGTTCTCCAGGGTCAACGACGCCCTCACCCGGGTCGAGCGCCAGTTCCTCCTGCCCAAGGGACTCCCCGGCCGCCCCTGGTTCAAGCACGCGGTCTACGCCCCGGGACTGACCACCGGCTACGCCGCCTGGCCGATGCCCGGCCTCCGCCAGGGGGTCATCGAGAACGACGCCGAGATGCTCGCCGCCCAGGCCGCCGCGCTGGTCGAGCGGGTCGAGGCCGCCACCGCCGCCCTCAAGGTCGCGGCCGACGCCTCCCTCGCCGGCCCGCCGCCCGCCGCGGCGCCGGCAACCGCCCCGGCCGCCGGCGGGGCCCCGCCCGCGAGCCCGGCTCCGGGGCAAGCGGCGACGAACCCCAGGCCGACCACGGCCGGGGGAAAATGATCGAACCCCCCGACGGGCCGGATCATCCCCCGATCGGCGAATCCGGGCGGCAGCCCCCTTTTCTATCCCCCGAGCGAACGGACCGAGGACGCATGGCGACGGAAACACCGGCGGCGGGCGAGGCGAAGTTGCCGAGGGTCCTGGGGCCGACGGAGGCCTTCTGCGTCGTGGTCGGGTCGGTGATCGGCTCGGGGATCTTCATCGTCCCGGCCAGCGTGGCCAGGAACGTCCCGTTCCTGGGCGGGATCGCGATCGTCTGGGTCGTCGGCGGCCTATTCAGCCTGGCGGGGGCCCTGACGCTGGCCGAGTTGGGCACGATGCTCCCGAGCGCGGGGGGGCCTTACGTCTACCTGCGCGAGGCGTTCGGGCGGCTCCCGGCGTTCCTCTTCGGCTGGACCGAGCTGCTGGTGATCCGGACCGGGTCGATCGCGACCCTGGCCTCGGCCTTCGGCCTGTACTTCGCTCTGCTGGTCCCCGCGCCGATGGGCCTGAGGCCGCTGGCCTGGCAGACGGCGGCGGCGGTGACGGCGACGCTGATCCTGGCGGCGATCAACGTGATCGGGACGAAGGTCGGCGGCCGGGTCCAGGTCGTCGGCACGGCGCTGAAGGTCGGGGCCTTGGTGGCGATGATCATCCTGCCGTTCGCCCTGGGCCAGGTCGACCCCGGGCTCCTGACGCCGGTCTGGCCGGCGTCGGTCAACTTCGGGGTCTTCGGGGGGATCATGGCGGCGATGGTCAGCGTGCTCTGGGCCTACGACGGCTGGGTGAATGCGGCGTCGCTCGCCGAGGAGATCAAGGACCCGGGGCGGAACATCCCCCGGGCCCTGATCCTGGGGATGCTCACCCTGATCGCGCTCTACCTGGGGATGACCCTGATCTACCACATGGTCCTGCCGCTGGGCGAGGTCTCCGCCGGGTCGTTCGAGAAGGGCTCGCCCCGGATCGTCGCGGCCGACTTCTTCGACCACCTGCTCGGGCCCTGGGGGCTCCGGCTGATCGGCCTGGTCGTGATGGCCTCGACGTTCATCTCGCTCAACGGCAACGCTCTCTCCGGCCCCCGGGCTTACTTCGCGATGGCCCGCGACGGCCTCTTCCCCGCCGGCCTCTGCAAGGTCCATCCCCGGTTCCAGACGCCGGCCAACGCCATCGTGACCCAGACGGTCTGGGCGGTCCTGCTGATGGTCGCCGGCGCGGCGCTGATCCTGGCCGACCCGCCCTCGACCGGGCTGCCCCGGCCGGTCCTGGAGGCCTGGCAGAAGCTCCACGTCACGCCGCTCTATGACGTCCTGTTCACCTACGTGATCTTCGGCGGGACGGTCTTCTACACCCTGGCCATCGCCAGCGTCTTCGTCCTCCGGGCCCGGCGGCCCGACCTGCCCCGCCCCTACAAGACCTGGGGCTATCCCGTCACCCCGATCCTCTACACCGCCGCCTCGCTCCTGCTGCTCGGCAGCATGCTCGCGAACAGCCCGTTCGAGTCGCTCGCCGGCCTCGGGATCATCGCGGCCGGGCTCCCCGCCTACCTCGCCTTCGCCCGCAACCCGGCACCCCGCCCCGACTGATGAGGGCGGGATGCAGACCCCGACTCATTTGATCTTCGCACCCGGCACGCAGTCCGGGTCGTCGACCGTCAGCAGGACCACCTTCTCGCCCGAGGTCGCCGCCAGGAGCATCCCATTCGACGCCTCGCCGCGGAGCATCGCCGGCGCGAGGTTGTTGACGATGATGATGTTCTTGCCCACCAATTGCTCCGGCGTGTAGTGGGTCCGGATGCCCGCGACGATCTGCTTGGTCTCCTCGCCGACGGAGACCTGGAGCAGCATCAGCTTGTCGGCGTTGGGGTGCGCGCGGGCTTCGAGGACCTTGGCGACCTTGAGTTCCAGCTTGGCGAAGTCGTCGTACGTGATCGGATCGGCCATCGTGCCCTCATCCCTCGGTCGAGCAAATCGGATTGGATCGGAACGGGACGGAAATCCCCATGCTACCCGGGTCAAGCCGAGCCTAGCGGGCCCTGGAGCCGGTCGCCAGGCGGACCAGGCCGCCCCCGAGGCCGCGGATCACCGCCCAGGCGATCACGAAGGGGGTGGTGGGATGCTTGAGGATCGTCGGCTTGTTGCCTTCGAAGAGGAAGTGGCCGGCGAACATCAGGGCATACCCGCCCACGACCAGGCCGAGCGACCAGAGCGGGCGGAACGGCAGCAGGATCACCGCCGCCGCGCACATCGGCCAGCCCATGCCGAGGTGGAGGAAGTGGTTGACCGGGTGGGTGTGGTCCGCCCGATATTTGGTCACGAACCGGTCGAGCTTGGAGGCCGGTGCCGGGTCGACGGGGGCTTCGGTCATCGCGGAAGTCCTTTTCCAGGGCCCCGGAGGGTCACTTGCCGCCGCGGGCAACCTTGGCGGGCCGGGGCCGGTGGACCTTGGGATCGTCGTAGGTGTCGAGGCCCTTGTGGAAGATCTGGGCGTAGCGGGCGTCGAAGATGAACTTGGGGTCGTTGTCTTCGTTGTGGCAGTTGGTGCAGAGGCCGGTCTTGTTGGCGGACTCGGCGGTCAGGGCCATCGGCTTGCGGTAGGCCAGGTTGTCGGGCTCGGCGTTGTGGAGCGACGACGGCCCGTGGCAGTTCTCGCACTGGTTCCCCTTGAGGTAGGGGGTCCGCTCGGCGGAGACCCAGCCCGAGGTGTAGGTGAAGCCCGTGGTGTGGCAACTGATGCACTCCGCGTCGTACTCGCGGTTCCGCTTCGGGTTGGCCAGGACCTCGTAGGCCCGGGCATGCTTGGTGCTGGCCCACTTCTCGAAGGTCTTGGGATGGCAGCCCTGGCATGACTCGGCACCGACGTAGGTCGCGCCCGGGGCCCCGTCGACGTTCGTGTGGCGGGTGATGTTCTCGACGACGCCCGCCTGCTTCAGGACGGCCTGATAATCGAAGTCGATCAGGCGGCGGATCGGGTCGGCCTCGCGGAACTCGGGCGAGCTGAGCGGCTGCCGCTTGTAGCGGACCGACGGGGTCGAGCCGGGGAAGAGGCCGACGACGCCGGCATACTTGCCCTTCTTGCCCACGTTGATCATGAGGGTCTTGCCGCCGTTGAGCGACTCGGGCCGCTCGTCGGGGTCGTCGAACTTCGAGGTCGTGACCACGAGGTCGAACGCCGGGAACTTCTCGGCCAGCCGCTTCCCCTCCTCGCCCGACCCCTGGACCATCAGGACGCGGACCTGGACGCCCTTGGCGAAGCCGGCGAGCGCCCGGGGAATGGCGACGTCGGGGGCCTCGATCTTGAGGAGGGCGGCCTTGTCGGGGTCGGCCAGGGCCTCGAAGGCGGCGGGGTCGAGCACGGCGGCCACACCGACCGTCACCGGCCCGGCGCGGAATGTCGCCGTCGGGCGGATCGCTCCCGCGAAGGCGTCATCCGGGCGGACGTTGGTGGCGAGGATCGCGGGCGACTTGACGTTCAGGAGGGCGCCCAGGATCTCGGCCACGCCCAGCTTGAGGTCTTCGGGGCCGAGGGCGACGGCCTCGTATTTCATGGCGGCCAGGGCCTGCAAGGCGATGTTGAATTTGATGTTCGACTGCGCCGGGCCCCCGCGCGAGCCGGCGGGGTCGTGGATCAGGTTGCCGAGGTCGATCGGGGCGACCGGCCAGCCCCGGGCCCGGAGCTTCTCGACGAAGTCGTACCGCCGGCCCAGGCCGCCGAGCTGGCCGTCGGTGCAGCCGCAGGGCTGGAGGTAGCCGTCCTGCTCGCCCGAGATCAGGATCACGCCCGCCGGCGGCTTTGCCGACCAGTCGGCGAATCGAGCCAGGGGGTCGTTGGCTTTGGCTTTGTCTTTAGCTTTGGCCGGCCCGGCAGGAGGCCCGGCGGGTTGGCCCGGCCCGGCGGCGGCCGTCGCCACGGCGACGTGCGTCGGCCCGGCCGTCGTCTCGTGGGTCCGGGAGCATCCGACGTAGACCAGGATCGCCGCGGCCAGGCCGACGGCGGCGACGGGCCGGAACGAGGTTCGCGTCATCATCATCCTCTCCGGGATGGGGCGGGGACGTTGTGGGCGAGGCATCCTGCCGCGCCCGGGGGGACAACCCGTCCCGCTCCGGCGATCGATCTTGCCTGCGGCGGCCCGGCCGCGACGGGCCCGTCGGCCCCGTCCGATCAGTCGGTCAGTTGGCGGTCTGGATCAGGACGTCGAGCGGGACCCGGACCTCGCTGGCCATCGGGACGTCGGTCTTGAGGACGATCTCGTCGACGAATCGGCCGGCCGGGGTGCCGGGCATGACCTTGACCGACATCTTATACTTCGACCCCTTGACCTCCGGGCCTTGCTTGATCGGCTCGATCGCCACCTCGATCCCCGCCGGCTTCTTCTCGACGGTGAACCTGGCCGAGGTCCGGCCACGGACCCAGAGGGTCATATCCTGGCCGCCGCCGTCGCTCGAATTGATCTCGCGGAGGACCAGCTTCTCGGGGATCGTCGTGATCGGGCCGGTGACCTTGCCCATCACCTTGAGCTTGACCACGGGCTTGAGCGGGTGGTCGGTCTCGATCGCGACCTCCTCGGCGAACGAGCCCAGGTTCGAGGCCATCTTGAGCGTGAAGTCGACCGCGAACCCCTTCTCCACCTTGATCGACTTGCACTCGTCCGGCGTCAAGGGCCGCGACTCGACCCCGATCAGCGCCGGGTTCGAGCTGACGAGTCGGGTGATCTTCATGTCCGGCCGGTCCTTCGAGCAGAAGGCGATCTGGCGGCGATGCTCCTCGTCGTTGCTCACGGTCAGGAAGTTGACCGAGGGCTCGGGCGGGTAGGTCGTGATCGCCGGGTAGACGCTCCCCTCGACCGCCAGCGTCACCTCGGGGCGGCGGGGGTCGTTGGTCCCGATCCGGGCCGACTTGCGGTAGGCCCCGTCGATCTTCCTCGTGTTCCAGGTCAGCTCGATCGGCTCCGACGTGCCGGGGGCCACCGGCAGCATCGTCTTCTGGTTCTCGGACCCCGGCTTCTCGGGGTTGCCGATCTGGGCGACCGTGCACGAGCAGTCGGTCCCGAGGTTCTTGAGCTGGAGGATGCCCGGGCCGGTATTCTTGAACATCCAGCCGTGCTTGCCCTCGCTCTCCTGGGCCATGACGCCGAACTTGTAGGTCGTGTCTTCGACGACCTCGACCTGCGGCGCCGGGCCTTCGGGGGCCGCCGTGGGGGCGGAGAGGCCCGGCCCGGCGACGGTGGCGTCGGTCGACAGGAAAGGCACGGCCACGGTGGCCACGGCCGTGATCGCGACGGCCAGGACGATCAGGATGATCCAGGACTTCATGAGGACGAGACTCCGGTGAGCGACCGAGGCATTGCGAACCGGGCCCGCGAGGGTCGAGTCGGGAGGACGACGGACGATGAATCCGACCGGCGAGCGTATCTGAGGACGAAAGATGACCTCGATTCTATTCCCGCGTCCGGCCCGAGGTCAAGCGAACCCACCGCGCGCCCGACTCGGGCAACAACCCCAGGTCGGGCGGGCAACCGTGATCACAACCCCGAAAATCTCCCGGACTAGCGATCTTGTCGGGTGGATGCAATCCACCAAGGTTCGAGCCACGCCGGAGGGGTCGGTGCATCATGCCGGAGTCGATCCGTCCGACGGGGGTTGGAAGCGCCACTCTCAAGGGATTGGTGGATTTCATCCACCCGACAACAGGAGGCTGACCTTTGGGCCACGGCTTGTCGCGAGGCGGGGCGGGCTATTATAGTGAATTCCGTCAGGAAAATTCCCTCGTCCCGCGTGACGGGCGAGGGCGTCGGGTCCGAATTCAGACAGGGTCAGTGCGATGGCGAAACGGCTTTACGTCGGGAACCTCGGTTACGGGGTCACCTCGGAAGACCTGCAAGAACTCTTCGAGCAGTATGGCATCGTCCGATCCGCCCAGGTCCTGATGGACCGCGAGACGGGGCGGAGTCGCGGGTTCGGGTTCGTCGAGATGGAAGACGATGCCGCGGGCGATGACGCGATCGCCAAGCTCGACGGGACTGAGCACTCGGGCCGCCGGCTCAACGTCAACGAGGCCAAGCCCCGCGAGCCGGGTGGCGGCGGCGGTAGCCGAGGCGGCTACGGCGGGAGCGGCGGCGGTTATGGCGGCGGCGGTGGGGGAGGTGGCGGTTATGGCGGCGGCGGCAGTGGCGGCCGGGGCGGCTATGGTGGCGGCGGCGGAGGCTATTGATGCCCGCGACGGTGGATGAACTCAAGGCCCGGATCGAGACCGTCCTCGAGCGCGATGTCCGGCCCGGGCTCCGGGCCGACGGCGGCGACGTCGAGGTCGTGGGCGTCGACGCCGACCGGATCGTCCAGGTCCGGCTCCTCGGCTCGTGCTCGGGCTGCTCCTCGTCGGTCTACACGATGACGATGGGGATCGAGGCCGCCATCAAGGCGGAGGTGCCCGAGGTCCGCTTCCTCGAAGCCGTCCTTTGATCGACCTCCGGGTGAATCCCTCGGGGGCGGGTCGCGGGCCGGGGGCCGAGGCCGAGGCCGAGGCCGTCGAGCCCTGGATCTGGCCTCGGGCGGCCTACGTCCACATCCCGTTCTGCGCCCACAAGTGCGGCTATTGCGACTTCGCCTCGCTGGCCGGCTCGGATCACCTGGCCGACCGCTACCTCGACGCCCTCGGCCGCGAGTTGGAGGCGGTGGGCGAGCCGCAAGAGGTCGACACCATCTTCATCGGCGGCGGGACGCCGACCCGGCTCGACGCCGGCCAGCTCGGACGCCTCCTGACCCTGGTCCGCCGCCGGTTCCCGCTCGCCGACGGCGGGGAGTGGACCGTCGAGGCCAACCCTGGGACCCTCGACGCCGAGAAGGCGGACGTCCTGGCGGGGGGGGGCGTGAACCGGGTGAGCCTGGGCGCCCAGTCGTTCCAGCCCGACCTGCTCCGGGCCCTGGAGCGGAACCACTCCCCCGAGGAGGTCCCCCGGGCGCTCGACCTGGTCCGCCCCCGGTTCCCGTCCTGGTCGTTCGACCTCATCTTCGGCGTGCCCGGCTCGACCCCCGGTCTCTGGGCGGCCGACCTGGAGGCCGCCCTGGCCCTGGGCCCGTCGCACCTCTCCTGCTACGGCCTGGTCTACGAGAAGGGCACCGCGCTCTGGAAGCAGGAGAAGGCCGGCCTCGTCCGGCCCGTCTCCGAGGACGCCGAGCGCGAGATGTACGAGCACACCATCGACCGCCTCGCCGCCGAGGGGCTGGCGATGTACGAGATCTCGAACTTCGCCCGGATCGGCCACGAGTCGCGACACAACCTGGTCTACTGGGCCAACGACGCCTACTTCGGCGTCGGCCTGGGCGCCGCCCGCTACCTCCGGGGCGTCCGGTCGAGCAACACCCGCGACCTCCCGGCCTACCTCCGGCGGATCGAGGACGGGCGCGACGCGACCGGGCCGACCGAGGCCCTCGGACCCGAGGCCCGGGCCCGCGAGACGGCCGTCCTGATGCTCCGCCGGACCGTGGTCGGGATCGACCGCGACGACTTCCGCCGCCGGACCGGCTTCGACTTCGACGCCCTGGCCGGCGACGCCCTGCCCCGCCACCGCGCCGGGGGGCTGCTCGAAGACGACGGCCGCCGGGTCCGCTTCACCCGCGAGGGCCTCTTCCTCGCCGACACGGTACTCTGCGACCTGCTCTGATCCGGAACCCGGTGCTCTTGATCGGGATCTCGGATTGCAGATTTTGAGATTGCAAATCTTTTCGGAGCTTCACTTTGCAATCGGGGATCCGGGATGGCGAACTCTTCCATCATGCTCCGTATGACGGGATCGGCCCCCCGGGCGGGCGGATCACGCCTGGACCAGGTCCCAGTAGAAGTCCATCGTCCACCGCGCGATGCTCGTCCAGCTGAAGAAGTGCTCGACGCGCTCGCGCGAGCGGGCCCCCATCTCCTGGAGTCGGTCGGGGTCGTCGAGCAGGCGGTTGATCGCGTCGGCGAAGTCGCGGGCGAACTTGGCGGGGTCCTTGGGCTCGAAGTCGGCCCCCCCTTCGGCGTCGACGGGCACCAGCAGGCCGGTCTTGCCGGGGACGACCACCTCGATGATCCCGCCGACCGCCGAGGCGACCACCGGCGTCCCGCAGGCCATCGCCTCCAGGTTGATGATCCCGAACGGCTCGTACACCGACGGGCAGGCGAAGAGACTGGCGTGGGTGTAGAGCGCGATGATCTCCTCCTTGGGGACCATCTCGGGGATCCAGACGATCGGGTTGGTCGATTCGGCGCGGGCCCGCTCGACCCGCTCGGCCATCTCGGCGCCGATCTCGGGCGTGTCCGGGGCCCCGGCGCAGAGCACGACCTGGACCCCCTCGCGGATCGACTTGATCGCCTCGACGAGGTGGATGATCCCCTTCTGGCGGGTGATCCGGCCCACGAAGAGGACGTAGGGCCGGGCCGGGTCGATCCCGTACCGGACCAGCACGGCCGGGTCGGGCGCGGGCCGATACTGGTGCAGGTCGATCCCGTTGTGGATCACCCGGATCTTGTCGCGGGGGACGCCGTAGAGGCGCCGGACGTCGTCGCGCATCGAGGCCGAGACGGCGATCACGCCGTCGGCGTTCTCGTAGGCGGTCCGCTCGACCCAGGAGCTGGCGTGGTAGGCGGTGCCGAGCTGCTCGACCTTCCAGGGCCGGTGGGGCTCCAGCGAGTGCGTCGTCAGGACCAGCCTCGCCCCGGTGAGCTGCTTGACCAGGCAGCCGGCCAGGTGGGTGTACCAGGTGTGGCAGTGGACCACGTCGACATCCTTGAGCAGGCCCGACATCTCCAGGTTGCGGAGCATCGTGTCCTGGAACTTGGCGTGCCGCGGGTCCTGGATGGGCAGGACGCAGTCGGGCTTGACCCCCCGGACCGTGAGGTTGCCCTCGCGGCTGCGCTGGTCGCCGAAGCAGAGGATTTGCAGGGTATGGTTGCCGTCCTCCACCCGGGCCAGCTCGCGGGTCAGGTACTCGACGTGGACCCCCGCCCCGCCGTAGATGTGCGGCGGATACTCGTTGGTCAGGATGGCGATCCGCATCCGCAGAGCCTCCGATCGGGCCGTCGCCGTCGCGTCCAGGGGACCCAACGATAAGCGAACCGGCGCCGCCCGCCAAGCCGCCGGCCGCCCCCGCGTCGAGGAGACCCATTGCTTGTCGACGGGCCGGTCGGCACGATGGCGACGAGACTTACTCCGCACAGGGAGCCCCGGACGATGCGAAGAACGGCTCTCCGGATCGCGACGCTGCTCCTGCTTTCGCCCCCGCTCGCCCCCACGCCCGGCGACGCCCGGGCGGCCGAGGTCGTCGTCGCGGGCCGGGCGTTCCGCGTGCCCGAGGGCTTCACCGTCGAGCCGGTCGCGGGCCCGCCGCTGGTCGACCGGCCGATCGTGGCCGACTTCGACGAGCGGGGCCGGCTCTACGTCGCCGACTCGTCGGGGTCGAACGAGAACGTGAACAAGCAGGTCGTCGACCGGCCGCACCGGATCGTCCGGCTCGAGGACACCGACGGCGACGGCCGGTTCGACCGCTCGACGGCCTTCGCCGACCGGATGATGTTCCCCGAGGGGGCGATGTGGCTCGACGGCTCGCTCTACGTCGCCGCGCCGCCGTCGATCTGGAAGCTGACCGACGCCGACGACGACGGCGTGGCCGAGTCCCGCGTGGAGTGGTTCAGGGGCCGGACCCTCACCGGCTGCGCCAACGACCTCCACGGCCCCTACGCCGGGCCCGACGGCCGGGTCTACTGGTGCAAGGGGGCCTTCGCGCCCCAGACCTACGACCGGCCCGGCCGCTCGCCGCTGGCCACCCGCGCCGCGCACATCTTCCGGGCCAGGGCCGACGGGACCGCGATCGAGCCGGTGATGACGGGCGGGATGGACAACCCGGTCGACGTCGCCTTCGCGGCCGGGGGCGAGCGGATCTTCACGACCACGTTCCTCCAGCAACCCGCCGGGGGCCGCCGCGACGGCCTGATCCACGCCCTCTACGGCGGCGTCTACGGCAAGGTCCACGACGTCATCGAGGGCCACCCGCGGACCGGCCCCGACGTCCTCCCGCCGCTGGTGCATCTCGGCCCCGCCGCGCCGGCGGGCCTGGTCCGGGTCGAGTCCGACGCCTTGGTCGCCGGGCCCGGCGACCACCTCTTCGCCGCCTGCTTCAACCTCCGCAAGGTCACCCGCCACCGGCTCACGCCCCTCGGGGGCACCTTCGCCGCCACCACCGACGACTTCCTCGCCTCCGACGACCTCGACTTCCACCCGACCGACGTCCAGGAGGACGCCGACGGATCGCTCCTCGTCGTCGACACCGGCGGCTGGTACAAGCTCTGCTGCCCGACCTCGCAATTGGTCAAGCCCGACGTCCTGGGCGGGATCTACCGGGTCCGCCGGGCCGGAGCCCCGCGGGTCGCCGACCCGCGCGGCCTCGGCCTGGACTGGTCGTCGCCGACGCCCGAAGCCCTGGCCGACCGGCTCGACGACGCCCGACCCGCCGTCCGCCGCCGGGCCGTGGCCGGCCTCGCCCGCCAGGGGGACGGGGCGATCGCGGCGATCGCGGCTCGGATCGTCGGCGGCCGGTCGGCCCTCGCCCGGCGCAATGCCGTCTGGGCGGCCTGCCGGGTCGACTCCGCGCCCGCCCGCGCGGCCATCCGCCTCGCCCTCGACGACGCCGACCCCGCCGTCCGCCGGGCGTCGGCCCACGCGGCCGGGCTCTGGCGCGACCGCGAGGCGACGCCCCGGCTCGTCGCGCACCTCGACCGCCCCGACCGCCCCGATCGCCGCGCCGCCGCCGAGGCCCTCGGGCGGATCGGCGACACCTCCGCCATCCCCGCGCTGCTCGCCGCGTCGGCGGGGCCGGGCGTGGCCGACGACCCGGCCACGGCCCACGCCCTGACCTACGCCCTGATCGAGATCGGCGACCCGACGGCCACCCGCCGCGAGGGGCTGTCCCGCACCGATCCCGCCGCCCGCCGCGCCGCGATGGTCGCGCTCGACCAGATCGAGGGCGGCGGCCTCTCGTTCGAGGAGGCCCGGCCCGCGCTGGCCGCGACCGACCCGACGCTCTCGGAGACAGCCTGGTGGATCGCCGGCCACCACCCCGAATGGGCCGGGCCGCTGGCCGCCTCGTTCCGCGGCCGCCTGGCGCGGCCCGACCTCTCGGCGGCCGACCGCGACCGGCTCCAGGGGCAGCTCGCCCGGATGGCCGGCTCCGAGGCGACGAGGGCCGCCATCGCCGACCGCCTGGTCGACGCGACGACCCCGGTCGAGACCCGGCGGATGCTGCTCCGGGCGATGGCCCGGACCGGCCTCAAGCAGGCCCCGCGACCCTGGGCCGATGCCCTGGCCCGGGCCCTGGCCGACCCCGAGACGACCGCCGAGGCCGTCGCGACCGCCCGCGCCCTCCCCGGCCGGCCCGGGGCGACCGGCGACCTGGCCCCCGCCCTGCTCCGCGTCGGCGGCGACGCCGCCGGGGCCGCCGAGGTCCGGCTCGCCGCCCTGGCCGCCGTGCCCGGCGGTCTCGATCGGGTCGAGCCCGCCGCCTTCGCCTTCCTCCTGACCCAGCTCGACGCCGCGCGGCCCGCCGCCGCCCGGACGGCCGCCGCCGACGTCCTGGCCCGCGCCCGCCTCGACCGCACCCAGCAGCTCGGGCTGGCCGGGTCCGTCGCGTCCGCCGGGCCGCTCGAGCTCGCCCGGCTCCTCGACGCCCTCGACGGGGCCGATGGCGAGGACGTCGGCCTGAAGCTCGTCGAGGCCCTGAAGCAGGCCCCCGCCCGCCCCGCCCTGCGCGTTGCCGACCTCAAGAAGCGGTTCGAGGGCCGCGGGCCCGCCGTCCGCCGGGCGGCCGAATCCCTCTATGCCCTCATCGCCGCCGACACCGCCGACCAGTCCCGCCACCTCGAATCGATGCTCGACGGGCTCGTCGGCGGCGACGTCCGCCGCGGCCAGGCGGTCTTCCACGGGGCCAAGGCCGCCTGCAACACCTGCCACGCGATCGGCTACGTCGGCGGCCAGCTCGGCCCCGACCTGACCCGGATCGGCTCGGTCCGCTCCGATCGCGACCTCCTCGAAGCGATCGCCTACCCCGGCGCCAGCTTCGTCCGGAGTTACGAGCCGGTGGTCGTCGCCACCAAGGCCGGCAAGGTCGTCTCGGGCATCCTCCGCAAGGACGCGGCCGACGAGGTCGTGATCGCCGTGGCCGCCGACCGCGAGGAGCGGATCGCCCGCGATCAGGTCGAGGAGATGACCCCGGGCACCGTCTCCGTCATGCCCGCGGGCCTCGACCGCCAGCTCACCCGCGTCGAGCTGGCCGACCTGATCGCCTTCCTCAAGGCCTGCCGGTGACGCCCCGCCGCCACCCGATACCGGCCGGCCATCGCCCCGGTTATCCTGGGATCGGCCCCGCACGGGTCGCCGGGCCGTCCCACCGATTCCTAACCCGCGAACCCCGACCAGAAGGCCGCCCCATGCGCCCGATCGCCCTCCTCGCACTCATCGGCCTGGCCTCGGCGACCGCGGCCCCGGCGCAAGGCCAGTCGACCGGCGACGCCCCGAGCCCCGCCGCCCTGCGCGTCTATGTCGGCACCTACACCGACGGCGCGAGCGCGAGCCAGGGGATCTATCTCCTGGAGCTGGACACGGCCTCGGGCGCCCTGACGCCGAAGGGGCTCGCCGCCGAGTCCGCCAGCCCGTCGTTCCTGGCGATCCACCCGACCCGGAAGTACCTCTATGCCGTCAGCGAGGTCGGCAGCTTCGGCGGCGAGAAGTCCGGCTCGGTCTCGGCCTTCGCGATCGACCCCAAGGACGGCAAGCTCGCCCCGCTCGGCCGGGAGTCGTCGCGCGGCACAGGCCCCTGCTTCGTGACCGTCGACGCCACGGGCCGGGACGTCCTGGTGGCCAACTACGGCGGCGGGACCGTGGCCGTGCTGCCGATCGGGCCCGACGGCAAGCTCGGCGCGGCCACGTCGACGATCCAGCATCGGGGTTCGAGCGTCGACGCCGGTCGCCAGTCGGCCCCCCACGCCCACTCGATCAACCTCGACGCCGCCAACCGCGTGGCCGTCGCCGCCGACCTCGGGCTCGACAAGCTGCTGGTCTACAAGTTCGACCCGGCCTCGGGGACGCTCACGCCCAACGCCCCCCCCTCGGTCGCGCTCAAGCCCGGCTCCGGCCCCCGCCACTTCGCCTTCCACCCCGACGGCCGGCACGCCTACGCGATCAACGAGCTGACCTCGACCGTGAGCGTCTTCGACTACGACGCCCCGCGCGGGGCGCTCGCGGAGTCGCAGACCATCTCCACCCGCCCCCCCGGCGCCAGCAGGCCCGGCAACTCGACGGCCGAGGTGGTCGTCCACCCCTCCGGCCGGTTCCTCTACGGCTCGAACCGGGGCGACGACGCCCTGGCGATCTACGCGATCGACGCCGGCTCGGGCAAGCTCACCCCCGTCGGGTTCCAGCCGACCGGCGGCAAGACCCCGCGCAACTTCGCGATCGACCCGACCGGCCGGTTCCTCCTCGCGGCCAACCAGGATTCCGACACCGTCGTCGTCTTCCGGGTCGACCCCGAGTCCGGCCGGCTCCGGCAAGTCGGCGGGCCCGCCGCGGTCCCCAAGCCGGTCTGCATCCGGTTCGTGCCGGTCGGCCCGTGAGGCGTCGCCCGGGCTCGGAGACCCGGCTTCAATTTTGCACTCTCCCCGAGATCCCCGGATCGGACCTCGGCGGGCGAGGGCATTCGGGATCTCCGGTCGGGGTGGATCGAGAGGAGCGACGATGGCGTTCGTGATCCGGATTGGCGGCGGGCTCGCGGCGGTCCTTGCCCTGATGACCGGGCCCTGCCGCCCCGGGACCGCCCGGGCCGCGGACGCCCCCGAGCTCTCCCCCAAGCTCCGGCTGGAGGGAATCCACTGGCCGGGCGAGAACGGGCGGCGCATCCGGGTCTCGATCGGCCTCTACCTCGTCGACTTCGCGCGGATCAACCTCCGCGAGGAGTCGTTCGACATGGCCGGCTACCTCGACACGGCCTGGGTCGACCCGACCCTGGCCCTGAACCCCGAGGAATCCCAGGGGCGGGTCCGCCGCTATCGCCCGGGGCAGATCTGGTCGCCGGCCCTGGAGTTCGTCAACGCCGTCGAGCAGGTGACGACCGAGCGCGAGGGGGACCTCTACGTCGCCGACGACGGGCGCGTCTCCCAGCGGGTCCGGTTCAGCCACAAGTTCCAGTCTCCCCTGAAGCTGAAGCGGTTCCCGTTCGACTCGCAGACCCTGGCGATCCTCGTCACGCCGTTCGACCCCTTCGCTCGCGACATCGACCTCGTGAAGGACCCGAGGCGGATCGGCCGCCTCGACGAGGCGTCGGCCACCGACTGGGAGATCGGCGAGGTCAAGGCCCGGGTCGAGAAGGTCCCCGGCGGGGGCGACGGCGAGCGGTTCGTCTTCGAGGTGAACGTCGCCCGCCGCGCCACCTTCTACGTCTGGCGGGTCCTCCTGCCGATGACGCTGCTGGTGATGGCCTCGTGGACGGTCTTCTGGTTCGAGCCGGTGGGCCTCCAGCCCCAGATCAGCACCGGGCTGGCCATCCTGCTCTCGCTGGTGACGTTCACCTACGCGATCGACTTCTCGCTGCCGAAGGTGGCCTACCTCACGTTCATCGACCGCTACACCCTCACCTCGTTCACGTTCGTGCTCCTGACCATCCTCACCGTGGCGGCGATCCACGTCATCGTCCAGGCCAGGGGGGCCGAGGGGGCCGGGCGGATTCAGAGGAATGCCCGGGTGCTCTTCCCGATCGGGTTCGTCCTGGCCGTGGCGGCGAACGTCGCGTTCTCGTTCCGATGACCCACCCCGGAGTCGCGCCGTTGGCCCCGAAGCTCGCCGCCTTCCCGAAGTGCTACCTCGACCGGATCGCCGGCGAGCGGTCGATGACCGTCTTCGAGTGGATCGAGATGGCCCGGGGCCTCGACGCCGACGGCCTGGAGATGTACGAGGGGTTCTTCCCGAGCCTCGACGATGCCTCGATCGACCGGGTCGGCGCGGCGATCGCGGCGGCGGGCTTCGCGATGCCGATGCTCTGCTGCTCGCCCGACTTCACCCACCCCGACCCCGGCGCCCGCGCCCGGGCCGTCGACCACCAGGCGACGATGATCCGGGTCGCCCGCCGCCTGGGGGGCGAAGGGGTCGTCTGCCGGGTCCTCTCCGGCCAGCGTTACCCGGGCCTGGGCCGTCGCGAGGGGATCGACCGGGTCGTCCCCTGCATCGAGGCCGCGCTGGTCGTGGCCCGCGCCGAGGGCGTGATCCTCGGCATCGAGAACCATTACAAGGACGGCTTCTGGGCCTACCCCGAGTTCGCCCAGAAGTCCGACGTCTTCCTCGAACTGCTGGCCGCGATCCCCGAGGACGCCCACTTCGGCGTCCAGTTCGACCCGTCCAACGCCCTCGTCGCGGGCGACGACCCGGCCTGGCTGCTCGGGCAGGTCGCCGGCCGCGTGGTCAGCATGCACGCCAGCGACCGCCACCTCGCCCCCGGGGCCACCCTCGACGACCTCCGCCAGTCCGACGGGACCCTCGGCTACTCCCCCGACCTCCGCCACGGCGTCACCGGCCGGGGGCTCAACGACTACGACGCCCTGTTCACCATCCTCACCGACCGCGGCTATCGGGGCTGGATCAGCATCGAGGACGGGATGGACGGGATGGGCGAGATGGCCGAGTCGCTCGCCTTCCTCCGCGCCAAGGTCGCCCAGCACTTCCCGGAGCCCTGAACGTGGCCAAGCTGCCCCTCCGGACCGCCCTGGTCGGCTGCGGCAAGGTCGGCTCGATCCACGCCCGGGCGCTGGCGAGCCTGCCCGAATCCGACTTCGTCGCCGCCTGCGACGCCGACCCCGGCCGGGCCGAGAGCTTCGCCCGGGACCACGGGGCCCGGCCCTATTCGGACCTCGGCCGGATGCTGGCCGAGGCCCGGCCCGACGCGGTCGTCCTGGCCACGCCCCACCCGCTCCACGCCGCCGCCGCGATCGAGGCGATGGAGGCCGGCGCCCACGTCCTGGTCGAGAAGCCGCTGGCCAGCACCCTGGCCGACTCCGACGCGATGCTCCACGCCGCCGCGAGGGCGGGCGTCACCCTCGGCGTCGTCAGCCAGCGGCGGTTCTTCGAGCCGGTGCTCCGGGTCAAGGCCGCCATCGACGCCGGCAAGATCGGCAAGCCCGCCCTGGGCGTCTTCTCGATGTTCTCCTGGCGCGACCACGCCTACTACGCGTCCGACCCCTGGCGGGGCCGCTGGGACGCCGAAGGCGGCGGCGTCCTGGTCAACCAGTCACCCCACCAGCTCGACCTCCTCCGCTGGTTCCTCGGCGACGTCGCCGAGGTCAGCGGGACCTGGGCCAACCTGAACCACCCCGAGGTCGAGGTCGACGACACCGCCGTGGCCACCCTCCGGTTCCGCAACGGCGGCCTCGGCTCGATCGTCGCCAGCCTCTCGCAGAACCCCGGCCTCTTCACCAAAGTCCACGTCCACGGGACCAACGGCGCGTCCGTCGGCGTCGAGACCGACCGCGGGGCCACCTTCGTCGCCGGCGTCTCCGCCATCGCCGAGCCCCCCATCAACGACCTCTGGACCATCCCCGGCGAGGAGCACCTCCTCGCCCGGTTCCAGGCCGAGGACCGCGCCCGCTTCGCCGCGATCGACGCCACCGCCCACTACCACCGGCTCCAGGTCCGCGACTTCCTCCGCGCCATCCTCGAAGGCCGCCCGCCCCTGGTCACCGGCGAGGACGGCCGCGAGGTCGTCGCCCTCTTCACCGCCATCTACCGCTCGCACGAAGAAGGCCGGCCGATCCCGTTCCCCCTCAAGGCCGAGGACGGCGACGGCCGGCCCTGAACCCGAGGCCGACGCCGGGCGATCCCCCCTTCACCGCCTCGGCCGCCGATAGGCGACGAACGAGGTCGAGTCGCGGGTCGTCACGCCGCCGCCGACGGTCTGGACCACGTTGCGGCCCAGGAGCGAGCCGATCGGCTCCCAGCCCTGGCGGGCCTGATCGTTCAGGGTCTTCTCGTAGAAGGTGGCGCGCTGCTCGTCGGTCATCCGCTCGCCGGGATTGTACGAGAAGAGGCCGACCTTGTACTCCCAGGCCGTCGTGTCGCGGTCGCGCTGCGCCCGGGCCTCGGGGGCCCGGAAGGCCACCACGGGCGCGAGGATGGCAAGCCCGCCGACGATCAGGCCGATCCGAAGCTGGCGTCTCATAGGGTCCACTCCGCCGCGATCCCCCTCGATGGGCCGACCCGATGTCTGGGCCCCGCACTCGCCCATTCTCTCCCCTCCGTGGGCACCAAGCCAGCCGCATCACGTCCCGGTCGAGACGAAACCCGCCCAGCCCGATCCGGGATCTTCCCGGGAAACCCGGTTAATCCGGCCTGGCCGATCGCGATGATGTTGAGTGCCTCTCCCGTCGCTCCGCCGGATCGCGAATGGCTTCGTTTCGCCGGTTCGAATTTGGGTTCCCCTGGGGTGGATGAAATCCACCAATCCTTCGGCATGGCCCGGACCCTGGCCCCCGTCGGCGGGCGGGCTTCGGCGAGATCCGCCAACCCCTCGGGCGGGCCCGGACCGTGGTGGATTTCCTCCACCCGACAAGACGCCGGATCGAGCCGGACCACCACCAGGGCCCAAGGTTACGATGATCTCTCCTCATCCCAGGACCGTTCGCCTTGCCGAGTCGGCACCGGACGGGGCGACCGGCATTGGGTTCGTTTTGGCCCGGGGCGGCCGTCGCCACGATTCCGCCGTCGGGTCCGCCCGCCCGACCTTGGCTTCGTTTCGCCGGATCGTCGCCGGGGCGGCGGCGGGCGTCCGTCGTTGGGTTCGTTTTGGCCCGAGGCCGGCGGCGGGTCGATTCCGCCGTCTGCTCCTTCCGGCCGGGCGGCCGGCGGTTTATGGTAGCGAGGATGCCGTCGCCCCGACGCGAGGCGGGCCGGCCGAGATCTCCATCCCCGAGGATACAACGCGATGACCGTTCGTTTCGCCAGGCCGATCCTTGCGCTTTCCGTCGCCCTATCGGCCGCCTTGCTGATCTCCCGGACGGGCCAGACCGGCGAGTCACGCGCCGTCAAGCCGCTCCGGGCGCTGCTGATCACCGGGGGGTGCTGCCACGATTACACCGGGCAGAAGGTGCTGCTCTCCGAAGGGGTTTCGAAGCGGGCGAATGTGGAGTGGACGATCGTCCAGGAAGGCGGCACCTCGACCAAGCACAAGGTCAGCCTCTACAACGACCCGAACTGGGCCGACGGCTACGACGTGGTGGTCCACAACGAGTGCTTCGCCGACGTGACCGACCCGGCCTTCATCCGGAACATCACCGAGGCCCACCGCAAGGGGACGCCCGCGGTCGTCGTCCACTGCTCGATGCACTCCTATCGCGACCTCAAGACCGACGAGTATCGCGAGCTGCTCGGCGTCACCACCCGCTCGCACGGCCCGCAGCACCCGCTCGACGTCAAGAATTTGCAGCCCGAGCACCCGATCATGAAGGGCTTCCCGGCGACCTGGACCACCGGCAAGGAGGAACTCTACGCCATCCTCAAGGTCTGGCCGGGCACCACCCCGCTGGCGCAGGCGTACGCCCTCGACAACAAGAAGGACCACGCCGTCATCTGGGAGCACACCTACGGCAAGGGCCGCGTCTTCGGCACCACCCTGGCCCACAACGACGCGACCATGAGCGACCCGGTCTATCTCGACATGTTCACCCGCGGCCTGCTCTGGGCCTGCGGCAAGCTGGAGAAGGACGGCACGCCGGCCCCGGGCTACGCGGCGCAGGCGGTCGCCAAGGCCGAGTGAACGCGGTCGGGACGCCCGGCGACGGAGGGCCCGGCCCCCCATCCCGCCCGGACCCGCCGGCGCCTCGACGGCGAGGCCCCGATCGGCGGCCTCGCGACGCATGCGACCGGCAGGTCCGTCAAGGCCGGGTGGTGAGATGAACAAGATCCGAGGCGTCGGTCGCGAAAGCGGGGGAAGCTTTCAAGTCTGGCGGCCGATTTCGCGATTTTGAATATCCTGTCGGGCGGGTCGCGGACCCGCCCCCGGGCCGGGCCATCGGGCCTCGCGCCCGGCCGTCAGGGCCGCGAGAATCGGGACATCCGATCCGGGCCAAGTCCCCCGGCGACCGCGACGAGGCGGACGGCCGGGTCGTCGCGGAGGAAGACGCAGGATGCTCCCGTCCAACGATCAGATCGGCGTCGCGGCCTATCACCGCTGGCAGAGGCGCGGCCACGAGCACGGCCGGCACGGCGAAGACTGGCTCGTCGCCGAGCAGGAGCTGGCCTTCGGCCTGAACTACGAGGTCGTCGCCCGCCACCGGCTCGACGGCGTCGGCCCCCGCCACCTCGGCGACGGGGACGCCCGCCGCTGCCGGTTCTGCGAGGGCTCGCCCCCCCGGGCGACCTTCGAGGAGCCCCGACCGGCGGTCCCGTCGGCGCTCGGCAACGAGTCCCTCTTCACCCTCGAAGAGTGCGACGACTGCCACGCCCAGTTCGAGGAGAGCGTCGGCGGCGACCTCGGGCGGTTCGTCCGGCCGATCTTGCAGGGGGCCGAGTCGGGCCACGGCGATTACGTCCCGGTGGCCGCCTTCAAGGGGCTCGCCCGCGCCGCGCTGACGCTCCTGCCCGAGGGGGAGCTGGAGTCGTTCGAGGCCGCCGTCGAGTGGGTCGGCAACCCCGACCACGACCTCGACAGCCGGTCGATCGAGGGGATGGACTGCATCGTCCACCGCCTGCCCGGGCCGCTCCCCTTCTCCTGGGCCGCGCTGGCCCGGCGGACGGATGATGACATGCCGTTCCCCTACATGCTCGCCTTCTTCGGGACCGGCCGCGCCGTCTTCCAGGTCCCCCTGCCGCTCGGCAACCGCGACGAGGAGCTGGAGGGAGCCTGGACGATCCCCCGGGTCGCCTCGCCGTTCGGGGTCGGCCGGGGTCCGGTCGACAGCGAGTTCGCGGTCGTCCGCCTCTCCTCCGCCGCCCCCCGCCGCGCGACCCGCCTCGAATTCGCCGCCCTTTGAACCCGGCCCGCCCTCGGAGACCGCACCATGTCCCGCCCCGGCATCGCCCCGTTCGCGCTCGCGGTGGCCGTCGCGCTCGCCCCGTCGCCGGCCTCGGGGCAGGCCCGGGCGATCCCGGTCCGGGTCGAGAAGACGGGCCAGGGGTACCGATCGCAAGCTCTGCCCCGACGTCGACGTCCTCGGGGTCAACTCCGACGCCGGCCTCGGCTCGCTCGCCGACCGGCTGACCAGGGCCGGCTTCGACCGCCCCTACGTCGTCACCGAGTTCGGCCCGCCGGGCGAGTGGGAGGTCCCGCTCACCACGTGGAAGGCCCCGATCGAGCCGACCAGCACGGCCAAGGCCGAGGCTTATCGGTCGAACTACGCCCGCTCGATCGCCGGCCGCCCCGGCCAGTGCCTCGGCTCCTACGCCTTCTTGTGGGGCAACAAGCAGGAGGCCACTTCGACCTGGTTCGGCCTGTTCCTCGACTCGGGCGAGAAGACCGGCGGCGTCGACGTCCTGGCCGAGGCCTGGACCGGCAAGGTCCCCGCGAACCGCTGCCCCCGGGTCGGGCGGATCGACTTCGACCTCGACCGCAAGGAGGTCGGGCCGGGGGCCCCGCTCCGGGCCCGCTTGATCGCCGACGACCCCGACGGCGACCCCCTGACCGTCCGCCGGGAGGTCCGCTCCGAGGGCGCCGACCGCCGCGAGGGGGGCGACCGCGAGTCCGGGCCGCCGCCCCACCCCGAGTCGTTCGTCGAGGCCCGGGGGATGGACCTCGCCTTCAAGGCCCCCGGGCTCCCCGGCCCCTGCCGCCTGTTCGCCTTCGTGTATGATGGCAAGGGGGGCGCGGCGACGGCCAACGTGACCTTCGCGGTCAAGGCGGCGGCGTCGCCATCGACGTCGGCATCGGCGGCCCGGCCCGGGGAGTGATCGGGATGCTGGAGAAGTGGCGGGTCGTCGCCAGCCGGGTCAGCTTCGAGGACCGCTGGCTCAAGGTCCGGACCGACCGCTGCGTCGACCGGGCGGGACGGCCGATCGAGGCCTACCACGTCCTCGAATTCCCGACCTGGGTCAACGTCGTCGCGATCACCCGGGACCGTCAGATCGTCCTGGCCCGCGAGTATCGCCACGGGGTCGGAGCGGTCCTCATCGGCCTCCCCTGCGGGGCGATGGAGCGGGGCGACGCCGACGCCGAGGGGGCGGCCCGCCGCGAGCTGGAGGAGGAGACCGGATACGGCGGCGGCGAGTTCGTCGGCCTGGCGAGCAATCACGCCAACCCCGCCAACCAGGACAACACCGCACGGGCGGTCCTCCTGCTCGGCGTCGGGCCGGTCGGCCCGCAGCGGCTCGACCCGACCGAGGAGATCGAGGTCGTCCGCGAGGACTTCGTCGACTTCATGGCCCGGTACTGGCGCGACGGCGTGGCGATCCAGGTCTCGCACGCCCACGCCCTCGACCGCGCCGCGATGACCCTGATGACGCCCGGTCGTCCCGACTGGGCGGACCTCCGCGCGGCCCTCCAAGCCGAGTTCCTCCGCGTGATCCGGCCCACCATCTGAACCCCGCCGAGGACTTTGCGGATGCGTCGAACGGCCTTCGCCTTCCTGATCGCGGCCATCGCCGCCGGCCCGGCGCCGGAGAAGAAGGCGGGGCCGCCGCCGCCGCCGCCTCTCCCGCCCCTCAACGCCAAGGTCGTGGATTTCGCGAGGGCGAACCTGGGCAAGCCGGTGGGGGACGGGATCTGCATCACGCTGGCCGTCGAGGCCCTCCGCGAGGCGGGGGCCCGGCCCACCCCCTTCAACATCACCTCGGGCGACTACGTCTGGGGCGGGCCCGTCGAGGACCTCAAGGACGCGCTCCCCGGCGACATCCTCCAGTTCCGCGACGCCGTGTTCCACGGCCGGCGGCCGATCGGCCGGGGGCGGACGGCGACCTGGCACCAGGAATATCCCCACCATACCGCGGTCGTCGCCAAGGTCGAGCAAGGCGGCAAGCTCCTCACGGTCCTCCACCAGAACGTCGACCAGCAGGGCCGGCCCGAGTCCGAGAAGGGGACCGTCCAGGAGGGGACCTTGCGGATGGAGTCGCTCCAGAAAGGGGGCTGGGTCAAGGCTTACCGCCCGCTCCCCGCCGACCCGCCCCGACGGCCGTTCGCCGAGGACGACCCGGGCCGGTGAGGCTCCGGCGGGTCAGCCGAGGACCGGGATCGCGCCGGGCGCGGCCTCGGCGAAGGCGTCGTGGGTTAGCCCCGATCCGGCGGACGCTCCCCCTCGCCCCGGACCGGCCCCCGGCCCGCGACTCGGGCCCGCCGCCGTCGGGCCTCGCCCCGCCGCGTCAAGTGCTTGATCGAGGCGGGGGAGACCTTAGAATGCGCCCGAGGCGGATCGTGGAACGGCCCTCGTAACGGCCCTTGGCGACCGGCGGAAACACCGAACGAAGGGGATCACGTGGCCACCGCGACGCAAGAGGCCGGCACCCTAACCGGCGACGAACTCCGCAAGATGGACGCCTACTGGCGGGCCGCGAATTACCTGTCCGTCGGCCAGATCTACCTGATGGACAACCCCCTGCTCCGCGAGCCGCTGAAGCTCGAGCACGTCAAGCCCCGGCTCCTCGGCCACTGGGGGACCACGCCCGGCCTGAACTTCATCTATGTCCACATGAACCGGGCGATCAAGGAGTTCGACCTCGACGCCATCTACATCGCCGGCCCCGGCCACGGCGGGCCGGGGATGGTGGCCAACACCTGGCTCGAGGGGACCTACAGCGAGTTCTTCTCCAACATCGGCCGCGACGCCGAGGGGATGAAGCGGCTGTTCAAGCAGTTCTCCTTCCCCGGCGGCATCCCCAGCCACGCCGCCCCCGAGACCCCCGGCTCGATCCACGAGGGGGGCGAGCTGGGCTACGCCCTCTCGCACGCCTTCGGAGCGGCCTTCGACAACCCCAACTTGCTGGTCTGCGCCGTCGTCGGCGACGGCGAGGCCGAGACCGGCCCGCTCGCCACGAGCTGGCACTCCAACAAGTTCCTCGACCCCGCCCGCGACGGCGCCGTCCTGCCGATCCTCCACCTCAACGGCTACAAGATCGCCGGCCCGACCGTCCTCGCCCGGATCGGCCACGACGAGCTGTCGGACCTGATGAAGGGGTACGGCTACACCCCCCACTTCGTCGAGGGGGACGACCCCGAGGCGATGCACCAGTTGATGGCGTCGACGATGGACCGGGTCTTCGCCGAGATCCGCAAGATCCAAGCCGACGCCCGCTCCGGCGGCTTCACCCCCGCCGACCGCCCACGCTGGCCGATGATCGTCCTCCGCTCCCCCAAGGGCTGGACCGGCCCGAAGGTGGTCGACGGCGTCCCGATCGAGGGGACCTTCCGGGCCCACCAGGTCCCGCTCTCGGGCCTGGCCGAGAACCCGAAGCACCTCAAGCTCCTCGAAGAATGGATGAAGAGTTACAAGCCCGAGGAGCTGTTCGGCGACGACGGCACCCTCGCGCCCGAGCTGGCCGCGCTCGCCCCCGAAGGGCCCCGGCGGATGGGGGCCAACCCGCACGCCAACGGCGGCCTGCTGCTCAAGGACCTCCGCCTGCCCGACTTCCGCGATTACGCCGTCAAGGTCCACAAGCCCGGCGGCTCGGACGGCGAGGCCACGCGGGTCCAGGGCCAGTTCATCCGCGACGTCCTCAAGCTCAACGCCGACCGGGCCAATTTCCGGGTCTTCAGCCCGGACGAGACCAACTCGAACCGCTGGAACGACGTCTTCGAGGTCACCGATCGCGAGTCCGTCGCCGAGATCATCCCCGGCGACGACCACGTCGCCGTCGACGGCCGGGTCATGGAGATGCTCTCCGAGCACCAGTGCCAGGGGTGGCTCGAAGGCTACCTCCTGACCGGCCGGCACGGGTTCTTCTCGTGCTACGAGGCGTTCATCCACATCATCGACGCGATGTTCAACCAGCACGCGAAGTGGCTCGAATCCGCCTCGAAGATCCCCTGGCGACGGCCGGTGGCGTCGCTCAACTACCTGCTCACCTCGCACGTCTGGCGGCAGGACCACAACGGCTTCAGCCACCAGGACCCCGGCTTCATCGACCACGTGATGAACAAGAAGGCCAGCGTGGTCCGCGTCTATCTCGCCCCCGACGCCAACACCCTGCTCTCGGTGACCGACCACTGCCTCCGGAGCCGGCACTACGTCAACGTCGTGGTCGCCGGCAAGCAGCCCGCGCCGCAGTGGCTCGACATGGACTCGGCCATCAAGCATTGCACGGCCGGGATCGGGATCTGGGAGTGGGCCAGCAACGACCGCGGCGGCGAGCCCGACGTCGTGATGGCCTGCGCCGGGGACGTCCCGACGCTGGAGACCCTGGCCGCCGTCGACCTCCTCCGCAAGCAACTGCCCGACCTCAAGGTCCGCGTGGTCAACGTCGTCGACCTGATGAAGCTCCAGCCCGCCAGCGAGCACCCCCACGGCCTCGGCGACGCCGACTTCGACGTCCTCTTCACCAAGGACAAGCCGGTCATCTTCGCCTACCACGGCTACCCCTGGCTGATCCACCGCCTGACCTACCGCCGGACCAACCACCGGAACATCCACGTCCGCGGCTACAAGGAGGAAGGCACGACCACCACCCCCTTCGACATGTGCGTCCTCAACGAGATCGACCGCTTCCACCTCTTCGCCGACGTCGTCGACCGCGTCCCCCACCTCGGCCCCAAGGCCGCCTACGAGAAGCAGATGGTCCGCGACAAACTGATCGATCACCGCGAATACATCCGCGTCCACGGCGAGGACATGCCCGAGATCCGCGACTGGAAGTGGGGCAAGTAACCCGATCCCGCGGGATGGATGAAATCCCCGCCACGAAGGGATTGGCCTCCTCTTGTCGGGTGGATGCAATCCACCAACCCCTCGGCGTGGCCCGAACCCCGGTGGATTGCATCCACCCTGCGAGGTCGCGGACCCGAGTCCTACCGCCGGCCCCGCCCTCGGGTTATACTCTCCGTCTCGCGGGGCCGAAGGGCCCGCACGAACCATCGGACGTCCCCCGACCGACGCCGTCGAACATCCGCAGCCAATCGAACCGGGAGCTTGCAGAGATGCCCGCCCACGACGACATCGACCTGAGCTGCATCAACACGATCCGGACGCTGTCGATGGACGCGGTCCAGGCGGCCAACTCGGGCCACCCGGGCACGCCGATGGCGATGGCCCCGGTCGCCTACACGCTCTGGCAGCAGTTCCTCCGGTTCGACCCCGACGACGCGATCTGGCCGAACCGCGACCGCTTCGTGCTCTCGGTCGGCCACGCCTCGATGCTGCTCTATTCGCTGCTCCACCTCACCGGCGTGAAGTCGGTCGGCAAGGATTACCAGCCGACGGGCAAGCCGGCGGTCGCGCTCGACGACCTCAAGAAGTTCCGCCAGCTCGACAGCAGCACCCCCGGCCACCCCGAATATCGCTGGACCACCGGCGTCGAGACCACCACCGGGCCGCTCGGCCAGGGCCTGGCCACCTCCGTCGGCATGGCCGCCGCCGGCCTCTGGATGGGCGCCCACTACAACCGGCCGGGCTTCGACCTCTTCGACTTCGACGTCTACTCGATCTGCGGCGACGGCGACATGATGGAGGGCGTCTCCTCCGAGGCCGCCAGCCTCGCCGGCCACCTCCGCCTGCACAACCTCTGCTGGATCTACGACAGCAACCGGATCACCATCGACGGCTCGACCGAGCTCACCTTCACCGAGGACACCGCCGCCCGCTTCCGGGCCTACGGCTGGAACGTCCTCACCGTGGCCGACGCCAACGACACCGCGGCCGTCGCCGACGCCCTCCGCGCCTTCAAGGCCGAGACGGGCCGGCCGACCTTCATCCTCGTCCACAGCCACATCGGCTACGGCTCCTCGAAGCAGGACAACAAGAAGGCCCACGGCTCGCCCCTCGGCGACGACGTCATCGCCGCCTGGAAGCAGAAGTTCGGCGTCTCGCCCGAGAAATTCCACGTCCCCGACGGCGTCTACGACCACTTCAAGCAGGGCGTCGGCGGCCGCGGCAAGCGGCTTCGCGACGCCTGGCTCGCCAAGTTCGCCGACTACAAGAAGGCGTTCCCCGCCGAGGCCGACCAGGTCGACCGGATCGAGCGGCGGCAGCTCCCCGAAGGCTGGGACAAGGACCTGCCGACCTTCCCCGCCGACCCCAAGGGGATGGCCGGGCGGAAGGCGTCGGCCAAGATCCTCAACGCCATCGCCCCCAACGTCCCCTGGCTCATCGGCGGCGCCGCCGACCTCAACGAGTCGACGATGACCAACATCGGCGCCGAGGAGGTCGACGACTTCGAGCCGGGCCACTACGGCGGCCGGAACTTCCACTTCGGCATCCGCGAGCACGAGATGGCGGCGTGCCTCAACGGGATGGCGCTGGTGAAGGTCCGGCCGTTCGGCTCGGGCTTCTTCATCTTCAGCGACTACGCCCGGCCGGCGATCCGGCTCTCGGCGATCATGGAGATCCCGACGATCCACGTCTTCACCCACGACTCGATCGGGGTCGGCGAGGACGGGCCGACCCACCAGCCCGTCGAGCAGCTCGCCAACCTCCGCTCGGTCCCCGGCCTCGTCGTGATCCGCCCGGCCGACGCCAACGAGTGCGTCGAGGCCTGGCGCGTGATCATGAACCTGACCCACGAGCCCGCCGCCCTGGTCCTCACCCGCCAGGACCTCCCCACCATCGACCGCTCGAAGTACGCCCCCGCCGCCGGCCTGGCCCGGGGGGCCTACGTCGTGGCCGACGCCGAGGGGGGCCGGCCCGACGTCCTGCTCATGGCCTCCGGCTCCGAGGTCCAGCTCTGCATCGCCGCCTACGAGGCCCTCAAGGCCGAGGGGATCAAGGCCCGGGTCGTCAGCATGCCCTCCTGGGACCTCTTCGAACAGCAGGACGAGGGCTATCAGGACGGCGTGATCCCGCCCGACGTCCACGCCCGGGTCTACGTCGAGCAGGCCTCGACCTTCGGCTGGGAGCGGTACACCGGCAAGAACGGCGCGAAGATCGGCATGCATACCTTCGGCGCCTCGGCGCCGCTGAAGGCGCTCCAGGGCAAGTTCGGGTTCACCCCCGAGAAGGTCCTCGCCGCCGCCAAGGAGCAGCTCGCGGTCGTCGCCGCGGGCCGCAGCGCCAAGCCCGCCACCACCCCCCAGTGACCCGTCCCCGCTGAAGCCAGGTCCCGCCCCGAGGCCCGCCCCGCCATGTCCATCGCCGAAGACGCCCTCTCGATGATCCAGGACGCGAACGCGATCGGCCTGGGCACGGGCCGGGCGGCGACCGAGTTCGTCAAGGCCCTCGGGGCCCGGGTCCGGGGAGGGCTCAAGGTCCGGGGCGTCCCCACCTCCGAGGCCACCTTCAAGCTCGCCGTCGAGCTGGGAATCCCCCTGACCACGCTCGACCAGGTCGGCGAACTCGACATCACCTTCGACGGGGCCGACGAGGTCGCCCCCAACCTCGACCTCATCAAGGGCTACGGCGGGGCCCTGATCCGCGAGAAGGTCGTCGCCGCCTCGTCGAAGCGGCTCGTGATCATGGTCGGGCCGGGCAAGGAGGTCCCCGCCCTCGGGACCCGCGGCAAGCTGCCCATCGAGGTCGTCCAGTTCGCGGTCCCCCTCGTGGGTCGGCGGCTCGAAGGTCTTGGGCTCGAGCCCGTGATCCGCCTCGGGGCGGACGGCAAGGAGCCGTTCGTCTCCGACAACGGCCACTACATCCTCGACTGCCGGACCGGGCCGATCGCCGACCCGTCGGACCTCGAACGGGAGATCGACGCCATCCCCGGCATCGTCGGCACCGGCCTGTTCCTCGGGATGGCCGAGATCGTCCTCATCCAGGACGCCGACGGCTCCGTCCGGGTCCGCCGCCGGGGCGAGGCCTGACCCGAGATCCCCGACCCAGCCCCCCCGGAGCGACCCGTTGAGCATCCTCGTCCTCAACACCGGCTCCAGCAGCCTGAAGTTCGCCCTCTTCGACGCCGAGGCCCGCGAGACGGCGGCCTCCGGCGAGGTCGACTGGCACGGCCCGGGTCGACCGGCCGAGCTGATCGTCCGGCCCGAGGGCGGCCCCGAGCGGCGGTCGCCCTGCGACGTCTCCGACCCCGGCGCCGCGGCCGAGCTGGCGATCCGGGCCGTCGCCGAGTCCGCCCCCGACGCGGCCATCGCGGCGATCGGCCACCGGATCGTCCACGGCGGGACCCGGTTCCGCCAGAGCGTCCGGGTCGACGACTCCGTCGAGGCCGAGATCCACCGCCTGACCGAGCTGGCCCCCCTGCACAACCCCCCCGCGCTGGCGGCGCTGGCGGCGGCGAGGCGGGCCCGGCCCGGGGCCCGGCAGGTCGCCGTCTTCGACACCTCGTTCTTCGCCGACATGCCCCGCTCCGCGGCCGTCTATCCCGTCCCCCGCGCCTGGACCGACGACTGGGGGGTCCGCCGGTTCGGCTTCCACGGGATCAGCCACGCCTACTGCGCCGGGCGTGCGGCCGAGATCCTCGGCCGCGACCCCAAGTCGCTCCGCCTGGTCGTCTGCCACCTCGGCAACGGCGCCTCGGCCGCGGCGATCCGCGGGGGCGTCGGCGTCGACTCCACGATGGGCTTCACCCCCCTCGAAGGGCTGATGATGGGGACCCGATCGGGCACCGTCGACCCCGGAATCCTCTTCTACCTGGCCAAGGAGAAGGGGCAGACCCCCGACCAGCTCGACGCCGCCCTGAACCACTCGTCGGGCCTGCTCGGCGTCTCGGGCATCTCGGGCGACTACCGCGAGGTCGAGGCGGCGGCGGCCGGCGGCGACGACCGGGCCGGGCTCGCCCTCGAAATCTACGCCGCCCGGGTCCGCTCGGCGATCGGGGCCCTCGCGGCGACCCTCGGCGGCCTCGACGCCCTGGTCTTCGCCGCCGGCGTCGGCGAGAACAGCGCGAGCCTGCGCGCCGCCGCCTGCGAGGGGCTGTCCTTCCTCGGCGTCCGGATCGACCCGGCGGTCAACGGCGGCCACCCCCGCGACGCCGACATCGCCGCGGCCGATTCTCCGGCCCGCGTCCTGGTGATCCGCACGAGGGAAGAACTCATGATCGCCCGCGAGGTCCGCCGGCTCGCGGGCCCGGCTTGAGTCGCCCCATGGACGGCGAAAAACCCCCGGCCTGCCACGACGTGGCCATCCTCGGCGCGGGGGCGGCGGGCCTCTGCGCGGCGATCCGCGCGGCCGAGCGCGGGCGGTCGGTGGTCCTCCTGGAGAAGAACCGCCGCCCGGGCGTCAAGATCCTGATGTCGGGCGGGACCCGCTGCAACCTCACCAACGCCCGGGGGCTCCGGAGCCTCCGGATGATCTCCGGCCCGATCGACCCGGCCTACGACCCCGCCCAGGCGCAGGGGGCCCGGAGCATCCAGCAGGCCTTCGGCGCCGGCGGCAGGTTCCTCGGCCCGTCGCTCCGGGCCCTGGGCGTCGAGCGGACCGTCGAGCTGTTCGAGGCCGAAGGGCTCGCCACCAAGATCGAGGGGAACGGCAAGGTCTTCCCCGCCTCGGACAAGGCCGCGGACGTGGTGGACGCCCTGGTCCGACGCCTCGGACGCTCCGGGGCCGAGCTGCGGACGAACGCCGCGGCCCTGGAAGTGATCGCGGCGGCCGGAAGGTTCGACGTCCGGCTCGCGGACGACGAGATCGTCCGGGCCAGTCGGGTGATCGTCGCCGTCGGAGGCCAGTCTTATCCCGGTTGCGGTACTTGTGGCGACGGTTACGGGATCGCCCGGGGCTTCGGCCACTCGATCGTCGAGCCCCGCCCGGCCCTCGTGCCGCTCCGGGTCGACGTGGCCTGGGTGCCGGGCCTGAGGGGTCTGACCGTGCCCGACGTGGGCGCGAGCATCCGGTCCGACGGCGGCCCGGCGTTGCTGGAGCGGCGCGAGGCGTTGCTCTTCGCCCACTTCGGCCTGACCGGCCCGGCGATCCTGGACGTGAGCCGGGCCGTCGCCCGCCACGACGGGCCCGGCCGGCTCGACCTGGCGCTGGACCTCGCGCCCGACGCCCGCGCCGAGGACCTCGACCACCACTTCCAGGCCGCCGGGCGGGTCGGCCGGAGGTCGGTCCTGGCCCTGATGCCCGACCACCTCCCGCGCCGACTGGCCGAGGCCGTGATCGTCGCCTCCGGCCTGCCGGCCGACCGGATGGGCCCGGACCTCTCGCGCGACGAGCGGCGCCGGCTCGTCGCCGGGCTCAAGGGGCTGCGGATTCCGGTCGCCGGCACGCTCGGCTTCGCCAAGGCCGAGGTCACCAGCGGCGGCGTCGCCCTCGACGAGGTCGAGCCGAAGACGCTCGAGAGCCGCTTGCAACCCGGCCTCCACTTCGTCGGCGAGGTCCTCGACCTCGACGGCCTGATCGGCGGCTACAACTTCCAGGCCGCCTGGAGCACCGGCTGGCTGGCGGGGGAGTCGGTCTAGCGACGTCGACTCATTCGTTTTGCTTGCCCCGGCCGGCTCAGGGGTCTGACGGGTCGCGATGGAGCCAGTCGTAGAACTTCCGGTCGGAGAACAGGCCGGACATCCCGCGATCGCGGTCGATCAGGACGTGGCTGTGGTTGTACTGGAACGAGCCGGGGGAGATCTGCCCGGCGTCGTCGACCGCGAAGGCCCCGACGATGTCGGCCTGGGGCGGGTCGACCCCGGCCTGGCCGGGGTTCCGGGGGTCGGTGACGTAGGCCCAGCCGGGTCGGACCGAGCGGGCCATCGCGACCATCTCGGGCGAGACGGCGGCCACCTCGTCCATGTAGTCGGAGAGCGCCACGACGAAGTCGGGGTTGACCTGGAGGCCCGTCGCGTCGAAGCCCCCCTCGGGCGTCGTGGTGACCTCGCCCACGATCGAGCGCTTGTCGATCCCGGCGGCATCGGCCCGCGCGGGCTCGATGAAGGCCAGGATCTGGCGGACCCGCCCGGCCTCGTCGGGCACGTCGTAGACGTTGAGCAGGGGCAACGGCTGGTCGGACATGGGGTCGCCCTCGGGGGGAAGCTGGGATTCGCGGGGCTCGACGCCCGAGGCCCCGGCCTCGCCCGGGTCGTCGGCCGAGCCGGGTCGCTCACCTCGGATCAGAGGATGAACCGGCTGAGGTCCTCATCCTTGACGAGGGCTTCGAGGCGATCCCGGACGTAGGCGGCGTCGATCGCGATGCGCTTCTCGTCGCGGTCGGGGGCTTCGAACGAGATCTCCTCGACCACCCGTTCGAGGATGGTGTGGAGCCGGCGGGCGCCGATGTTCTGGGTGGTCCGATTAACCTGATGGGCGAGGTCGGCCATAGCGTCGATGGCGTCGGGCGTGAACTCGACGGCGAGCCCTTCGGTGGCGAGCAGGGCCTGATACTGGCGGATCAGCGAGGCCCGGGGCTCGCGCAAGATCCGGGCGAAGTCGTCGCGGGTGAGGTCTTGGAGCTCGACCCGGATCGGGAACCGGCCTTGCAGCTCGGGCATCAGGTCGGACGGCTTGGAGCGGTGGAACGCCCCGGCGGCGACGAAGAGGACGTGATCGGTCCGGACCGGGCCGTACTTGGTGTTGACCGTGGTCCCCTCGACGATCGGCAGGAGGTCGCGCTGGACGCCCTGGCGCGAGACGTCCGGCCCTCGGCCGCCTCCCCCGCTCCCGTCGCCGTCGCCGCCGCCGCCGCCGGCGATCTTGTCGATCTCGTCGAGGAAGATGATCCCGGATTCCTCGGCCAGGGCGACGGCCGCCGCGTTGATCTTCTCGGGGTCGATCAGGGCCTCCGATTCCTGGGCGACGAGCAGCGGGCGGGCCTCGGCCACGGTCATCGTCCGGGCCTGGGGGGCCTTGGGCATGAACTTCTCGAACATCCCCTGCAAGTCCATCTCCATCTGTTCCATGTTGGCCGCGCCCAGGATCGAGACGGGGTGTCCGGTGCGGCCGGGCAGCTTGATCTCGACCTCGCGGCCTTCCAGCTCGCCCGCCTCCAGCCGGGCCTTCATCTTCTCGCGCGACCGCGTCCGCCGCTCGGCCGCCTCGTCCGGGGCGGCCTCGTTGCTCCAGGCCGGGCCCGGGCCCGGGCCCGGGGCGGCGGGCAGGAGCAGGTCGAGCAGCCGGGCCTCGGCGCGGTCCTTGGCCGAGGTGGCGACCTTCTCCCGCTCGCGGGCCTTGACCAGGCCGATCGACGCCTCGACGAGGTCGCGGACCAGGCTCTCGACGTCGCGGCCGTAGTAGCCGACCTCGGTGTACTTGGTCGCCTCGACCTTCACGAACGGGGCGCCGACGAGCTTCGCCAGCCGGCGGGCGATCTCCGTCTTGCCCACGCCGGTCGGGCCGATCAGGAGGATGTTCTTGGGCATCACCTGGGCCTGCAAGTCGTCCGGCAACTGCTTCCGCCGCCAGCGGTTGCGGAGGGCGATCGCCACGGCACGCTTGGCCTCCGCCTGGCCCACGATGTCGCGGTCCAGCTCGGCGACGATCTGGCGAGGGGTCAGGTCGGGCATCGGTGAACTCCCAAACTCCGCTGAGTCTTCCATCCGAGGCGGATTCAACGGCCCGTCCTTCGAGGATGACGAAGCCCTTCCTTCCCGGCCCCGTCCCCGCCCCGATCGGGGCGAGTCATTCCGAGATTTCCTCGACCGTCAGATTGCCGTTCGTGTAGATGTCGATCCCGCCCGCGATCCCCAGGGCCGACCGGACGATCTCGCCGGCGGAGAGGTCGGTGTGGGCGATCAGGGCGCGGGCGGCGGCGAGGGCATAGCCGCCGCCTGAGCCGGCGCAGAGGATGCCGTCGGTGGGCTGGATCACGTCGCCGGAGCCGCTCAGCAGGAGGCTATGCCGCCTGTCGGAGGCGACGAGCATGGCTTCGAGGCGGCGGAGCAGGCGGTCGGTCCGCCAGAGCTTGGCCAGCTCGGTGGCGGCGCGGAGGAGGTTGTCGGGGTGGTCGCGGAGCTTGGCCTCGAACCGCTCCAGGAGGGCGAAGCCGTCCGCGGCACTGCCGGCGAAGCCAACGAGCACCCGGCCGTCGAGGAGCTTGCGGACCTTCACGGCGTCGGCCTTCATGACGGTCGTGCCCAGGGTGACCTGGCCGTCACCGCCGACGGCGACCGTGCCGCCCCGCCGGACCGAGAGGATCGTCGTCGCGTGCCATTCCAACGCCCTGCCCTCCGCGAAGTCGCGGCCCGGTCGCCCCGCCATCCCCAAGCCGAGCATAATCGCCCCGGCCGGCGATTGCCAGGCGGGCGGAGGGCCCCCGCCGGGCCGTCGGGGATTTCGAAGATGACGGCGGGGGGGCGCGGGTGCGATAATCGGAGAGCGTGGGCGGGTCTCGCGGCTTGACCGCCCTCCGATCGCGCGGGATGTTTCCGGGAGTCGCCGCGGTCGGAGCCGGTCCGATCCGAGGCCGTGGCCGACCGCCCTCCGTCCGAGAGCCAAGCAAGGCCATGCCCCGGGCCGGATCGGACCGGTCCCGAACTCCGAGGGATATCTCGATGAGACGCGCCCGATTCCTGCGGACCCTCCCGGCGCTCGGCCTGGGCCTCGCCCTTTCTTCCTGGCTCTCGCCCTCGCCCGACGCCTTCGCCCAGGGACCGGGCGTCTCCAGCGGGAGCGGGTCGGGCACCGGGACCGGGATGTCGTCCGGCTTCCCGGGCTCCACCGGCACCGGCAACGAGTCGAGCAGCGGGCTGGGGACGACCGGCACCGGCCGCGAAGGACTGCCGGGCTCCATCGGCCGACCGGGGCTCCTGACCCGGCCCGGCGACCTGACCCGGCCGATCGACCGCCGGGCCGTCGGCGGTCGCGACGGGGGCGACCCCGGGAGCCTCAGTTACGTCGAGCCCCAGCTCTTCCTCGACGCCCGATCGGTCGTCGACCCCGGCGAGCGGGCCCTGGCCCTGGTCCGGATCGCCCAGACCGCGATCTTCAGCAAGCAGCTCCAGGACGCCCACAACGCCCTCTTCGAGGCGGGCCCGGCCGCCCTCTCCGAGCCGGACCCGCTCGTCCGCGAGCAGCGGATCAGCGCCATCGTCGACACCCTGCTCAGCCTCGCCGAAGAGCGGATGAGCGACACCAGCGACGCCGCCGACCCCGCCGCCGATCCCACCTCCGCCATCATGCCTCCTCCCGCTCCCGCGCCCTCGCCCGGCCAGACGACGCCCCCGCCCGGCCAGACGACGCCCCCGCCGACCACCTCCGCCTCGCCCGGCCTGCCGCCCGCGCCGAAGCCCAACGTCGACGGCCGGACTCCGGCCGCGGCCCTGCCCGAGGACGAGCGGCGGAACCGGCTCAACGCCGCGTTGCCGGAATGGGCGCAGGCCGTCGACCTGGCGATGAGGATCGAGCTGCCCACGCCCCGGACCGAGGCGCTGTTCCGGATCATCGAGAGCGAGGCGTTCAGCAGCCAGCGGCTGATCACCGACCCGCTCCGGCTGACCGGCGGCCGGCCCGACCCGGCGTCCCTCCCGCCCGACCTCCGGTCTTACACCGACGGCCTCCTGGCGTCGGCCGCCCGGCACGCCTCGATGATCGATCGGCCGATCTGGCGGAATTACGCCACCTACAGCATCGTCTCGAACGCGGCGGCCTCCAGCCAGTTCGCCCGGGGGTTCCAGATCGCCCGCGGCGTCTCCCAGCCCGAGGCCCGGACGAACGCGCTGATCCGCCTGGCCGAGGGGCAGGCCCTGAACTCGCGGCCCAGCGAGGCCACCGCCACCTATGCCGAGGCCGCCCGGGCGGTCTCGCTGATCCCGCAGGACGACCCCCGCGAGACCCTGGTCGGCGTCCTCATCGACAGCCTGATCTCGTTCGGCCGGTTCGACGACGCCCGGGCCTGCATCCCTCTCTACCGGATCCCCGCCCGCCAGCTCGTCGCCCTCTCGGCGATCGCCGAGTCGCAAGGCCGGCGCGGGCTCGCCGAATCCGCCCGGATCTGGATCGGTCGCGAGGCGCCGGTCGCCTACCGGCCCGTGCTCTATCGGAAGGTCAACGACGGCCTGCTCGCCTCGATCGAGCAGAACCGGAGCAAGGACCTCTCGGCCAAGGGGCAGTAAGCCCGGGGCGGTGGTCGGGAAAACCGACGGGGCGACGGGGGGATTCGTCCCGCCCATCGCCCCGCATCTCATGTCGTCGGCCGATCGATCCGGGCTCGGCTCAGGCCCACTTGCCCTCGAAGAGGGGGCGGAGGGTCCGCTCGGAGCGGTCGAGGTGGAGGTCGCGGAAGACCTCGGCATTTGCCTCATCCTCGGGCTGGGGTTCGAGCTCGATCCCGAGTTCGTCGTCGGGGGCGACCCGGCCGCCGATCAGGATCAGCTCGACGCCCTGGTGGTCGAGGAAGGCGGGCGGGTCGGCGGGGTGCCACTTCCGGGCCCCGAACCGTTCGAGGAGCTCGTCGGGCAGTTCGGCCCGCTGGCCCGCGTCGAGCCCGAGGCCGGGGGGCGACTCGATTTCGGGATTCTTGATGCTGACGACGAACCGGCCCTGGGCCTCGATCCCGAACGCCGCCTGGACCTCGCCCGGCCGCTCGGGGAGTTCCAGGGCATAGGCCAGCACGGTGTCCCGGCCGTGGCGGACCAGGGCGTAGACCCCCTCGCCCGCGGGCCTGGCCTCGGGCAGGTGCCGCTCGCCCTGGGTCTCGGTCTCGTAGGTCGTCGCCCCGAGGGCCTCCTTGAGCTGCTCGGGATCGCGGAAGACCCGGTCGACGAACGCCCAGTGATTGCCGCCGTCGGGCCCCGACCCCGGCAAGGTCTTGCGTCCGACGGTGATGACCCGGACCAGGTCGCCGGCCTCGGGCCGGAGCACCAGGTGGAACCGGCGGACGTCGACGATCCCGCCGGGCGCCTCGTCGTCGACGTCGGGCCGGTAGAAGAAGAAGAGGTCGCCCCGCTCCAGGGCGTCGCCCCGCGGCCGGGCCGGCCCGGGCTTCGCCCGCGCGGCGATCGGCTCCTCCTTGGTCAGCGTCGCCTTGACCGGCTTGGGCTTGGCCTCGGGGGCCTTGGCCTTCGCCGCCTTGGGCTTGGTCGTCTTGGCCTTGGACGCCTTCGGCTCGGTCTCGGCCGCCTTGGTCTTCTTCGCTGCCGCCATTGATCGTCTCCGTCGCCAGTGGGCCCGGCTGGGCGTCCCGGGAATTACTGAACGGACGTATCTTGCAATTCGCGTGCCCGCGATCCGCGCCTTGTGGCCGGGATTTGTTGCATCGTATCGACTGGCCCGGTAGGAAGGTCGGAAGGCACAACTGGTTGGCCTGCGGGTTGATCCCGCTCCGAGTCCCGACCATGGACGACCTCTCCCGCTTCTGCT
>JAABUX010000332.1_pt1 | contig 80363 bp, 73 predicted proteins | sample 5561851 | NCBI WGS metagenome assembly JAABUX01 (sample SAMN10711883, study PRJNA513361) | rock metagenome | isolation source: Antarctica rocks | place: Antarctica: Victoria Land, Richard Nunatak red sandstone | collected 2016-01-03 | reverse complement strand
GGTTCTCGGCGCCGTCGCGCAGTTCGAGCGGGACGTCCTGCGCGAACGAACCGTCGCTGGGATACGCGCCGCTCAGGCACGAGGGGAGCACGTCGGGCGCCCTCGCGCGCTCACCGCTTCCCAAGTGCGGGAGGCGCGTAAGATGCTAGACCGCGGTGAGAACGCCTCGCATGTGGCGCGCGTCATGCGCGTAGGACGCTCGACGCTCTATCGGGCAATAGTGGCGCGTTAACTTCATCGTCTCTTCAAGCAAATGTTACAGTTCCGCAGGGCCTAAGCAACAGAGCTCGCCTACGACGGCTCAGAAGGCGGCGTTGCTCATGGACATCCGCGCTCGAATAGCGACTTTGTCTTCGAGCTTGGCGTTTCGCGTCAGTCTTGGCGCAGCAATGTAGTCGATCTCGATGATGCTACGGAAGCATGGGCGACGCTTTCGCGGAGTCCGGTCCTAGCAGCACGAATCCAATGAGGACGGCAGAACCTGCGATTTGCGGCGACGACGAAATGACGCGGCTCGTCTGCTGCGATGGCTGCCGCAGCTCAAACACCACACGACACACCCCGCTCCGCACCGGACAATCCGTTAGAGGACGGGCGCAGGGTGTAGGCAACTGCCTTCGGTGTTGACGGCCGCCCTAACGGTGCTGCTCACGGCCGTAGTTGCGAGTGTTTTTTGGCACGGCGGCTACGATGCCGGCTGGAGTGGCTCGCAAACCGGCTTTGGGCCACATACGCATTCGCACCGGGCGGGACACTCTGGTTCTCGGCCGATCATGCGTGGGACGCATCACGCTTCAGGGCGCCTTTCTCCCGCAATTCCGGTCGGAACCGGCCGAGGCAACGTCGACGGGTTGACGGTGGCTCCCGACGGTACGGTCTGATTCGTCGTCGCGCGTATCGGTTTGCTCGGGCATCGGCTCAACGACGGCAAGATCCTCGTTACACGATCGATGCCGGTTGGGATCGACCGCTCGTCGCGCGAGACGGCAGCATCTGGTTCGAAGACGCGTGCGCAAACGCCATCGGCCGACTGCGCCCGTAACCGCTAACGCATGGTCTTACGTCCCGTGCGCCTGGAAGCGGGTACTGTGCGCGGGGTGGAGCGGGGTGTTTCGCGTGCCCGCGAGTGGGCCGAATTTTTGGGCGAGTGGACCTTCGTGGCATTAGCGGCTGGGCTCGGCTGCGCGCTGTTGTTGGGAGGAATCGTGCATGCGTTGGCGCCGCTTGAGACGTATGGGCGTCTCGAATCGGTCGCCGTCGTGCCGTCGCCGCCGTGGGTGTCGTCGCTAGACGCGTCAGGCGTCGGCAAGCACGATCGCGGCCGGGCATGGCGACCCACCACGGCCGCCGTCGCAAGGCGGGTTTCCGGGGCCGCGGCTTTGCGCATGGCGGGTCGCAGCATGCCACAGGCGCGGCCCCCGGCGCGGGTCGCTTTTGAGCCGTTGCCAAGGTCACGACCGCCGGTCGTGCGCTCCATAGCGCGTTCGATCTCTATGCCGCAAGCGTCGGTACGAGCGCTAGGCGCAACGTTGGTAAAGCCGGTCGTCGCGCGTTTTATCGCTGCGCCGCTGCTGCTGCTGCCGCACGTTCACGCGACTTCACGGACGGTGGTGGCGCGCCTCATGCCGCACGCGAGCGTGTTGAGCCGCGGGGCGCGAAGGCCGGTTACCAAATTTCGGCCGCGTCGCCGACGGCCGGTCCGATTGCGAGCGGCAGTCGTTGGGCTGTTGCCGGCGGTGTCGGCGCCGGCCGTGGCGACGCCCGAGGCTCTGCCGACGATGAATCTGCCGCGGCGACGGCGGTTTCCGTTTTGACCGGCTAGCGAGCGGCGGTAGCGGTCGCGATGGAGCAGCGTGTTGTCATGGCTGCTCGATGCGCTGTTTCCCGGCGCCTGCGCGGGATGCGGGACGGTTGGTGGGACGGCGTTCTGTTGCCGGTGTGAGGCTTCGCTGTGCTTCGACGTCCGGCGATGTGGCACGCTCGATGTGTTTTCGCTGGGCTCGTACGAGGGGCAGTTGCGGCGGGCGATTCTTGCATACAAGCGCGGGCGCTGCGATGCGGGGGATGCGCTGGGGCGGTTGTTGGCGGCGGCGTGCGTGCGAGCGATTCCACCGGACGCGCTGATCGTGCCGGTGACGACGACGGCGCGGCGGCGGCGCGAGCGCGGATTCGATCAGAGCGTCCGGTTGGCGGGCACGATCGCGCGCGAGTTCAGACGGCCGACGCGCTCGGTATTGCGACAGACCGCGGGCGATGCGCAGCGCGGGCGTTCACGCGTGGATCGGCTCTTGGCAGCGGGGCGTTATACGTGCGATGCGCCAGCCGCGGTAGCGGGGTGCAACGTCGTGCTCGTCGACGACGTCGTGACGACCGGAGCGACGCTGTTCGATTGCGCCTCGGTGCTGCGCGCGTGCGGAGCAACGGTGACGACCGCGATCGTGCTGGCACGCGCGTAGCGAGGTACGATGGCAGGGACGCGGGGGCTCGGGTCGGCAGGGTGGGTGGGTGAAAACACCTCGCTCGGCGTGGACCGATCGCCTGATCGGTCTGGCCTTCGCATTGCTCGCAGGAATCGCGGTCTCGCTTTCCGCCCCTGGCTGGTTGCATGGAATCGTGCGCGCCGTTGCGATCTACGATGGAGCCGCCTTGGCGTACCTCGTCTCGGCGTTTGTCACGGTCGTTCAAGACGACGAGAGGAAGACGCAGATCCGCGCCGGTCGCGGAGATCCCGGGCGCGACGTCGTCTTATTGGTTACGCTCGCGACGGTTGCGATCGCTTTCGCATCGGCCATCTCGATTCTCGGCAAAGGTCCGAAAGTCGCGACCCCCGGGGAAAAAGAAGCCGCCGTCCTGCTTGCCATAACGGCCGTCGTCGTCGGATGGGCGCTCATCCATACGCTCTATGCCTTCCGCTACGCGCACATCTATTACGTCGGCGGAGAGCATCCGCCACGTTTGATTTTTCCGGGCGAAAACGCAATGCCCGACGACTACGACTTTCTCTATTACTCGTTTGTGGTCGGCATGACGTTTCAAGTGTCCGACGTCTCGATCGCCGATTCGACGATGCGTCGCACGACGTTGCAGCACGCGCTCATCTCGTTCGCCTTCAACACCGCGATTATCGCGTTCGGGGTAAATCTCGTTTCGAACCTCGTACATTGACTGCGGGCGGATTCTCGTGCCTGCGGCTAAAATAGACGCGCATGGCTAAAGCAACGTGGAACGGTACGACGATCGCGCAGAGCGACCGGACGGAGACCGTCGAAGGCAACTTGTACTTCCCCCCGGACGCTCTCGACCGGCAATACGTTCGCGAAAGCGGAACGCATTCGACGTGCCCGTGGAAGGGCGAGGCGAGTTACTATACGCTCGTCGTCGACGGTAAGGAGAACGCCGATGCGGCCTGGTTTTATCCTGCGCCTAAAGACGCGGCGAAGCAAATCAAGGATCACGTCGCCTTTTGGAAAGGCGTGACGGTCGAACCGTAGCCGCGCTCTCGGCGCTCGACCGCCTTTACCTGCGGCGCGCGTGCGAACTCGCCGCGCGCGGCAGCGGCAACGTCTCGCCAAATCCGGCCGTCGGCGCAGTCATCGTAGCGGGCACGCGCACGCTCGGCGAGGGATTCCATCACCTGCGCGGCGAGGCGCATGCCGAGGTTGAGGCGCTGCACGATGTCGCAGCACGCGGCAACGATGCGCGCGGCGCGACGGCGTACGTGAGCCTCGAGCCTTGTAATCATCATGGGCGCACGCCGCCGTGCACGCAGGCACTGATTGGGGCCGGCATCGCGCGCGTCGTGATCGCGGCCATCGATCCGAATCCCCGTACGGCGGCGGGGGGTGTCGCGCGGCTTCGCGAGGCGGACATCGTCGTGGACGTCGCCGCAGACGCGGCGGCGCGCGAAGCGATCGAACCGTTTACGCGTTTTATCACCTCGCCGCGCCCGTACGTGCGGTTGAAGATGGCGGCGTCGCTCGACGGTTACGTGGCGCCCCGTACGGGCGAACGGCATTGGCTTACTGGGCCGCAAGCCAGCGCGTACGTGCGCGACCTGCGTGCGACGTACGACCTCGTGCTCGTCGGCGCGGGCACCGTACGCGTCGACGATCCGGAGCTGTCGGTGCGGCCGCCGCGATCCCGGCGAACGGCGTTTCGCCGCGCTATCGCGTGTGAGACGGCACCCGTGCCCGCCGATCGCGCGATCTTTCGGCCGCTCGACGGCTATGCGAAAACGATCGTGCTGGCTCCGGCCGGGCTGCGCGATGCATTCGTGCCACTCGAGCCGGTTGCCGACGTTGCATACGTTGGAGCGGCCGACGAACGAAAGCTCGATCTTCATGCCGCGCTAGCGCATCTACATGCGCGCGACGTCACGAGCGTCTTATGCGAGGGCGGACCGGCGCTCGCTTCCCGCCTGCTCGCACGCGGACTCGTCGATCGTTTCGACTGGCTCGTGGCTCCGGCGTTCTTGCGTGGCGCCGGCGCGCTGCCCGTGCTTTCTGGCGAACTCGGCGAAAGAACGCTTCGCTTCGACCGCGTCGAAACGCTCGGGCCGGACCTGCTCGTCTCGGGCGTCCCGGTGGAAGGATAGCAACGTGTTTAGCGGACTCATCGCGCATCTCGGCGAGGTCGTCTCGATCGAGCCGGCGCAAGGCGGCGTGCGGCTCGGCGTGGCGAGCGCCGAAACGATCGCGGAAGGCGTCGCGCCGAAGGATTCGATTGCGGTCGACGGCGTTTGTCTGACGGTCGTCCGGCACGATGCAACGACCGTGTGGTTCGACGTCGTGCCCGAAACGCTCGCGCGCTCGACGCTCGGCACGCTCGCTCCGGGTGCCCGCGTCAATCTCGAAGCGTCGCTGCGCCTGGGCGACCGCATCGGCGGTCATCTCGTCTATGGCCACATCGACGGGACGACGCGCATCATCGCTAAAGACGTCGAGGGCCAAGGCCACCGTCTCGTGATCGAAACGCCGCCGCAACTCGCGCCCTACGTCGTGGAGAAGGGCTACGTCGCGGTCGATGGGGTGAGCCTGACGGTCGCGGCGACGCGTGACGGGCGTTTCGAGATCGCGCTCATCCCGGAGACGTCGGACCGCACCACGCTCGGTCGTAAGAACGCCGATGCCCGCGTCAACCTCGAGATGGATCCGATCGCGCGTTATGCGCTCGCCGCGGCCGCACGCTACGGCGCGACCAGTGCCACGGACGAACTCGCTTGGGCGTACGAGATCTGAGGCGTTGAAGGCGGGCTATCTCGTCGAACCGCGACGCGTCGACGTGCGCGAGGTCGAGGTGCCGCGACCGTCGCCGGGCGGCGTGGTCGTGCGCGTGCGCGTCGCGCTGACCGATGGCACCGACCTCAAAGCGTATCGTCGCGGCCATCCGCAGATGCCGATGCCGACGCGCTTCGGCCACGAGTTTTCGGGCGACGTTGCGGCGGTCGGCGCGGGCGTCACGTCCTTCGCCGTCGGCGATCGCATCGCGTGCGTGCACTCCGCTCCCGACGGCACCTGTTATTGGTGCGCGCACGGCGAGGAAGAACTGTGCGAGAGCGTGATGCGCACGAAGATTCTCGGGGCATACGCCGAGTACATCGACGTCCCGGCCCACATCGTCGCGCGCAACGCCTATGCGCTCGCGCCGGACATGTCGTACGAAACGGCGGCTTTTCTCGAGCCGCTCGCGTGCGTCGTGCACGCCCAGCGCGAGCTCGATGCGCGTCGGGGCGCTGCGCTCGCCATTATCGGTGACGGCGGCTTCGGCATCTTGCACGCGCTCGTCGCGCGCGCGACAGGTTTTGAGCCCGTGCTCGTCGGGCGGCGCGCCTCGCGTCTCCAGTTCGCGCGCGATCTCGGTATCCGGCAAACGATCGATGCTCGCGAGAGCGATGCCGCGGCCCAGGTGCGTGCGCTAACCGGAGGCCGGGGCGCCGATGCCGCGATCGAATGTACCGGCGCGCGCGAGGTGTGGGAGGCGGCGCCGGCCTTCGTGCGTCGCGGCGGGATGGTCGTACTATTCGGCGGGTTGCCTGCCGACACGCGCGTAGCCTTCGAAGCTGGGCGGCTGCATTACGACGAAATCACGCTGCGCTCGCCGTTTCACTTTACGCCGCGTGACGTGCGCGGCGCGTTCGAGCTGTTGGTCCAGCGTGCCGTCGACGTCGTGCCGTTGATCGGCGCGCGGTTTGCGTTGACGGAACTGGCCGCGGCGTTCGAGTTACTCGATCGCGGCGACGTGCTCAAGATCGCCGTCGCCGCATGAGCGCATCCGCCGAGCTGCCGCGTACGATGCGCGTGGCGCGCATGTACGACATCGACGACATTCGCATCGAAGAGCGTCCGTTACCGCAGCTCGAGCCGGGCGACGTGCTCGTGCGCACCGGAGCGAGCGGCGTGTGCAGTGGCGATCTGATGCCGTGGTACGTCCGGCGCAAAGCGCCGTTCGTTTTCGGCCACGAGCCGGCCGGCACGGTAGTCGATTTCGATCCGGGAAGCGAAACGCTAACCGATGCGCGTGGAAAATCGATCGAGACGGGCTCGCGGGTGTTCGCTCACCACCACGCGCCCTGTCTCGCGTGCGAAGAGTGTCGCTGCGGACGGTACGTGCAGTGCGCGACGTGGCGTGCGACGGCGCTCGATCCGGGCGGCATGGCCGAATACTTTCGCGTGCCGCATGCGAATCTCGCCGATACGTTAGTGCTGCCCCGAAGTATGCCGCTCGTCGACGGTTCGCTCGTGGAACCGCTGGCCTGCGTTGTAAAGTCTCTTCGCCGCGCGTTCGCTCACGACGCCTTCGCCGGCGGTCTCATAGGCCGCACGATTCACGTCGTTGGCGCCGGCGTTATGGGGCTGATGCATGTCGCCGTCGCCGTGCGACTTGGTGCGTCGGTGTACGCAAGCGACTTCCACGCCGGCCGGCGCGAGAATGCACTCCGGTTGGGAGCACGCATGGCGTTCGAACCGGCGGATGCGTGCTCGGCGCTCGACGCAGACACCGGCGGCCGCTTTGCCGATGCGGTCGTGTGCGGACCCGGCACGCCCGCGGCGCTCGAGGCGTCGCTCGCTACGCTCGGGCGCGACGGCACGCTTCTAATGTTCTCGCCGATCGAACCGTCTCAGCGCTTCTCGTTCGAGCAAAGCGCCGCATACTTTCGCGACGTGCGGCTCGTGTCGTCGTATTCGTGCGGACCGGACGATACGCGCCGAGCGCTCGATCTGATCGCGGACGGTGTCGTTACGGCGCGGCTACTCGACGCCGCCGAATTTCAATTCCCCGCAGTCGCCGAGGCCTACGAAGCGATGCGGCGCAACGACTTGGTGAAAGCGATCGTCACATTTAACACGTAAACGCGGGATCACCGACCGGCACGCTATTTGCGCCAAGAGCGGATATGATAATTATAGTTTCAACATGCCTTTATATATAACGAATACGGAGGTAGATCGGCTGGCTCGCGAGCTAGCAGCCCGCACGGGGCAGTCGCTCACTGAGGCGGGTTCGAGATGGCGGCGGCACTTTTTCACAGGCTTGCTAGTCCTGTCCGCGTAGGACGGCTTGATAAATAACGTCGTGCGGTTTGCGACGAAGCGTCAAGCCGTCGATCTTACCGCTTCGCCCGATGGACACGATCCATGTCAAGGCCTGTTTTACGAAAGTAACGTGGTAAAACGTCGCAATAGCATCGGCCGTCTCGCGGCGCTCGTACGGATACATTGCAAGTACTTTCCCGTACGGCTGGACGAAATGCGGAGCCGCCGCGTGCGAAGTCGTCGGTGAGCAGCGAGCTCATGCGAGGATCGAGCTGCGACCGGTCGATCGACGCGGTGCGAAAGCGCTCCAGCCATTCTTCGGCAAGTGCCATATTGCGTGCGTCGGCCGATATCGGACTGGGCTCCGGTCGCGCCGCCGCGGTATGAAGACGATCCGCGCCGTCGGCAGCGTAAACTACGTGTCCGCTGCCGACCATGACGGAAACCGCGGTAAGGACAATCGAGGACAACGCCTTAGATCGAACCATGTTCACACCTCGTTACGCAATAGGGCTTAGGATACCGGGAGGATGCCCAGCCGTCAAATCCTTCTTCGCTTTTGGTCGGTTCTACAAAGCGTAAAATCGATTCGAAGAAGCGGACAATTGACAAGTGCAAACTTTGCTTATGTCGTTGACATTTGTAAAGTCATCGACTGTAATTAAGGCATGTCGAATTTTGCCGAGTCGCTTCAATCTGCGATGGATCGGGCTGGTTTTTCCGCCGCAGATCTTGCCACGCGCAGCGGGTTGACCGAAAGCGCAATCAGCTTGTTGCGGTCGGGGCGGCGGGCACCATCATTTCGATCGATTCGGGCGCTTGCCAGAGTCCTTCCAGACATCGCAGATCCTATTAATCTACAAGTCGCGAACGAGCGCGTCGTCGACGATATAGCCGACGCAGTCGCGGATATTCGGGCCGGTAAGATGGTCATCGTGCTCGATGACGAGGATCGCGAGAACGAAGGCGACCTGGTCATGGCGGCACAGATGATCACGCCTGAGGCGATCAACTTCATGCGCAAGGAGGCGGGCGGCCTGATTTGCGTCGCCATCATCGGGAAGCGTCTCGACGAACTCCAAATTCCGCAGATGGTCGTCGAGAATACCGCCGTGCACGAGACGGCGTTCACGGTATCGATCGAGGCGCGCGATCGCACGACGACGGGCATCTCTGCGCAAGATCGCGCCGCGACGATTCAAGCGCTGCTGGATCCAGGAGCGAAGCCGTCCGACTTCCTACGGCCGGGGCATACGTTTCCGTTGCGGGCGCGCGACGGCGGGGTGCTCGTACGGGCCGGGCAGACGGAGGCATCCGTCGACCTCGCGCGGCTTGCCGGCTTTTATCCCGCGGGCGTCATCGTCGAAATCATGGCCGAGGACGGGACGATGATGCGGCTGCCCGGCTTACGCGAGTTTGCGAAGAAGCACGGCCTGCGGCTCGTCACGGTCAAGGACCTGATCGCGTATCGGATGCGTAACGAGAAGCTCGTGCGCCGCATCGCCGAGTTCGATCTTCCGACCGATTATGGGCGCTTCCGCGGGGTCGGCTACGAAACGTCGCTCGACGACGTCGCGCACGTCGCGATGGTGATGGGCGATATCGGCGACGGTAAGGACATCCTCGTGCGCGTGCACTCCGAATGTCTGACGGGCGATGCGCTGCATTCGCTGCGCTGCGATTGCGGGGCTCAACGCAACGCCGCGCTCGAGATGATCGCTCGCGAAGGTCGCGGCGTGCTGCTCTACCTCCATCAAGAAGGCCGGGGCATCGGCCTTGCCAACAAGCTGCGCGCGTACGAGCTGCAGGACCGCGGCGCCGACACCGTCGAGGCGAATCTCGCGCTCGGACTGCCTGCCGATAAGCGCGATTACGGTATCGGTTCGCAGATGCTCGTCGATCTCGGCGTACGCGAGATGCGACTAATAACCAATAATCCTAAGAAGATTGCGGGGCTCGAGGGATTCGGGCTGGCCATCGTCGATCGCGTACCGCTCGAGACGGCGCCAGAGGCGCACAGCGCGCGCTATCTCGAGACGAAGCGCGACAAGATGGGACACATGCTCGGTCAGAGCGCGTGAAGACCGCCGCCGGTGAGCGTCGCGAGGCGTTGCCGGACGGACGCGGTCGCCGCGTCGCAATCGTGTCCGCCGCTTTCTATGCCGGTCTTGCGGATTGGTTGGAAGACGGGGCGGCGCGTGCACTCGACGACTGCGGCGTTGCAGCCGAAGCCCGAGCCCTGTATCGCGTTCCCGGCTGCTTCGAATTGCCGCTTGCGGCTCGGCTCGCCATCGATGTGGGTTTCGAGGCGGTCGTGGCGCTCGGCGTGGTCGTGCGCGGCGATACGCCCCACTTCGAGTACGTGGCGGGTGAATGCGCGCGGGGGATCATGGACGTGCAACTCGCCACGCGCGTGCCCGTCGGCTTCGGCGTGCTAACGACAGAAACGCTCGCACAGGCGGAAGAGCGCGCTGACCCGGCGCGCGGCGATAAGGGATACGAAGCGGCGGTTGCGGCGCTCAGCGTGCTCGCGGTCGCACGGATGTAAGGCGAGAAATACATTTAGCCCGCGACGGAAAGCGAACGGACGGTGAGGTAACGTACGTTCCATCCGTAGTTCGACGCGAATTCGCGTCCACTCGCATTGAGGACAGGAGTCCAACGCATGAAGCATCTTTCGATTGCCGCTGCCGTGGCAGGCGCGGCGCTTGCGACGGCACCGCTCGTCGCGACCGGTCAGCCGGCTAGTCCGGCCGCCGGTGCCAGTCCCGCTGCCCATGCCGCGGCCTCGCCTGGTGCGATGGCACCGGGCGGCGCGATGGCACCGGCCGCCGGCAACCTGCAGACCGGCACGGTACCGACGGGCCCGGGAGTAGTCTCTGGCGCCCCGGTCGTCGGCGCGACGCCGTTCCCGACGCCCCCGCCCGACACTACAGCGCAAACGTACGTACCGGAAAACTACGTCGAAGTCGAGTTTCCGGGGGCGCCGAATTGGAACGCGTTCGTCGCGCTTGAAAAGACTATCAACGAATATTCGATGACGACCACGACGCACGTCGCCAAGGGCGGACGCGTCGAGGAACGTCTCTATCACATGGCTTACCGTAAGCCGACGTTCGGCTTCAACGCGATTCTGTCGGGTCCCGGTTCGGGACAAGCGGCGGTGTGGCACGGCGGGAATCGCGTCCGTGGCCACAACGCGCTCGGCCTCAAAGCCGTGCTGCCAATTAACGATCCCAAAGCGACCGATCTCGCCGGCAAGACGATCGTTGCCGCCTACATGCCCTGGATCGTCAACGGGTTCGAACTCGCCGGCGGCGGCAAACTGTACGAACAGCCCGGTCCTACCGTCGGCGGTGAAGCGACGACGCTCGTGACGATGCTGCCGATCGATCCCAAGCGCGACCGGGACTGCACGATCGAACAGCTCTACCTGTCTAACACGACGCATCTCCCGATGGAACATGATTGCTTCGCCGGCTCCGCCCACCAAGAGCACGAAGTCTTTTCAGACTGGAAAATCAATCCTAACCTGCCCGACTCGACGTTCATTATTTAACCAACGCAGCCCACGCAGCGGGTGCTAAGGACAAACGCCGGTGCGATCTTCGACCCGGCGTTTCTTTATATCATTTACCGACGAATGCTGAACGTCGCCATGAAAAATGGTGCCCATGTTAGCGGGTAGCTCCGTTACGTCTGGCCTTCGGCATCACCGCATCCAGTCACGATGCCTCATAGGCGAGGCAAAGTGCACCCTCATGCGAAGCCGTAGGGACAATGGCGCCCATGCTAGTCGGTAGTCGTTGCCGGGTGCGAGCCTATGCGCCCGAGGACGTTAAGTCATTGCCGTCAGTCGCCGGCGATCCGAGCGTCGCTCGGTGGATGACGGCACGGTTTCCACACCCGTATACCTTGGAAGATGCAAAAGCGTGGGTCGACAGCGTGTCTTCCGAGGACCCGGCGAACCACTTCGCCATCGAGGTCGATGGACGGCTTGCCGGCGGAATCGGGTTAGAACCGCTTAACGGCGAATGGCAGGGCGGTGCAGCCTTCGGTTACTGGCTCGCGCCCGAGCACCGGGGCCGCGGTATCGCGACCGAGGCGGGGCGCTTACTGGTAAGTCACGCATTTCGCGAGCGCCACTTCCGCAGACTCGAAGCGTACGTCTTCGCGCCCAACGTCGCGTCGGCACGCGTTTTGGAAAAGCTCGGCTTCCACCGCGAAGCGGTCGTACGCGAGGCACTCGTCGATCGCGATGGCGCCGTCACCGATGCTTGGCTCTACGCACAGCTGCGCTCGAAGACGCTCGTCTCCTAGCCACGCCTCTGCGTAATACCGTCACGATGGATCGCGTTAGCGGCCCTAGAACAAATCCCAATAATCGTTGCGGGCGCCCATTTGTGCCGCGCTTTCTTCGAGAATGACTCGGCCGCTGCGCATCACGTAAAAGCGGTCGGCGATGCGGAGGGCCTGACCGATGTTCTGCTCCAGCAGTAAGACGGAGAGGCCGTCTTCGTTAGCGAGCTTGCGGATGGCCGAGAAGATCTCGATGACGATCGTTGGAGCGAGCCCGAGGGACGGCTCGTCGAGCAACAGCAACTTTGGTTCCGACATTAGCGCGAGTCCGAGGCTGAGCATGCGCTGCTGACCGCCGGACATCGTGCCGGCAAGCTGCGCTTCGCGTTCGCCCAGGATCGGGAACAGCGCGTGAACGCGGTCCCAGCGACGTTTACGAGCATCGGCGGACTTCTGGTATAAGGCCCCGAGCAAAAGGTTTTCTCGGACGGTGAGATCCGGAAAAACGAAGCGCTCGGCGGGGATGAGCGACATGCCGCGTTGGACGTTACGGCGCGGCGTCGAGCGGGCGACGTCTTCGCCCAAGTACGTGAGCGCGCCGCCCTGGAGCGGCTGCATGCCGAAGATCGTGTGCAGCGTCGTCGTTTTGCCCGCGCCGTTGTGGCCCACGATCGCGACGATCTCGCCTTCGTCGACGCGTAAGTCGACGTCGAAGACGACCTGCTTGCGGCCGTATCCGGCGCAAAGTCCGCTGGCCGCGACCATCGGCTTCGCGCCAGCCAAGGTGCTACGTTCCAAAGTAGGCCTCGGCGAGCCGGCGATCTGAGATGAGCTCCGCGAAATTGCCTTGCGCGGTGATGCGGCCGAGTTCCATGAAATACGTGTAATCCGCGAGCCGTTCGACCACGTGCAGGTTGTGCTCGACGATGCACACGGTGCGGCCCTGGGCGCGGACGCTCTCGATCAGATGCAGCATTGCGTCGACCCAGGCGAGATCGATGCCCGATGCGGGTTCGTCGAGCAACACGACGTCGGCTTCGGTCGCGAGCACGCGCGCGAGCGCGACGAGTTTCTGTTGTCCGAAGGCGAGCGCGCCTGCAGGAACGTCGGCCTGCGCCTCCATGCCGACGAACGACAGCCACTCGCGTGCCTTATCGCGCGTCGCGCGCTCCGCCGCGCCGACGGCCGGTATCTGCAAAAAGAGCGGGCCGAGATGCTCGCCCGGTTGCTTTTGGATGCCGAGCATAACGTTCTCGAGGGCCGATAAGCGAGGGAAGATGCGTACGTTCTGAAACGAGCGCGCCATGCCGCGCCGCGCCACTTCGTCCGGCGTCAGTCCCGTAATGTTGCGCCCGTGGAGCGTCACGGTTCCGGCGTCGGGTTTAATTGCGCCCGTCAACAGGTTGAACACGGTGGTCTTACCGGCGCCGTTGGGGCCGACAAGCGCAGTGATGGAATGCGAGCGAAGCTCCATCGTGAGATCTTCAGCGGCGGTGATGCCGCCGAAGCGCTTGGTGAGACCGTCTACGGCGAGCACGACATCGCCGCGTAACGGCTTCGGCGCAACGGCGATCGCTTGTGCCGAGGCAAACGCATCGACGCTCGTACGATCGGCGGGCGCCGACATCGGGAGAGCCGGCGTGCGCGAAGCATCCGCATTGCGCAGCGAACGCTGCAGACGCCGCGTCGTCGCGTCCGGCAAGAGGCCGGCGGGCTTGAGCATGACTACCGCCACGAGCGCCGCACCGTAGGCGATGAGCCGCCAGACGAACGCCGCATTTTGACTGAAGTTGAGCACGTGCTCGAGCAGCGGCGCGAGCAGCGACAGCGCGATGACGCCGACGATCGAGCCGGGCAGACTGCCCGATCCGCCGACTACGACCATCGCAATGATCGCCGACGATTGATCGAATGTGAACTGCTTCGGCGAGGCAATCGACGACTCGATGACCAGCAGCGAACCGGCCAAGCCCGCCATCGCAGCGCTGATACCGAAGACGGCAAGCTTGTACGTGAACACGCTTTTGCCGAGCGACCTGCAAGCGGTCTCGTCTTCGCGGATGCCGCGCAGCACGCGCCCGTACGGCGATTCGCCCATGCGCCAGCAGATCGCATACACGATCGCCGCGCAGACGAGAAACGGCACGAACATCGCGCTTGGCTGCGTCAGGTCGCGGCCGAACAGCGATACCTCGGTAATGCCTTGGATGCCGTAACTTCCACCGAGCGGATGCGACGTCGTAATGAGCAGCAGGATGATGATCTGCACGGAGAGCGTGAGCAAGATCAACCATTCGCTTTTGAGCCGCAGCGCCGGAATGCCGACCAGCAATCCGGCCACGCCCGCGAATAACATGCCGAGCGCCATACATTCGATCGTGGGCACGTGGTGGTTCAAGGTCAGGTATCCGAGCGTATAACCGCCGATGGCGCCGAATGCCGCATGGGCGACGGATATCTGTCCCGCGTAGCCGAGCAAGAGATTGAGCGACAGCGCGAAGATGATGAAGATGACGATCTGGTCGAGATAGCCGAAGACGAGTTCCATCTACGACCCTTCGGCCTGCGCGTGCGTAACGGCCGGCGCGGGACGCCTCGCGCGACGTTTGAAGTATCCGCCTTCGACGAGCGGCCGGAGCGCGACGTACACGAACAGGATCACGAAGACGACGAGCGTCGTCCACTGCGTCGGGAGGAACAGCGAACTGTAACTCTCGACCAGCCCGATGACGAGCCCGGTCAGCGCGACGGCGAGCGGTGGCGCCGAGAGCCCGGCGACGAAAGCGACGACGAGCGCGTAGAACAGCGGAATGAGCCCCATGTCGGGTGTCGCTGACGTCGACGTAGCTTGGAACACCGCAGCGATGCCCGCCAGGAACGATCCAATCGCGAAGACGGCAAGATAGATCGCGCGCGGATTGATCCCGACGCAAAGGCTCATTTCGGGATTCGCCCGGACAGCGCGAATCATGCGGCCGAGCGCCGTTTTCTCGAGCACGACGGCGAGGATCAAGATGGCTGCCCACGACGTTACGACGAGCGCGATGTTGAGCGAGGTAATCGTGACCGGACCGACGTTGTTGCCGACGTTATTGAAACCCGAGATCAACAGGCTCGGCGTCTGCAAGGCGGAGAGCGCGAGCGCGTTACGCCCGGCGATCGATAAGCCGAGCGACGCGACGAAGATCATCAAAAAGATGTTCGTACCGACGCGCGCGCCGGTGAGCGATAACGGAAGGTACACGAAGCGCTCCATCGCGATGCCCGCAAGCGCGGCTGCCGCGGCGCCGCAGCCGAGCGCCAGCCAAAACGGCAGCCCGGGTCCCGGCGTCGCGCCCAGCCACGCCGCGACGAACGCTGCGAGCGTGTAGCTGACGGTTAATGCGACGTGAAAGCGTCCGCTGACGCCCAGAATGAGGCCGAAGGCAACGCCGAGCAGCGCATAGGCACTGCCGGCAGCGATGCCGTTCGCCGTCAACTGCAGGATGTTCGCGACGTTGAGTGCGCCCATATCCGACTCTTACGCGAGCCGGAAGCCGTCGCCCCCGATGTTGAAGTAGGCCAGCGGCGTTACGCGTCCCGATCTGTACTGCAGCATCGCCATCGGCCGCGACTTGACCGAATGCGTCTGCATGTCGAACGAAATCGTCCCGGCGGCATTGTTGCTGCCACCGTACAGGCTCGGGAACGTCGGATTCGAGCGGAAGGCACGGTCCAGTTGCGCGCCGTCTCTCGGATTGCCGCCGGCCTTGAGCACGCGCCGGATGCACTCCCACAGCGTGAAGACGTCCTCATACGTGTTGGCGCTGTAGTAATCGGGCGCCGTGCCGGATTCGATCGACTTGAACTCCTCGATGAAGTAGCGCGCCCACGGATTGCGCGGGCGATCCGGATCGAAGTAGTCGAAGGAGAAGTAGAGCCCTTCGTATGCGGGGCCGGCAATCTTGAGCGCCGCGTCGGTGTGCGTGAACGTGACGACCGGCTTATTGATTCCCGACGTGACGTACTGCTTCATGAAGTAACCGACGTCTTCCGTATAGACGGCGAGCAGCACGATGTCGGGATTGGCGGCCTTCACTTTTTGCAGCGAGGCGGAATAGTCGGTTTCGCCGACCGCAGTGCGTTCGTCGGCGACGAGCGTCGTGCCGGAGGTGAGATATTTGCGCATGCTGCGCGCGACTTGATCGCTTAGCGACCCAAGATCCCAGCCGACGAAGGCGAGGCGCTTTGCGCCCGGCATCTTCGCCTTGAGGTATTTGGTCACGCCGGGAATCGCGTCGTTGGGCGTGATCGCGATCGAACCATAGTAGTACGGTTTGTTTTGCGCGAAGACCGACGTGCCGCCCGAGCCGTCGAGGCTTAGGATCTTGTATTGCTTGATGCCGGGGATCATCGCACCAAGGTCGCCCGCAAAAGACGACAGCTGCATTGGCACGTGCGCGGCGCCGAGCTCGCGGACGGCATCGACGCCGGCTTGCGGATCGCCAGACTTATTGTCTTTCATCGTGAAGTTGAAGCTCGGACCGCCGAGCGCTGCGATATGCTTGAACGCGAGATTCGGTACGTCTTGGAAGCGGTTCCCGAAGATCGCGCCCTGACCAGTTAACGGGAAAACACCGCCTAATTCGAAGCGCATCCCCTTGCCCGCATGCTTGGGATCGATCTTCAACAGGTTCGAAATCGTCGCAAGCGGACCGCTTGGTGCGGCTCCGAGAAGCGGCGCGGCACTAGCAACGACCGCGGTCGACGCGATGCCGCGTAGCACGTCACGCCGCGAGACGAAACGTTCGCCGGCGGTCTGGTCCTCGAAATCCACGGTGCGCTCTCCTCGGTAGAATACGATTACTGTCGGATCGATGCGACAAAGCGCTTTTCCGTTTCGCCGCGGTTTTTATCCTCCGCGACGTCTTTTGCCGAAAATGCTTTCTTACGGCGAACGAACGACGCGCCGGCGCCGTTTCTAGGCGCCGTGCGGCGGTTGGACGAATCGGCGCAACATGGAGTTGGAGCCCGTCTGGTGGGATGACGAAGCCGATTGCGTCGGCTATGTCGATCAGCGCAAGCTTCCCCACGAGTTGCATCGCGAACGTGCGCGCGACGTATCCCGCGTCGTCGATGCGATCGCGACGTTGGCGGTGCGCGGAGCTCCGGCGATCGGCGTCTTTGGCGCGTACGGGACCGCGCTCGCGCGACGCTCGCTTTCCGACGACGCGTTTGCGGCGGCCGCGGCCCGCATTCGCCGTGCCCGGCCGACGGCCGTCAACCTCGCCTGGGCCATCGACCGCATGCTCGCGTCCGGCGGGGCTCTTGCGGAAGCGCGCGCGATCCACGCCGAGCAGCGCGCCGTCGATGAAGCGATCGGCCGCCACGGTGCTGCGCTTTTGCCGGCCGAAGGCGCCGTGCTGACGCATTGCAATACGGGGGCGCTGGCGACGGCCGGGTTTGGAACGGCGCTCGGCGCGATCGTCGCTGCGCATCGCGCGGGCAAACGGCTGCACGTATACGTCGACGAGACGCGTCCGCTCTTACAGGGCGCACGCTTGACGACGTACGAGCTTGCGAGCGCCGGCGTGCCGGCCACGCTAATCGTCGACGGTGCCGCCGCGGCAACCATGGCGCTGAAGTCCGTGGCCGCCGTCATCGTGGGCGCCGATCGCATTGCGCGTAATGGCGATACGGCCAACAAGATCGGTACGTTCGGCGTGGCGCTGGCGGCCGCGTATCACCGCATTCCATTTTACGTCGCGGCGCCGCGCTCGACGGTCGACTTCGCGCTTCGCGACGGCTCGCAGATCGTCATCGAAGAACGCGCTGCGTTTGAGGTACGCGAGTTCGGCGGCGTTCCAATCGCGCCGCCTGACGTAGCGACGTTCAATCCGGCGTTCGATGTAACCCCGGGACGTTTGATCGCCGGCATCGTCACCGAGTACGGCGTCGCGCGGCCGCCGTACGATGATTCGATTCCCGATCTCGCGACACGCCCCGCGTTCGCACTCGTTCGCTCGTGAAGTTTTACGATTTCGTCGATGGGTCGCCGAAGATCGGCAGGCTCGTGGTCGTCGAAGGCAGCGAGCGTCTCTTCGCCGATCGCGCGCTCGCGCTCTTAATCGAACGGCTCGTGCCGGAGGCCGAGCGCGACCTCAACGTCGATCGTTTCGTGGCGACCGAACTCGCCTCGTTTTCCAACGTCGAGGCGGCGACGAGTGGGCTGCCGTTCCTGGGCAGCACGCGCGTCGTCATCGTGCGCGGGGCGCACGAGCTCCGCGTCGAGCCGCGCCGCACGTTGCTCGGCGTCGCCGAGCGCGTCCCCGACGGCAACGTGCTCGTTATCGAAGACCTCGTATCGCCTGCGAGCAAACGTCCGGAGCCGCTCGCGAAACTGCTCGGGCGCGCGGCGTTGCGTATCGATACGACGCCGAACGCCGACGTGCGGGATCGTTTCATCGGCGAGACGCTCGCGCGGCTGGGCGCCTCTGCCGAGCGTCGTGCGATCGCCGCGCTTCTCGAAGGCGAGAGCGATCTGGCCGGCCTGCAAACCGATCTGGAAAAGTTGGCGCTCGGCGGGAAGCCGATTACGTACGACGATGTCGAGCGCGAGACGCTGGTTGCAAGCGACGTGCGAGCGTATCGCTATGCAAGTGCGGCCGTTGCCGGTCGTGCGGCGGAAGCGCTCGCGCTAGCGCACGAGATCTTCGCGAGCGATCCGCGCGGCGCGGCAGTGCCGTTACTCTCCGCGCTCGCGACGGAGTACCAGTTGGCGTGGGAGGCCGCTCGCCCGGGCGGCTCCTTGCCCGCACGAGCGCGCTGGCGGGAGCGCGAGTTGCGTGGCGTCGCGCGCGCACTCGGCGAGCGCCGGCTGCGCGCCGGCTTCGAACGCGCGATCCGCGGCTTCGAGGCGGTCGTCACCGGCCGCGCCGACGATCCACGCGTCATCGTTGACGCCGCAACCGTTGCGGCGGCTCGCGACTAGCGGCGGCCCTTAACAAGCGGTTAATGCACGAGAGGAGCGCCCGGCGCGGGCGGGCAACGTCGCTCAGGTTCCGTACGTACGCCGTTGCGAGAGGCTCTTTTCGATGCGCAGTAAGGTTTTGGTTGCTTCGGCGCTGACGGCATTCGTCGCCGCGACGCTCGCCGCGTGCGGCTCCGGCGGCAGCCCTTCGAGCCCCGCGACCGCTCCAAACAACATCGGTGGCGGAACGTCGCCCATTACGCCGCAAGGACGCTCCGGCCTATCCTTCTCCGCTCGTCTTCTCGACGGCGGTACGTATCAAAACAGTCCCGAGTATTTTGGTCAAAACGTCAGCGCCGTCGAAACTGAAACGACGAATAACGCCGGCTCGGATGCGCTCGGCCCCGCTGTGCCGGCGTCCGGCGCTAGTCCGCAGCCATACCCGATTCCGGCAAATCCGGTTGGAACGCATCTTCTGACGTTTTCCGGTAACGGGCTCACGCAGCAAATCTTCTCGCTCAACACGCAAGCCCTTACGCCGCCAGTCTCGACCGACCTTACGCTTCCCGCGTCGGCTGGCCAGACGACGCCGTCGGTGTACCCGGCGATCGTGTTCTACGCCGCCGCGACGCTGGCAAACGGAACGGCGCCTAGCTACGACGTGGAGATATCGGGCGGTTCCACCACGTCGCAATTCGACGTGCGCGTGGCTTGCGCGAACGCGGCGCTGCAGTCTCCGAATTCCGTAAGTGGCGCCGTCGGCCCGACCACCTTTAGCCGTTACCTTTGCGCTTTGCCGGCATACGGCTCGCCTTCGGGATCTTACGTCACGACGGTATCGAGTAGCGGAAATAGCGTAATAACGGGCGTCTCATATCAAGGTGCCGGTATCGCCAACCCCGTTCTCCAAAGCGCCACGGGCGTCTTCACGCCTTCCTCGACGACGTTACCGGGCACCGGGAATGGGAATGGAAACGGCGGTACGCCGCCGCCGACCTACTCGAATCAACCGCTCTTGTCGATCGTGCTCGATGAAGGCACGAGTGGATCAACTCCTGGCGGCGTGCCGCTGCCGGTAACGGCGATCGGAAATACACTCGAGATAGATTATTTGTATATCGAAGGCATCTTGGTGTAAGCGAGGTGGCAGGCATCGCGATCGTAAGCTAGACGCGCGAGCCTTCACGCTCTAGGGCAATAAGCGTGCAACGCAGTAGCAAGCGGAGATGAATGAGACGCTCTACGCCTCGCCGTTTTCTTGGCGATACGGACGCGTCGAGATGCGCGAATTATTTTCGGAGCATGAGCGGCGACGGCTGTGGCGCCGCGTTTGGATCGCGCTTGCGGACTCGCAACGGACGAGCGGCCTCGTAACGGCGGAAGAAGTCGCCGATCTTATAGCTCATCGGGATGCGATCGACATCGGGGCGGCGCTGGAGATCGAGCGCGAGATCGGTCACGATCTGATGGCCGAGATTCGGGTGTTTGCATCGCAAGCGAAGATTGGCGGCGGTAAGATCCATCTCGGAGCGACGTCGATGGACGTCGAGGATACCGTCGAGACGTATCGCTTGCGGCGCGCGCTCGCGATGGTCGGCCAACGGCTGCACGCGTTACTCGGCGTGTTCGCAGCGCGGGTCGAGCAGTATGCCGCCACGACATGCATGGGCTATACGCACCTGCAATTCGCCGAGCCCACGACCGTAGGATACCGCCTCGCCGCGCATGCGCAAGATCTGCTCATCGACGAAGCGCAACTAACGAGCGCATATAACGCGCTCACCGCCAAGGGCATCCGCGGCGCCGTCGGCACGTCGGCTTCGTACGAGCGTCTTCTGCGTGGGAGCGGCCGGAGCGCTCGAAAGCAAGAAGCCGACGTCCTCGCCGCATTCGATCTCACGGCCCGCGACGTTGCGACGCAGACGTATCCACGCAAGCTCGATTACCTCGTATTGACGTCGCTTGCGGGACTAGGCGCTTCGCTTTCTAAATTTACCGCCGACGTTCGCATCTTGTCGTCGCCGGGCTTCGGTGAGATGTTCGAACCGTTTGGAGCAAAGCAAGTCGGCAGCTCGGCGATGCCGTTCAAGCGCAACCCGATCCTGTCCGAACGGATCGGTTCGCTCGCGCGCCTGCTCGTCGGATACGCCGACGTTGCGTGGCAAAACGCCGCGACGAACATGCTCGAACGCACGCTCGACGATAGCGCGAACCGGCGCACCATCTTGCCCGAAGCCTTCCTTTGCGCGGACGAATTGCTGTCGCTCGCCATCAGGATCGTCGATGGGCTGCGCGTCGACGAACGTCGCATCGCGGCCAACCTGCGCTCGTACGGTCCGTTCGCTGGAAGCGAGGCCGTCATGATGGAGGCGGTGAAAGCGGGCGGTGATCGCCAAGTCTTGCACGAGACGATTCGCGACGCTTCGATGAAGGCGTACGAACGGCTCGCCGCGGGCGGCGACAATCCGCTCGCCACGCTGCTCGTTGAAAACGAGTCGCTTACGAGTTTACTCGATCCCGCGGAGATTCGCTCGTTGCTCGATCCGACCGACCATATCGGCGATGCGCCCCAGCGTGCGCGCGAACTCGCCGCACGCATCAAAGCGCTCGTTCCGTTTCCCCAGCCGCGTGAGATCGCGGAGCTCCCGTCGTGAACAAAGGCCCCGAGGTCGCTCGCGGAAAGACCAAAGTTCTGTACGAGAAGCCGGGTCAAGCCGACGTGCTGATCGTGCAGGGCCTCGACGACATCACCGCAGGCGACGGCGCGCGTCATCACGAGATCCCAGGCAAGGGCCGCACCGCCGCCAAGACGACGGCTCGCGTTTTCCGGCTACTCAATCTATGCGGCTTGCCGACGCACTATCTCTCGGGCGGCGAGGACGACGACGACAACGAGATGCTCGTGCGCCGTTGTACGATGATTCCGCTCGAAGTCGTGGTGCGCGGCGCCGCCGCCGGCTCGTTCGTCGAGCGGCGGCCGGGCGTCGCACGCGGATCGATTCTCGTTCCGCGCATGGTCGAATTCTTCGTCAAAGACGATGCCGCGCACGATCCGCTCATCGAGCCCGACGACATCGTCGGCCGCGGCATGGCGTCGCCGCAAGAAGTCGGCGCGATGACGGAGATCGCGCGCATCACCTTCGAGATTCTGGCGCACGCCTGGCGCCGGCGCGAGACGCTGCTCGTCGATCTCAAGCTCGAGTTCGGTCGCATCCAGAGTGGTGAAGGGCGCGGTTCGCTCGTGATCGCCGACGTGATCGATAACGATTCGTGGCGCGTCTGGCCGCAGGGCCGCGAAGACCTGATGCTCGACAAGCAGCAGTATCGCAATCTCGACACGGTAACGCCGCAAGATCTGCAGCGCATCCGCGATAATTACGAGACGGTCGCGGAAATCGTGGGCGGCTTTCCGACACTACGGCCGGGGATGATCGCGATGGTCGCGGACGGCCTCGACAGCTTGCCGATTCTCGATGAGCCCGGCCGCGCGCTACAAACGTTCGGATTGCAGACGCTGCGCCGCGTCGTGTCGTCGCACTTGCTTCCCGGCTTCGTGCTGCAAGCGGTGCAACAACTCGACGCCAGCTTCTCCCGGATCGTCTACGTCGCGTCGGGTCCGCAGCTTGCCGCGATGCTCGCCGCCGCTACGCCGACGCCCGTCTACGACGCGACGGAATACGATGCAGACGAACTCGCGATGGTCGTCGCCAAGACGTTCTCGCTCGACGATACGGTCATGTTCGGGCGGGTGATGCTCGTCCAGGCTAACGCGCGGTCCGCCGTGCTGCAGGCCGACGCCCAGATCAACGCTCCACCCGTCGCGAGTGCGTGAGGCGCCTCTGACGGCTGCGCCGTCCGCGCCGGCGGACGGCGACGACGCGACCGTTGCCGCGTGGCTCCGTGCGCGCGGCGTCGCGCTCGAACCCGACGAGTTGCGCCGCATCGTCGCAACGCTCCGGCGCGATCCGTCGCTCGTCGAACTGCACGCCTTTGCGGCGCAATGGAGCGAGCACTGTTCGTATAAAAGCTCGCGCCATTTGCTGCGCCGGCTGCCGACCAGCGGCCCGACCGTCATGCAAGGTCCGCAGGAAGATGCCGGAATCGTGCACCTCGGTACGTGGGAGGGGACGCGCTACGGTCTCGTGATGGCGCACGAGTCGCACAATCATCCGTCGCAGGTCGTGCCGTTCGAAGGTGCGGCGACGGGCGTGGGCGGCATCGTGCGCGACGTGCTGTGCATGGGCGCTCGCGTTATCGCGCTCGCCGATGCGTTGCGGCTGGGACCGCGCGACGATCCGCATAGCCGCTACGTCGCGCAGGGCGTGGTCGACGGCATTGCGGCGTACGGCAATGCGATCGGCGTTCCGAACATCGCAGGCGACGTATATTTCCACGACGGCTTCCGCGATAATTGCCTCGTCAACGTCGTCGCGCTCGGACTCGTGAACGAGGACGGCATCATCCATTCGAATGCGCCCGAGGATGCCGCCGGCTGGGATATCGTCCTCGTCGGAAAAGCGACCGATCGCAGCGGCTTTGGCGGCGCGGCGTTTTCGTCGCTCGTACTCGACGATCGCGACGTCGAACAGAACAAGGGCGCCGTCCAAGTGCCCGACCCGTTTCTGAAAAACGTGCTGATGCGCGCGTCGTACCGGGCGTTCGACGTCGTGCGCGAACGCGGCCTGCGCGTCGGCTTCAAGGACCTCGGCGCAGGCGGCATTATGGGCTGCACGGCAGAACTGGTCGCCGGCGGCGGCTTCGGCGCGCGCATCGCACTCGATCGCTGTCCGGTAGCGCAAGCGCCTCTACCGCCGGCCGTTATCGCGGTCGGCGAGACGCAGGAGCGGCTCGCGTGGGTAGTTCCGCCCTCGTTCACGCCGGACTTACTCGCCATCTATAACGACGAGTTCACGCTTCCGTCGATTGCCGGCGGCGCGCAGGCGGCTCGGATTGGAACGGTGATGCGCGAGCCGTCGTACGTGCTCACCTACGGCGACGAGACGGTGATGGACGTGCCGATCGAATTCTTGACTGGAACGATTCGTTACGACCGCGCGGTGGAGCAACCGCAACCCTCACGCACGCCGGACGAGAATGCAGCGCTCCCGCCGCTCGCGGGCGATGTTGCGGCGTTGCTGCGAGCGGTGCTCGCACATCGCGACGTTTGTTCGCGCCGGCCGGTGTACGAGCGCTACGATTCGGTCGTTCGCGGTACCACGTCGATTCCGAGCGGCTATGCGGATGCCGGCGTCATCCTGCCGATCCCTGGAGCGCCGCTCGGCTGCGCGCTTGCCGTCGACGGCAACCCGCGCTACGCGCTCGTCGATCCGGAACGTGCCGCCGAACACGCGGTCGTGGAAGCGGTGCGCAACGTCGCAGCCGTCGGCGCCACGGCTGCAGGCATGACCGATTGTCTGAATTACGGCAATCCGCAAGAGCCGAAGCAATTCGGCGAACTCGTAGCGGGCGTCGATGGGTTGGCACGCGCAGCGCGCGAACTCGCGGTGCCGTTCGTGTCGGGAAACGTCAGTCTCTACAATCAATCGGCGGCCGGGCGAGCCGTTCCGGCGTCGCCGATCGTGGCGTGCGCCGGCACGTTCGCTGACGTCTCGCGCAGCCTTACCGTGTCGCTCAAGCGCAGTGGTTCGGCACTGTACCTTTTGGGCGCGCCGCCGGGCGAACTCGGCGGCAGCGCCTATGCCGACGTTGCGACGCTTGCCGGCGAAGCGCTGCCGCCGATCGACTATGGGTGCGTGCGCGCGGAATTGGATGCGCTCGCTTCGGCGAACGAAGCGGGCCTCGTGCTCGCAGCGCACGACGTTTCGGATGGAGGCACGCTCGTCGCGCTCGTCGAGATGGCGTTCGCCGCGGGCGACGCGCTCGGCGTCGCGCTCGACGTCCCGTTCGACGTGCGTGCGGCGTTCGCGGAAACGGGCGCATTCGTCGTCGAGACGGGCGACCCGGCGGCGTTCGAGCGCGTCTGCGAGGGACGCGGCGCGCGCACGCGACGCATCGCAACGACGCTCGGCGAGCCCGTCTTGCGTTATGCGAACGGCGAGCGCGAGCCGATCGCCGCGCTCGACGAGGTATGGAGCGCGCCGCTGCGGGACTTTTACGCATGAGCGCGCGGGTCGCCGTCTTAGTGTTTCCCGGCACGAATTCCGAAGAAGAAACGGCGCGGGCGTGTCGCGCCGTCGGTCTCGACGTGGATCTCGTGCCGTGGACGGCGTCGCCCGAGCGGCTCGCCGCCGCCGCCGCGTACGTGTTGCCTGGCGGCTTCGCGTACGAAGACCGCGTGCGTGCGGGCGCCATCGCCGCTCACGATCCGGCGATCGCCGCCGTGCGCGCGGGAGCGCTCGCGGGCAAGCCGGTCCTCGGTATCTGTAACGGCGCACAGATCTTGCTCGAAAGCGGCTTGGTACCCGAGTTCGACGGCGCGGCGACGCCGCGAGCGGCGTTTGCGCGGAACGCGCCGAGTGGCACCTATCGTTCCACCCACGTGTACGTACGACTGACGGTGCCGCCGCGGCGTTCGGCGCTCACGGCGCATCTTGCCGAAGGTACCGTACTGCCGGCTTGGGCCTCGCACGGCGAAGGCCGGCTGGCGGGCGCGGACGACGTGTTACGACGGCTCGAAACGGACGAACACGTCGCGTTCGCCTATTGCGACGCGCACGGCGAGCGCAGCGCCGCTGCGGTGCCCAACGGTTCGGCGCTCGGCGCGGCCGCGCTACTCAACGCACGCGGGAACGTGCTCGCGATCATGCCGCATCCCGAGCGGGCGGCGTGGACGTACATGCAATCCGGCGCCGAGCGTTTGCGCGCGCAGGGCGATCCGGCGGCGATGCTCGCGCCGACGGGCGGCATCGCGCTCTTCGAAGGACTCGCCCGGGCGGCACGCGCGTGACGGTCTGCCAATACGTCGAAGTCGTGTTGTCGATTCCCGATAACGAAGCGCGCACGGCGCTCGCCGTGCTTCAGCGGCTCGGTCTCGGCGTGACGGAACTGGAACGCGCCGACGTCTATCGGTTCGACGTCGACGCGAGCGAGGCCGGGACGTTGACCGAGCGCCTGCGTTCGATCGAAACGATTTTCAATCCGAGCAAACATGTCATGCGCGAACGCACGGCCGCCGGGCCTGGCCCGGGCGAGCTGTGGGTTGAAGAAGCCTTTCCGGCTTCGGCCGGCACGGTGCCGCGTTTTGCCGGGCGCGTACTGCGCGGCGTCAGCGGCTTCGGGCGCTTTACGTCGTGGCGGATGCGCGGGCGAGGCGGCGAAGCCGCGGACGAACGTCTCGTTGCCGAAGCCGCGCGGACGTTGCTCTGCAATGCGGCATTTCAGAAAGGGACTGCGGCGTGATCGCTCCCGAGCTTCTTCGAACTCCGGCGCAGGCGACGTCGAGCGACTTCTATACGATCGCGACGCTCGGCTCGCATTCCGCGCTGCAAATCCTCAAGGGCGCACGCGACGAAGGCTTTCGCACGCTCGCGATCGCGAACCGCGAAACGGAACGGCTGTACCGCGCGTACGCTTTCGTCGACGAAGTGATTACGATCGACTACTACGGCCAATTTATGAGTCTGGTACCCGAGCTCGAAAAGCGCAAGATGGTCATCGTGCCGCACGGCTCGTTCGTCGCGTATCTGTCGCTCGAAGAGCACAAGCGCATGCGCATACCGTACTTCGGCAATAAGGCCGTGCTCGATTGGGAAGCGAGCCGCGAATTGCAGCGCGAGTGGCTCGTGCGCGCCGGCCTCACGGTCCCGCGTCAGTTTCGCACCGGGGCCGAGATCGACCGGCCGGTGATCGTCAAGCTTTACGGCGCGCAGGGCGGCAAAGGCTATCTGTTTCTGCGCGATGCCAAAGATTTCGAATTGCGCGCGGGTCAGCTGGCGCGACAAAATTACATCCTTCAGGAATACATCATCGGCGTACCGGCGTACATTCACTATTTTTATTCGCCGCTGAGCGGCAAGCTCGAGATCATGAGCATGGACCGGCGCTACGAGACCAACGTCGATTCGCTCGGCCGCATTCCCGCCGCGGCGCAAGAGAACATGAACATCGATCCGAGCTACGTCGTGGTCGGCAACTCGCCGCTCGTTCTGCGCGAATCGATGCTGGCCGAAGCGTACCGCATGGGCGAAGACGTGGTCCGCGTGAGCCAAGAGATTTGTGGGCCCAAAGGCTTATTCGGCGCCTTCTGCATTGAGACGATCATCACGCCCGAGGCTAAATTCTTCGTGATGGAGATCTCCGCGCGCATCGTTGCGGGCACGAACCCGTTCATCGACGGCTCCCCCTACTCATACCTCAACTACAGCGAACCGATGTCGACCGGCCGTCGCATCGCGCGCGAGATAAAGAATGCGCTTCTCTCGAATAACCTGCCTAGCGTACTGGATGATTCCGGACTTCCATAAGGGTCGCGTGCGTGCGCTGCTCGCAGCCGCGGCATTGCTGGCTTCGGTTACCGTGGGCGTCCCACGCGCCGCTAACGCAGCCATCGAGACCGATCCGACCGCACTCTACGCGACGATGCGTAAGGCCTACGACGAGGGCGCGAGTATGAGCTGGCCGTTCTTCAGTCAGGTGTATTACGAAGCGACCGTCTTCGACGCCGGCCGTGCGTACGCGCTGTTCCGCCCGGACGACGCCAACTACGCACAAGTCGCATTCCTGGGGGTCGATATCGCGACGCAACTGCACTACAATCCGCTGACCAATAACGACGCTTCCGCGTGGTACGTCGTGGAAGCGGCCAACTACACGCTCGCGCACGGCGATCCGGCACGCCAGACCGCTGCGCGCGCGCTGTTGGCGAAAATCGACGCCGCGCAAGCCGACCCCAAGGTGCTCGCGACGCAAGCGGACGCCGATGCTAGCGCCAACGTGGCTGCGCAGCCGAAAGACGGCGACGCGCGAGCCGCGCTCGTCGTGGCGGACATCCGTGCGTACGAGTTGACCCACGATGCGAAATTCCGCTCGCTCGCGCTCCAGCACGCGGCCGACTCCCAGACGCCGCTCGAGCGGCTGCCCGACCCCGAATTCGGACGCATCTTCGCACTGGCGACGAGCGCCGCCAGCGAGGTGGGCTACGGCGACGCGGAGCGTACGGCGGCGCGCGCCATCGCGGACCGCCGCGAACACACGCCCGAACTGAGAGTCATCGGTCGCGTCAGCGTGGTCCCGCGCGAACTGCGGCTGACGCGCACCGCTCCGGCCGACGAATACTTCGGCAATCTGAAGTACTCGCCGATCGGCGTGCATAACGAGGTCGCGCGCGTCAATAAGTATCTCGATGTCGGTTGGGGGTCGCGGATGGAGAGCGACGCGCTGCAAATCGACTCGGCGGTCGAGGACTGGCAGAAGCAGTATCCGCACGATACGACGTTGCCGGCGGCGCTCTTGGACGACTACAAGCTGCTGGTTCGCGTCGACACCGACAAGACGCAGGCAGCGTCGCGGCGCGTGCGTTCGCTACTCGTCGTGCAGTACCCGACGACGAAGCAAGCCGCGCAACTAACGGCGTCATAGCCGCGACACCGGATCCGGTGGTGGCGGCGGCGCTAGACCGGTACGACCGGCGGGCGTTGACGCTATGCTCCGTCGGCAGTCATTCCGCGCTCGACGTCGCATCCGGCGCTCGCGCCCAGGGCTTGCGGAACCTCATCGTGACGGCGCGCGGACGCGAACGCACCTACGCCCGCTACTTCGCGCGCCATGCGGCCCCCGAGCGCGGATGCGTCGATGCGACGCTCGAACTCGACGCCTTCGCAGACATCTTGCAGGACGACGTTCAAGAGCGGCTGCTCGCCGAGAACGTGCTCTTCGTCGCCAACCGGTCGTTCGAAGTGTATCTGCGCGAACGGTATTCGTACGACCACATCGAGCACGGGATGCGCGTGCCGTTCGTGGGAAACCGGCGGCTCTTGCGCGCGGAAGAACGCGACGAGGTGGGCAACCAGTACGCGCTGCTCGAGCGGGCCGGAATACGGCATCCGCGCCGCTTCGCCGCTCCGAGCGAAATCGACACCCTCGCGATGGTGAAGGCGCCGCACGCGAAGGTCGGCTTCGAGCGAGCCTTCTTCCTGTGCTCGTCGCCCGCCGAATACGAGCGCCAGGCCGCGGTTCTGATCGACGCCGGGATGGTGACGGCCGACGGCTTGCGTTCCGCGCGGATCGAAGAATACGCGCTCGGCCCAAGCGTCAATCTCAATTTCTTTTGGTCGCCGATCCTGGGCGAATTGGAATTGCTCGGGACCGATACGCGACGGCAAACGAATCTCGACGGCCTTCACGCGCTTCCGCCCGCCCAACTCGCAGCGGCGGCGACGATTCCCGTCCGGATGGAAGAAGCGGGGCACATCGCAACGACCTTGACGGAATCGATGCTCGAACAGGCCTTCAGCCTGGGCGAAGCGTTCGTCGCAAGTGCGGCGGCGACCAATCCGCCCGGCGTGATCGGGCCGTTCGCGCTACAATGCGTTATCGTCGCCGGCCCGCCCAAAGCGTTCGTCGTGTACGACGTCTCGCTGCGCATCCCGGGCTCGCCCGGCACGCGGTATACGCCGTACGGTGCGTACCGCTGGGGCCGCGACGTTTCCGTTGGCGAGCGAATCGCGATGGAAGTCGTCATGGCGCGGGAGCGCGACCGGCTACACGACATCCTTACGTAGTATGCCCCTGTGCGGCGCCGCAAGTGATGGCACGCATGCGAACGAACATCGTGCCGCATGCAGCGTAGCGACGATCTCGCCGGCCTCACGATTTTGGTAACCGGTGCCGGCGGGGGCATCGGTCACGAGGTCGTTCGCGAGCTGGCGACGCGCGGTGCGGCCGTGGTCGCCGGGGTGCGCGACCCAGTGCACGGTGCGGCGCTCGCCGCGGAGCTCGGTCCGAACGCCGAGTACTTTGCGGCGGACGTCGCGTCGCCGCCCTCGCTTACGGCCGCCGTCCGCAGGCTCGCACAAACGCATGCACGGCTCGACGTGCTGATCAATAACGCCGGCGTCGTTACGGCGAAGCGCACGCTCGCCAGCGACGGCCACGAAATGACGTGGGCGACGAACGTGCTCGGCCCGTATCGGCTCGTGCGCGCCCTCGCGCCGTTATTGCGTGCGGCGCCCGCGCCGCGCATCGTCAACGTCGGTTCCTCTGCGCAGAACATGGGAAGCATCGTCTGGGACGACGTCGAGTACCGGCGCCGCCGCTTTCGTTCCTTTCCGGCCTACGCCGCGTCGAAGCTTGCATTAATGACGCTTACGCGCGCGCTCGCCGCCCGTGAGCCCGGCATCGCCGTAAGCTGCGTCCATCCTGGGGCGCTCGGAACCGGCATTTGGCGCGGTGCTCCGGCGCCGATCGCCGCGCTGCTGCGACGCTTTCTACCGCCCGCGCACCGCGGCGCCGGTCCCATCATCGCGCTTGCGACGGCAGCGGATCGCGCCGGCGTCCGCGGCGCGTATTTTGCCCGATTCGAGGAGAAGACGCCCCCAAAATTCGCACTCGACGACGCCAACGTCGCTCGGCTTTGGGAGCTGCTCGGCGCGACCGACGCCGTCGCCGCAACCGCATAACGTCCGGGAAGGCCTTCGCGTGAGGGCGAACTTCGCGCCGATGGTTAGCTCGCCGACTTCGGCGCCTCCATCCGCCGCAACCGTCGTCATATTGGATTTCGGCGCACAGTACAGCCAACTGATTGCGCGCCGCATACGCGAAGCAAAAGTCTATTCGGAAATCCTGCCGCACGACGCGCCGTGGGAATCGATCCTGCGGCGCAACCCCGCAGCGATCGTGTTGACCGGCGGCCCTGAAAGCACGCTCCGGCCGGACGCGCCCGGCGTCGCACTGGAAGTCTTTACGTCGGGCTTGCCGATTCTCGGGATCTGCTACGGCATGCAACTGATCGCCCGCGATCTCGGGGGCGAGCTCGACGCGAGCCGCCACGGCGAATTCGGTGCCGCGTCGCTCGAACTTACCGCCGACTCGCCGCTTTGGAACGGCGTCGCCGCTCGGTCGCGGGCGTGGATGTCGCACGGCGACGCCGTCGTCGTGCCGCCGCCTGGCTTCGCGGCACTGGCTCGTACGCCGCGCTGCGCCGTCGCGGCGATCGGCGATCCGGCGCGCAAAATTTACGGCGTTCAGTTTCATCCGGAAGTCGCGCACACGCAAGCCGGAGGGCGCGTGATCGATAACTTCCTGCGCCACGTCGCCGGCATCGAAGCGACCTGGCAGATGGAGTCGTTCGTCGAGACGTCGGTCGCGGCGATACGACGGCAAATCGGTGACGGCCGGGTGATCTGTGCGCTGTCCGGCGGCGTCGACTCGGCGGTCGCGGCGACGCTCGTCGCGCGGGCGATCGGCTCGCAGCTCACATGCATCTTCGTCGACACGGGATTGCTGCGAGCGAACGAAGGCGATGCCGTCGTGGCCGCGTTTCGCGACGTACTGCACTTACAGGTCATTCGCGTCGACGCACGCGAACGATTTCTCGCCCGGCTCGCCGGCGTCGTCGACCCGGAAGAGAAACGCATTCGCATCGGCCACGAGTTTATCTCGATCTTCGAAGAAGAAGCCGCGAAGCTACCCGATGTCGCGTACCTCGTGCAGGGCACCTTGTATCCCGACGTCATCGAATCGAAGACGCCGGAATCCAAGGCCGGCCACAAGATCAAATCGCATCACAACGTCGGCGGCCTGCCGGCGCAGATGGTGCTCTCGCTCGTCGAACCGCTCCGCTCGCTCTTCAAGGATGAGGTGCGCGAAGCCGGCCGCGTGCTCGGCCTTCCGCCGGCGATCGTGGAACGGCAGCCCTTTCCGGGCCCGGGTCTCGCGGTGCGCGTGCTCGGCGACGTTACGGCGGAGCGGCTGGAGAAGGTTCGCGCCGCTGACAAGATCGTCACCGACGAAATCGAAGCCGCGGCCCTCGAACCGCGACCGTGGCAGTATTTCGCGGTGCTAACACCGCTGCAAAGCGTCGGCGTGATGGGCGACGGGCGCACCTATGCCAATCTCGTCGCGGTCCGCGCGATTACAAGCGAAGACGGCATGACGGCAGACTGGGCGCGCCTGCCGCACGAGTTACTGGAACGCATAAGTACGCGCATCGTCAACGAAGTGCCCGGCATCAACCGTGTCGCCTACGACGTAACGTCGAAGCCGCCGGCCACGGTTGAATGGGAATGATTTGGCCGCGTGGCGGCAATGACCGCCAATCGATGTCACTGAGCGGATTATGAGATGGACGGCCGTGCTCGCGCCTTCGTCAGGAGCTAGACTGCATGGTGAAGCGGCTGAAGCGCAAGGTCCGCAAGTTGCGACGCTCGGTCAGCGGGACGGTAGTGGTACGGGTCCTTACACGGGCGGGATGGACGAAACACTCGCAAGTTGGCTCACACGTCAAAATGACGCGTGGCGGAAGCATCTTGCGGACCGTTGAGATGACCGTCGATGAACTCCGCCGGTTGAGCTAGCGGACGGCGTTGGGACCCAACTCGCCGAACGGCGATGCCGTATACCGTGGAGATGTCGGCAGCCTTAGAACCAACACGGTGTCATCGAGGTAACGAATCGAATGCAGCGAGGTTCATTTCTTTCCGCCGCAGTTGCAGCCGCGACGACGTTCACACTGTCGGCGCCGGCTGCTGCTCGGCAAGGCGCCATGGAGCGCATTCGAGCTCTGGAATCGGGCAGCGGTGGCCGGCTCGGCGTGTTTGCGCTCGATACGCAGAATGGGAGAACCGTCTCTTACCGCTCGCGCGAGCGGTTCCCCATGTGCAGCACCTTTAAATTCCTCGCGGTCGCCGCGGTGTTGACGCGTGTCGATGCGGCAAGAGAGCGGCTCGACCGGCAGGTCACGTTCGGTGCAGGCGATCTGCTCCCGTATGCGCCGGTGACGGGCAAGCACGTGAAGGACGGGTTCATGACGATTAGCGCGCTATGCGAAGCGGCGATCGTTTATAGCGATAACACCGCCGCGAATCTCCTGTTACGCGCCATCGGCGGCCCACCCGGGCTGACGCACTACGCGCGGGCGCTCGGGGATTCAGTAACGACGCTCGATCGCACGGAACCTGCGCTCAACACCGCGGCTCCCGGCGACGTGCGCGATACGACTACGCCTGCGGCAATGGCAAACGACATGCATAGAATATTGCTCGCCGGCGGTCTCTCAACTGCTTCCCGCCGCAGCCTCGAGCAGTGGCTCGTGGCCTGCCAAACGGGCCTGGACTGTATCCGCGCGGGCGTACCCGGGTCTTGGCGCGTTGGCGACAAGACCGGCTCCGGTGGTGCTCGTAATGCCCACGGCGTCGGCGGCACTCACAACGATATTGCAATTTTGTGGCCGCCGAAGCGCTCACCGATCATCGTCGCAGCGTATCTTACCAGGTCGAACGTATCTGCATTGGCCAGCGCTGCAGCACTCGCCGGCGTCGGACGCGTCACGACCACCGCCTTCGCGTAAGCAACCCGGGACCTTTTGGCAGGAGTGGTGTCTCTTTCGTCTTTCGACAGACTGATCGGCGTCTGTCGAACCCGGTATCGTGTATTCCATCATGGTTATGTGCGTGTCGCGCGAGCCGATTCCAACGAACCCGTCGATCGTTTTCGGAGTGTAAGGAACTCCTCATGGTGCCGATCTGCAATGGGACCAGGGGCTGCAAGCAGCCGGGTGGCTAGATTCTGTAGCGCCCGCTTCTCCGCCGACGAAAGCGGCCCGAACATCTTTGCTTCTGCCGACGAAACCCTGGCTATCGCATTCGTCGCAGTGCGGCGGCCTTTGGCGGTAAGCACGACGCGATAAGACCGTCGGTCTTGCGCATCGCGTTCGCGGCGAGCGAGCCCCTGCGCTTCGAGTTCGTCGATAAGGCCCACCGCCGAAGTGCGATCGATGCCAAGGGCCGCCCCGACCGTGCTCTGCCGTTGAGGACCGTCGGCCGAGAGCATTCGCACCAATCGATAATGACGCATTCGAAGTCCCAGGGGCGCTATTGCAGCCTCAACGAGTTGTGTTACGGACACGGCAAGGGTCGAGCACGAAGTCCGGGCAGGCGATGAGCGCCCCAGGATAGCCCTGAGCGCGGCATCGCTCCTCGGTAGACTCCGTTCGTCGCTGGGCCACGTACGCAACTTTCCCGTCCCAGCGAAATTTACCCGCACCGAAACATTTCCTCGACGTTCGGCGTTATGGGCCGTCAGTGGTCCTGACAATTAGAAATCCTGACGACCTTAGAGGGTGCGGTGGCTCGTGGAAGCTTATCAACTAGCGTTCTTAGCGGATCCGAAGATCCATACGGCGGCGCTACGGCGGGCACTGCCCGTGGTTCGTAGCCGCGCCGACGCCGAAGACGCCGTGCAGGACGCGGCGCTCCGCGCGTTGCGCTACCGCAACACCCTGCGGCCCGGAGTGGCCGCAACTTCATGGTTCATGCGTATCGTATCGCGCGCGGCGCTCGACATCGTCACGAGTCGTAGCGCTTATGGACGGTCGATCGCGAGGGCGCGTCTTTCGCGCCGGGATCGGAAACGGCGGCCCTGGCTCGCGAGCGGTCGCACGAGATCCGAGAGGCTATCGACGCATTGCCGGCGTCACAGCGGCAAGCGGTGATTCTCCACGATCTCGAGGGTTTTACGACGGGCGCGATCGCGGTGCGCGCAGGCGTTCCGGCGAGCACCGTCCGCACTCGGCTGCGTCGCGCCAGGATCGCGCTGCGCGGCGCTCTGACGGTAGCGGAGGCGGCGTGATCGACTTCTTTCTGCGCCGGCCCATCTTCGCCGCCGTTTGTTCGCTCATTATCCTTACCGCCGGAATCGTCGCGATTCCGACGCTGCCGGTCGCGCAATACCCGAAAATCGCTCCGCCGGTCATCACGGTGAGCGCACAATATCTCGGCGCCGATGCTGCGAGCGTCGAGGCGTCGGTGACGACGCCGCTCGAGGAAGCGATCAACGGCGTGGCGGGTCTGCGCTACATCACTTCGAGCAGTAACTCCGATGGTTCCGTGGCGATTACGGCGACGTTCAATCTCGATAAAGATATCGAAGTCGCGCAGGCCGACGTGCAGAACGCGGTCCTGCGTGCCACGGGCGTCCTGCCCCCCGAAGTGCAGCGCACCGGCGTCGTGGTCGAGAAGAGCAGCTCCGCGTTCATCCTCGGCATCGCCATGGTCTCCGATAACCCGCGTTACGATTATGGCTGGCTGAGTAATTTCACGCAGATCAACGTCTTGGACGCCATTAAGCGCGTGAAGGGCGTCGGCAACGTGCTGGTCTTCGGCAGTCGTAAATATGCGATGCGCGTCTGGCTCGATCCCCATAAGCTCGCACAGAATAACCTGACGGCACCTGAGGTCGTTGCGGCGTTAGGATCGCAGAACGTGCAGGTCGCTGCAGGAGCGCTCGGCGCCTCGCCGACGAGCAAGGACCAGGCCTCTCAGATCGGCCTGAGTGCGAGCGGCCGCCTCACGACGCCCGCACAGTTTCGTGCGATCGTGCTGCGTTCGAATCCGAGCGGCGGCGCCGTCCGGGCGGGCGACGTCGCGCGCGTCGAGCTGGGCGCTGAGGATTATTCGACCTTTACGAATTGGAACGGTGCGACGACGGTCGGTCTGGGCGTCACGCAGCTTCCCGACGCGAACGCGCTGGAAAGCGCTAAAGCCGTGCGCGCGCGTCTCGACGAACTTACCAAGACGTTCCCGCCTGGCGTGCACTACGTCATTCCCTTCGACCCGACGCTTTTCGTTACCGAATCGATCAAGGAAGTAACGATTACCCTGCTGATCTCGATCGCGCTCGTCGTGCTCGTGATCTTTCTGTTCTTACAGAACTGGCGCATGACGCTCATCCCGCTCGTGACGATTCCGATTTCCCTCGTCGGAACGTTTGCGTTCATGAAGCTCCTCGGTTTTTCGATCAACACGCTGACGCTGTTCGGCCTGACGCTTGCAACCGGGCTCGTGGTGGACGACGCAATCGTGGTCATCGAGAACATCGCGCGCTTCGTGCAAGAAGAGAAACGAGGCGCGTACGAGGGTGCGGCTGCGGCCATGCGCGAGATTACGGGAGCCGTTATCGCCACATCGCTCGTGCTGTTCGCCGTGTTCGTTCCAGTCGCGTTCTTTCCGGGCTCGACGGGGCTGCTCTACAAACAGTTTGCGCTCACGATCGCCTCGTCGATTGCGATCTCGCTCTTCGTCGCTCTTACGCTTACGCCGGCACTCTCGGCCCTCTTGTTGTCGCGTCCCGCAGGCGCCGCGCCCCGCTTCCTGCGACCTATCGAACGGGGCATCTCCTGGGTGCGCGCTCTTTACGGGCGGGTGCTGCCGGCGATCGTCAAATTTCGCTTCGCCGTGCTCGCCGTTTTCGTTGCGGCTCTGGCGTTAACGGCGCTCACCTTCGAGAAGACGACCAGCGGCTTCATACCGGACGAAGATCAAGGCTATCTCGTCACCATGATCCAGACGCCGGAGGGCACGTCGCTCGAGGGCGAGCGGCGCTTCGCCAATCGGATTGCCGCCATCGCGCGTGCCAATGCGCCGGAGATCGAAGGGACGTTTGAGATCGACGGTTATAACTTCTTCGGTCCCGCACCGAACCACACGCTGATCTTTCTGCCGCTACGCCCGTGGGGCGAACGTGCGGGCGCGGGCCATACGTACGCCTCGATCATTGCGCGCCTGCAACCGCTCTATTTTGGCGTCCCCGGTGGTCAGGCGTATATCTTTAACCCGCCTGCGATCCAGGGCATCGGCAACTTCGGCGGCTTTCAATTCGAAGCGCTCGACACGGCGAATGCCGGCATTCCGGCGCTAACGTCGAGCGTCTACGGCATGCTCGGGGCCGCTAACGCCGACCCCGCACTCAGCGCCGTGTTCACGACGTTCCGGGACGATTCGCCGCGCTTGCATCTCGAGATCGATCGTCAGAAGGTGCAAGCGCTGCACGTTCCCATCGATCAAGTGTTCGGCGCGTTGCAAGCGTATTTCGGATCGCAATACGTCAACGACTTCGATTTCCAGAACCGCTCGTACCGCGTATACGCCGAAGCCGCGGCGCCGTTTCGCTCGCGGCCGGAAAATCTGTTGACGGCGTACGTGCGCTCGCTCGATGGCGGCCTGACGCCTTTGAGTTCGCTCGTTACCGCGACGCAAGTGAAAGCGCCGCCGACCATCACGCACTACAACCTGTTTCGTTCGATCGAGATCGACGGGCAACCCAAACCCGGCGTTGGCTCGGGCGACGCGATCGCCGCGATGCAGCGGGTAGCGCAAGCACACCTGCCTCAAGGGGCGCGTTACGAGTGGACGGGCCTAACGCTCGATCAAATTGAGGGAGGCAGTGCGGCCGCCTTGATCTTCGGCCTCGGCATCTTCATGGTGTTTCTCGTGCTGGCCGCGCAGTACGAGAGCTTCCTCGACCCGCTGATCATTCTGCTCGCCGTACCGCTCGCGATACTGGGCGCACTGTGGGCAGTCAACCTGCGCCATCTTCCGAGCGACGTCTTCGTTCAGGTCGGCTTCGTGATGCTCGTCGGGCTTGCCAGCAAGAATGCCATCCTGATCGTCGAGTTCGCTAATCAGCTGCAGGCGGCCGGACACGACGCGGCGGGTGCCGTGCGACAGGCAGCACGGACGCGCCTGCGTCCGATTCTCATGACGTCGTTCGCGTTCGTGTTCGGCATCGTGCCGCTCGTAACCGCAACGGGAGCCGGCAGTGCCAGCCGCAACTCGCTCGGTACGGCTCTGTTCGGCGGCATGATTCTATCGACGATGCTCAACTTGGTCGTCGTTCCCGTGCTGTACGTCATCATCGAAGGACTGCGGGGACGCAACCGTCACCAAGCGGGGTATGCTCCGGAAGATCCGGGCGGCGGCAGCGGGCTTCGCCCCGCAACTGTCGCGGTCGCATCCGACGGCACGCTCGTCGTCGTCACCGGCACGAATGGGGACCGTCGCACCGTTCCTCTTGCAACGCTTAGCCGGCCAGAAGGTAGCACTCCCACATCGGCTGGTCCTTGACCGCTGGCGCGGCGTTTGGGCACAAGTGCACTGAACCTTCGCGCGATGAATGGCAGAAGCGATCTTCCTCAGGTGCAGAAGTCGCACGAACATGACTGAGATTCGCTGGTACGGTCAATCTGCGTTCAAGATCGTCACGCCCTCGGGTCGCGTGCTTCTCATCGACCCGTGGCTGCACAATCCCGTCAATACGGACGGAGCGGCGCAAGAAGCCGCGCTCGATCGCGTCGATCTGATTCTCATTACGCACGGGCACTTCGATCACGTTGGAAGTGCCGTCGCGCTGGCGAACAAGCATCGCGCGCGTCTCGTGTCGACGCTCGATACGGCGATGGCACTCGTCGCGCACGCGGGCTACCCGGCGGATCTGGTCTCCTACGAAACGCTCGGAAATACCGGCGGCATCTTGCCGTTTTTCGATGGGGAACTCGAGATCATGATCACGCCTGCATACCACAGCTCGCACATCAATCCCAAGGAAGCGGGTGCGGGGACGGACGACCGCTATCATTGGGCCGGCAACGCGTGCGGCTTCGTCGTCATGCCGCAAGGCGGTGCGACGATCTACCACACGGGCGATACCGATCTGTATGCGGAGATGACGTACGTCGGTCTCGGAGGGCCCGTCGACGTGATGCTCGCGTGCATCGGCGATCATTTTACGATGGGCCCGGAGCGCGCCGCGGAAGCTACGAAACTGGTCGATCCGCGAGTGGTCGTGCCGATGCACTTCGGGACGTTCCTACCGATGATGACGGGCACGCCGCCAAAGTTCAAGGCTGCTCTCGAAGCCCGCGGCTTGGGCGATCGTTATCGCGAGCTCAGCGTTAACGAACCCGCTGAGTTCTAGTGTCCGCGCTCCGCTTGGGCCGCATCGACGAGTCGTTCTATCAGGTCGTCGGCGGCGTCGTTGCCGGAGTGCTTCGACGGTATGGTCACGACGTCGCCGTCTTCGATGGCTCGCACACCGAGATTTATGGGGCGCTCGAGTCCGGCGACGTCGATCTAGCGGTCGCGTACTGGTTACCGTACGGTCACGCCGCAGCGTGGCAACGGCTCGGAGTTGCCGCCGTCGAACTGGCGGTGCTGTACGAGGGCGCGCAGTTCTTCTGGGCGATGCCGGCCTACGCGAACGACCGGTTCCTATCGATCGGAGATCTCAGTGAGCCGGAAGCGTCGCAGGACGTGCCGCGCGAGATACGCGGGCTCAGCCTCGATGCCACGATAACCACTGCCTCGCAACAGGCGGTCGTCGCTTATGGCTTAGAGCCGCTGGGCTTTCGGGTCGCGCCTGGGGGATTCGACGCCTGGGAGTCTTCGTTAAAGGAGGCGGTCGATATGCGCCGGCCCGTCGTGCTTCCGCTCTGGCGACCCTACTATCTGAATGCGGTCTTCGATCTGCGGGTGTTAGCCGACCCGCAGGGCGTGTTAGGGCCGGCCAATCGCGTCATTCTCGCGGCACGTCGTGACGCGCGCGAGCGGATCGGCGATGCCGCCGAGCAGGCGCTACGATCGATCGGCTTGACGCTCGACACCGTTTCCGAGCTCGACCGGCGCGTGCACGTCGACCGCCGCTCGCCGGACTACGTCGCACACGACTGGCTATCAACGTCTGCATGATTTAGCGACGCGAAGCGCCTCAAGCCTAACGACGTAGTCACCAATATCGCACTCGATGCAATCCATACGCAACATGGCGTCTTCGTCGGTCACGAAGAAATTCTGATGCAGGCGTCGGGACCGATGACGCTGCTCTACCCTGAGTGGGAGACGGGTAGCCATGGGAGGAATCGCGCGTAATAACCGTTTCTCAATCTTGGATTCGAGGTAATTGCCCGTGCTGAATCGGTGCACGTTTTCGGCCGTTCTTGCTGCCGGAGCCGCCACGTCGCTGCTAGGGGTCCGCACCGCATCCAGAGCCGCGGTTCCGGCTCGCAACATCGTGCTCATTCACGGCGCTTATGCCGACGGTTCAAGCTGGTCCGAGGTGATCGGTCCACTTCAAGCGGTTGGCATGCGGGTCACCGCGGTGCAGAATCCGCTTACGTCGCTTACGGACGACGTCGCGGCCGCGCGTCGCGCGATCGCGATGCAAGACGGACCGACTGTGCTGGCGGCGCATTCGTACGGAGGGATGGTCATCAGCGAGGCCGGTGTTGATTCCAAAATATCCGCGCTGGTCTATGTGGCAGCTCGCGCACCGGACGCCGGCGAAGACTACGCCACACTTGCAGCAAAGTTTCCAACAGCTCCAGCGGGTGCAGGGTTGGTTCAGTCTGACGGCTTCGAACAGCTTAACGAGAATGCGTTTCTCAACGATTTTGCTAACGGCGTCGCCGCAGCCAAGGCGCATCAGTTATACGCAGTTCAGGCGCCAATTACCGTCAAACTATTCGCCACCGCTAAGACCACGGTAGCCGCGTGGCGGTCAAAGCCTTCTTGGTACGCGGTGTCGAAGCAGGACAGGACCATCGCCCCTGAGTTAGAGCGCTTTATGGCGGAACGCATGAATGCGACGACGACCGAGATTGATGCCGGCCATCTGTCTCTGGTCAGCCATCCGCAAGAAATCTCCGCGCTTATCTTGTCAGCCGCTGGCCACCGCGGTTGACGATCGGAACTCGACGTGTCCTAGTGTACCGACCCGCAGATAGCGTTACAGTCGCTCGGCGCTTTTTCGTCTCAGCATCGTCGCTCGTCGGTTAAATTGCTTTGCAATCCGCTGCAAGCGGCTGCAATTACGATTGCGCGAACACTATCGGCGACACGCTAACCGGTGCAGGCGAATGAGGCGCTACAGTTGCCCAGTGATGTTTATCAAAGACGTTCGGACCGTGGTGCGGCAGGAGCGCGGCGTTACCACGGTCCACCTCGCGGCCTGATCATGACGGGAGACGCTTGAGGATTCTCGTTATTGGCGGCGGTGCTCGGGAGGACGCGCTATCGTGGCGGCTCGCGCAATCGCCGTCGTGTTCGGCAATATGCGCGGCGCCCGGAAACGCCGGCACGGCAACGCGAGGCGAGAATTGGCCGATCGCGGCGACGGACGGACGCGCGCTCGTCGCGCGGGCCCTCGCCGAGAAGATCGATCTCGTCGTTATTGGTCCGGAAACCGCAATCGCGGCAGGCGTTGGCGATCGCTTGCGAGAGGCGAGGATCGCGACGTTCGGACCCGGCCGGGTCGCCGGGCGGCTGGAGTCCAGCAAGATTTACGCAAAGCGCTTCATGGAGCGGCAGCGGATACCGACCGCACGTGCGCGCGTCGTGCATTCGCTCGCTAATGCCGAGAGCGTGCTCGGCGATTGGCGGGGGGGATGCGTCGTCAAAGCCGACGGGCTGGCGGGCGGCAAAGGCGTCGTCGTCGCACCCGACGCGGCCAACGCGTTGGCCGTGCTCCGCTCGTGGTTTGGAGCGGCGGGCATTCCGGGCGGCGGCAGCAGCGTCTTGCTCGAGGAGACGCTCGCCGGCCGCGAAGTGAGCGTCTTTGCCATCGGTGATGGGAAGCGGTTCGAGCCCATTGCGGCGGCATGCGACTATAAACGCGCCGGCGACGGCGACACGGGGCCGAACACGGGCGGCATGGGTGCCTATTCGCCGCCCGCCGGTTTCCCGCCCGACCTGCTCGACATCGTGCGCGAACGCATCCTCGAGCCGGTCGCTGCCGGGCTTGCGGCGGAACACGAACGCTACGTCGGCGTCCTGTATTGTGGTTTGATGTGGACGGCGACGGGGCCCAAAACGATCGAATTCAACGTGCGCTTCGGCGACCCAGAAACGCAGGTCCTCATGCCGCGCGTGCGCGGCGATTTCGCGCGCTACCTCGCGAGTGCCGCCGCCGGATCGCTCGATCGCGACAGTGCGTCATTCGTTTCGGACGCATGCGTCGGCGTGGTGCTCGCAACGGCCGACTATCCGCGCTCGGCAACGCCGCTCACCGGTCTATCGCCGGACGTCGCGCTAGGTCGAGGCTGTGCGGCATTCTGGGGAAGTTCGCGCCTTGCGGACGGAGCGGTGAGCGCAGACGGCGGCCGCGTCCTCACCGTGACCTCGACGGGAAGCGATGTAGCGAGCGCGCGGCGGGAAGCGTACCGTGCGGTCGACGATCTGGCACGGCGCTTCGGCAAGGGCTCCGCGCTCAGTTATCGCACGGATATTGCGGTGGACGCCGAGGGGTTTTGAATTTTTAGACTTGGGAACAAAAGTCGCATGTTTTCGTCACACTTCCTTCGCATCGCAGCCCTGAGCGGATTGGTCGCCGCCGCCTCGTCGGTAACCCCCGCAATGGCGGCTAGTCCGAAGATTAGCGCCGACACCCTCGCTGCGTTGCAAACCATTAAACGCGACGCGGGTAACATCGCGAGTGGAAAAGTTCACGGGAAAGCGCAACTCGATGCACCGGCTCATGAGATTGCCGTTGCCTGGGCAAAGGCGACGAACGAACTCAATAGCGACGGCAACGTTCGCGTCGAGACCACCGTCACGAATAAGTCAATCGCGCAGTTCGAGCAGTCGTATGCCAGCGATGCGAAGGCTCGCGCCGCTGCGAAGGACCTTGCTGCCGATGTTGACGATCTCTTAAGCGCCACGAAGTCTTAGAACCGAAACTCTGACGGCGCCGCCCGGGTAGGAAGCGGCATGTATCAGTATCGCCAGCCGCGCCCGCTCGCGGGCGCGGTTCCGACGAACGCCCTGCTCGGTCAGGTCCTCGGGATCACCGGCGCGGGCTTTCTCATTACCGCCGTCACCGCGTTTTTGACGCAAGGGTTTCCGTACGGCGCGTCGCTCGTGGCGACGCTTGTCGGATTTGGCTTCCTCATCGCGATTTCGGCGACGCGTGCCAATCCGGGACTTTCGATGCTCATGTTCTATGCCTTCACGGGCTGCGAGGGCATCGGACTGGGTCCACTCATCGGCAATTACGTGCGGCTCGACGGTTCCGCCGTCGTGGTCAATGCCGCTGCGACGACCGGCATGGGCATGCTCGCGCTCGGCGCGCTCGCGTTCCTGACCAGCTTCGATTATCGCCGCCTGTCGGGCGTCGCGTTCGGCGCGCTCGTAGCGCTACTACTCGTGGGCATCGTCTCGGCGTTCACGCACTTTATTGCGCCGCAGGCGTATTCGTGGCTGACGCTGGCGGTCTTCACGCTGCTCGTGCTCGTCGATTTCGCGCGGATTCGGGCCGGCGGCGCCGGCGCGACGGCGATCGAGCTCGCGACGAGCATCTACCTCGACGCGATCAACATCTTCGTGGCTTTGCTGTCGCTCTTCGGCGGGCGCAGCCGGGATGACTGAAGCGCTCGCCGGGGAATAGCGGCGTATGGCACGGTCGTACCATGCCGAGGCCGCCTCTCCGGCGGGAGACGCGCTCGACGAGGCGTGCGGCGTCGTTGGGATTTATGCGCCCGGTAATCCCGTCGCCCGCCACGCATATTTCGGGCTTTACGCCCTGCAACACCGCGGCCAGGAGTCGGCAGGCATCGCGGTATCGGACGGCGCGACGATCGCCTGTCATCGCGAAATGGGACTCATCTCGAGCATCTTTGATGAAGAGATCCTGAGCCGCCTTACCGGATATATCGCCGTCGGTCATACGCGTTACTCGACGACCGGCTCATCCGCCGTCGTCAACGCCCAGCCGCTCTTGGAACGGGCAGCATTCGGCGAAGTGACGCTCGCGCATAACGGCAATCTCACGAACACGGCGGCGCTGCGCGACGAGCTGCTTCCGGCGACCGTCTTGCTTGCGACGTCCGATTCGGAAGTGCTCGCCAAGGCGATCGTGCAAGCCCCGGGCGAGCAACTCGTCACCAAGATCCGCTCGGTGATGCAGCGCGCTGAGGGCGCGTACTCGATCGTCATGTCGACGGAGAAGGCGCTGTATGCCTTCCGCGATCCGTGGGGCGTGCGGCCGCTCTGCTACGGCCGTTTCCCGGGCGGCGGCTACATGTTCGCCTCGGAGTCGTGCGCGCTTGCGACGGTCGGCGCGAAATACGTGCGCGAGCTCGACGCCGGTGAAATCATGTGGGTCGATGCCGACGGCTTGCATGCGGACAAAGCAACGCAGGCTCGCCCGCAAGCCTTTTGTATGTTCGAATACATCTATTTCGCACGCCCGGATTCCGTGCTCAAGGGAAAGTCGATCTATCTCGCGCGGCTGGAAATGGGACGGCAACTTGCGCGCGAGCATCCGGTCGAGGCAGACGTCGTCATGGCGATCCCCGACTCGGCCGTTCCGGGCGGCATCGGGTACTCGCAAGAGTCCGGCTTGCCCTACGTCGAGGGGCTGATCAAGAATCGTTACATCGGTCGCACGTTCATCAGTCCCGATCAGAGCATGCGCGCGCGCGGCGTGCATCTGAAATTTAATCCGATCGTCGAACTGCTCGACGGACGGCGGGTGATCGTGGTCGACGACTCGATCGTGCGCGGAACGACGACGCCGCGCATCGTGTCCTTGCTGCGCGATGCAGGGGCGCGCGAAGTCCACGTCCGCATCACGTCGCCGCCGATCGTTCACCCGTGTTACCTCGGGGTCGACATGGCCACGCATGAGGAGCTGATCGCCGCTAACTACACGGTCGAGGAGATTCGGCAAAAGATCGGCGCCGATTCGCTGGGTTACTTGAGCAAGGAAGGCTTGCTCGACGCGGTCGGCCGTAGACGCGGCGAAATGTGTCTCGGCTGCTTGACCGGCCAGTATCCCGAAACGTATAACGGGCCCCCGGTGCGAGAACTGATCGCAGCGCCGTAGCCTATTTACAAAACTCTCAGTATCGGATAGCATGGGCCGCATGACGGCTCACGAGATCACGCCCCGCGACCTGGACTTCGTGCTCGATGCCGACCGCATCGCCGACTGGAACGGCGGCGACCCGGCCAAGACCGTGTTTCTCAACGCACTCTCGATTTTATTTCCGCACGGAGAGCGCTTTTTCATAACGGCCGTCGCGCAGTACCGGCGCCGGATCACGGACCCGAAGCTTGCACGCGAGATCGCGGCGTTCACGCAACAAGAAGCGCTGCATACGCGCGAGCACATCGCGTTCAATACCGCGGTCGAGCGGCTCGTCGACGCGCGCAAACTCGAGGCGGAGGTCGGCGCGCTGCTGGCAGAAGCGCGGCAGCACTCGTCGCCCCTCGTATGCCTTGCGGTGACGATCGCGCTCGAACACTTCACGGCGATCCTGGCCAAAGAAGTGCTCGATACGCCGGCGCAGCTGCGCGATGCGCGCGAAGATTACCGCCGGCTCTGGACCTGGCACGCGCTCGAAGAATGCGAGCACAAGGCCGTCGCGTTCGACGTGTTCGAAGCCGTGACGGGCGGACGCAAGACGGTGCTGCGCCGGCGGGTTATGCTGCCGGTGACCGGCTTCTTCGTGTGGTTCGTCGGCAAGCATATCGTCGCGCTGATGCGAGCGCAGCGTCTCGCGCGATCGCCGCTTGCCTGGGCGCGGCTGGCATGGTATCTGTTCGGCCGGCCGGGGATCGTGCGGCGCATCGTGCCGTCGTATCTCGCGTATTTCGGGCGCGACTTCCATCCGAACGACATCGACGATCGCAGCATGCTCGCTCGCACCAGACGCCTCGTCGACGCGTGGTTGTAAACGACGCCGTCGTAAAGCGCGCCACGCGCTGCATGGCGCCCCGCTCGCACTCGCGAAGGGGTCGCCGATGTCGTCTCGGCCCATGCGCGATGCGGCGAGCCCCCGATTGCCGCGCCGGCGTTTGGGCGCGGCCGATGCGCGCGAGTTGATCCTCACTGCTGCGGAAGCGCTGCTAATCCGTTCTGGGCCCGAGGGCTTACGGTTGACGGAGATCGCGATCGAGGCGGGCGTCACGCATCCCAACGTGCTGTACCACTTCGGCAGCATCGCCGAACTCGAGCGACAGCTCGCTCAGCGCGTCGCCGTCAATCTCGCCGAAGATGTCGCGCGGGTTTTCGTAGGCGACGACGGGATGACGACGTCTGCGGCCCGTCTGGCGGTACCGGCCGAGCGCGCCGTTGCAGCGGTCTTTCAAGTGTTCGATACGCGTGGTTACGCGCGGTTGCTGGCGTGGCTCGTGCTTTCGAACAACGAACCCGACTTCGCGGCGCTGCAAACCAACCTGGAGTTCTTGCGTGCTGCGATCGCCGCGCATCCGGCGCTGGGTGGCGAAGGCGGCGACGCCTTTCGCAGCCGCATCGAGGGCGCCATCAAACTCGTCATCGTGGCGGCGATCGGTTACGGTCTGACGCGCCATATCGTCGATGGGTTTTTCCCCGACGCCGCGGCGCAGCCCGGCGTGGCGCAACTCCTCGGCGAGTTGCTTTCCGCGCCGGGTTAGGCGCTACGATGCAGCGAGTGTCGTGGCCGAGCCGTTGCGGGCGCCTGCGGAGGGATGGTCGACGTCCTCCGCCAGGGCGACGAAAGCTCGGACCGGATAGCCGGTCGGGCCCTTGGCGAGCCAGCTGGTCTCGGCGTCGGTATAGGCCGCGCCGGCAATGTCGAGGTGGATCCATGGCAGGTCGCCGACGAAGGCCTTTAAGAAGGCCGCCGCCGTCAGGCTGCCGGCAGCGCGGCCGGTGCTGTTGCGCAGGTCGGCGATCTCGCTCTTGACCGTTGACGAAAATTCGTCGTAGAGCGGCAGCGGCCAGTAACGTTCGGTCGTCGTCTTCGCGACGGCGAGGAACCGGTCGCGAAACGCGTCGTCGTTAGCGACCGCGCCTGCGGCGCTATGGCCGAGCGTGACGACCATCGCGCCCGTTAGCGTCGCGGCATCGACGATCTTGGTCGCGCCGAGTTCGCGCGCATAACATAACGCGTCGGCCAAGATGAGCCGTCCTTCGGCGTCCGTGTTGATGACCTCGATCGTCTTGCCGTTCATCGCCCGTAAGATGTCGCCCGGCTTCATCGCTCGTGGCCCGGGCAGGTTCTCACTCGAAGGCACGATGCCGATTACGTTGACTTTGGGCTTGAGCTGAGCGATCACCGACATCGCCGCGATGACACCCGCACCGCCGCACATGTCGTATTTCATTTCGTGCATGTTCTCGGCCGGTTTGATCGAGATGCCGCCGGAGTCGAACGTCAGTCCCTTACCGACGAGCGCCAGCTTTTCCGTCGAGCCCGGATCGCCCGCGTATTCGAGCACGATCATCCGTGCCGGCTCGTCGCTGCCGCGCGAGACGCCCAGAATCGCGCCCATGCCTTTCTCACGCATCTGCTCCTCGTCGAGCGCGTGGTATGCGAGACCGCGCTCCGACGCAACGCGCTCGGCAGCCGCCGCCAAATGCGACGGCGTCATGTCGTTCGCGGGCGTTAGCGCCAGCACGCGAGCGAAGTCGACCGCATCGCCAAGGATGCGGCCGCGCTCGGCGCCGCGTTCCAGCGCCGCCGCGTCGAAGGTCGTGCCGCCGGAAGAAGATGCGATCGCGATCGAGTCGAGCACGATCGGCTTATCGGGTTCCGTGCGATACGTCGTCGAGTCGATCGTGCCGGTGAGTGCGCCCTCGACGAGAAACGCGGCAGCTCGTTCCGCAGAGCCCGCCGCTTCGGCCGGCAACGCGAAGGTGAACGACGTGACGCTGCGTTTGCCGAGGTGACGTACGGCGATGCCTGCGTACTTCGCCAGCATCGCCGGTTCGAATTTCGCGCGCTCTCCGAGTCCGACGACGAGCACGCGTTTGGGCGCCGGGGACGCAGCGTGAAGTAAGGCGATGTCGCCCATCGCGCCCGCGATCTCGTGCGCCGAAAACAGCTCCGAAACGGCGCCGCCGAGCGCGCGATCCGCGACCTCGGCTGCGCCGTCCAACCGCTTATCCGAAAAGACCGCCACGACCAGCGCATCAGCACGCGCGGCAAGCGCATCGGGCGTAATTGTTATTTGCATGACCAACCTTTCGAATCGTGGAACGGCGCGCTGCAATGAATGATTCCGGCGAAGTTGTGCAGGCCGAGCCGGCCGCCCTGCGGGATGCCTACGCTCGCGCCGGCGTCGACATCGCGGCGGGCAACGCGGCGGTGGCGCGCTACCGGGACGTCACGGCCGAATGGCGGCATCCAAATCAGCTCGGCGCGATCGGCGGCTTTGGCGGGCTCTTCAAGCTATCGGACGACGGCGACCGCGTGCTCGTCGCCTCGACCGACGGCGTCGGCACGAAGATCCTCATCGCTGCGGAGCTGCGCCGCTACGATACCGTCGGAGCGGATCTCGTCAATCACTGCGTCGATGACATTTTGGTGGTCGGCGCGAAGCCGCTGTTCTTTCTCGATTACTTTGCGACCGGCAAGCTCGATCCCGACGTGGCGGGCGTGGTCGTCGCCGGCATCGCGCGCGCCTGCCGGGAGCATGAGTGCGCGCTGCTCGGCGGCGAAACGGCGGAGATGCCCGGACTGTATGGGCCGGGGCATTTCGATTTGGCGGGGACCATCGTCGGCAGCGTCGCTGGGTCGGCGATTCCGGATAGCGCGACGGTGCGACCGGGCGATGCGATCGTCGGTCTTCCGGCGGTCGGGCTGCATACCAACGGGTATTCGCTCGCTCGGGCGCTCGTGGGACGCGATGAATGGGAGCGGCCGTTCGGGGGCGACGGGGCGACGTTCGCCGATGCGCTGCTGGCCGAACATCCGTCGTACTACGCCGCCGTCGGCGCTATTCGCGCGGCGGCGCCGGTGAAGGCGATGGCGCATATCACGGGCGGCGGCCTGCTCGAAAACGTGCCGCGCACGTTGCCGGCGGACTGCCGGGCGGTCTTCGAGCAGGCGCGCTGGACCGTTCCGGCGATCGAGGTGGAGCTGGTCCGGCGCGGCGGCCTTTCGGTGGAAGAACGGTATCGCACGCTAAACATGGGGATCGGCTTTACGCTCGTGGTGCCGCTGGGAGCGGCGGAGCGCGCCAAGACGGCGTGGCCGAGCGCCGCGATCGTCGGCTGGGTGGAAGCGCGCCGGCCGGACGAGCCGCAGGTCGTCGTCCACCCCGCGCGCGACTAGCGCGAGCGCTCGCGCGCCGTTGGACTTCGTCAATCTGCTGGTGGACCTCGGCGACGCGCGCTTCGCGCAGCGCCCCGTCCACCACGCCATCGAGGCGCGCGACCGGGCGGGGACGTACGTTTGGCGAGAGCACGCGACGCCCGAAGCGGTCCTGGGCTGGATCGACGGCGCGTTCGGCGGGACGTGGTCGAGCGAGGCGGCCGCCGGCGGAGCGTGGCTCGCGCGCGATGCCGAGGGGCTGGCCGGCTTCTGCGCGTTCGATGCACGCAACGTGCGTTATCCGTGGCTGCGCGCGTGGCGCGATCGGCCCGAGGTCGGACTCTTCGGACCGCTCGGCGTCGCGGAGCGCGCGCGCGGGCGCGGGCTCGGCGCCGTGCTGCTGCACGCGGCGCTCTTTGCGCTACGCGAACGCGGCTATCGCGAGGCGCTCGTGCCCGCGGTCGGCGCCCCCGGACTCATCGAATTCTACGAGCGGCACGCCTCGGCGCGCGTCGTCGAAACGTTCTCGCCGTTCGCTTGGCAGCGTCGCGCGCGGACCACGGTGCTTGCGAGCGGCAACGGCTCGAATTTCGAGGCCGTGGCGGAAGCGGCGCGCGACGGGCGCCTGCCGCTCGACATAACGGCGCTCGTGGTCAACGCGCCGGGGGCCTACGCCGTCGCGCGCGCGGCTCGTGCGGGCGTCGCGACCCAGGTGTTAGCTTGGTCACGCGAGCGCGAAACGCGAGCCGCGTACGATGCGCGGCTTCGCGCCAGCGTTGAAGCGACCGAGCCCGAGCTCGTGCTGTTGCTGGGCTGGATGCATCTGCTCGACGAAGCGTTCGTCGGCCGCTTTGCGGAACTGCTCAATCTGCATCCGGCATTTCTGCCGCTCGATCCAGAGCTCGACGTCGTAACCATGCCGGACGGTACGCAAAGTCCGGCGTTTCGCGGCGCGCGGGCGGTCGATGCGGCGCTCGCTGGGGGGGGAGGCTGGAGCGGCGCGACCTTGCACCGGGTCGGCCTCGAGGTCGATCGCGGTGCGGTGCAGGCCCGGGCTCCGCTCGCGCTCGCCGCGGGCGAACCGCGCGACGCGCTCGACGCGCGGCTGCACGCGCTCGAACGGCAGGTCGTCCTGACCGGCTTGCGTCGCTGGATGTGGGAACGCGACGCGCGCTAGCGCCCGAAGTTGCCCACAGATTCCACAATCTTAGCGGTGATTAAGTTCGAACGGCACGTTCGGATTGGCCGCGAGCGAACGCGGGTCGGCCGCGATGGCGTCGCCTTGGTAGTAGGCCGCGGCGGCGATCATGGCGGCATTATCGGTGCAATACCGCAGCGGCGGCACGAGCGCCGGAATGCCGTGGCGCTCGCCCCAGGCCAGGAACGCCCGCTGCAGCGCCGAGTTGGCCGCGACGCCCCCGGAAAGGACCACCGCTTCGTACGGTCGCCGGCGCGCAGCTCGCTCGAGGCGATCCATCAGTACGTCCACGACCGCTGCTTGGAACGAAGCGGCCACGTCCGCGGGATCGGCGGCGCGGCCGGCGTCGCTTTCGAGAAAGTAACGCACGGCGGTCTTGACGCCGGAGAACGACATGTCGAGCGAGCCCGCCGCCGCCCGATGGCGGGGAAAGGCGAAGGCCTGTGGATTGCCGGCCGCCGCAAGCCGGTCGACCGCAGGGCCGCCCGGGAAGCCGAGCCCGAGCAGCCGCGCCGTCTTGTCGAACGCTTCCCCCGCGGCGTCGTCGCGGGTGCGACCCAGGATGCGCAGGTCGTGCGGCGAGTCGACGTCGACGAGCTGCGAGTGGCCTCCGGAGACCAGCAGCGCGAGAAATGGGTACGCCGGCGCTTCCCGGCCGAGAAACGGTGCGAATACGTGACCGTGCAGATGGTTGACCGCGTACAGCGGCTTGCCGCTCGCAAAGGCCAGCGCTTTGGCCGACGCTACGCCGATGACGAGGCTGCCTACGAGTCCAGGGCCAGCCGTGACGGCGATGCCGTCCACTGCCGCGAGCGTCGTTCCGGCGCGCTCGAGCGCGTCTTGCACGGCCGCACTCAATAACGCGAGATGGCGGCGGCTGGCAATCTCGGGAACGATTCCGCCGAACTTCGCGTGAAATTCGTCTTGATTCGTCGATACGTCGGCGAGCACGTCGCGTCCGTCGCGAACGACGGCCGTCGCCGTGTCGTCGCACGACGTTTCGATTCCGAGCAAGATCACACGTCCATCGTTCGGCGTTTGCGTGCGAGGCGCTTTCCGCGAACCCTACGAAGCGAGGATACCGGCCCGTCGCGGCAAACGTTGCGGCGGAATACGCCTTCGTGGTGAAAGTGGGGGCTCGTGCGTAGCGCAAAATTCGAGCGAGCCCGGCTCGACGTTCTGCCGCAGTACCGCTTCGCGCCGGGGCCGGCCAGCGATGCGCTGACGGCGCTCGCGACGCTAGCGGCCGATGTCTGCGACGCCGATGCTGCCAGCGTATCGCTCGTCGATGCCGAGCGAGAACGGCCGCTCGCAACGTACGGCGACATCGCTCCGAACGCTCCGCGCGAAGGCTCGTTCGGTGCGCTCGCGCTGACGCATCGCGTCACGATCGAGGACGCGCGTCTCGATCGGCGCACGGAGCGCTTCGACGCCGTGGCGTCGCGCGCGGTCGCCTTCTTCGCGGGCGTGCCGCTCCGCTCGGCCGAAGGCCTCGCGATCGGTTCGCTCTACGTTACGGCGCGCGAGCCGCGTCCGCTGACGCGCGTGCAAGGACGCCGTCTGGCCCGCGTCGCGGAACAGGCGCAAGCGCTGCTCGAAGCACAGCGGACGATTGCGGCGCTCGCTGGAACGGCCGATCCCGACCATGCCGGCGAAGCGGCGCCGGATACCGTCGCGCTTCGATACGAGATCGACCGCCGGCGCAATGCCGAGGAGCGCTTACGGCACGTCGTCGCGCACGACGATTTGACCGGCTTACCGAATCGGCCGGCGTTCGTCGATGCAGTGGAAACGCTCGTCGCGCGGTCGCGCGCGGATGGCGCGCCGGCCCCCGCCATATCGCTTATGGTCGTCGGTCTCGACCGCTTCAAGCTCGTCAACGATGCACTCGGGCAGGGGGCGCCGACGCCTTATTGGCGGCCGTCGCGCAACGGCTCGCCGGCTGCGCGCCGGACGACGCGCGCGTCTCGCGTCTGGGCGGCGACGTGTTCGGGCTCGCGCTCGACGAGCGCACCGGATTGCCCGAACGAGCGGTGCGCACGTCGCACACGCTCCTCGATGCGTTGCGGCATCCGTTTGCACTCGGTGCGCGCGAGATCTATGTGGCGGCTAGCATCGGCATCGCCATGCTGGAGGCGCGGCACGCGACGGGCCACGACGCGCTCGACGACGCCGAGACCGCGTTACGGCGCGCGAAACGGACGGGCGGCAACCGTCATGAAGTCTTCAGTAACGACTTGTGCGAGGGCACCGTCTCGCGGCGCGAGCTCGAAGCGGCACTCGCCGGAGCGCTCGAACGTGACGAACTGCGCGTGCACTATCAGCCGATCGTGTCGCTCGAAGACGACACGGTCCGCGGCCACGAGGCGCTGCTGCGCTGGTTCCATCCTGCCTACGGCACGATTCTTCCGGAACGGTTCGTTCCGCTTGCGGAAGAGACCGGGATCATCGACGCGCTCGGTCGCTGGGTGTTGTCGCAGGCGTGCCGCACGTCGAGCGCGCTCGACGCAAGCCTCACCGGCCCGCGGATAAGCGTGAACGTGTCGGCGCTGCAAATGCAGTCGGGCAAACTCATTTCAGCCGTCGTCGACGCCTTGGCCGAATCGCAACTGCCGCCGCAACGCTTGCAACTCGAGATCACCGAAGCGGCACTGATCGGCCTGCCGAGCAGCGCGATCGAAACGGCGAATCGCTTACACGAGATGGGCGTCCGTTTCGCGCTCGATGATTTCGGCAGCGGCTATTCGTCGATCGGCTTCTTGCGTCACTTCCCGATCGAGACGTTGAAAATCGACCGCCCGTTCGTGAGCGGATATCGCGAAGACGTGCGCAGCCCCGATCTCGTCTGCGCGATCGTGGCGCTAGCCGGCAAGCTCGGGCTCGACGTTACCGCCGAAGGCATCGAGACGCCGCTGCAAGCGAGCACCTTGCGCGAGTCCGGCTGCACGCACGGCCAGGGCTTTTTCTACGCCAAGCCGGGCGAAACGGCGACGCTTTCGATCCGTGCCGCGGCGCGTCGCCGTTCCGAACGCTACCGCGTGGCGGTGTCGTAACGCGTGATTATTATGGCCCTTAAGGGACGCGATTACCGTAGAACTGGGCGCGGTTCGCCGGCTCCCGCATGTTCTCGCGTCGCGCACGGGGCGGTTACCTACTGATCTCTAGTCCGTACGGTAGCGTAACGTTCGTTATGTCTTGCTCGGGTGCGAAGCTCAAGAAAGTCTCGGCCGGCCTGAATCTCGATCGCCAGATGCTTCAGGAGAACGTCAGAATAAATCAGTAAGCCGGCGCAACAGCGCGATCGCGCCGGAGCTGAGTCGCTGTCGCATTACCGCCGCCGGTTCGTAAGTAACAACGACACGATGTAACGTCGATCTACAAAACGGCGATATCGTTCCACGTGACGGAACCTTAGTGAACGGAGGCCGCGTGTTCGCAATCACTTTCGTTCATCTAAACCGCGTCTTCGATCAGCCTGAGGCCGACATGAGACTCTAGAGTTACTGCGAGGGATTTGCGCAGCTCATGCACCCGGGGCCACGGAGCACGTCATCGGCCGGAGCAACGGTTCGGAACAGCATCGGACGTTAAAATGATACGGAATCTAAGCGAAAGCGTCCGCCGGACCGAGATGCCGACAGGTATCGGGATAGGCGAGGCAGTGCACTCGCCGTCGGAACGGTTTGCGGCATGTACCGTCTGCTTCTTATTGCTCGGCTTTGCGTTGCTTGCCGTGAAAGTTTCCACGATACAGGGCCCCGAATTGAAGCCCATGCTCCCGATCGTGACGACGACTTGGGCGCTCGCCGATCTGATGACGGCCTTCTTGCTGCTCTCACAATTCTACGTCAATGGGACGACGTTTCTCACCGCGCTTGGCGCCGCGTATGCCCTGAGCGGGTTGCTGACGTGTCCCTACGTACTCGCCTTCCCTAATTTGTTTTACACCGGCCACATGTCGATTCCCGAACAGCAAATCTCGATCTGGCTCTGGTCTTTTTGGCATGCAGCCTTTCCGGCGATCGTCGGCATCAGTGCGTTATGGGACCCTCAACTCAAGCTGCGCACCATGTCGCGAACGGCGAACCGAAACGCGCTCTGGTTTACCGTGGTGGCAACGATCGCTGTCGCCGGCATCGTGACGGCGCTCGTTTTTGGAGAAAGGCAGCATTGCCACGTCTGGTTATCAACGGTCGTTTTACGTTTGCCTGGAGAAACGTCGTCGCGCCCGCGCTCGTGGTGCTCAACTCGCTCGGCTGCGTGCTGTTGCTCAGACGCGGGAAAAATCTCACAACACTGCACTTATGGCTAGTCGTCGCAATGTTTACCGGTGTACTGGACTGCGTTCTGAATGCCATGTCGCCGAGCCGGTATTCGTACGGATGGTACATAGGCAAACTGGAGACCATTGTGACGGCGAATATCGTGCTGGGCGTCCTTCTCGGCGAGGTTACGCGCCTCTACAGGCATCTGGCCGACTTGGCCAATATCGACGCACTCACCGGGCTGTTCAATCGCCGGGCGTTCGAAGAGCACATTGGGCTCGTCTTCAGGCTCGCCAAACGCGAATCGTCCGAGCTCGCGTTGCTGGTCATCGACGTCGATTTGTTCAAGGGTTACAACGACGCCTACGGGCATGCGCGCGGCGATGAATGCCTGCGGCAGATCGCTGCGATTCTCAAGTCTTCGGCCACGCGTCCCCTGGACCACGTCGCGCGCTATGGAGGCGAGGAGTTCGTCGTCATCCTCCCCAGAGTTCAGCGCGAGGGTACGATTGCCGTAGCCCAGCGAATGCTCGAACGCGTCCGGGAAGCGTGCATTCCTTATGCCAGCTACGCTCGTGGTCACGTGACGGTTTCGGTCGGAGTCGGCTTCGTGGGCAACGCTCGTATGACTCACGAACGTGCGTTGTTCGATATCGCCGACAACGCCTTATATGAGGCAAAGGCACGAGGCCGCGACACTTATGTCGCCCGAGACTACGTAACCGCCTTAGCGAAGCTGCCTTTGCCCGAGCACGCGTCGGCATCCTGACGCGCAAATAAACGTCCGGGCTGCGTGTACTTGGGGACTCCTTTACCCGCCCAGTGCCCTCACTGTACTACGATGCGAAGCCCGTTTCGACCGCGGACCTGGAACATTGCGGCTTTACCACTTAGCGAGGAAGCTATCCGCTCTCCGAAAGTTCAACTCCACCTCTCCCATCGGCACCTCGAACCGTCGTTATTTACTGGCCATTCGCACAGTAGCAGCGAAGAAAGTACTCGGGACCACGTGCTTACACCTGGCTGCTAGGATGTCCGAGGCTAGCCTTTACTTAGCGCGCTTTAAACTATCCGACACAGCTGGATTCATGATTCCCCAATGTGTGCGCTTTGAACCGTCCATATATGCCGCTAGGAGCTGAGCACTGTCATTTATCTCGATAGGATACCAATTATGAGAAGCTCGTATCGTGTAAGGCCGCGCGCCATTCTTAACATCCCAGACGAACGGCGCCTCGGGAACCGAGCAATCATACGGCCCGTACGCCAGCATGTGCCCGTTTGCGCTAAGAGCCGTAATAGTGTACGTGTTGCCATTGTCGGGACCGCAATCTCCGAGCGTGTTACTGCCTATTACAAAATGGGGATCGATCGCTGCCATCGGCCTCCAATTGCGCGCCAACCCGGCCGCTCGCCGGGCGCGGGATCTGGTCACATCCGGTGCCATCGGGCGCGTGTTGAACGCGCGCATCCTGTCGACGACGATGGCGTTCGGCCCTGAAGTCGAGCGCGCCATGGCTTTCGCCGAGCAGGCGGAGAACGGCGTCACGCTGCCTGCGATCCAGGGCGCACACACGTTGGACCTGGCAATTACCGTCCTGGGCGGGTTCTGCTGACTTATCAGCAATGGCGGCAACGCAGTTTCCGCAGGTGAACGTTGAGTCTAAAGACGGCACGACCACTCAGGCGCGCACGACTCCTGACTATCTCGCGGTGCTGGCACGCCTCTCGAGCGGCGCTCCGGTGGCGACCGAAATCATCGGCGGGCGCGCAGCGGATGCGACGCCGTTCCGCTTCGATATCGCCGGTGAGACGGGCATACTGTCGCTCAAAGGAGGTGCACCGCGCGGCGTGCAGTCCGGCGTTCTCCGGCTGTTGCTCGACGGCCGGGATCAGCCGCAGGCGTCGTCTCCCGTGATGGAGCCGGAAACCGCGGTCAACGTCGCCGGCATCTACGCCGCCCTGCGGGACGACATCCTCAACGGAACCCGGACCACTCCCGACTTTGAGGACGCTGTGCGAAGCACGCGCCTCGTCGATGACGCGCTGGCCGCGGCGGCCAGCGGCACGCGTAAAAAAGCGTCCCGGTGGCCGGGGAGCGTCGAGTAGAGCGAGCGCACAACTGTCAGCATTCGGTGAAACATCAAATTAGTAAGGACAGTCGAAGTCACAGTCGCGCGCACTAAGGAACATTTCTGCGAACGGTGCGCCCGTAGTTTCCTTGAGCAAGATGCTAAGGAAATGATTGGAACTCTTGAACATTCGGCCGCTGCGGTTGCCGTATCGCGAAGTGGTCCGTCAGCGATTGCAGTGCGACATCGCCGTCGCGTAACGCATCGGAGATATCAAGCAAGTCGCGCAACGAACGACAAAGCCGGTCACGTTTCCACACGACCAAGGTGTCGCCGTGGGCGGACGTCGGCAAGTGCACGCTCCAGGCCGACGCGCGATCGCGGTGCCGCCGCTACGCCAAAACGTCAACCGAGGTACCCGGGGAAGGCGGGCATTGCTGCAAAGTCCTCGGGCGAATGTTGGATGATGACGCGCGCATGGAGGTTCTTCGCGATGCCCGCAAAGCGATTGAACGATGCGAGCGTCTCCGCGCGGCTCGTGTTTTCGCCTGGGACCAGTCCTTTCTCGTAGTTTTCATGAGTGTGGTACAGGTCCCCGGTGACCAGCAGCGGGGCGGAGTTTGGCAAGTGCACCGACAGGGTGCGGTGCCCGGGCGTATGTCCCGGCGCCTTGAGAATCCGCACCGCGCCGTCGCCAAAAACGTCGCGATCATCATCGGACGATTTGTACCTTCGCGTGTTCGAGCGGGCGTATTAGAGATTCGAAAACCCCGACGGGCGTCGGCTTTGCGCGAGCCCACGAGAGATCGGACGACGCTACGATGAACGTCGCGCTTGGAAACAGGCCGATGTTGCCGGTGTGATCTGCGTGCAGGTGGAACAGAGCGACATACTCGATGTCGTCTGGTTTGAGGCCGATCGCTGCAAGTTGCGATGCGAGCGTTCGTCGTACCGTGAAGCGCCAGCCAATGCATCTCGCCATGAGGCAAGGCGGCGATGCGATCGCCCAGGCCCGTGTCCCACAACATCCACGAGCCGCCGTGGCGGATCAGATAGCACGGGACGGCGAGCGTTCCGGGCTTTCCTTCGTTCTCACCCGTGTCGCAAAAGGCGCCCATGTTCGCGAACTCGAGACGACCGCCATCGAGGACGTAGAATCGAGTTTCGGTCGTCAAGATAGGCCTAGCAGGCTCAGCTACGATTGCCGAGCTTGCACTCGGGACGTCAAACGGCCTCCGCCACCACCGGCGCTGCACCCGCAACAAGCAGTGATTGAAGGAAAGACAATCGCTTCGACATCGTCGGCGTCTCCTGTCTGATGGATCTGTGGTTTTTTAACGCTAGTGACATCTATTGTCGCGGTTGCGCAGCACCGGCGGCTGCCGACTACACGCGACACGATCACGCGCAACCTTTAGGCGGCTTTGCGAGGACGGCCGCCGCGCTTCCCGTTCTCGCGCGACGAGCGCGCCTTTGCGGTTGTCTTCACGGTCCCAGCGTTGCGCGCGGACGCCGAGCGTACCGCGCTACCGAAGCCGAGAAACTCGGGCAACATTTCCGCGACCGAAAAGCTGACGTCCAAGTCCGGCCACTCGATCGTCCCACCGTTGTCCTCCACGACTACGACCTCAAGGGCGTTTGAGCGTTCGTGGAGTGCGCGCCGCGGCTCGACGCGACGCCGGAAGCTGTCGATCCGCAAGAGTGGGAACGACACCTCGACATCATCTTTGCCGCGTAGACGCAACACGAGACGCGATGAGTCGCCCAGGACAACTTTCGCGCTGGCGACACGTAGGGGACTTTTCACGAGTGGAACCTCCGCCACATAGCAAGGAGCTGGTGCCGATGCTCGGCGACGAGCTGGATCGCCCGACGCCGGTTCGAAGCTTTCATCCGGCTCGCAACTTCCTCAGGCGTACGAGAGCCGCGCAGGTAGACGCGGAGCTCCGCGCCGTCGTGGAAGACGTGAACGTGGGCGGGGGCATGGTCGTCCGAGTAGACCCGGATAACGAACCCCTCGACAACGATCCTCGGCACGACCTCAGTGTAACCTATCGCGTTAGGTTTTACAACTCAGGCACGGTCAGACGGAGCCTCACCAGCGTCGTCCTGAAAGCCGCTTTCGGGACGATTTCTCGAGCCGATCGGCATGCGGATTTGCGCGTCCGGAAAGGCTGTCCTAAAATAGCTCTATGGGAAACGCGTGCCCCGGCACGGTCGTCCACAGGCTGCCCCCCCGGCCCGTCCGGGCACGATCTCCGAGGTGCTACGCTCGCTGCGGACGATGGAATAGAACACGACCCTCGTCGTTGATCGCCGCGAAGACTTCCGACTCGACATCGATCAGACCATGCGGTGTTGGGACGCTCGACCGATTGCGAACGGGTGCTAGGCCGTTGCGGCGGTGGCATCCTAAACGTGCCGCGCAGTGCGTTACCGAAACGCCGCGCATCGACGACACCGTGCTCCTCTCATGCCCAACGGGTCGCGACGTCGCGCGTCCCCCGAAAAATCATGGCATCGAACGCTAATCGCCGGAAAACGGTCAAGAAGCGGCGCCCAAACGGCGGCGGCCGCCTTGACGAACTGCTGACTGTCCACGCCGTCGGAGACAGCCGTCCTGAGACGCTCGTAGGTCGCTACAGTGGTTCCGTGACGCCAGTGTCAACGATCGCCGCCAAGACTGTCCCGCACCCGAAACGGCCGAAAACGGCGGCAAAGACACCTTTAGGAACGCGTCTCGCCCGGCTCTATGACCCACAAGGTCATCCTCAAGGGCAACCGCGCCTCGTCGGCTATGCTCGTGTCTCTACGGACGAGCAAACGACGGCGCTTCAGCTCGATGCGCTTCGCGCCGCCGGGTGCGTCGCGATCTACGAACACTCCGCCTCCGGCGCGTCGCAATCACAGCCTGGCCTCAGCCGCGCACTCGACGATCTGCGTCCCGGCGACACCATAGTGGTCTGGCGGCTTGATCGTCTCGGGCGCTCGCTTCGCGACCTGCTCGATATTTCCGAGACGTTACGCGAGCGCGACGTCGCATTGCGTTCGCTTACGGATCACATCGGCCGCCCTCCAGCGCTTTCGCCCGTGCAGGTTCGCGAGGCGAAGAAAATGCTCGAGCGCGGCGAGAGCCCGGGCCACTTCGCGCGCGTGTTGCGCGTCGGCCGCTCAACGTTGTATCGTGCTTTAACGACTTAAATCTTGATCAGTCGGCGACACGTAGAGCCGGCTCCAAAACGCCGTCCCCTCCTTAGCGTGACGTGCCGCAAAACATTCATACGCAAACTCGTCCCGATACCAGTATCCGTGTAAGCGCCGTTGGCACTCGTGCAGCTGATGGACTCTTTGTTCCGAATGAGTACGGTACCAACTCGCTTGTGCTTCTACTGCGGCGCCGCAGTCTCGACGTATACGCTGCCTGGACCTTGGTAACTCAAGTACTGTTAGGTGCCCGCGCAGATTATTACATTGTAGGAGAGCAGTGCGTCGCTCTCCGTCATCCCTGACGTAGGACCGCACAACCATTAAGTGCTGATTCTGCCAGTTAGCAAGAACCGGCAGAATCGTCCAGCAGACTATCAACCCGACGCCGAACATTACCCTCATTTTAACGGCTAAACCGTACCAGCCCGTCCATGACGCAGACCTCGACGTAGTTACCCCATACGACTGTCGGTTTGCCGGCGCACGAGGGCCGGTCGGATGTCGCTTCCGCTGTTGGCGATTGTTACCGCGTGGCGGTGTCGTAGAAGCGGCCTAAATCGGCCCGGAGGCGCGCGCGCGCGCCCGGATCGAGATAGACCATGTGTCCGGATTCGTAGTATCCGTAACTGATATTGCGTTGCAATGCCGGGTCGATCATGAGATGGTCGAGCGTATATTCGGTTGCGAAAAACGGCGTTGCGAAGTCGTAGTAGCCGTTAGCGGAGAACACCTTGAGCAGTGCGTTCTTCGTCATCGCTTCGCGCAGGTCGCCGACGACGTTGGCCGCCGGAAAGTTCGTGGGTTCGCCTCCTGCCGGGGCGCGGCGGAAGTCCCACTTCGCGTTGATCTCGGGGTAGTTCGTCGTGCGGTATTCGTCGGTCGTACGGTATTTGAGGTCGTCGCGCACGTAGCGGTTCAGTGCCGCCGTTACCGGACCGCCGATGGCAGGATCGGTCGGATCGTAATCCGGTGAATCCGCCACCCGGTCGAGATCGTATCCGAGAAAGCGTCCGTCGAGGCGCCCGAGCGTCTGATTGCGGTCGCGGAACAGTTCTTTTTCAAAGCGGTCGTTCGTGACGCGCAGGTTCGATAGCTCGACGTAGTGCTGCGACAGCCCCGTGTATGCGCGAAGCTTCGCCGCGACGGCGTCGCGCGTACCGGCGGGAAGCCGGCTCCCAAGGCCGAGCGCTTGCGTGTATTCGCCCGCAGCGAACGAACGCACGCCGGCCAGAAACGTGCGCAGATCTCCCGGCTGTTGCGGGAGCGCGTGATGATACGCGGCGACGGCGGCCTGCGTCGGCAGGTACAACGGATAGGCGGCATCGTCGCTCGGCAAGGTCGAGTCGAGCGAGAAGTTCAGGATGCTCGAGAGCAGCACGAGTCCGCGAAAGTCCATGCCGTCGTTTTGAAGCACGTCGACGAGTGCGGCAGAGCGCGTCGTGCCATAACTTTCGCCGAATAAAAATTTGGGCGAGTTCCAGCGGTCGTTGGCGGTGACGTAACGCCCGATGAATTGGGCGAACGCGCGTGCGTCTTGGTCGATGCCGTAGAAGTTTTCGGGTTTGCCCTTGCCGACGATGCGGCTGAAGCCCGTGCCGACCGCGTCGATGAAGACGAGGTCGGAGCGATCGAGCAGGCTGTCGTCGTTCTCGACCAGTGCGTACGGCGCGGCGGGCGTTAGCGAGGCGTTCGCGACGGCGACGCGACGCGGACCGAACGACAGCATGTGCAGCCAGGCCGTCGACGAGCCGGGACCGCCGTTATAGAAGAACGTTAGCGGACGTTGCGTGCCGGCACCCGATCCCGTGCGAACGTAGGCCGTGTAGAACACGCTCGCGTCGGCTTCGTCCTTCCCATTGCGCAATAGTATCGTCCCGGCGGTCGCGGTATACGACACCGTCGCCCCGTGGATCCGGACGGCGTGATGGGTGACGAAATGTTTCTCGGCCGGAATGGGCGCGGGCGTGGCGGCGGCTGCATCGGGGGTTTGGGCGCTTGCGACGAGCGGTGCGACGGCGACGAATCCAGCGATGAGCGTTGCTCGCGCGAGCGTACGAAGGCGCGCGTTCAGACGCATGCGCGCGGCGGCACGGCGCCGCTTCCGAAGGTTGTCGCAAACGACGGCTGGTCGACCGGGCGCCACGTTCCGTTTGCTCGCTCGAACCGCGCATTGCCGGAACGTTCAGCGCCCCAGACGCCGACCGAGCGCGGGTCGGGACCGCACCAAGCTTTCGCATTTTGCGCCATCCAGGCGCCGAGTTGATTTCCGAACTCGTTCGGCGTCACGTCGTAGGCGAACGTTGCGCCGGCCGCGTCTTTGCCAGTGCGGTGAATGTCCGAGACGCGGCGCAATTTGGCACGCGCGACCGGTACGGTCCACGTCTCGCACTTCTCGCAGGCATTCCCGCCGGCAGTGCCTCCGCGGACCGACGTCCAGCCATTACTTGCCGCGTACGCGCGGCCGGCCGAGTCGAGTTCGCAGACCGACGTCGATGAGAAGAGCCCCGGTTGCTCGGCCGAACACGTGAGCCAACGCTTCGCGTACAAGAAGCCGTCGATGGCGTACGGCTTCGCCGGGCGTGCGGCGCCGACGACGAAGGTCGTCGTCTGCGTCGCTCCGGCCGGGGCGAACAGCGTCGTCTCGAGTGCGTTCGTGGCCGCCTGGCCGGACAGGTCGTCCGACTTGCAGCCCGCGATCGAGACGGCGACGATACAAAGAAGCAGCGATCGTTTCGAAAAGCGAAGCATAGCCGGTCGTTCGCTTCCGGCGCGTAACGGCACCTTGAAGTCGATGACCCTGCGGGAACGTCATAGCCCGAGAGCAAGGCCGATGCGGCGTCGAAGGCTCCGAAGCTGAGCGGCCGTTATGCGCGAAGCCGTGGTCATCGTACGCTGCAACGACACCGAAGTTACGTGATGGGCGAGCGCCCAGGACGTCTCGTCGGCCCCGTTCTCCGTAGCCGGATCGATTCGCTCGGCAAAGTCCTCATACGCAAGTGCCGGGTTTCGAGTCAGTGGTACGACGACGGTGTTCGGATATGCCCCAGGAAAGAGTTCGTCGTCTTCGACCACCACCGCCAGACGAATCTTCGTCGGTTCTCGTGGTAACGCGCCGATCCGCCAATCGACCGACACGATCGTCCCGGCGACCGGGCGGCTCACGGCAAATCACCGATTGGAGTTCCGTACGTATCGAGTTCCGCCCGCGCTTCCGCATCATGGTGGAGGTGTTCGACCACGCGCAAACCGTTTTGCCGAATCGCTTCTCGACGCAATCGACGAGCCTCGGCTTCGGCCAGATCACGCAAGAACGCAATCAAGCCGATTCCGTGTTGACGCGCGGCCTGCTCGAGTACGCGACGGTCACCTTCTTCGAGGCGTATTGTAAGAGTATTGGCCACGTAAGCAGCGTAACACACATGTGTGACACGTGTAGCCTTTTCCCGCATGCTTCTTAAGATGCTTCCGACTGCCGATGCGTTGTAGGAACGATGTTTCGAGCTCTACGGCTTTCACTGCTTATCGCACTGGCGGCCGTTCCCGCAGGTATTGCAGCGGCGCGTGCACCGCAATCAGCCCAAGCTCCGGCTCCCCGGACGCAGACGACGTTCGGGGCTCTCGGACGAGCGGCGACCGACACGCTAATCGACCGCTTCTATGTGGGGGAGGGCTTGTGGCGGGAGTGCACGGCGGCGGATTGCCGGGTCCACAACGGCGACTGGGGTTCGGATGCATTGACCTACGCGCTCGACTTTCGAAGCACGACGCTCGGCGACGCTCGAGCAGGAGCGATGCTCGGGGCGCTCGCGCGCTCGGCGCGCCACTTCGATCCTCCTTGCGACGGAGCCGGCTGCTCCCTGTGGAGCGACGTGCCGCTTTGGGACGCGATCGCCAATGCGCGTGAATATGCGGCCGACCCGCACGATTCCGAGGCGCTCGCTAAGGCCCGCGCCGCCTTCGCGGCGGTCGAAGACACCGGCATTTTTTCGGGCGGCGCCTGCCCGTCGATTCGCTATCAGCGGCCGTTCGGACGCGGCGACCACTTGAAGACGCTGGAGACCGACTCCAACGGCGTGCGCGCGGCCATCGCGCTCTACGACGCGACGCACGAGCGCGCGTATCTCGACGTCGCGGTGCGCCGTTATGCGGCGATCCGGCATTACTTTCTCGCGAGCGACGTGCCGCTCTACAGCGTCTACGTTTTCGACGATGGGCGAACGTGCGTGCAGGTACCGCATCGCTTCTTTGCGTCCGTAAACGGCAACATGATCTGGAACGGCGTGCGTCTTGCCGAACTGACCGGTGACGACGCGTACCGCACGCAAGCGCTTGCGACGGCGCATGCGGTGGAGACCGTGTTAGCGGATGGGGACGGCGTGTTCGCCGATCTACAAGCGGAAAACGACATCGCCGAGCCGCTCGTCGAGGCGATGTATCTCCTCGCGACGCGGCAGCGCGACGCGGATGCGAACGCGTGGATCCTTGCAAACGCCGCGGCTGCGGCATCGGCGCGTCGGACGGATGGGACCTTCGGGCGATTCTTCGATGGCCCGCCACCGCCGGGCGACGTCTCCGCGTGGCAGACCAGCGGCGGCTTCGCGCTGGAGATGGCGGCCGCCGCGCTCGCGCCCGATACGAGTGTCGAAGTGCACCGCTGGAGCGATGCGACGTCGACGATGCACGAGGAGCACCGCTTGCCGGCGACGATCGCGTTCGACGGCGCCGGCATCGCATTACTTGGGACGATCGGCGACGTGTGTTGCCAGCCCGGTCATGCGCGCGTGTTGTTGGATGGCGTCGAAACGGCGAGTCGCGTCGGCGTCTGGCAAAACAAGTCGAGTGCCGGCCGTCGCTTTCCGCATTCCGTGCTCTTCGCGTGGCGCTGGCCGAGCGCCGGTCATCACGTCGTGACGTTGTTAGCGGCAGACGACAACGCCAAGGAGGGCGGACCGTACGAGCATTTGGACGGCTATCTGGTACCGTAAGCGCCGGTGAACCTCGTGCTTGCCGGTACTCCGCATCGATCCGAGCACTAGCCAGACGCGCGCGCTATCCGTTCTTCCGCAAAAAGGAGTACCCGTTCCGCGCGAGAGATCGCCTCGGCCGCATCCCCACGACGAATAATGTCCCCCGGATCTTCGTCGCCCACGGCGTCCGGGTATCGCGCGCTCAGATAATATAGGTCGAGTGACGAAGCATCCGCTTCCAAAGATTCGTCGACCGTCGGGTCGATCGAACGTAATTCTCGAACCAGCCTCGTAGCGGTATGCGTGCGCGGATGATCATCCGCTAGTGCGACGAGCGTGGCCTTAAGCGCTTTTTCGGCGCCCTGTTGCGCATGGAACGCTGCGAGTGACGGTTCGACGTCTAAGACGGTGCGAGCCACGCGTAGGTCGCGTCGCGCCGTCTCGAGCCACGTCCGAGCTGACTCGAAGCGATCACGCTGCATAGACTTGCCGTGCGTCGGCCAGTACGTCGCGCCAGAACTTCGTCGAGGCGGAGCGACGCTCGTACTCTTCCGGCGTAAGAACGAGAATATCCGACTCGATCGTGAGTCGAGCCGCGATGGCCAGGTCTTCGGCGCGCATCGGCCCGGAGCGCGTCGTATCTCGAACGACGAGCAGGTCGAGATCGCTGCGCGGTCCGACGCTACCGCGCGCGAACGAACCGAACACGTAAACGGCGTGCACGTCGCGAAAGAGCCTTGCGGCTGCGACGAAACGAGCGAGTTCGCGCTCGAGTTCTTTTAACCGATCATGCACGCGCTGCTGGTAGAGCACCATTCCCGGATGCTTCGCAGCTGCGGAATGCGGTACCGCTCCGGCTTGCCGTTTCGCGTTCCGTCGCGAGGCATGCGAAAGAGGGTCCTACGCGCCATGAGGCCGCCGTCGACCCGCTCGACCCTCCGTTCGTCTTCGTTGCGGCACGAAAGCGATCGTACGCGTGCAGCGTCTGGCTAATTCGTCGCGCGACGCCGACATCGCGTTACTCGGGACGATCGGCGACGTGTGTTGTCAGGCCGGTCATGCGCGCGTGTGCTAGATGGCGTCGAAACGGCGAGTCAGCGCCGTCATCACGTCGTGACGTTGTTAGCGGCAGACGACAACGCGAAGGAGGGCGGACCGTACGCGCACTTGGACGGCTGGTGCCGTAGATAAGCAAATCGGAGACGGCGCACCGTCTCCGATTTGCGTGTGGCCGTAGCTTCCTAAGGCGTGGCCGCCCACACGCCGCCGGCTTGGCTCGCGTCAGCTCCGTAGGGTTCGGCGAAGAACACCTGGGACCCGATGCTCGCCGCAGCCGCGCGACCGGGGGTAAGGAAGCGGTACGCTAGCGGCGCCGGGGCGGTGAATGCCGTCTGCACGGGGCCGACGCGTCCGCCGCGGTCGATCTCGAGGTAGTCGATCGTGCTCGGCAGATTGCCCGCAAAGGTCACGTAGGCAACGTATGCGTTACCGGCGGCGTCCGCAGCCGGAAGCCCGAAGTCGACGAGTGTGCCCTTGGGGGCGACGATCGTGCCCGACGTTCTTTCTCGTCCGGCCGCCAGATCGAGCTGTTGCCAGCGGATCGCCGTACGCACGCGGTCACGGCTTTCCGCGCCCGTCTCGAAGGCCAGCGTAACGATACCGTGTGAGAGCACCGGCGTCGAGCGGATCTGCGTCGTTACCGGTCGCAGCGAATTGGTGCTCCAGTCGGGTGCGTTCTGATACGTCGCTCCTGGTACGGCGCGTACGCGCAGCGCCGCAGATGTGTCGGAACGTTGCAACGTCCACAGCAGTGTCGAGCGGCAGAAAAACGTGCAATCCGCCGTGAGCGTGCTTGCGAAAAGACCGCTTTCGCCGCGTGCATCCTGCGGCGCGACGGGTTGAACGGGAGCGAGGCCGCCTTGTTCGATGCCGTCGAGTTGAAGGTGCCGGAAGCCGATCGCCGCTTGTGGTTTGCCGCGTTCGAGCGCCATGCGGTCGACCGCTAAGACAAATCCATAGCGGAAGATCGCAACCGTGTCGTTGGCCTCGACGTCGCCCGAAACGTACGCGGCCTTCGCATCGACGGCAAAGCCTCCCACGCCGCTCGTCGCGAACTTCGTGGCATCAAGATCCTCGAGCGCGTACTGGTAGCTCTTCCACGATGCGGTCGGGTTGGAGCCGTCGCTTTCGGCGATCCATATCGCGTATGCTCCGTTGGTGATGTCCAGTTCGGTCGCGCTAACCCAATAACGGCCTTCCATGCTATCGAACGTTGCGCGCACATTATAGAGTAAACGAAAATCGCCGGCGTTTGCCCCGTGCAGGTGGGTCGCGCCGAAGAGATCGTCGAGACGTTTGGGCCAACCGGGAACGGGTCGCCCGTCCCTTGCGAATACCGTGACGTGCGCGTCTAACGCGGGATCGGCCGCAATCGCGAGACCATCGGTCAGCGAGAGACGGTACGCTTGCGAGGCGGCGAACCCGATCGATCGCGCACCACCGCACGGTTCGTCGCATACGCGGAAGCCTTTCGCCCGCGTGGTTGCGTATGTCGTTATTGCGCCGGGCCGTTCGCGTAACGGACGCAGCGCCGGCGGTAACGCGAGCATCGGGTCGTGTACGAGCACCGCGGAGCGGCTAGTCGAAGCGAGCGGGGATGCCGCGGCAAGCTTCGTCGCGTTAGAGCCGAGGAAGGGATATCGAGCCTGCTCGTACGTCAACCGTTTCCCTGGAGTAGCGGGCGACGGCCCTGGATTCGACGGCGTGCCCGGGTCGCCCGCGAGCTCGCCCGTGAGAACGCCTGTGAACGGGAGCCCGAGCACCGAGCCGACGCCCGTAACCTCGTCGTAACCCTTACGCGTGGGCAGTCCGTTAAAGCCCGGGACGTCGTCGTGGTAATACGGGACTGGGCGGCCGTTGACGGCGGCATACGCATAGACGGCTCCATCGATCAAGCCGAAGCGGCCGCCTTGTGCTTCACGAGCGAGCGCGACAAGCCCAGCGAAGTCTGGAGAGGATGCGCTCGTACCGATGAGATTGATGAAGGTGCCGCCGAAAAGTGCGAGGTCCGAACTTCGGTCAGGACCGCACGGTTGCAGCGCGTATCCAGGGCAGCCACCCATGTGACCGGCGAGGTCGGGAACCGCGCGTCCGCGCGCCACGATCCCGTCGAGTTGCTGGTAGTAGGGCTCGGCGAAGAGTTGCGACTCGCCGCCGCCGGAACCCCAATCGAGCGGGAAAAGCGAGCGATCGGCACGATCGCCGTACGCGTTCTCGAGCACGTACGCCGATGCGTGCGACCCGTGCGCATAGGACGTGACGAGGTTCGTTCCGCCGACTGCGGCAACGTACGGATCCGATGCGGGCGTCTCGACGCCTAGAATCGGCGTCGCATCCGGGTGATTTCGTTGAAAGTACGAGGGCCGCAGGCACGCGAACGCGCCGTTGTCTCCCGAGCTCGCAACGAACGTCTGTCCTTGCGCTGTCCCTTGTGCGAAGAGGTCGGCTTGCGCGTAAAGCGTCGCCGGTACGGCGGTTGGACCGAAATAGGCCGCATAGAGACCGCTGTAGTATCGCTCGCACGCGCCGAATGACGAGTTGACGACGTCGGCGCGATCGTCTTCGACGATCGCCTTGTAGCCGTCGTACACGCTCGCGTCGGAAAGGTCGGGAATGTCGTAATGGACGATCGCGGCACCCGGCGCAATGCCGCCGCTCTGCTGAACGTCGAGCGTCGTCTCGATTGCGTTGGGATCGCCCGTAAACGAGCCGCCATCTACCTTACGCACCGTAAGCTGCGGCGTGGGTAGATGTTGCACGGCGAAATATCCGGCAATGTCGCTCGTACTCGCAACGCCGTCGATGAGCACGGCGATCGTCGCGCCGCGGCCCGTCAACGTGCGGTACGACGGATATTCATAGGCTTGTTTGAGGTCGGACGTCAGGTAGCCGCCGAGTGGTGAAAGTTCGTTATGCGGCAGGACCAGAACGCTCAGGTGCGCGGTCGCCACGTTCGCCGCCGACGGCGCGACGACTTCGCTATGCGGATGACGCAAGACCGTCGTGCTCAGGCCAATAACGGCCGCACCGGGTAGGCTCGCGGGAAGGTGTAGCGCCTCGCGCGCGGCCGGTTCCATGCGTCCGCGTCCGCCCTCGGCGAGCCACAGCCGCGTTCCGAGCGCGCGTTCGACGCTCGCCGTAGTACCGGCGAGTACGACGTCTTGTGAGCCCACCGACACGACGCGGAGATCGCTTCCCAGCGCCGCGCGCGCGCGGGCGACGGTACTGCCGTCGATTCCGTAACGCGCACGGAACTGTTGCGGCGTCAAGAAATGATGGTAGAGCGGCGAGCGTTTGTCTGCCTGCGATCGAACGAGCGACTCCAATTCGGTGCGGTTGCGTAACGGCATGTGCAGCGTGAAGCGGACGTCGCGTTCTGCCGGAGCGCGGCCGAGAAATCGGGCAGCCGATACTGTTGGGGGCGACGCGTGCGTCGGCACGCTCGTCGCAAGGACGGAAGCGGCACACGCGGCGAGCGCGAGCATGGATCGTTTCATCGATACCTTCCTAAGGTGCGAGCGGACTCGGATGCCGCCAGTGTAGCGAAGCGCCTCAGGCGGGCGCATCGGGAAATCCCCATGCTTATGGCAAACGAACGCGCATGTCCGGCGACTCTCACCACCGCTCGACCGACTTCGTTATGGCGTCGCATATCGGCCGGGCGCGTGTCTTAGCCGGCGCCGGCGAACGTGCTGCGGCGATGCGCTTGCTGGCCGAAGAGACGTCGGCCGAAAGCTTCTTCTTGCGCGCGTCGTTGGAACTCGACGTCGAAAATGTCGACGGCGCCGCAGACTACGAACGCGAAGCGCTTGGAGCACTCGCGAACGAGCCGCCTGCGTCGCACGGCGGCCGGCATCCCGTAGCGGTGCAAGCCGACGTCGTCGCGCTTCGCATGGCGCTGGGACGGTACGATTTCGACGGTGCGAAAGCTTGCTATACGAGCATCGTCCGTTCGTTGCGAGCACGTTGCGCCGATCTGCGGGATGCGACGCTGGCGGTCGATGCCGGGTATCGGCTCGCCTCCAGTCTGGCGAATGCCGGCCGGCTCGCGGAAGGCGTCGCCGTACTGCAACCGACCGAAGACGTGGAACGGCGAACGGGTTCGCCTGCCAATCCAGCCGCTGCGCGCGGACGGCTCGTGCGCGCTCAGTTCGCGCTGCAGGATCCGGCGAGTCAACTCTTTGGATTGCGGGAGGCGCAGCGAGCGCTACGGCACGCGATCGAGACGCACGTCTCCTTCGTCGCGAGTGAGGCCGCGCTCGAGCTCGCGAATCACGAGCTTTCCAGAGCCGATCACCGCGCGACGATTGCGGCCGCCGATATGGCGATTGCGCTGGCGCCGGACCGTGCCGACCCATCCGCACGCTTCGCGCGTTGCGTGCGCGCGCAAGCCCATTACATGCTCGGCGACTACGTCGCTTCGGAAGCCGACCTCGCGTCGGCGCGTCGCGCGAACGCGCGTTCCGGCCCCAATGCGGGGAACGTGACGCTCACGCTAATCGGCATTTTACTGAAGCGGACGCAATTCGCGCGCGCGCGGCGACTCGTCGATCGTTGCGCGAGCGAGCTCGCACCCCTGGGCCAACATCCGCTCCTGGGCACGCTCAAGATCGCGCACGCGGGCGTCGGCGAGCGGCAGGAAGCGAGAATGGTGATCGGCGAGGCCGTCGAACTTCTCGAGCACCGTCCAGACTTGACCGCGCTGCAAACCGCATACCGTTACGCGCATGCGTATACGGGCGACCGGCGGCGGTTCACATCCCCTCCGCGCATCGCGTACGGCCTCGCGCGAGGCGTGGCCGCACCGCCGCTTACGTGGCGGCAAGCCGAAGTCGCGCAGCTGGTGGCGGCAGGCCACACGAATCGCGATGTGGCGCGCCGTCTTGCGATATCGGAAAAGACGGTCGGTCACCACGTCGAGTCGATCTTCGAGCGGTTGAACATCCGCGCGCGGTGGCAACTCGCCGACGCGCTCGAGATGCGATAATGGACGCGGGTTGGGTCGGCGCGCTCGCTTCGCTGGCGTCGACCGTGATCGTGGCGGTTGCGGCGATCGCCGCATTCCGGCAGATCACGCATTTTCGCAACGCCAACGACATCGTCGTCTACTTGCGAGTCATCGATCGCATGGATTCGCCCGCCGTACTCGACGCTCGCACGTCGCTCGCCGGTTTCGCGCGGAGGCTCGCGTCCGACGATGCATACCGGCTGGCGCTTCGCGATCCCAAATTCGTGCCCGACGACTTTCGCGGCGTCGGCGAGTTGTTGCGCTTCCTCGAACATATCGCCGTATTAGTCACGCGTGGCGGCATTGCCGAGGCGTTAATCTTCGCCGAGTACGCGGATACGTTCGTCGAGATTTGGGAGCAGGTGTATCCGGCGGTCGTCGAGCGGCGCGTCGCGTTCGGGCCGCACACCGGCAGAGCGTTCGAGCACCTTGCCATGCGCGCGAAGCGGTACATCGAAAGCGGCCAGATGGCGCGCGAGTACGACGCGCTAGAAGCCGACCCGCGTCTTCATCCTCCAGGAGCCCAATCGCAGACCGGAACGCGAGGGTAACTCAGGCGCCTTTCTGCTGATGCGCCCGGCGTCTTGCCGGCGGCTCTTCGTGTCGCGAAACTACGGGAGGGAGGCGCCGCGAATCGAATGCCGTTCCTTGGAGGTTGCCCATGTTGGAGTCGCTGTCGACCGTGCACCGGTTTACGATCGCCGATTATCACGCCATGGGCGAGGCCGGGATTCTGCCGCGCGACCGGCGGTTGGAACTCATCGACGGCCAGATCCTCGAGATGAGTCCGATCGGACCGCGCCATCTCGCTGCCGTCGACCGGCTCAACCGCATCTTCGTCTTCGCCTGCGGCACGGACGCCATCGTCCGCGTGCAAGGTTCGATTCGGCTTCCGCCGATCTCCGAACCCAAGCCCGATTTGCTCGTGCTCGTCGAGGCGAAAGACTTCTACGCCGGTGTGGCTGCCGTCGGGCCGCAGGCCTTACTCGCGATCGAAGTATCGGACACCTCGCTCGCCTACGATACGATGGTCAAAGCGCCGCTGTATGCGCGCGAGGGGATTCCCGAGCTGTGGGTTATCGATCTGCAGCACGACCAATTACTCGTATATCGACTCGCCGACGCCACGCATTACGCCGAGCCGAAGCGACTGACGAGCGGCTCGATTTCGCCCGAACGCTTGCCGGCGCTTTCGTTCGACATCGCCGAGCTGCTCGCCACCGGCCGCTAAGCTACACTTTTCGCGCGATGCGATCGCGCATCTCTTCGGCCATCGCTTCGACCGGAATCGGCGGACGTTTCTCGTCGCTGCCGCGTTCGTTCGGTGCGATCGTGCCGGCTTCGATTTCGCTACGGCCGGCGACCAGGATGTACGGGACCTTCTGGGTTTTCCAGTGGCGGATCTTAAAGCCGAGCTTCTCGTTGGACGCGTCGACTTCAACACGAAAGCCTTCCGCGCGCAGCCGGTCGCGTACGCGCGTCGCGTAATCGAGTTGGTGTTCGGAGATCGGCGTGACGACGGCTTGCACGGGTGCGAGCCACAAGGGAAACGCGCCGCCGTAGTGTTCCACCAGCACACCGAAGAAGCGCTCCATGGAGCCCGCGAGCGCGCGGTGGATCATGACGGGGCGGTGATCGGCGCCGTCGCTGCCGCGGTACGTTAGCTCGAAGCGCTCGGGCAGCATGAAGTCGACTTGCACCGTGCCGAGCTGCCAGGGCCGGCCGATGGCATCGTACACGTTAACGTCGAGTTTGGGACCGTAGAAGGCGCCGCCGCCTTCATCCACCTCGAACGGAAGTCCGCGCGAGTCCATAGCTGCGCGAATCGCGTTTTCGGCGACGGCGTCGCTCTTCGTACGCGTCGCCGCATCGCGCCGCGATAGGACGTACGTCACGCGGCCGAAGCCGAATGCCGTGATGAGGCGAATTGCCTCGTCGGCCGTCTGTTCGAACTCGTGCTGCAACTGTTCGGGCATGCAGAAGAGATGGGCGTCGTCCTGCGTGAAGCCGCGCACGCGCGTGAGGCCGTGCAGCGTACCGCTGCGCTCGAAACGATAGACGGTGCCGAACTCCGAGTACCGAATCGGCAGATCGCGGTACGAGCGTCCTTCGCTGCGATAGATCAGGATGTGCCCGGGGCAATTCATCGGCTTGAGCCGGAAGCGCTGCCCCTCGACCTCGAGCGGACCGAACATGCCGTGCGCGAAGTTTTCGAGATGTCCCGACGTCGCGAACAGCTTCTCGCTCAAAATGTGCGGCGTGACGACCGGTAGGTAGCCGCGCTCGCGCAAACCTTCACGAATGAAGTTTTCGACGACGCCGCGGACGATTGCGCCCTTGGGATGCCAGAAGACGAGCCCGCCGCCCGCGTCTTCCTCGACCGAGTACAGTCCGAGCTCCGCGCCGAGCTTGCGGTGATCGCGCCGCTGTGCTTCTTCGAGCTGTAACAAATACGCGTCGAGCTCGGCTTGCGCATGAAACGCCGTGCCGTAGATGCGCTGCAGCTTCGGGTTATGCTCGTCGCCGCGCCAATACGCCCCGGCGACGCTCGTGAGTTTGACGGCGCCGATGCTGCCGGTCGTCTTCGCGTGGCCGCCTCGACACAGGTCCGTAAAAGCGCCGATCGTGTACAGCGTGATCGGCTCGCCGTCCGGGATGTCGCGGGCCAGTTCGACCTTATAGGGGTTCGCGGCGAAGCGCTCGATCGCGCCGTCGCGCGACACGCGTTCGCCCGTCATCTCATAATTAGCGGCGACGATTTCGTGCATCCGCGCTTCGAGGCGCACGAGGTCGTCGGCCGTAAACGGTTGGGGCCGCTCGAAGTCGTAGTAGAAGCCGTTCTCGATCGCGGGACCGATCGTCGGCTTTGCTTCGGGAAACAGCTCTTGCACCGCATAGGCGAGCACGTGGGCGGCCGTGTGGCGCAGTTCGTCGAGCGGCGGGCGGTCGTCGTGTGTCGGCGGCGCTGCGGAAGACATGGGCCTCGGGTTGGCCGCTTTCGCGGAGCGTGCCTGTGCGGCGGGAAGGCGGCGCTACGGGCCGCAACGTCTCGCGATGATGGACGTTCGAACGCAAGCGCCGGTGCGGACGACGCGACGATTCGGCCCGTTGTCGCTCGACCGGGATGCGCTCGCGCGCTTTTTCGAACGGGCGACCGTATTGATTGCAGACGGCGAGACGTCGATCGAGGTGCGTGACGGCGCGGGGCGCAGCGCACGCTTCCGCACCGTCGACGAACTCGCGCACGCTCCGCATCTGCCCGCGCATTTGACCGACGTCGCGCTCGCCGTCGTCGGACGCGACGGCGACTCGCGAGCGATCGCTTTGGCGCGTGCCATCACCGACGGCGCGGCGGCGCTTACGGCCGAGGGGGAGCCCGTCTGGGCGGCCGCCGCGGTCTCGCTCGTGGGCGATACCATCGACGTCTATGCCACGGCGCACCCGTTGCCGCAGCCGCCACCGATGCTGCCGTTCGGCGGATATTCAGCGGGCTTTGCCGTCGCCGCGGCGCTCGCCATCGCCCACGTGCGCGGCGCGCTCCCGGGTGCGCTCGCGGCCATCGTCTTCGCGCTGGCCTGGTTTGCGCTCGACTTCGCGCTGGCGGAAATACGTCTGCGCTTCATGGGCAAACCGTCGCCGCCGCTCGAGATCCAGCTGAGCGGCGAGACGGCAACGCCGCGTCCGAACCTGGGGCTTTGGCGAACGGCACAGGTTGCGGCGTTCGTAGCCTGGCTGCCGCTTTTCTACGCCGTCTTCGCATACTTCGTGCCGCGCTTGGCGAAGCACTGAACCCGCGTCGCACCGCAGCCGCCGTCACGGCCGCCGCCGGGCTCTACGTGTCGGTGCACATGTACCGTAAAGCGCTGCGAGCGGAGCGCGGCGAGCTCGCCGAACCGAGCGTGGTCGAACGCCCGGCGGCCCGGCTGTTCTTCGGTATTCCCAACGCCGCCATCGGGCTTGCGTATTACGGCGGCGTGCTCGCGGCACTTCCGTTCGCCGGCCGCCCGCTGGTGCGGCGCGCGTTGCGCACGGGCGCTTCGCTTGCGGCGACGCAATCGGCGTACCTGGCGTACAGCCTGCTCTTCGTCACGCGAATGCCGTGCCCGTATTGTTGGACCGCGCATGCGGCGAATGCCGTGCTCGCAGCGCTGATCCTGCCGCCCGGAGAACTTGCACCTTAACGTCGGGCCATCGCCGTCCGATAGACAAGGTGAGATGACTTCGCGCACACTTCTCGAGCCGGCAAGCGGGTTCGGACGGCGCGGCCAGCTGGTTCCGAGCCGTCGCCAGCCGATCGTGACCGTGACGCCCATCGGCGTTCGCGCGCGCCTGCGGCGCGTCCGTCACCGGTTCGGCAGCCGTTTCGCGACCTATGCCCTCCACGTCGATAATACGCTAACGACCGCGGTCGAATCGTCGACGTACGCCTTCGAGCCGGCCCGGCCCGACCTACCGGTGGTTCCGACGCATCACGCGTTTGCCGCGGAAACGTCGTCGGCGGCAGTGTTGCACATAGCGCTGCCCGGCCGGCGGCCGTACCGCTGCGTCACGGAGATACGCGCCGGCGCATCGACGCTCGTCTTCGAGGAAACGGCGCCGCTGCGGCGCGCGGGCTTCGTGCTGCCGCTGTTCGCACTCGTCATCGCGACGTTATTGGTCTTCGGGCTCGCCTTTTCGCGGCCGGGCGTTGCGACGTTGCGCGCGCCGTCCCGCGTGCCGATGGGCGTCCCGTTCGCGGTCGGCTACAATCTCGCGCGCGCTCGCGGCGGCGCGTATACGGTCGTCGCGGCCGACGGCATGCAGGTGGCGTCGGGACAATTACTGACGAGCAACGGAGCGTTCTCGCTCGCGCTTCCAACGACGGCGCACGCACAGTCTTACATGGTGCGGGTGGCGGCTCGCAATGCATTCGGGGAAGATGCAAGCACGATCGACGTCGGCGCGGATGCCGGGACGGCGGCTCGCGCCCCGGTGCACGCCGCCGGCCCGCGACGCATCGCGCACACGATCACGCGCGCGCCGGCGCTGCGCATCGCCGAGCTTTCGATCGCCCACGACACGGTGGCGGGCGGTAAGCCGATTGCGGTGACGTACGATGTGCCGACGACCGAAGGGTCGCTGCGGCTCATCGATGAGTCCGGCACCGTTCGGGCGGAGGCGCTGCTTACCCGCCGCGGCGATTCCATGCTGATCGCGCCGCTCGTCGACGAAGACCAAGATTTTCGGGTCGTGCTGCACGCGTCGCGGCACGATCAGCAAGCCGAAGCGAGCCTGCCCATCCGCATAACGAAGGCATTTTCGCTCGACGAGTTTCTGGCCGCGGCGCGCGTCGCAAAGAAAGGGCCGGTCGCAGTGGTCGACGCGAACGTTCCGGCCGGCGACCCCGTGCGCGTGGCGATCGTGCAGCGCGAACCGGAGATGCATCTGTCGCTCTCCGACGCACAGGGACGCGAGGTCGGCAGCGCCGACGTCGCGCCGGACCAGACGCTCGTGACGTTCCCGTCGTCCGGCGTGACGTCGCCGCAGCACTACACCCTGTCGACGACCTATCGCAAAGGCGTCTCGGAAGAGACGCTGCTGACGCCGCTGGTCGTCGGTGCGCCTCCCCGCGCGAACGCGCCGCCAGCGTCGACTTCGTCCACGCCGCAGCCGCAAGCCGATGCCATGCACGGGACGGCCATCTCTCCCTAACGAACCCGTCACGCCGGTGAGCGACGCTCTGAGCGGTGTTATGGCGACGGAATATCGAACGCGGCCGATCAGCACGGCCGACTATCATGCGATGGGCGATGCGGGCATATTGCGTCCCGACGAGCGCGTCGAACTGCTCGATGGCCAGCTAGTCTCGATGCCGCCTATCGGCGACGACCACGCGTATGTCGTGCGTCGCCTGATTGCCATCTTGCAGGCGCGCTTCGCCGGCCGAGCGATCATCGACATTCAGAATCCTCTCGGGCTCGATACGTACTCCGAGCCTCAGCCCGATGCCATGCTGCTCGCATCGCGAGCGGATTGGTATCGCGGCACGCAGCCCGAGCCGCGCGACGTGTTGCTCGTGGTCGAAGTGTCGGATTCAACCTTGCGCTACGATCGCGGCCGCAAGCTGCGCGCATATGCGCGGGCGGCAATCCGCGAAGTATGGATCGTCAATCTGGTCGATGCGCGACTCGAGCGTTATTGGGATCCGGTGGGCGAGGTCTACGCGAAACACCACGTGGCGGCACGAGAAGATCTGGTAGCCCCGGCCGCTTTTCCGGATCACTCGATCGCCGTTGCCGATCTGCTTCCATAAGGTGTCGTCTCGCAGGCCTGCTAGTGCGCTGCGCCGGCGAGGCCGTGCGTAAGTTTCGTCTGCGATCGGGCGAACGCTTCGTCCGGCACGAAGAAGTCGGCGATGAGCGGACCGTCGCTTTCGGCGTACGTTGAGAAGTCGGTCACGCCTTCGGCGCGCAGGACCTCTTCGTCGATAAAGAAGTTACCCGTGCATTCCCGTGAGGGCCGGTTGAAGATCGCATAGGCGGCGTCGGCGACGATCGCGGCCGAGCGGCACGCTCGCGCGACGCTCGCCCCGCCGAGCACGTTGCGCACCGCGGCCGTGTCGATTGCCGTTAACGGCCAGAGTGAATTGAAGGCGACGCCGTCTTTGCGAAATTCCGCTGCCATGCCGAGCGTACACAGCGACATCCCGTACTTTGCCATGGAATAGGCCACGTGCGGTGCGAACCACTTCGCGCTCATATCGAGCGGCGGCGATAACGTCAGCACGTGGGGGTTATCGGCGCGCATCAGATGGGGCAGCGTCGCCTTCGATACGAGAAACGTTCCGCGGGCGTTGATCCCGTGCATCAAGTCGTAGCGCTTCATGTCAGTCTTCAGCGTCGGCGTCAATGAGATCGCGCTCGCGTTATTGACGCAGATGTCGATGCCGCCGAATGCTTCGACGGTCGCGGCGACGGCCGCGTCGACTTGCTCCTCAAAGCGAATGTCGCACACGAGCGGAAGCGCCTTGCCGCCGGCTGCTTCGACCTCCGCCGCGGCGGTATGAACGGTCCCCGGCAGCTTAGCATGCGGTTCGGCCGTCTTGGCGACGAGTGCGACGTTTGCGCCGTCGCGCGCGGCGCGCAGCCCGATCTCGAGTCCGATGCCCCGGCTCGCACCGGAAATAAATAACGTTTTCCCGCGAAGGCTCATGCGAGCACGTTGCGCACGCCGCCGCCGCGCGCCTGGTCAAGAAAAGAGCCCGCCGCAGCGAACTCTCGAATGGTGGGCACGATAGGTTTCGAACCTATGACCTCTACAGTGTCAATGTAATGCACCTCACCGCTGCGCCTAGTGATTGGCTCGATTTGAGCACAAAATCGTCCTTCACCATCCGCTGATGTCCGCGTAAGTTCACTTTATAGGTTGCAGATAGGTTAGCACGGTGCTATTCTTTGTACACTACCGGACGGTTGTGTACTGCCATTGTACCGACTATACCTGAGAAAGTCGAGAAAAATGAGGCGTATGAGGTACCATTTTACGAGGGATTGCGGCTATATCGATGTCTCGTAAAGAACTGTTAATCAGCGGGTCGTTGGTTCGAGTCCAACTTCGGGAGCCAGATTATAGAGCCCGTAACCACGGGCTTTTCTTATGCCCATTGACTCTTTGACTTACTTGAAGGGATCGAATTTGCGGCATGGCAAAACGGGCAAAACGGGCAAAATGGGCAGGACGCGCCTAAAGTTTGGCTCAGATTCGGCTCATGGGAAAGCGCCGGTCGTGGGGCTCCGGGTCCATTTCGCAGCCGGACGCTGCTGGATGGATTAGCGTGCGCGTCTCCCTCGGGAAATCGCCCGATGGGGCCTATCAGCGCGTCATACGTCGCGTTCGCACGCCCGTCGAAGCCAAGGCGACGCTCAAACGCCTGCAAGAGCAGTATCGTCCCGGCGATGCAACTGGAACACCTCCTCGGCTGGACGCCTACCTCGCATCGTGGATCTGCCGCCAAGAAGGGCGCCTAAAGCCGAAAACGATTCGGACCTATTCGACGGCGATCGCCAACCTCGCGCCCATCATCGGGCACGTCCGGCTCGACCGTCTTACCTCTGGCCTCCTGTCGTCGGCGTTCAAAACCCTGGGCGAGAGTAAGCGTCGAGCCGGCGTCGAGCGGAGCGGTACGAACACCGGCGAGCGAACGGTACAGCAGGCTTACGATGTGCTGCGTATCGCGCTCAACTTCGCCATCAAGCGGGATCAAGTGCTTCGCACCAGTCCGCTCGGTGCCGTTCCTCGAATAAAACTCGAACGCGAGATCGACTTCTTGAGCAAAAAGGAAGTGCTCGCGTTTTTTCATGCGCTCGAGCACGATCCGCTCCGCTCGCTCTTTCATCTGGCCGTTGCAACTGGCATGCGCTGGGGCGAAATTTCAGCTTTAGCTTGGCACGACGTAGACTTCGACGGAGCGGTCATCACCCTTCATCACGCGCGCAACGAAAAAGGCGAAATCGGGTCCACCAAGACGCGCGGATCGCGCCGACGCATCGATCTGCCACTATCAATCGTACGTGAGCTTCTAACGCACAAGAAACGGCAGAAACGGACTATCGGGGAATGCCCATATGTCTTTGTCTCGAGCGCGGGCACACCGCTTCACGCGTCCAACGTCGAACGGCGGCATTTTTTCCCCGCGCTCGAACGCGCAGGTTTACGCCGAATACGATTTCATGATCTTCGGCACACGGCGGCAACCCTGCGCCTCGCCGCCGGCCAGCACGTCAAGGTTGTCGCCGAATTGCTCGGGCACGCGTCAATCCGGACGACACTAGATCTGTACAGCCACGTACTACCGGGAATGGGGCGGGAAGCCGCGGCAGCGTACGATCGAGTGATGATGGACGTCTAGGTCGCGGCAAACTCACGCGATACGACACGAGCGATGATAACGCCATCGTCCGGCCAACCAGTCACATAGATGACCGGCATGGCATTTTCACGGTTCAATTTTATGCCGTCGTTAAATCGCTCGACAGACACGATCGCGCTCGTCGCAATGACCGTCGTTCCGCGCTCACCGATGAAGACGATGCGCTGATCGGTTGCATAGAGTGTTCCAACGCCGGTCAATTGCATGGCGCTTTCGTTCCGTGTTCGACGATCGGACGGCCGGAGATAAAGACCGGGCGCTACGCGGACCGATGCGGCCATTCCGCGACTATGAACGCTTCGCGACTCGGCATATTGTTGTACGCCTTCACGTTTCCAATAGACGTTTTCGCCATTTCGCTTAGCTAAGCTGGGGGCTGCGATCGGTGCAAGTTCAACGCTCATTAGTGCAGCTATCCGTTGGATTTCACGTTCGCGCGCATTCTCTCGTGGAGAAACGGAATCGTCCGTAGCTTTGTCGTGGCGTCGAATAAGGAGTAAGACCGCGATCACCAAAACGCAAAGTCCGCCCACGACGCCGATGCGTACGGAATTATTGATACTCGCGGAGTTATCGCGAGTGTGCTGCGTACGGCCATGCGCGGTCACCCGGTGTACTGGCGCTGACGTCGGGTTGGCAACGGTGGGCACTCTTGCCAGCCATATTGCTAGCGACAGTGTAGCCGTCAAAGCAACGATAAACCTGGACATCCTTCGCTGCATCGGCCAGCCTTCCCAAAAAATCGGTATGCGGAACGTTGGAGTCTAGCATACATGGCGCCCGAACGGCGCAATTGTTGTTCGCTTATCTAGTGTGCTGAGTCATGAGTTCGCGCGGTTATGCTTAGACAATTTGGCGAAAATCGAGTCCGCCGTAGCCGTCCAGACAAACGGCTTTGCCTGCTCGTTATGATGCTTGAGATATTCTCGGATCG
>JAABUX010000331.1_pt1 | contig 80419 bp, 58 predicted proteins | sample 5561851 | NCBI WGS metagenome assembly JAABUX01 (sample SAMN10711883, study PRJNA513361) | rock metagenome | isolation source: Antarctica rocks | place: Antarctica: Victoria Land, Richard Nunatak red sandstone | collected 2016-01-03 | reverse complement strand
GCAGAAGCTTTTAGACTTTATTGCCTACTACAACCGCACGATGGCTAAACCATTTTTGTGGAAGTTTGAAGGCTACCCAGAGTCTGTCTAATCTGGTGCGTTACTTCTGCCGAACTGCACTAGTTTAGAACTACAGAAAAATATTACCTACTAAATCCTTGAATTGATGAATCCACTGATAAATTTCAGTCAGAGTGGTTTTAGCGTTTCTTTTGGGATACCATCCAGTAGCTTGCATAATCTTACGAGCGTCTGTAATGAAAATAGGAACATCTCCTGCCCGTGTCTCTGACATTGGAGTAATGGGAATCTGATGTCCGGTAATTTCTTGGCAAATCTGAGTTGTTTCATAAAGCGAAAGGGTATTTGTTTCCCCACCCCCCACATTAAAAGTTTGTCCTCTCAGTTCTTGTAACATGTCAATTTGTAGCTCAATCAAGTCTAATAAATCTGCCACATGTAAGAAGTCTCTGACCTGCTTACCTGTACCTCCATAACCGATGTATTTCAGCGATCGCCCGAAGTAGTGAAATGCCATCCATAAGGCAAACACGCCTTGATCAATCTTACCCATTTGCCATGGCCCAGTCAGGACTCCACAGCGGTTAACTACAGTTCTTAGTCCATAGGCATCGGCATATTCCGCTATGAGTAATTCTGAGGCCAGTTTAGTAGCTCCGTAGAGCGATCGCGCTCCGTTCAGGGGAAAATCTTCTGAAATGCCCTGATCTGATACACCTGGTAAAATTTGCTGATTTTGGAGTTGAAAGCGGGTTGCAGTTTCTGTGAACTTCAAAGCATTGAGAGCAAGGATAGGATAGACCCGACTCGTAGACAGAAAGATAAAATCTGCCCGAGTTTTCCTAGCCAATTCCAGGCAGTTAATGGTTCCGGCTAGGTTGGTTTGCAGTACATAATTGGGAGAGCCATACCCTGCTAATACCGATGGCTCTGCAGAACACTCCAGAATTAAATCTGGTTGAAGTGCCACAGGATCAAGATCTTCTATATTCCGTACATCGCCGTGAATAAACTCAATCCCTGCTTGCTTCAGTCTTGGTAAATTTAACTCCGAACCTCGTCGCTTCAAGTTATCTAGAGCGGTAATTTTCCATTCGGGATAGCTTTGAGCAAGTCCTAACCCTAGAAAGCTACCTACGAAACCCGCCCCTCCCGTAATTAGAATTCGTTTACTCATGATACTTTACTCTGAATTTGTTGCTGAGGATACTTGCGAACATAATCTCCTCTTGAAAGCATTTTTTCGAGAAAGACATAAAGGACTATAAATAAGTATCTGCTCCCCATCTCTTTTATCTTCAATTTAGAAACTCCTGTTTTGCGGTTGCGCCACGTGATCGGGATAGTTGTATACGAATACCCCCTCACGATTGCTTTAAGAGGGACTTCGACCGTTAAATTAAAGTGATGAGATAGGAGTGGAGAAATTCCGTCAATAACTTCCCGACGATACATCTTGAAAGCATTAGTCGTGTCATTAAAGTTTAAGCCAAATATTATTTGGATAAATAGATTGGCTAAACGATTTATCATCAGTTTATGGGAAGGGTAATCAATGACTTTTCCACCTTTAATAAACCGAGATCCAAACACACAATCATAACCTTCTTGCAGCTTGTGATAGTAATCGACTATATCCTCTGGAGCATCAGAACTATCTGCCATCACAATTGCCACTGCATCTCCTTGAAAGTTATCCAAACCGCAGCGTACTGCAAAGCCAAAGCCATTAGGATAATAGTTGTTGACATAACGCACTTTGCGGTTTTGAAAACTAAGTTGCCGCAATAATTCTTCTGTATGATCGCGGCTATTATCATTGACTATTAAAATTTCATAATCAATTTTATTCTGCTCCAGTAATTGGCTAATAGACTCAACAGTTTCTACAATACAACCCTCTTCATTGTAAGCGGGAATCACAATTGAGAGAACACCGAGTTGACCAGCATGTGTAAATTGCGCCTGTCCTATTTGACCCAAATTGAGTCTTCGTAAGCTAGAGTTATCTGCCAATGCAGGCGCTAACCCCTCTGGATAATGGAGTTCAGAATTAGGATAATTAACCCGATTTCGAAACACTAGGCGGTCACTAATCAAATAGTTGAGAGTTGCACTTAATAGTACGCCCACTAGGGTATTGATTACATAATTGACCTGCAGCCAATCCAATGTGGGAAACACAATGAAGATACGAGCAGCGACAGCAACCCCAGCAGAAATGTGATAAAGGGGAAGCTGCCGCCATAAAACTTCTCGAGCTGTCCAGATACCGCCAGGCCAAACCCAAATCCGGTAGATAAAGAAACTAACCAACAATGAAATCTCAATTGAAACTGCATTCGCAACATTACGTAAAATGGGCGTCTCAAAGCCTAGCAGCTCAATCATGGAAAATATGAGTAACAAATTGAGTGCTGCTGCTACACCACCTCCTACGATAAACTTAAATCCCCGCTGTCGAAATAGCTTTTTCAGCATAGTTGTAAGTTGCTAACAACAAAGTACAAGATTAGAGTTTAGCCAATGTAAGGAGCCACTATTTTTTATGCAAACTGGATGCATTCCAGCTTATATGGAAGCTAAATGCAGATTTTAACCAATCCGGCAAAGTTAGTAGCAAAGTATAACAGAAGTAAACAAACAGTAACCAATCAATCACCTGAGAAAGATAAATTATATATGGATTCATGCTAGTTTTTAACCATAGGGTTAGAAGAATTCCGATTATTGACAAAACAGAAATTAATCTCAGATTAACATTACACTTTGTCCAATACAATATTTGCGGCATAGTGAAAAGTATAAAAACTAGACGATAGCACCAATTGTTTCCTAGAAAAAAAGTCCCTATATATATACTTGAACCAATTCTAAATGCTTCTAAAAAATTATCATCTTGGGGTGTAAAAGAATCAATTATTCTAAATTGAGTTTTAATTACCACTTTGGCTAGGTTATATATTAAGAAAAAGATCAATAATGCCAAGCAAATAAAGAGCATGGATTTGTAGGCATGAACAAATAATAAGTTATTGTGGTTAACAACGTTAGACGTAAGTACTTTCTCCAAATCTCTAAAAAATAGACTAAATATGATTTTATAGCCGTATGACCAGATATTTGATTTTTCAGTGGCTGTGCTAATAAGTTTAATATCCTTAAGAGCTGAAAGTACATAAATGCCAAAACATCCTGCTATGAAAGAAGCAAGAATATATGCATGTTTTTTCTTCTCTTTACAAATGACTGTAAATGCAAAAATTGGATATAGCTTTAAAATTGCGGCTAACAGAATTGCCGAATATGAAACTAATCGCCAAAAAGGTTTTTGCTTATTTATAAGCAATAAAGAAATAGATAATATAGCAAAAATAATTAGATCATTGTTACCACGTTCGACCGCTAGCATAACTGAAGGTGAGCACAAAGCAATACTGTATATTAAAGCCTCGCTGTAGTTCAAATGTCGAATTATCAAAAATACCATAATGAAGAATAGTAATGCAAAAAATATTCCAAGCAAAATAGTATGACTTTGATCTAATCCAAGTGGGGCAAACGCCATCCAGATTCTGGGATAATTGGTTGGACGATGCCATGGATCACAGGGGTTTTCGACAAGAACTTCGTATCCCAGTCTATAACATTCAAAGCCAGAAGTAATAACCCGCATATCAGCAAAAGCGGGAAACATTGTTGGAACTCTAAGGTATCGCCAGAATTCATAATATTTAGTAAAAAAACTGGAGATGAATATTAACGAAAAATATATTATTAAAGCTATTAAAACGAAGAAACGCCCATCAATTATCGTTTTTTTAGACAAGGAACTAACTAGATGATTATAATTTTTTCTGACTATTTCCATAAAATAAACCTAAGTTTTTAGCGTACACTCCCAACCTAGACGCAGATAACTGTGCAGCAGTGATGCTAAAGTTTCCTTAATAATTAGAGACTTTAAGCTATAGATTCAAATTTGTCAGTCAGAAAAAGACTTAAAAAGTGAGCACAGCTTATGTAAGAATTCAAACAAAACTCCTACAACGGGGGGTTTTCTTGAGCAGGGGGAGCAGAGGGAGCAGAGGGAGCAGAGGGAGCAGAGGGAGCAGAGGGAGCAGAGGGAGCAGGGGGGCTCCAGGGGCTGAGGGGAAACCCCATAGATAAATTCTCTCTTATTGAAACAAGAACGCAATACTTGATTCGGGCTTCGTCTCTCTCGAACATTTGTTTCTCCAACTCTATGAATAAATTCTTTCTTCCTGAAACCAGATGGCAGAGGGCTATTTTCTTATTTCCCCCTGCTCCTCTGCTCCTCTGCTCCTCTGCTCCCCCTGCTCCCCCTGCTCCCCCTGCTCCCCCTGCTCCCTCTGCTCCCCCTACCCCCCTGCTCAAGAAAGCCCCTTCTTAACTGCTGTCTACCAGTTGAAATTGTGCTCTCAAGTTTTATGACTTTTACTGACTTTTTAGAGCTGACACAATTTAATCTATAGCTTAATCTCCTGAATTAGGAACCTTCAATATCACTCGCTTTAAAGCCAGGTTCATAGGAGAAACTTTAGAAGAATATGGATTAGTTCCAGTAGAAGCTAATGTCATTGGCTACTGAAACTAACCTAGTTTACCAGTAATGTTGGCAATTCAATTTTCGCTGTTGCTTGTGAACAGGAGCCCCGGCTGACGACTGATGCCTTTCTCCTGACTTCTTTTTTGTCGAAGCAAATATAGCAGTGTATTTGATTAACTCTAAGAATTTAATTGCTTGCTCAGGAATTTGTAACTTTCAGCCGTTGCGGTGAGGTAACATGACAATTTTTACATCTCTTTTACAGGTATATGCTTCTACTGGGCAGGAACAACAAGTTTATTGCTTTCCTAAATGTAGCCTGAAATGGCAACAGAAAAAGCTGTTAGTAAGATGTTCACCGCAGGTTAAACAGTCCTATCTGCCTTCACTTGAAAATAAACCCTGGTTGATAGACTGCTTAAAGCATTCTTACGTGCAGATGATCAGCATAGACCCACTATTGGGTGACTTCAGCTTGAAGTTTTGGGCAGATGCCGGTAAAAAAGCAAATAAGCCTGTGTTCCTGCGGTTACCTTTCATCACTGAACTGCCAAAAAAGAAAAGCCCACTCATTTGGTGGCTTAAGCGCTTGCTTGACTGGGTGATTGCTGCCCTGTTGCTGCTGGTTTTAAGTCCAATCATGCTGGGGCTGGCTGTTTTAATCCGCTTTGACTCACCAGGACCAATCTTGTTCCGGCAATGGCGCGTGGGAGAGCGGGGCAAACTATTTGAGATCTTCAAGTTTCGGACAATGGTCATTGATGCAGAAAAGCTTCACTATCAGGTGATGACTACCCAGAAAGGTTTACACAAGCGCAAAGATGACCCTCGGATTACACGCTTAGGGTGCTGGTTGCGTAAGTACAGCCTGGACGAGCTACCGCAGTTGTTCAATGTATTGTCGGGTGAAATGAGTTTGGTCGGACCTCGTCCTTGGGCTCTGTATGATGCAGTCCGAATCAGTCCAGAAGGAAAGCAACGTTTGAATGCACTGCCGGGAATCACAGGGGCTTGGCAGGTGGAGAAGAGATCAACCTTGTTAGATCTAGATGCGGTGAACAACGTTGATCTTAAATACCTTCGGACTTGGTCTCTGGCTCGGGATCTAAAGCTCCTGCTGTTGACCATTCCCAAAGTGCTATTAGGTTTTGGTGCTTACTAAGGTAGACCTAGTATCAGAGGGGCATCCATAAATATGTGGCGTTAAATGCACAACAGCTTAGTTCTCAGGGGAACCAATGAATCAACAACTGCGTCTACCTGCACATCTATCTGAATCTACGTATGGCCTGATAGAAGACAAGGATGGTCTCCTGAATGGGACTCGCATCCGGTGGAGTGCCCTTACTCAGCCAGAACGCTTAGTTTGCCTTGCTATTTTGCTGATACCCCTCTGGTGGTTACTGGGATGGTCCTATCTATTGCTGATGTTAACAACCGGCATTGGTGTATATGAATTTTTGCACAGAGGAGCTTTTGGTCTACAACATCCTAGCCTAATTGCCTTTTCAGCAGTCGCCTTCGGTCTATTCAGGCTTGTCTCTGTCAGTCTCAACACAGCAGAATTCACGCCACATTTGATTCTGGGTCACCTCGATAGCTGGATCTCCTGTGGGTTGTTGATTTGGTATATCCAGACTAGAGACATTCAGGTACGTCCGCAGGTGATTGCTTGGGCTTTTTCCATCATTGTTATAGTGATGTTAGTTTTCTGGCTAATTGTTCACTTCGTCTTCGGAGAACCTGACTATACTCGACCCCTTTCTCTTTTTGGCTTACTCACAAACAAGAACGGGTATGAACCTGGGGCTGGTCCTGGCAACTACTTAGGACCTTACAACCCTAGAGATAAAGCTTTAGCAGGACTAAGTCGTTTCAGTTTTTTCTTTGTCGATCCACAGTCCTTCGCTATGGTAGCAAGCTACATTGGTATACTGGCTTTGGATATTAAGAACCGCCTTTGGTCGCTGCTACTGTTTTTAGGTTGCGTTTTTCTATTAATTTTGAGTGGAACTCGCGCTAACTGGATTGTGTTTCCCCTTTTGGTACTTTTGCGTTACTTGTGGACGCTTGGTAAAGTATCGGGTCCCGCGCTGCTTTGTGCCCTAATTGCAATGGCGAGTTTTATTACACTTTCGATGCCTCCAGCAACTGACTTGCTCTCTAATAAGCTTACAAATACAGCAGAGGCTACAGGTAAGTACCGCGCAGATTCAACTGAAGGTCGTAAAAAAATCTACCAAAGGACACTCAATGCTGTTTTGAATGAACCCGACGAGCTTCTGTTGGGGCGTGGAGTCCCTGGACCGACGGTAGTGCCAGGGTACGAGCCTGCGCGGATTGGTACCCACAACTTCTTCCTGGGGACCCTTCTTTATCAGTCTGGTTTAGTGGGTACAGTAATCTTTTTGATATTTTGGGTATCTTTAATCCTGTGGTTCTATAACACCCGAAACCACAGACCAATTTCTTCCCTGCTAATGCTACTGTGCTGCAACTTAACTTTCCTCGTGATGGATGCTGAAATGACAATAATAATCTTAACTCTACTGCCTGTCGTGAGGGATAAATCCGCACTAAAACTGTTGAGTAAGATGCGCAGGCATAGCCTTTTACCAGAGTCGTAGAATTTTAAAGGAACTGGGTTTTAGACATGACCAAAAAGATGACAGAACTATTGACGAGGACTGAAGTTCCCCTGACTGCAACTGAGCCTTTAGTCAGCGTTATTATTGGAAATTACAATTATGGTCGCTTTTTAGCTGAAGCAATCGAAAGTGTTTTAGGTCAAACCTACCGCAACTTTGAATTGATCGTTGTGGATGATGGTTCGACAGACAACTCACGCGAGGTGATTGAGTCCTATGGCGATCGCCTGATTGCCATCTTTCAGGAAAATACTGGACAGGGAGGGGCATGCAGTGCTGGATTTGCACGAGCCAAAGGCGAGATTATTTGTTTACTGGACTCCGATGATTACTTCCATAGAGAAAAGCTAGCGAAAGTGGTAGCAGCCTTTCTAGACCATCCGGAGTGGGTGCAGATTTCCCACTGTTGGACTTCCGTAAATCGAGAAGGTCTGCCCCGAGGTCGTGGTTCTACGATTCTCAGTCAGGGGAATGTGCGTTCTTTGCTGCTGCAATGGGGAAAGTACGCAATGGCGATCACTTCTGCAATTACATATCGCCGTGCAGTTCTTCAGCAAGTCATGCCTATTTCCACGGGGCAATCTGTGGTAATCGACACTTATTTAAACGCGACAATCCCCTTTTATGGTGAGGTAGGCTGCATCAATGAGCCGCTGATGTTCTATCGCATGCACGGTAGAAACAAACAGGCCCACAACGGCAATCTGCCATATTTGATCCAGCAGCGTGAGGAAACAGCTACTTACATCAATGAGGCAGCTACCAGAGTGGGATTAATTGACCGCTTTGATATCCAAGGGGATGTAGACTATCGCAGCCTTAAAGTGCTGCAGCAGGGTGGCGTGCCCTGGACAGAGGCGTTTGGGATTATCTGGCTATCCTTACAAGAAAGCATTGCGATCGGGCGTAGTGCAAGGGATACCCTAGAAAGGCTGTTGCGGCGCGGTATCTGCGCTCTGTTTCCCTCTGAAGGTAGGGTGGTTCTTCGCTTGGGACTGCGTGGCTACTTGCGTTTCAAGGTGTTAGGCACGGAACTCAGTTGAAATTATGTAGGGTTTAGGAGATCAAGTCAATTATGCGTAAGCTTCTAATTGTACCGGGGGACTCTGGCAGTTTAGGAGGTACGCTGGTTACCCTCTCGCTGCTGATAAAGGGGTTCGGATACTGTAGCGCATCTGACCAGCTGTGTGTACTCGTCCCGTCCGGTTCGCTGAGCGAAAGGTATTTGCACCAAGTAGGCCAAGGGTCTTATCTAAAGACGATCTGTGCCCAGAACCATTCCCAGTTTCTAGAACGTGCATTTCGATGGGTAGGTCAGCAACCGAGGGATTGGCCGTTGCTGCTGGATAACTGTATTCAATCTGAGCAAATTCCCGCCATTATGCTGGCTGCGCCTGCCCTCCGCCTCAGTGGTCGTTCTGTTTTTCATTTCTTCCACGACTTAGCACTTTCGTATAATTACCTCGGTTTCTTAGTCCGAAAGCTTGCTTTTGCCAGCCTTTCTCCAATCGCAATTTGTAATTCAAAATTCACTGCCAATCATATTCGCCGCCTCGTGAGCGATACTCGAGGAATTTTGTATCAACCAGTCGATGCAGAAAGATTTAATGATCGACCCCCTTCTGGCTCTCCTCCTGTTGAGCTACAAACCATTCTCCGCTCTGGCGCTCGTGTGATGCTGACACCCTCACGCATTACTAAGCCAGGAATTGTCAATGACAAAAACCTGCGATCGCTGATCCCGGTGCTTGCTCATCTGAAAGCAACTGGTCACTTTTACCACGCAGTTGTGATTGGGGAGGACAGCTCACCTGAGCAAATGTATACCCGCGCTTTGCTTGAAAGTGCTGAACGCTTAGACGTGGCAGACCGCTTTACGGTTCTGCCTCCTACAGTCACTATCGAGGACTACTACAAATACGCGGATGTGATGGTTACCCTAGCCCCGCGAGAACCTTTTGGTCGCACAGTCGTTGAGGCAATCGCTTCTGGTGTCCCCGTAATCGGAAGTCGGACTGGCGGGATTGGCGAAATTTTGCATCACTTTGCTCCTGAGTGGACTGTTGACCCCAACGACCCGGTCGCTGCGGCTGAAGCAATTATGCGCGTAGCTGCTGACACCAATACTCCAAAAATTCTGGCTCAGGGCAAAACCTGGGTCAAGACTCGGTGCAGCATAGGAGGTTACGCACGCGCACTCATGGAAATCACCCGTTTAGCTCCCGCGAGTCAAGTCCTTTTAGAGGCACAAGTCAGGGGATAGTTATAATGCAACAGCTTTCACAACTCGATGACTTAACAGCGAGTGAAGCTCCGTTACCAGACATCCTGGTAGTCTCCCGCGTCTTTGGGCCCGATCCAGGTGGTATCCAGGAGTATGCCTACAACCGTTGCTTGCAGGATCCAGAACGCGTGATTGTTCTAACAGCTAGGTGTTCAGGAGATCAGGCTTTTGACGATGCTCAACCCTTTCGGGTGTACCGCTGGCCAGTGCCTACCTTCCTCCGTTCTGTTCCCTTGGGCGGTATCCTCAAACAAATCCTCTACTTGATCTGGTCATTCGTACTTGGCATAACTCTGTTTCGTCGTTACCGCTATAAGTACATTGAATGGTGCCACGGCTATGACTTTCCATCGCTTTTGTTACTAAGCTACCTGCTGCCCATCCGCTTTTTTGTATACCTACATGGAGATGATGTCCTCTGCCCCCTGAGAAATCCAGTTATACGTGCCCTGTTTGAGCGAACGCTTAGGCGAGCTCAGGGTATTGTCTGCAACAGTTCCTTTACTCAGGGCTACTTCAAAGCTAACTTTCAGGTTGATACCCCGACCTATGTCATCAATCCTACGGTTAGAACACAGAAGTTTGGTTCCGAAGCAGTTCTAGAGAATGTTCATACCTTAGGCGCTAATCTGCGCGATACCTATAACATCCCTGAGTCGGCGGTGGTGATTCTTTCAGTAGGACGTCTTGTGCGACGCAAGGGTTTTGACCAAGTGATTGAGAATTTACCCGCTCTGTTGTCTGAGGGGCTTGATGTTTATTACTTGATCTGTGGTCGAGGTCCGATGGAGCTGGAACTCATGTCCCTCGCCAGCCGATTGGGTGTAGAGAAGCGCGTGTTCTTTGCCGGGTATGTACCCGACGATGAGTTAGCTAGTTACTATGCAGCATGTGACTTGTTTTCGATGATTACCTTCTTTGATGCCAAGGCTAAGAGTATAGAGGGCTTCGGGATTGTTTACCTAGAAGCTGGTTACTTTGGCAAACCTGTCATTGCCTCGCGCTCAGGTGGGGTGGAAGAAGCAGTCCGCCATGGGGAAAGTGGCATCTTGGTAGACCCGAATGCCGCCGATGAGATCTTCAAGAATCTACATCAATTGTGCACAGACCAGCGGCTGCGCGAACAGCTTGGCCACAAGGGTCAAGAGCTAGCAAATCACAAAAATCTCCACCGCTCGCTTTACTTGGCTCAATTTCCGCACCTCGCGAACACCGTGACATAACCAGATTTATGACGCAAACCAGTTCAGCCAAGATAGCTAGGAGCAGCCTATGGCTGACCACGAGCTTTGTGCTGGCGAAATTCTCGCAGCTGATAGCTCAGGTTGTGCTTGCCCGTCTCTTATCGCCTCATGACTTTGGGATCTGGGCGATGGTCCTGATAGTGACGATGCTGTCGGTTTTATTCAAAGACGGGACGATCGCTGGGGTACTTGTTTATCGAGGTTTAGATGACAAAAAACTGGTTGACGCTGTCTACAGCCTCGGAATCAATATCTCCGTCGGCATGTTTGTTTTGCAAGTGCTTATTGGTTTTCCTCTCGCACAGTTTTTTGGCGTACCTGTACTGTGGCCGCTGACTGCCTGTGTAGCCCTGGTCTTTTTAATTGGTGCGGGTGCGGGTTCTCATGGTGCTGTCCTTTCTCGGCAGATGAAATTCAGAGAACTGGCTATCTGCGACACTGCGGCAGGTTTTGCGCGTTATGGTGGTGCCCTAATTTGTGCAGCTCTCGGTGGCGGGGTGTGGTCCTTTGCCGCTGGAGAGATAGCGATGGCGTTGGTTGATTCTGTGCTTAAACGCTGGTTGAGTAGATACCGCTTCACCTACCATTTCATCCCCGATCTTTCTGCTGTGGGTGAAGTGCGCGGTTATATCAGTAGTCTGATCGGAATAAATTTAGCCGTTTATGCGAATCTGAACGGTGACAATTTTGTGATTGGCAGACTGTTAGGAACTCAGGCGCTAGGCTACTACAACCTGGCTTACCAACTGGCAATGTTGCCGGTATCTGCCCTCTCCCAGATCAATCGAGTTAACTTTGCGGCCCTGTCACAGCAGGATAGCGAGAGCCAGCGGAGTTATCTGTGCCAGGCACTGGAACTGTACGCTTTAATCTCTGCTCCCATCTACGGAGTCGCGTTTGTGGCTGCTCCTTGGGCCATTCCCTTGGTGTTCGGTTCAAAATGGGTGGCAGCAGTTAGCATTTTCCAGATCGTGCTAGTTTTTGCCTATGCTCGGGGGTTTATGGCTATTTTAGGCACCGCTTTGAACGCCTTGAACTACCCAGGCATCAATGCTGCAATTAACTGGGTTCTGGTTCCGCTCTCTATCCCCTCTTACTTACTGGGGGCAAGGCTTGGAGGAACAACCGGGGTGGCGATCGCCGTTGCACTAGTGATGGGCTTCGTGGCCACCGTCTGGTTCTGGCTGGTTACCTGCCGTGTAGCAGGGTGGAAGATAGGAACCTTGAGCGAACCAATTGTATTGCCAACAGTCACGATGAGCGTAACACTAGCAGCTGTACTTGCTGTTCCCTTACCCGTGTATTTGCAGGCTTACTTGCAACCGCTTGCCATTGTTTTGATGTATGCGATCGCTCTGTCTGTATTCTCCGCTGGTCGCGTTCCTCAGATGTTGCTCGGCGTAGTCAAGCACTCCCTAAACATCGGTGTGAAGAGCGTTGAGGGCAAGTAAATATTTCTATCTAGCATTGCACATGATCATGAGTCAGCCTGACTTCTGTTTCTAAAATCCTCTCCTTATTAAAGGTAAAGAAAATCATGGACTCTCTAAAGTTACTAGCAAAACAGGTCATCCCAACAAATCACCTTGCTACAGTAATGGAAATTTACGGCTTACTTCAGTCACCGCTGTATGTCGGTAACCGATTTATCTGCCCCTGTTGTAACGGGCAATTCCGTAAATTTCTTACAGGTGGAGTCAACCATAGACCCAATGCTTTGTGTCCCAGGTGTAATTCTTTGGAAAGGCATCGTTTGTTGTGGTTGTATCTTAAAAACCAAACAAATATTTTTATTGACCATCTCAAGGTTTTACATTGTGCGCCAGAGTATATTTTTCAAAAAGTTTTCAAATTCCTGCCTAACATCGACTATGTTAGTGCTGGTTTAGATGCACCATTCGCCGAGGTTAAAATGGACATTACAAATATTTTATATGACGATAATTCGTTTGATGCAATTTTATGTAACCACGTTTTAGAGCATGTCATAGATGATCATAAAGCTATGAAAGAATTATTTAGAGTTCTTAAGCCTGGTGGTTGGGCAATTCTACAATCGCCAATTGATATAGAACGCGAAAAAACGTTTGAAGACCCAAGTATAGTACTACCCAAAGAACGAGAACACTTCTTCGGCAAAGATGACCATGTAAGAGTGTATGGGCTTGACTATAAGGATAGGCTTGAGCAAGCAGGGTTCACAGTAAAAATAGATAGTTATGCAACAGATTTAGGAGGGGACATGAGCAAAAAATATGGTCTGCCAGAACATGAGGACATATACATTTGTGGCAAGTCAAAACCATAACTCTCTGATGAAATCGACGATTGGATTGCCCACTCAAAACTTATAAAGGAGACATGACGATGGATATCAAAAAATGCCGTTCCTATGTAGCTCTATTTGGTCTGGCTTTACTGGTCAGCATAAGCGCAGTTCCTACTCTAGCTCAACAACCTTTTGCCACGCAGGCAACTTCTTTGGAACAAACCGAATATCAAGACCCAATCCACAGATATTTGGGTGAAATCGACAAGAATGTTCAACTCGCAGAGAGTACCTCTACCATGGAAGCAATCACAAGTTACCTAAAAGAGATTGATAAAAATGCCAACTTAGCTGAGAATGTACCGCACGAGCGCGCAGCCAACGAATATTTGGGTGAAATTAAGAAGAATGTTCAACTGGCAGAGAGTACCTCTGCTATGGGAGAGATCACAAGGTACCTAAGAGAGATTCAGAAGAACACAAAGCTGGCCAAGAACGCATCTCGCAAAGAGTCGGTCAACAGGTATCTGGGCGAAATCGCCAAAAATGTGAACCTAGCAGAGAATGCTCCTGACAAGAGAGCCCTCCACAGGTACTTGGGAGAAATTGATAAAAATGTGAAGCTGGCTCAGGGTTCACCCCACGAAAATGCAATGAGTACATATCTAGGCGAGATCGACAAAAATGTAGGTCTGGCCGAGAGTGCGCCTAACAAAGACTTGGCCAGTAGGTACATTGGCGAAATAGTAAAGAACCTGAAATTAGCTCAGGGATTCTAGTGAGTGACTGAACAGGGGTCAGGGAAATTAGACAAATTCCCTGACCCCCGATCCCTGACCTCTGTTGAAGACTCTATAGGAATCGCAAGTGCCCCTGCATCATCACCCCTGTTACCCCTGCCGCCACCAGTGGTACACTCAGGTTATCCATGCCGTGCGGCGAAACCGCCTCAGCTAGCGTTGCGAAAGTAGCGCCTACTAGTGCTGTCAATAGCGTCCACCCCGCACCAGAAGATGTTGCCAACGGACTGAGCGACGAGCCGGGCAGCAACAACAGCACCAGAAACATCGCCGCCGTGCTCGCCACGAACATCGCTAGCGACCCCTCCCAAGAGCGCTCGCTCTGCCCCACTTTGTATCGGTGCCGCCCGAAGCGCTTGCCGATTAATGCGGCCAGCGCGTCTCCCCAAGTCATTGCCATCACCCCAGCTGCGGCGATTGGTGCGCGATCTACTGGGCCATCTGGCCGCCACAGTAGCCCGAACAGCAGCGTCACCGAGACAGCGAAATAGACCGTGCCGGGTGAGCTGTCGCTAGTGTCCATTGCGCTTAAAACCCGGTAGCGGTAGAACAGATAGTTTAGTACGATGAACGTGGCAAAGGGCAGAATTCCGATCTCCCAGCGGTTGAAAAGTACCAACACACCGAAAACCCACATCCCCGCCCCGACATGGATGAGCTTGCGGGTGATATCCGGCTGGATACCGAACAGCTTCCGCAGCGCCTCACCGACGACGAGCAGGCTAGTGGCGTAGGCATACGAGGCAGCAAGGCCGATAAAGTCTCTGTTGATCATTTCAATCATACAAAGTCAAAAGACAAAAGAGCCAATCAAAGGATTCTGGATATTCTTTGCAATCGAGACTGAATTCTTGACCCCGCCCTACACTATTAATCAAAATATAACCGTTCTCTAGCGTCCAGCGCGTCAAGGTTTGGTTGAAGCTAGGGGGATAGACTTCTTGCCGTTAGGATGAACCATCATAATTTATGCATATTGTAAAGCTCGCTTAAATATGCGGACGCAAAGGGTTGGCCGACGAATCGGGCTATCATAAACTGAGTGATTTCCCAAAGTGATAACTGGCTCCTGCCGCCTGCACCTAATGGTTTGAGGAAAACGTTGAGCATGGCATACTACCGAGAAAATCTGGCAGATATCTGGCTTTAGCCAGATATCTGCCAACGGCCGATCGCTGCCGTGACAGAGGCCACAACCCCATGTGAACAAGTCCGTTGTGAGCACCGTGGGGATGGAATTGAAAAGCAAGACGGTAGCCAGGCAACGAGTGAGACATTCCTAGAGAAATTCGGCTTCGATCCCTTGGTACAGGGATACGCAACGAGCCATGCAACTTAAGCCCTCAAGCAAACCTGCTATTGAGGCAGAATTCTTTGCTAAGAAGTTCGTAGCTTACCATGAGGGCTGCTACCAGCTACAGCACCAACAATGGCGAGAGGCGATGAGTCCCCTCAACCAAGCCCAGGCAGGAATTAAAGCTTCGACCGCTTGGCTTCAAGAAGTAGACAGACTGTGCGGATTGAAGCGCCAAGCCCTTTCAGAGTTTAGAGAACATCTGGAGTTTGCCCAGTTTTGCTATGACCCTAATGGGTAGTAGGCGAATCCCTTGGTTTCAGTTTGAGGATCGTCATCAACGGATCTCCAATAGTAGTAATTTTCCAAGGTGGAGCTTTAATGTGCCGCGCTGCAATCAGAAACGGGGTTAACATCTGCAAACGTTGGATCAGCAATTGTGGCGTCACAAACGCTTGCAGATAAGGCTCGTCGACACTTCCTACATAAGCATAGACACCGCTTTCGAGCCATCTTCCGCCTACCGTCTTGCGGTCATCAGGGGTAACAGCGGACCAGCTATGAATGAAATGCACTGCTGCCGGTATGTTAAGGTTTGGTAAGTCCTGCACAGAGGCATCACCGTCTCCAAGATTGAATGATGAGCTTGGTCCTTTAGTGTTGACAAAGATGAGATCGAAGTTCAAGCCGTTGGCAGTAAGATAACGCCAGTTTCTGACGCTAGCTTCGGGACTTTGGATCAGCTTAACATTAAAACCAACTTCACTAAGCTGATGAGCCGCTTGGTCCATTGTATACTTTCCCCACTCCCCGTCCTTTGGGTAGCTGTTATAGAGCAATGCAGTTTCCTGAGGCAGGAAGATGGAGCACATCGCCTGGTAGAGTGCCCTCACGGATGAACCGTAAATCCAGCCGACAATTGCCCATCGCTGGCCGTCTGGATGCCGAGCTAGACCGTCGGTCACTGCTAGCAGTTCTTTAGCCTTTTCGGTAGGTTGATACTTAACCGCCAGCTGCCGAACGATAGTGACGGTATCAATGTCATCGCCAAGGTCTGCATAGGCATAACCAGTATCTTGAACCGCCTGTTGAACCCTCGTCCGAAGCAGCTGCCATTGAGCAGGATTGAGGGTGCCGTTGGGGGAGCCAAAGTCTGCATCAAGAAAGACTAGGGGTTGCCCCCGATCCGCAGCTAATGAGACCGCTGCTGGCCAAGCTGGATCACCCTCCCAAGTGACTACTACCCCTGGCGGTCGCCACCCAAGGCGCTTCCACGTTTGTGTGAGTGATTCTCTCGGTTCTGGATTCCATGCCATAGCTGTAGCTTTAAGCAAGCGCTGCCTCAGCTCTTGGCCCATCGGTAACGGTTTAGCAACGGTCGGTAGACGAATCACCTGGGTGGGATGGAAACGCCGGATGAACATCGGGGTGTAATGCGCATCCTCAATCAGAATAGGCCAACGCCCTTCAAGGCTCCAGTGCTCGATAGCAGCCAGAAAGGTGGCTTCATCAGGAACCAGAACGATACGATCAATTGTTGGGATCTTGGCGCGAAGATTGGCAATGTGCAATCCAGTCTGGGTTTGCCAGGGCAGTTTCCGACCGGAGTGGGGCTGGACTGATTCTGGAGTAAAAGTCTTGAAGGTCTGGGCAGGTTGCTTGATGTTCGATATGGTGAAAAGACAGATCAAGCACAAAACAACAATCCAAAAGGCAGGATGCAACAGTCGAATCATAGAATTGATCAACGCATTACAGAAATTGCCTTTCAGCTCTCAATCGGGAATTGGCATCAATCAGTTAGATGAAGAGACTAGGGCTTATTCAACTACAGGCTAGGCTAAAGTTAGGTCATAAGGGCGCTCAATATCATCCTCACCCATGTACTCACCATTTTGAATTTCCAGAAGAATTAGCGGAATAAACCCTGGATTTTCTACACTATGAAGCGTTGCCAAAGGAACATAGGTTGACTCATTTCGATGAAGTAATTTTTCATCTTCGCCACAGATAACCTTTGCTGTACCAGAAACTACGACCCAATGTTCACTACGGTGATAATGAATTTGTGGTTTAATGCGGTGCTTAGGCTTGATTTCAAGACGATTAATTTTATAATGATCTCCTTCCTCTATGACCTCAACTTTACCCCAGTGTCGTATACCCGAATGTGTTGAGGATTCATTTATAGTGGACTGCTCATTATTCTCATTCTGAGTCATAACTACCTCTGAAAAAAACAAATGTCACTATGGAAAGTAAAGTATTAAATTATAGTGCCTACAAAGAGGTTTGTCAACAAGATTTTGTAGTTTTGCTATACCAGACACAAGTTACTCAGAATCATCTTCGCCCTCGTCTTCTCCAGGGGGCGATCGCGCTATTCAGAAGGAGAGCGCTTTACGCAGGCGATCGCGTGCGTTCAGAATAGACTTCTTGCATAAATGCCAAAACAGAGTTCTGGAAGTATTGAAGTTGCGTATTCTAAACTGACTTATGCAAGAAGTCTAATCTCTAATCAATCGAGTTCAGAGGACTGCAGCATCACTCAAGCAAATCGGGTTCTTCGCGCACAATCTTGTCGTAAAGCGGTTGGAAGCTGAACCACCCAGCTGAGTGTGACCCCACCTGGCTCTGCGTCATCCGGGCATTGTCCGGGTCGATGGAAATTGTTCGACCGACTGCCTTAGCCAGAACTTGAACTTGGCATGCTCGCTCCAGGCAGATAAACCACCAAGCTGCTTCATCCACTGAGTGTCCTACGGTAAGCAAGCCTTGGTTACGCAGGATTACAGCTTTGCTCTCACCCAAAGCATTGGCAATCCGCTTGCCTTCCGAGGAGTCTAGGACTACACCCCTGTAGTCGTAAAAAACCGTGTGGTCTTTGTAAAAAGCACAAGCATCTTGAGTCAGGGGGTCAAGAAGGCGACCGAGGCTGGACCAGACCTTACCGTATATTGAATGGGCGTGTGCCGCCGCCACAATATCTGGGCGAGCTGCATGAATCTGAGAGTAGATAGCGAAGGCAGCTGTATTAACGGGACGGTTGCCCTTAACTACCTCGCCCTGATTATCAACCAGGATGAGGTCGGAGACTCGGATGTGACCAAAGTACATTCCGAACGGATTGACCCAGACATGGTCTATAAATTCCGGGTCACGGACTGTAATGTGACCAGCTACGCCCTCGTCAAATCCGTAACGGGCAAAAAGGCGGAATGCAGCGGCTAAGCGCTGCTTGCGGTGGAGGCGTTCGTCCTCAACCCGCTCAAATACAGGTGGCTTAGGTAGATCAAATTTGGGCATGATTTTTCTCCTCCTATGAAGAGGGAGCGTTAGAGTATCCACGAAACGAGCCGATAGTGTGGGATGTAGGGTAAGAGGCGGTAAATATGGAGGTGTGGCTACACTGTTACTGGACTAATATTTAAACGCTATCAATGCCCTTGAATATATCTGCAATGGTTGCACCTTTGTTATAGACTATTCGCACCCAGTCAGATTACTTAGTACTCGTTTGGAATTACCCAGTTTTATACTGAGGGCTGGGGAGCGTATGAGCCTAATAAATTAAGATGCGTTGGCCCTGCCCTCTTCGATGACCGAGGCGAATAAAGCCGGGGGTGGAGAAGGAGGTAAAGGAGCCGAGTAATTCATAAAGGAAATTTCTCCTCAAAATTTGGTTCGGAAGCAGGTAATGTTGAATTTCCTACCCTCAGAAAATTTAAGCTATAGATTGAGTTATGTCAGTAATAAAAAGTTATATATAGTAACAAAAAGTAAGTAAAGTTAGAAAGTCAAGGCGCTGCGCGCGGGTGTGGCTCTGCCTCCCCAAAACTTCCGTTCGGGAAAGAATCATCCCCTAGGCATCAGCATTAACCTGATAAATATGTATTAGAAATTACATTTTAACAGGGCTAAAGTATCTATTTATGTTGTTTTGTTTCTATGATTTATAGGACTTTTGGTTTTACTTAGAGTAATGTATGGATTGTTTTAACCACCATCAAGCGCTCTTACTCATAAAGGGTAGGTGCAATGATCACAATCTAGTTGGTTCTTGGTGCCGTGGCAGCAGGTCAACCACCTGGTTAAAACTAGTGAAATAGTCTCGTATTACCTGAGCTTCCCTACCAGTAAAATCAAGCCATTCATAGTGATAGGGAGTTGGTACTGCTGATAACTGTAACAGGGGAAACTTAGGAGTAGCTAGCAGAATAGAAACGCTTTTTTCTCCAGAGAAAGTCTCGCTATCCAGTTTAACAGCAGCAATGTAATTGGTGTTGATGACAATATTGCCAACTTTAATGAAGTTAATAGTCACTTTAACCTTCAGAGTATTCAGAAGGCAGAGGAGAAAGTTTTTGAATCATCTTTACTGTTTTTTAACGCTCAGGACGTGTGGTTACTTACGATTATTCCTAATGTTAAGTTTTATTGCAAGCCTTAAAAGTAGTGTAAATGCTTACTGTGTTAGTATATACAAAGTTGCTTAACAATTTGACTCAACAGAGACGAAACATGCTCAGGAAGGGTAGGCTGCACTATCCTTGCCAACTCTCCTGACCAGATTGCATCTTGGAGATAAAAATGGCTAAAATGGACTTGATGCTGGATTTCGACCCAGGAAGTTAATATCGCTATTCCTAGGACTAGCTCAAGCCCCGTTAAGACAGCTACTGAATCAAGGTCAGTTTTCTGTGGGTTTGAAGGTTGGGGCTTCAGCTTTGATCATTGGCTGCAACCCCCTACTAGAAGTTAAGGTGTTGTGGCAACAAGTTAAAATCTGGCCTTGGTAGCCAAAATCTTGGGAATCCACTGGATTTTTATTCGCCACAGAGGAAAAGCTTTACACGTCTTCTTGGGCGAGGCTTCTACTTCTGTGCCCTGAATATAGGCGTGAAGCTGAGCTGGGCGCCAAATAGGTATTTGTCAAAAATTAGCAGTAGCGACTGCTGGTGCAGTAATTACTTCGGGTGCGATGTTACAGTGATGCGGGCGGCTCCCCAAGGAATATCCAGCGGTACGATTGCTTCAACTCATACCCCAGAGCCAAAACCACCATCAACAAGAAAGTAAGTAATATCCCAACGATATGCAGCATTTCTCGAATGCTTCTTAATCGTAACTGCCACTTAGCCCGGATTATGACTGTCAGCTTATTGTTTTCCATCTCGGCTAATTATTTTCATCTCAAAAATCATCGTGGGGTAAGTCATCCCCAAATAAACCCCCAACCTTTCTTGTGTCAGCCCAGTCAAAGCCTGACTTCACAAGCGAGCTTGCCAATTCACCCACAGAACTACTACCTTTCTCTTTCCTCCTTTGCAACAAAGCGTGATTCTCAGTCGCCTAGGGACCAGGTTGACCAGCAGAATTAGGAGAGCCAGCCCGATGAAAAGACTAAACGATGCCATAGTTGCTCAGCATATTTTTTAATTTTCCAGGTGAGTGGCTAGTGAGTAAAGCTGTTGTTAGTGGCATCACCATCAGAATTTGAGCTAGTTGAGTGACATTCATTGGAGGGTGTGAAGTTCCCAAAGTGTGGACTTCGCCATAATCTAGTTTGATATTCCCTTTATCTATGGACTAAGCTTTTATAAAACATTACCTATCCCTAAGAAATTTTACAAGCGTTAAAAATCATCAAAACATCATCAAAAAGTTAGAAGTAATTCATATTAAGATAGAGCCCACTGCTCTGACTAGTAACCGTCTCTAGTGACGCTGCTTGCAAGTCAGCGTTCGCTTCCCTAAGAAAATATGTGACTTTTATCTAATTTTTTCATGATTTTTATCGATTGCCAAACTTTTTAGGGGTCGGTAAGCTTTTATAAAGCTAAGTTACAGCCATTTCAATTCAAAAGTTTGTTCAAATCCTTGCCCGCCTCTGCAAGGATTTTTTTTAATTAGCTATCGTGTTATCCAACTGTAGATAACCAATATCAAAGTGTAATTGCGTATAGTTTTCACAATTCCACTCGTCCAGTAGGGGATATGGGACAAATCAATATAGGAATGAGCTCGTATACAATGTATGCGGTTGCTTGAGACTGGACAAGTGTATCAAATCCAACCAAAACCTGCCATGCCCTATAGCAAAATACTAGCACCCCTCCCCCCAAAATACTAGCACCCCCCCAAAAAATACTAGCACCCCTCCCCCCAAAATATTTTGAATGCCTATCAGGTTGAGGGTTTAAAGCTTTGAGTACACCTTTAATTAATTTAATTATTCTAATCGGAACGAGTACACTGCCCTGTTCTGGAACTGCTGATATAAAAAACAATAGCAAAGAGCGTTTTTTCATCTAAAGGATTTTTTTCTGCCTATGTCAAACTTTGGGAAGTGTTTTCAATCTGTTGATCAGATCATCAGAACCCAACTGGGTCAAGCTACACGAAGACGAGCTCAACAATTTAGTAACACCCCCAACGTTTTTTGCTTTGTAGTTTGAAGACCTATCAGGAGATTTTCAATTATGCTGAAAAATATCACTAATCAAAACTTGCATCGTGTTGTCATCATTGGTGGCGGCTTTGGAGGACTCTATACTGCCAAGGCGCTGAAACAGGCGAAAGTTCAGGTAACACTGATTGATCAGCGTAACTTTCACCTGTTTCAACCGCTGCTTTATCAAGTTGCAACAGCAGGGTTGTCTCCAGGTGATATTGCTTCCCCACTGCGGGCAATGCTGGGGAGAAACAAAAACACCCAAGTAATGATGGCAGAGGTGACCGATATTGATTCAGAACGGCAAAAAGTCATTACCGAAGGCGAAGAAGTGCCTTACGATACTCTCGTTGTGGCGACAGGTGTAAGCCACGATTACTTTGGCAACGAGCAATGGCGAGAAACGGCACCCGGATTAAAAACTGTGGAGGATGCCCTGGAAATTCGCCAGCGTATTCTTTCTGCCTTTGAAGCTGCCGAAAAAGAGACAGACCCTGAAAAACAACGTGCCTGGCTAAGATTTGTGGTTATAGGTGGTGGCACTACAGGTGTTGAATTAGTGGGCGCGCTAGCAGAACTTGCCCACAACACGCTCAAACACGAGTTCAACCGTATCGACACAACCGAGGCAGAAATCTTTTTACTCCAAGGAAATAAGCGCCTCCTGCCAAATTATTCACCCGACTTCTCAGCTGCCTCAGAAACAGCGCTAAAACGTCTAGGTGTAGTCGTGAAAACAAAGACACGGGTGACTGGAATTGAAAACAATGTTGTCACCTTGCACAGCGATCAGGGTATCGAGCAAATCTCTGCCCAAACCATCCTTTGGGCTGCAGGGGTGAAGGCATCAACCATGGGTGAGGTGCTCAGAAATGATGCGAGTGCAGAACTCGATTGGAGTGGAAGAGTGATGATCCAGCCTGACTTAACTATCGCTAATCATCCTAACATTTTTGTAATTGGCGACCTGGCAAATTTTTCCCACCAGGATGGTGAACCTTTACCTGGGGTAGCACCTGTAGCAATGCAGCAGGGAAAGTATGTAGCTTCCTTGATTCAACAGCGGTTAGCAGGTAAGACTATGTCACCCTTCCACTACATCAATCACGGCAAGTTAGCAGTCATTGGACGGCATGAAGCAGTAGTAGACTTAGGATTCTTAAAAATCACAGGCTTTCTTGCATGGCTAATCTGGAGCTTTTTGCACATTTATTTTCTGATTGAGTTTGACAGCAAACTGCTGGTATTCATTCAGTGGGCATGGAGCTATTTAACCCACAAGCGTGGTGCCCGCCTGATTACAGGTAAGGGTTTATCACTTGCGAAGGTAAGGAAAGAGGAGCTCGCGCGGCTCTAAAAAAGTTGCGGTTTCGGAATTAGCTAAATGTTGGTGGAATCCCAACGCCGTACCGCTTTCTTCGGCGCTCACGATGGATAGCTGGTGAAAACAGGAGACTCGATGTCCCCTGTTTTCATCTGAGAGCCACAGCCATCACACGCTAACACGCTCAGCCCTCAATCCTGAGATCGCGATCGCGTCGCTTGAGGTTTCCTCGGTGACTCTATCAGTGGCGCTGGGTGGTTAACCTAGAGCTCACCACCCAACTGTTGTATGTACTTTCAACTTACTTGATAGTTGCAGCCGACGAGATGCGGCTTGTTCTCAAGTGCCAGTTTTTGAGCAGTTGAGCGCGATTTTGACGCAGATTCGCACGGCTACGTGCTGTTGGGTAGAGAAAGTTATTCCCCTTAATCCCGGCCCAAAGAATACGGTTAAATTCTTCAACATCGAGCTTATCTTCAGTTTTAAAGTTGAAGTTTTTGGTTGCCGCTGCCCACCACTTGCCGTTATGCAGGGAACGAATAGCTGCTGTCTTGGTTACACTGGGGTCGTTGCAAGCGGGCACGAGGTTAGGGCCTTCAGGCAAAGCGCACAAACTACCTGGCACAATGGCTTGATAGGGAGTGAGATCGCGCGTCTCGGTAAAGACATCTGACATCGGCTCGGCATTGGCATCAGTGATACTGAGGTAGCCAATTCCTAACAAATCTTCCATTGTCCGCAGCATGCTGACGGTGTTGTAGTTAGTACTGACGACGGCACCCCGCTTGGTATAGGGCGAGATAATATAGCCTAACGAGCGGTGGGAATCGACGTGGTCAGGCCCGTTTTGAGAGTCATCTTCAATGATAAAGATGGCTGTGTCTTTCCAGGCTGGGGACTTGGAAATGGCTTCCACCACCGAGCCAATGGCATAGTCATTGTCAGCTATTTGCAGCGCTGGAGTATTGAGCCCTAAGATGGCGTTATTGAAGTTGCCAAAGTGGTCGTGCGCCAGACGCAACAACGTTAAAGCAGGCAGCCCGTTCTGTTTCACATCGCGTGCCCACTCGTTGTACAGGTAGATGTCTGAGTTCTTCTGGTCGAAACTCCGGAAGTAAATGTCAGTCTTATCCTGCAGTACTGGTTTGACAGGTGAGGCTTGCGGGATACCTGAATCAAAGGGTGTTGGGGAGATGGGAATGTAGAGTGGATTGCTTGGGTCAGGCTTCGTCGGGTCAGCTTGGCTCGTGTTGTAGTAAGCTCCATCGATAAAGAAGCCATAGTTACGCACGGTCTTGCCGGCGCGCAATGCAGCATCCCAAAGATATCCGCCAATCGCATTCTCCTTGAGGTCGCCATCTCCCTCTGGAGCATTAACGTCTTTGGTTCCAGGCAAAATGGAAGAGTTGCCAGAGGGATCTAACAGTCCAGTTTCTCGTACAGTTTGCTGCGAGGGGTTAGAAGCAGTTGGCGGCAGGGCAATATTAATCTTGCGGTTGGTACCTTCGTAATCGTAGGTGATGCCAACATTACCGCCATTGCCGTAATCAACCGACTGGCTCTTCTCAGTGAAGTCAGTCGTCCGGGCCTGAGTAGACCAGTTCCAGCCTACCCCACTCGACTCGCCACTGTCGTAGAAGTTATCCAAAGTCACAAAGTTGCTAGCCAACTGGTGATGGTTGGGTGTGATGGGTTGCCCGAACAAGGTCAGCGCGGGGTCGCCGTTGCCTCCAGGCAAGTCACCGAGTACCTGGTCGTAAGTGCGATTTTCTTTAACGATGTAGACAATATGCTTGATCTTCCGGCGCAGAAAGGTTAGCATTCGGTCTGGTAATCGGTTGGCAAAACCGTTGTTTTGGTCTACCCGCACCGACAGGGCAGCCAAATTGCTGGTGTTGGGAACTGGAATCACCGCAACCCCAGCTTTTTCTAAAGCCCAGTCGTAATCGTTTCTATACGTGGTGTTGCGCGCTAACCCTGCAGCAGTAGTTTGGCCATTTGAAGGGTTGGGGCCCGAGGTACTCTTGGCATTGACGACGTAGAGCTTTTTGCCGTCAAGACTTACACTTACAGAGTTGGGATACCAACCAGTGGGGATGCGACCTGCCACTCGACCAGTCTTCAAATTCACTACGGCTACAGCGTTCTCTCCCCCTAGCGTGACGTAAAGGGTATCCGCTTTCGGGCTGAGCGCTAAGGAGTTGGGATTAGCTCCCTTGTACTTTTCTTTAGGTCGAGATAGGGAGATGGTCTGTACTACCTTATCGCTATTTGTATCGATGACGGAGACCGAGTCGCTGTCGCCATTAGCCACATACAGCAGGTTCTGGTCTGGCGACAGCAAAATCTTATTGGGCTGGACACCCACAGAAATACGGGTGATAGCCTTGGTGGCAATGTCTACTGCCAGCACTTCGTCGTCTCGCTGACTGCTAACAAAGGCAATGGATGCTGCACCACTTTCTGTGTTCTTAACAGCAACGTCATAGGGATACTCCCCTGTGGCCACCTTACCACCCGGCACGAAAAACTTGACTTCCTGGAGAACCTGACGAGTGGAAGTATCAACAATAGAAATGGAGTCATTAAATAAGTTAGCAGCAACCAAAGTCTTGCCGTCTTTACTCGCGGCAACTCCCGCCACAATTGCTCCGGTTGACGCAGATTCTGCTGGGGTACCCTTCAGCAGACCCCCATCGTATTTAGGAAAAGGGGCAGTCTGGTTCGAGTTGTGACCTAGTAGGATAAAGGGGGCATCTGGGATGAACTGGCTACCATTAAAGCTGTAGACATAAATGCGGTCATCTCCCCCAGCAGAAACGTAGAAGCGCTTGCCGTCTGGTGCCCAAGCTAGGCCGTCGTAAGTGTTGGGAATATTAATCTGCTGCTTCTTGACTAAGCGTCTGGTGCTGACATCGTAGACGAACACCCACTCTGCTTTGGGAGTTGTAACGCTACTAGGTGCCCCTGTCGTGGGGTCAAGAACTGGGTAGGTAATATTCGCCCCAGTTGTCTCGTCTCGAAAATTCTCGTTGTAGCCGCTGGTGAGAACTAGCAGTGTTTTGCCATCTGGACTCAGAGCAGTCGTCACTGCTTCAGCAGCGTCAGCCGTCCCATCAGAGCGCAAGCCGGTGGCAAGGCGCTCAAAGGTAGAGCCTGGTGCTGAGAAGGGGGTAATTGTCTGACCTGTGGGTAGCAATGACCAGCCATTAAAGTCACCCACAGCGTTATCCGTCCGAGCACTAACCGATTGCGGATTCATACCCAAGACAGATGCCAGCAATAGGAGCAGCAGACTTCCTTTGTTCTTACAAGTTATCATTAGCTTTCCTAGCACAAATTTGACCAATAATATAAATACTGATGCCTAATAGTTAAGGAAATGCTAAGAATAGATTAATCTTGCCAATCCATGTAAGAAGACAACAAGTTTCCTAGCCTCATTTGTTTTAAGCCAGTCTGCAATCTTTTTACCATCAGCCACAAACATAGTGGTTTCATTAATGAATGCTATAGCTAATCTAAGAAACTACAGCCTCACCCAACGGTTAAATACATATATAATTAAATCTTAACCAAAAGATAATGTTTGGATAATCTATTTTTTACATTCAGGGCTTAAGATAAAGCTTTGGTGAAAAATGCAGCATAAGAAAAATAATAACCGCTGCGCTTGTTTTCTAACTTATTGAGGATTATCTATGTGCTAGTTAACTTTATTGAGCGCTTGGCTACATTTTCTGTAGGAGCTTTGATAATTAATTTGGCTGTTGTGCTCCTCAAGCTTTTGATAGTATAAAGCTTTACTAAAAAACAACTTTTTCCGGTAAAATGATATCAACTTTGAGCAGCTAATGCTTCCAATTCTGACAGCAGTTCCTCTAGACGTGCGCGTTTGTGAGTGTTTTCCCATACTTTCGTTTTTTTCAGTTGTCGGGTTGCGGCCTGCATCCGGTCTTCCAGAGAAGTTTCTTGAGACTCCTGGGCTGATTCTGAAAATCTGATCTTGATCAGGTTAACCAGCTTACGAGTCTCAGGCACCGTCAGTTTTTGTTCCAATACTCGCTGAGTCGCTGCCATTCGCTCCAAAGCTGCTTGGTGCTCTGAGAGATTCAAAGTTTTCGCTGATAAAGCAGCCAGTGCTAGTGCATGAGCTCCCTTCAGCTCCTGCTGCCGAATCGCAGTTTTGAGATCGAGAGGCAAGGACAGCATCGGCAAGAGGTTGGCCTTGACTGAGCCAGGATTCAGCCCCAAATCCAGCAAGACTAAGAGTAATTTACGCTCTTTATCTCGAACACCCACTAGTTCTAAACCTTGCTGCTGCTCCTCGGTCGTCGCACTCACCAAATCAGCTAGTTGCTTAGTTTTCCTCTCTCGCTCAATCCGTTTTAAGACTGTGCCTAAGATAGTTATGATCTCGCTTACTTCTAGACCAGTAGCTTTAATGATTTCTTGAACAATCGCCTCCGCTTTATCTAGAGGATTGAGATCCTCAAAGTGGAGAAACGTCAGTAACGAGTCATGGTTGAGGTCTTTAGGTATAGGGACAATCACCGCGCGCATCGTTTCCCAGCCTAGTAGTTTTGCAGCTTCCCAGCGGAGCTGTCCGTCTAGCAACATGTAGCGATCGCTATCTTGCGGAATCAAGATTACATGGGTAATTTGTCCATGCTTATCTAGGGAACGAGCCTTAGCTCGAATCGCCGACTGAGTGATTGTCTGCCGGGGTTGTTGAGGATTGGGATCAATCAGCTCCAACTTGATTTGGTTTTCACCCGAATGCTGCAGTTGCTCTCGCAGGATTTGAACTTGCACTTCCAAATCAGGGGACTGGGCTACCCTGAGTTGAGCAATTTCTGCTTGTAAATCAGCAATTTTGCGCTCTGGGTTTTTTCTTTTAATGACTCCATCAAAGCGCTCACCAATCTTCGGGAAACCCATGATCTTACTCCCTGTTTACTCAAGTTGCTTAGGTCATAACCAAGCGCTCCTGTTTAATCAAGTTGCTTAGGTCATCAGCAAGCGCCTTGAAATCACGACAGGCTGCATGATGTGGACGGTATTTTTGTAGAGGCAGACCGTAGGAACTGCTATTGGGAAATTCGCTTGAATTCCGAATTGGAGGATAAATCTTAATGCCTAAGGCATTGCCCACCTCTGGTAGTTGCTGTAAGTAATGCCGATGCCCTGCCTCTTTTCTGTCATACATGCAGGGAACAAAACCTATAATTGGGGGACAAAGCTCAAGGTGCAACTCCTCAGCCATGGTCATACACCACTCAACTAGTTCGGCAGAACTAGCAATACTTTTAATCTCCAGTTGCACTGGCACCAAAATGTAAGTACTGGCAGCAAGCGCATTTACATTTAACATACCCAATGTGGCTGGGCAATCTAAGATCACCAGGTCATGAAACAAAGGGTAAGACTTGAAACGGTCTGCCAGTGCATACTCTCCCCGCTTGCGAATTACTAGCTCATTGGCAGTTTCAGTTAAAACAGGGTGTCCCTGACAAACTTCAAGCTTGGGATTTCCCCAACAGGAGACAAAAGGATAGTCACCTTTAAAGTCTTTGGCAAACACATGTGCAATGGTGTTTAGTGGCTCTGCTGATGGGAGTCCACAAAATACGTCTAAAGACCTGTGGGGATCTAGATCAAAAAGTGCGACCTTAAAGTTACGGCGACCCATTTCATAGGCGATGTGGACTCCTAGCGTAGTTTTCCCTACACCACCTGCATTCGCCAGAATCGAGAGGATAGTTGGCATAAAATTCTACTGATTCGGCTATTGGTCAATGTCGAATTTCAATATACGACATCCTAGACAACTAGACTAAACTAAGTAGCATTGAGCAGATTAGCAGAATAGCTGCAAGTTTTACAAATCAGGTTACTCTAAAAAACACATTCTCCAGTAGTGTTTTTTGGCGCAGACAACGCTTGGGGGAGAAGACCTCTCATAATTGCAGAAAACGAAGTTACTCATATAAATCCGAAAAAGTAACTAACAATACAATTAGTAGAATACTATTCAGTTTGTACAAAGAATTATGCCTTATGATAGAAGTTCACGAGCTAAGAAGGGGTTAAGATTTTTATGTAATCAATACAAGCAGCCTGAAATCTATAGGCCCTATAAGTTGAGTATAATGCTGTAGAAACGCTAGAGTATAGCTAAGCGATTTACGTTAGTTTAAGATTAGGTTATGTATTGATTAGGAAGAGGCTCTTAGCCTTCCCCCAACCGGGCTTGTGCGGCTATGCAAAGGTAAACAAAAATCCTACCTTTGACCAAACGTTAGTTAGCTTAAATTTTCCCTAATAAATTAGTTTAGAGAAATTCCTTAAAAAGGGCTAGACAATTTTGTCGGGAGATGCTATTTTCCTCTGTGCGGATTTAAGTTTGAAAATGAAGACTCAAGATTCTCAGTTTATTCCCGATTCTCAAACTGCAGGTGCTAGTAAAACTGATGTGCAATCAGTTGCGTCAAAACAGTGGCCATCAGCAGCGGAAATTCAAGCATGGGTTGTTTCCTATCTAGCACAACTGCTAGATGTTGAGCCTGAAGAAGTCGAGGTCACGATTCCTTTTGATCGATATGGACTAGATTCTTCAGCCGCAGTTGGTTTGACAGGTGATTTGGGAGATTGGCTTGGACATGAAATAGATCCAACTTTACTGTACGACTACCCAACTATTAAGGCTCTTGTTCAGCATTTGAGTTCAGAGGTGTTAAAGCCTTAGGAGACAGTAAAGTATACAATTTCATTCGAATTTTACGTAGTTACAAGGAGAAGATCATGGTCAGCTCAATTGGAACAAAAAATACAAGCAACGAGGTTTCAACTCTGCCCGAGGAGAAGCATTTTCAAGTCATAGCTAAGACATATCGGAATAATAACGATTCCGATTACACTGAGAAAATAGAAGCTCTAGGAAAGAACTTTGACTACAGCAGCAACAGTAACCATTATTGGGGTGAGCCGGAGCTTTCAACACTGTATGGCACCCCACTTTATGAGACAGCTTCTCTTTCACAAAAGCTAGCTCTTAATCATCTTTACTGGATTGGGCAGTATCACCACACTGCGGCGGCTGAGGCAAACACGAGGCTTTATAACCAGGTTACAACTGGTGTTTTTGCAAAAGTTGGGGGTTATGAAACCCTTTGTAAAGAGCTAGAATTTGAAACCTCACAGGAACGATTCCACATCAATACTTTTCAAAAGATTGGGTACAAGACGAAGATTGCTCTGTTTGGAAAAGAGCTATTGGGCAATCCTGTGCGTAAGGAGTCGGCTCAGCTGAATGGTAGTGGTTCCCGGAGTAAATCAAAGAAAATTAAGTTTCTAGAATCGAGTTCATTTTGGGAGTCATTTCAGGATTCTGCCCTTCGCTCCACCGTTAAGCTGATGCTTCGAGATAAGGCAGAATACTATTCGCAGTACCTGGAAGAAAAGGGCAGTGATTCCATCCCAACAACAGCGGGGGGGTTCGCTGGAGTAGCAGGATCTCCATCTGTATTTAAATTCTTGACCTTGAACTGGGGAAGTTCGCCCTTCTTGGCAGCCCAGTATTACTCAATTCGCATGATAGCGAATATGTCTTTAAAGGCATACGAATATCGCTATTACAAACGCTTTAAAGAACTGAGCAAGAACAATGAATTCGTTCCGGTTCCCACAGAAGTTTCTTACTACCATTTGTTGGATGAAGCCTTCCACACCACAATGTCTCAGGTGATTGGTCAGGACGTATATAAAGATTTCCCGAAGCCAACGGCATATGAAAAAACGCTGGCTAATGCAATCGTGTTACTGGCACAACGGGGGCTTTTGAATGGACTTTCTGGTGGACTGCCATGTACCTTCCGAGATGATGCCTCTTTCATGTCCTCGTTTTATCGCTTGCTCATCTCTCCCCTGTTCGGCATGTCAACTCCAGAAGCTCTCGACTGGATGGAGAAGTGCTTGTGTCACGAACACGAGGGATTCCATGCAAATCTTAAATCCCACCAAAGTCTTTTATCTGACATGCGCCGATATTTTGCTCGCATCGACTATCTGTGGCCGATTAACCGAGAGATGGGTGTGATGGCTACAGGCGGCTCGATTGACAGAGCTATCAGACGCAATATTCCAGCCTTCAAACAGTTCTCCAGAACTGTTGCCTAGAAACCCCCTTCGGTCACAAACACATCAGTAACAACATCTCCGAACATCTAGCAGATAAGGGCTTTGCAGTGGAACCTATAGCAATTATTGGTATTGGCTGCCGTTTTCCTGGAGCTGAAAATCCAGATAGTTTCTGGCAGCTCTTGCGCAACGGGGTAGATGCGATCTCCGAAGTTCCACCGGAGCGGTGGGATGTTGATGCCTTATACGCTCCTGAGCCTGCTACACCGGGAAAGATGAATACTCGCTATGGCGGATTCCTTAAACGGGTAGATGAGTTCGATCCAGACTTCTTCAGTATTTCTCCTCGCGAGGCGGAGCGCATGGATCCGCAGCAAAGACTGGTACTGGAGGTGGCTTGGGAGGCTTTGGAGAATGCGGGAGTTGTACCTTCTAATCTGTCTGGTAGTCTGACAGGTGTGTTTATTGGGATAGGCAACTATGATTTTGGGATTCTGCTCTCTAGGGATTTAGACCGGATCAGTGCTTACGACGGTACAGGTAATACACTTGGTGTGGCAGCAAATCGCCTGTCCTATTTGCTAGATCTGCGGGGTCCAAGTTTGGCGATCGAGACATCCTGTTCTTCTTCCCTAGTGGCAACACATCTAGCATGTCGGAGTTTGCAAAACGCAGAGTCTGATTTGTGCTTGGTTGGAGCAGTTAACTTAATGTTATTGCCAGAACAGACGATTACCTACTCCCAAGCTCGCATGATGGCACCGGATGGCCGTTGTAAAACCTTTGATGCTAGTGCTGATGGTTATGTCCGCGCAGAAGGATGCGGTATTGTTGTGCTTAAGCGTCTTAAGGACGCAATCAGGGATGGAGATAACATTCAGGCAGTTATCAAAGGTTCGGCGGTTAACCAAGATGGTCTAAGCAATGGGCTTACTGCTCCAAATGGACCTTCACAACAGGCTGTGATTCGTCAAGCTCTAAAAAATGCTGGAGTGCAGCCAGCGCAGATCAGTTACGTTGAGGCTCATGGGACTGGTACATCGTTAGGAGACCCAATTGAGGTTAAGTCTCTTAAAGCAGTACTGATGGAGGGGCGCAGTTCCGATCAGCCATGTTTAATTGGCTCGGTCAAAACAAATATTGGTCATTTGGAAGCGGTTGCTGGGATGGCTGGTTTGATTAAGGTAGTGCTCTCACTACAGCATAAAGAAATCCCGCCCCATTTAAATCTGAAGCAGCTTAATCCATACATTTCATTAGAGGGGACACCCTTTGCCATCCCTACTGAGATTCAGCCTTGGAGCGCTGCTACAGGGCACCGCTTTGCAGGAATCAGTTCGTTTGGCTTTGGCGGCACTAATAGCCATGTCATTTTGGAGGAAGCACCTCCATTTTCTGAAGATACGAGTGATATCCAGCGTCCCTTGCATCTGCTGACCCTAAGCGCGAAAAGTAAGCAGGCTTTGCAAGAGTTAGCACAGCTTTATGAGGGTTTTCTAGCATCGCACCCAGAACTATCTCTGGCAGATGTTTGCTTCACTGCTAATACAGGGCGATCGCATTTTCAGGAGCGCCTTGCTGTTGTTGCTGGCTCTACCATGCAGTTGCGCCAGCAGCTACAGGCTTTCACGGCAGAGACTGAGATTACGGGAGTAGCAAGTGGCCAGGTTCATAAAACTAAGCGCCAGAAGGTAGCGTTTTTATTCACGGGTGAGGGGTCGCAGGATGTGGGGATGGGTTGTCAACTGTACGAAACCCAACCGACATTTCGTGCAGCGATAGACCGCTGCGCTCAAATCTTGGGTGCTGAATTCAACACAGCCTACACAGCCTTATTTGCCCTAGAATATGCTCTGTTCCAATTATGGGAGTCTTGGGGCATCACCCCAGATGTAGTGCTCGGTGATAGCGTCGGAGAATACGTCGCTGCCTGTGTAGCAGGAGTGTTTAGCCTGGAAGAAGGCTTAAAACTGATTGCCGCCCGAGAACGTTTGATGCAAGTGAGCACAGACGGGGAAATGACAGCAGCGATGCAGGCATTTGAGCAAGTGGCAGCAGAGATTACCTACTCCATTCCCCAGCTCAAAATCATTTCCAATCTGACTGGGCAGCAGGTAAAAGCGGAAATAGCTACGCCAGAGTATTGGGGCCGTCATACTCTTAATCCAGTGGATGTCGCCAGCTTGGAAACGCTGCAACAGCAGGGATATCAAGTATTGGTGGAAATTGGTCCAGTGCAACAAGATTGGCAGCAAATGCTCTCGAATTTGGCTCAGTTGTACCTCAGGGGGGCGTCAGTAAACTGGAGTAGCTTTGAGGGGGGCGCTGAGCGTCGCCGAGTAGCGCTTCCCACTTATCCCTTTCAGCGCCAGCGCTATTGGGTCAATAATAAGGTTAATGAAAAGTCAAATCACGTCTCTTTAGCCTCAGAAGTTACCCAAACCAACATCATTAAACTGCTAAATCAGGGAGACATTCAACATCTGATCCAGCAGCTTGCAGGAGAACTCTCTGCCGATGAGGAGAGATACCTGCCTCAGGTGCTGGAAGCCCTTGTTAGACAACATCAACAGCAGCTCAAAGGGTTATCAATCAATGATTGGCTCTATCAAATCGAGTGGCAGTCCTCGCCCCGCGATCGCCAGACTGACAATGCCGGAATCGCTCAAAAGGACGGCAGTTGGCTGATATTGTCTGAGCGGGGGGGTGTGGGACAAGATCTAGCCAAACTCTTAGAGCAGCAGGGTCAGAAATGTTTTTTGGTCTATAATGGCGAGTCTTATCAGCGTCAACAAACAGGAAATTGGAGCCTCAACCCGTCTCGCCCCGGCGATTACGAGCGTCTGTTCCAAGAGGTGGCATCTAGCGAACTATCTTTAAAGGGAGTCATTTACCTGTGGGGTTTGGAGGCGACCCCACCAGAGGAGTTAACTATTTCGGCTCTAGAGCAGTCGCAGATTTGGGGGTGTGGAGGTGTACTGCATCTAGTGCAGGCTCTGGTCAAGCACAATAGGGCAGCTTCGCCTCGTTTGTGGTTAGTGACACGAGGGGCGATGCCGGTTGATTCCACGCTGAGCGCGGTTGCACAAGCGCCTCTGTGGGGACTCGGTAAAGTGATTGCTCTGGAGCATCCAGAGTTATGGGGGGGCATGCTTGATTTAGCCCCCGAATCCCCCAAAGGTGAAGCAGCGGCGCTATTGGCAGAGATTGAAGATTCACTTGGGGAAGACCAGATTGCCTTTCGCTCTGGAGGACGTTATGTAGCCCGCTTGGTGCGGAGTCAACCACCAGAACCTCAAGCAGTGTCGTTAAGCTCGAAAGGCACTTACCTAATTACTGGCGGACTAGGTGCCTTAGGGCTGAAAGTAGCTGAATGGATGGTGGCTCAGGGGGCTAGATATCTCATTCTAACCGGGCGGCGTGGAGCTTCAACTCAGCCGGAAGAAATCATTAACCGTTGCTCGATTATGGAGCAAGCAGGGGTAATGGTGCTAATGGCTCAGGCTGATGTCTCTTGTGAGACAGATATGGTTAGAGTGCTGCAGGAGATCGAGGTATCGATGCCTCCTTTGCAAGGCATTGTTCATGCAGCGGGTGTGGTTGGATATCAAGCGCTCAAAGACATGAATTTGAATACGCTTAAGTCTGTGCTTCGCCCCAAGGTACTTGGAACATGGATCTTGCATAAACTGACTCGGGAAATGAAGCTAGACTTTTTCGTTACCTTTTCTTCGATCGCCTCGGTGTGGGGGTCGAAGGGACAAGCTCATTATGCAGCAGCAAACCATTTCCTCGATGCATTGGCTTATTACCGTCAAGGGCTGGGATTACCAGCATTAAGCGTAAATTGGGGTCCGTGGGATGAAGTTGGGATGGCTTCGTCGTCAGAAGCACAGCAATGGTTAACCCGGATGGGAGTAAAGGCATTGCAGCCCGAGCAAGCTCTTACAGCCTTGGGAATTCTGCTACAAGGAAGCTCTCCCCAGACTACAGTGGCTAATATAAATTGGCCTCTGTTCAAAGGCATCTATGAAGCCAGAGGGCAACGTCTACTGTTAGATAAGATAGAGACGGCATCAGCTGCCAAGCAGCAGGAGCAGCAATCAGAAGTTTTACAACGATTACAGACGGCGCTAGAGAGTGAACGTCAAGCTGTTTTAATTGCTTATCTTCAAGCTGAAGTCGGCGAGGTACTGGGACTTGGAGTATCCCAATTACCAGACCAAGAGCGAGGGTTCTTTGAGATGGGTATGGACTCATTGATGGCTGTCGAGATCAGGAGTAGGCTCGAAGCCAGTCTAGGCGCAACTCTACCTGCAACTTTAGCCTTTGAATCTCCGACTATTAAAGATCTGGCTGAGTATCTAGGCAAGGAAGTACTCGGTTGGAACTCACGAGTCTCAGATGATGCAGAGTCGCTTCAACGTGAAGCCGAGCGAGCTGTAGCTTTATCGGAAATAGAACAGCTCTCGGAAGATGAAGTCGAAGCGTCAATTGCACAGAGACTCGCAAAACTAGATAGCTTGATGAAGGCAAACTGAAATGAATAATTCCGAAAAAGTAGACCAACTGTCTTCATCACAACGTTTACTTCTTGCCCTAGATGATGCGATCGCCAAGCTTGAGGCAGTTGAGCGTGCCAAGACTGAACCGATTGCCATTGTTGGTATGAGCTGTCGGTTTCCGGGAGGGGCTAGTGATCCAGAGACATTCTGGCAGCTGTTGATAAATGGGGTAGATGCGATCGCACAAGTGCCTCCTGAGCGATGGGATATTGATGCTTACTACGATCCCAACCCAGATACTCCGGGGAAAATGTCTACCAAGTATGGGGGATTTTTGCAGCAGGTAGACCAGTTCGATCCTCAATTCTTTAGCATTTCTCCTCGGGAAGTGGTGAAGATAGACCCCCAGCAGCGCTTACTGCTAGAGGTGAGCTGGGAAGCCATGGAAAATGCTGGTCTGATTCCAAACCAGCAGGCAGTTAGCCAAACTGGAGTTTTTGTCGGGATCACTACGAACGACTATGCACGACTGCTCGCACCCTCTGGTGATCTGAGCCAAATTGATGCCTATTACCTTACAGGGAACCCCTTAAACGCTGTTGCCGGACGCTTATCTTACACATTGGGGCTGCAAGGTCCCTGTATGGCAATTGATACAGCTTGTTCCTCATCGCTAGTAACTGTTCACCTTGCTTGTCAAAGTCTGCGCAATGGAGAGTGCCAAAATGCTCTAGCAGGTGGAGTCAACCTGATCCTCTCACCAGAAAACACAATTGGCCTATCCAAAGCAGGAATGATGGCACCAGATGGTCGCTGCAAAACCTTCGATGCCGAGGCTAACGGAATTGTCAGAGGAGAGGGTTGCGGGATGGTGGTACTCAAACGCCTTTCTGACGCTCTAGCAGATGGGGATAATATCCTGGCGCTGATTCGGGGATCGGCTGTCAATCAGGATGGTCACAGCAGTGGGTTTACGGTTCCCAACAAGTCAGCTCAGGAAATTCTGATCCGCCTGGCGTTGGCAAGAGCGAAGGTAAAGCCCTCCGAGGTGGACTATGTGGAAGCCCACGGCACCGGCACCCCCTTGGGAGATCCGATCGAGGTCAGAGCCTTGGGAGCTGTGCTGGGTGAGGGGCGTTCTTCAGAACTCCCCCTTCTGATTGGTTCGGTAAAGACCAATATTGGGCATCTGGAATCAGCAGCAGGAATCGCGAGTTTGATCAAGGTGGTGTTGTCTTTGCAACACCAGCAGTTGCCTCCTCATTTGCACCTAAAGCAACCAAATCCCTACATAAATTGGGATGAACTGCCTGTGTCCGTAGCTACCAAGCCGATGGACTGGCCTACCGGGGGAAAGCGGCGGATTGCAGGAGTCAGTTCGTTTGGAGCCAGTGGCACCAATGCCCATCTGGTGCTAGAAGAAGCTCCTTTACCAGAGCCGAAGGCTTTCATTACCGAGCGCCTGCACTTGTTGACCATCTCAGCGAAAACAAAAGAGGCTCTGAAGCAATTAGCCAATCGATATGAGAAACATTTAGGTGCCAATACAGCTTTAACTCTAGGAGATATCTGCTTTAGCAGCAATACTGGGCGAGGGCAGTTCAATCACAGACTGGCTGTGTTGGCTTCCTCAGCAACAGAGGTATCTGAAAAGCTAGCCGCTTTTGTCCAAGATCAACAAGCCCCAGGAGTTTTTCTGGGTCAGGTGGAAGGCACAACTCCTCCCAAAGTAGCTTTCCTGTTCACGGCTCAGGAATCGCAGTATGTGGGAATGGGGGGTCAACTATACGAAACCCAACCGACATTTCGTGCGGCAATTGACCGCTGCGCTCAAATCTTGGGTGCTGAATTCAATACAGCCTACACAGCCTTATTTGCCCTGAAATATGCTCTGTTCCAGTTATGGAAGTCTTGGGGCATCACCCCAGATGTAGTGCTCGGTGATAGCGTCGGAGAATACGTCGCTGCCTGTGTAGCAGGAGTGTTCAGCCTGGAAGAAGGCTTGAAACTGATTGCAGCCCGAGAACATTTGATGCAATTGCCCCCAAATGGGGAGATGACAGCATCAATGCAGGCATTTGAGCAAGTGGCGGCACAGATTAGCTACTCCACTCCCCAGATCAAAATCATTTCCAATCTGACTGGGCAGCAAGTAAAAGCGGAAATAGCTACTCCTGAGTATTGGTGCCGTCATATTCTCAGTGCTGTGGATGTCGCCAGCCTGGAAACGCTGCCACACCAGGGGTATCAAACGGTGGTCGAAATCGGTCCAGGGCAACAAGATTGGCAGCAAATGCTCGAAAGTTTGGCTCAGTTGTACCTCCAGGGAGTGTCAGTAGACTGGAGCGGCTTTGAGCAGGGCGCTGAACATCGCCGGGTAGTGCTGCCCACCTATCCCTTTGGGCGCCAGCGCTATTGGTTAGAAACAGTTAAAGTTGACCCCTATTCCCCAGCTCAATTCTCAAGAAATGGGACAGCCAGCAAGAGCCTAAATCCTATGCTCGGTCAAAGGCTGCAATTAGCCGGAACTCAGGAAATTCATTTTGAGTCCCACATCAGCCAGCAAGAGCCAGCATTTCTAGAACACCACCGCATTTACCAGACAGCAATCTTGCCAGCAACTGCCTACTTAGAAATGGCTCTATCAGCAGGGGCTGCCGTTTTAAAATCCGACAATTTACTGCTAGAAAAAGTTGTTATTGAGCAAGCTTTAATCCTCTCCGAGGACAAACACCAGATCCTCCAGCTAGTTTTAAGACCCGAAGATACAGCAGCGTATTCCTTCCAGATTTTTAGCTTGACAACAGATGACACCGAGCAAACTATCTGGACACTCCATGCTTCCGGGAAAGTGCGAGTGGGCAATACAGACTCAGACCATCCTCAAGTTGATTTGCAACAGCTGCAAGCCGAGTGTGGTGAAGAGATCTCCGTTGCAGACTATTACCAAAAGCTGCAAAACCGCGGCTTCGATTACGGTTCCAGTTTCCGAGTTATTGAACACATCTGGAAGCAAACTGGACTTGCCTTGGGTCAAATTCAGTTGCCAGCAGCATTAGCAGTAGAAGCAGAAGACTATCAACTGCATCCAGCTTTGCTTGATGCCTGCTTTCAAGTACTAGGAATAAACTTTCCAGATCACGGACAGCAAGATGTCTACCTGCCGGTGGGAGTAGAGCGACTGCAGGTTTACCGCCGTGTTGGTACCCGCGTGTGGAGTCAGATCCAAAGACTTGAATTCAAAGATGTAAATCAGCAGCACCTGAGCGCCGATTTGTGTCTGCTGGATGAAGCTGGGAATGTAGTGGCGATCTTAGAGGGATTATCCTTGAGACGCGCTACACGCCAATTCTTAGAGCAGAGTCTGCAAAAAGATTTAGGGGACTGGTTGTACCAAATCGCCTGGCAATCCTTAGCCCTCGATTCCAACAGTCAGCTCGCCCATGGAGAAAATCCGGGAAGTTGGCTGATCTTTGCTGACAATGGCGGCATGGGGCTGAAGCTAGCTCAGATGCTTAAAGAGGGGGGCGAGCATTGTGTAATCGTTTCTGCTGGCTCAGGTTACAAACGGTTACAAGGGGAGCATTACCAGATTGATCTATCCAAGCCCGAAGATTTCCAGCAGCTGATCGAGGAGAGCTTAGGGGCTCCTCACCCGACTTGTCGTGGAATTGTCCATCTGTGGAGCTTGAACGAATCAGCACCTGAAGCCGAAGCTGTGCAAGAGGTGCAAGCCCAAGGTTGTGGCAGCGTGTTACATCTGGTTCAAGCTCTTGCTCGAGCGGAATGGCTTGAGTGGCCTCAGTTGTGGCTGGTGACCAGGGGTGCTGTGCCGGTAGGAGCACCAACTCCACTGCAAGTGCAGCAGTCTCCTTTGTGGGGATTGGGTCGAGTAATTGCTCTGGAGCATCCAGAACTAAAATGTGTGCGCCTGGATTTAGATCCATCAGCAGGGCACGAGGAAATGCCTTCCCTGATGGCAGAATTGTTAGCTTCAGACCAAGAAGACCAGGTAGTCTATCGTCAGGGAGTCCGTCAGGTTGCCAGGCTGGTGCGGCATCGCTCTCAAGTGCCTGGGGATGAGCATAAATTGCAGCTTCTTCCAGCTGATGAACCGTTCCAACTTAAAATATCTAACTACGGAATCCTGGAGAATCTAACTCTAAGACCGATGACGCGCCGTCCGCCAGGACCGGGAGAAGTAGAAATTCAGGTACGTGCCGTAGGACTCAACTTTAGGGATGTACTCAACGCTTTAGGCATGCTCAAGGAGTATATTGAGCAGATGGGCGTTGCCGCAGCCACAGATCTGCCATTTGGTGGGGAATGTGCTGGCAAGATTGTGGCAGTTGGCGAGAATGTGTCTCAGCTCAAGGTCGGAGACGAAGTCATTGCAGCCCAGACGATTGGGAGTTTGGCAAGCTTTGTCACTGTGGAAGCGGAGTTTGTTGTTCTCAAGCCTCAGCAGTTGAGCTTCGAGGAAGCAGCGACCATTCCGACCACATTCTTGACCGCCTACTACGGATTACACCGTCAGGCAAACCTAAAGCCAGGTGAGCGAGTGTTAATTCATTCCGCAGCAGGTGGAGTCGGTCAGGCGGCGATGCAATTAGCGCAACGGATAGGAGCTGAGGTTTTGGCTACCGCAAGTCCCGCTAAGTGGGACTTTCTCAAGTCAGTCGGGGTGGAGCAGGTGATGAACTCCCGCAACCTGGATTTTGCCGAGCAAGTGATGGAAATCACTGCGGGGCAGGGAGTGGATGTCGTCCTCAACAGCTTAAATGGGGAATTTATCCCCAAGAGCCTTGAGGTTTTAGGCAAGGGAGGTCGGTTTGTAGAAATTGGCAAAATCGGTATTTGGGATCAAAGCCAGGTACAAGCAAGTAGACCTGACGTTGCCTATTTTCCCTTCGACCTATTGGAGCTATCGATGCAGGATGCTGGCTTAATTGCCTCGATGCTAGGGGAGCTGATAGAGGATTTCAGACAAGGCTCCCTCAAGCCGCTCCCGTACAAAGTGTTTGCGCTCCAGGATGTTGTGAGTGCCTTCAGGTACATGGCGCAAGCCAAGCACATAGGCAAGGTGGTAGTCACGATACCAGAAAATAGCCTAAGGGATTCAGCGCCAAGAGAGTTTGGAGGGAATAGCAGCTATCTCATCACCGGAGGGTTAGGGGCGTTGGGTCTCAAGGTAGCCCACTGGATGGTAGAGCAAGGAGCCCAGCACCTAGTTCTCACAGGGCGGCGTGGAACGTCCGCAGCCGTGCAGCAGGAGATCAGTCAGCTCGAGCAAGCAGGAGCGCAAGTACTGGTAGTCAAAGCTGATGTGTCAGATCAAGAAGATGTGATCCGGCTGTTGTCAGCGGTAAAAAACTCGATGCCCCCCCTGCGAGGGATTGTCCATGCTGCTGGAGTGTTGGATGATGGTATGCTAATGGGGCAAACCTGGGAGCGCTTTAGCCGGGTGATGGCTCCCAAGGTAGCCGGAGCATGGAATTTGCATGCCTTGACCCAAGAGCTAGCCTTAGACTTTTTCGTCTGTTTCTCATCCGTGTCTGCCTTACTGGGCTCGCCAGGACAAGGAAACTATGCAGCCGCTAATGCCTTTATGGATGCGCTAGCACATCATCGCCGGGCTTTAGGATTGCCGGGGGTAAGCATCAACTGGGGACCTTGGGGGAATGCGGGAATGGCAGCGGCGAGCAGACGCGAGCAGTCTCGTTGGGCAGCTCAGGGTGTAAAGACGATTTCCCCAGAGCAGGGATTGCAGGTGTTGGGGGAAGTCTTAAAGCAGGATTTAACTCAGGTGGGGGTGTTGCCAATTGACTGGGCTAAGTTCCTGGGACAATTCCCTGGCGATCACAAGTTCCCGTTTTTAGAGGGTTTTGCCGCGACGGCACAGCAAACTCCATCCCAAATATCTGAGTTTCGCCAACAACTGGATGGGGCTCCAGTTAACAAGCGCCGACCGATGTTGATTACTCACGTTCGCTCCCAGATTGCTAAAGTGCTGGCTCTAACCTCAATGGAAGAAGTAAACCCACAGCAAGATTTTTCTGACCTGGGTATGGATTCGCTCATGGCTGTTGAGTTGAGAAACCTCTTACAAACAAGTTTAGGGTGTTCTGTTCCCGCATCATTAGCTTTTAACTATCCAACGGTGGAAACGCTGGTTGATTGTTTGATTCAGGAGGTGCTCTCAATCGAGTCTTCTGATCAAGCTGATGTGGAGTTACAGAGCGACAATCAGGAGCAAGTTATAGCCGAGTCAGATCTAGAGGATTTATCAGACAGCGAGGTTGAAGCGCTGCTGATTAATAAATTGGAAAGTATGAGGTACTGAAGGCATGAGTCTGACAGAAGAACCAAAGTCTTTATCTCCAATCAGGCGATCGCTTCTGGCTTTGGAAAACATGCAAGCCAAGCTTGACGCTCTGGAATACAGCACCAGGGAACCAATTGCCATCATTGGCATGGGTTGTCGATTTCCTGGAGGATCTGACAACCCGGATAAATTCTGGCAGCTGTTGCATGACGGCATTGATGCTATCACCGAAGTCCCCTCAGACCGTTGGGATATTGAAGCCTTCTACGACTCAGATCCAAATATCCCTGGCAAGACGTACACCCGCGAAGGGGCGTTTTTGAATCAGGTGGATGGCTTCAACCCTGAGTTTTTCGGGATCTCAGCCCGAGAAGCTAGCAGCCTTGATCCTCAGCAGCGCTTATTGCTAGAGGTAAGTTGGGAAGCTCTAGAAAATGCCAATCAGGCAGCAGACCAGTTGTTGAACAGCTCGACAGGAGTGTTTGTCGGCATTTGTACCAATGACTACAACAGGCTGATCTGGGATAAAGAGGATATGACAAGTATCGATGCTTTTTCTGCTACTGGCAACGTTTTGAGTGTAGCAGCTGGACGATTGTCATATACTTTAGGACTGAAAGGCCCCAGCCTGGCAGTCGATACAGCCTGTTCTTCCTCTTTAGTATCAGTGCATCTTGCTTGTCAGAATCTGCGTAACCGAGAGTGCAGTCTGGCTCTAGCTGCCGGAGTAAACTTGCTACTCGCGCCGGACAGTACGATTGCCTTTTCCAAAACACGGATGCTTGCTCCTGACGGTCGCTGTAAAACCTTCGATGCAACTGCCAGTGGCTATGTGCGAGGTGAAGGGTGTGGAGTTATCGTCCTCAAGCGCCTTTCAGATGCCTTGGCTGACAAAGACAATATATTGGCCCTAATTAGAGGCTCCGCAGTCAACCACAATGGTCATAGTAGTAGTCTGATCGCGTTTAACGGCCCATCTCAGCAAGCTGTGATTCGCAAAGCCCTAGAGACTGCTCGTGTAGAACCAGCACAGGTTGGCTATGTAGAGGTTCAGGGCACTGGGTCATCTCTAGGAGAACCGATTGAAGTGGAAGCTTTGGGGGCAGTGTTCGGAAAGAACCGCCCTCCAGACCAACCACTGGTGATTGGTTCCGTGAAAACAAACATTGGTCACCTGGAAGCAGCCTCTGGCATCGCCAGTCTGATTAAGGTCGTGCTTGCCCTCCAACATGGCGAGATTCCACCCCATCTGCACTTCAAACAGCCTAATCCTTACATCAACTGGGGTGAAATGCCAGTAAAGATTCCCAGCGAGCGGATACCTTGGTCTGTGGGAGAAAGGCGGCGACTAGCAGGAGTCAGTGCTTTTGGCTTTAGCGGCACCAATGCTCATATAGTTCTGGAAGAAGCTCCGGTTTCAGAGCCAGTGCAAGCGGCAACAGAGCGCCCTGTGCATTTGCTGACGTTATCAGCCAAGACAGACGAGTCTCTCGTGCGGTTAGCCGAGCAGTACGAGAAGTACCTAGCCACCAATCCAGATTTACCCCTGGGAAATCTCTGCTTTACTGCCAATACCGGGCGCTCTCACTTTCAGCATCGGTTGAGTGTAGTGGCATCGTCATTAATCGAACTTGATGAAAAGCTAGCCGCCTTTAGTGCTGGGCAAAAAGCAGTTGGGTTATTCCAGGGGAAGGCTACAAATGATCCCCAGGTCGCCTTCCTCTTCACCGGGCAGGATTGTGAGTATACAGGAATGGGATACCAACTCTATGAAACCCAACCTACCTTCCGCCAAACTCTCGACCGCTGTCAAGAAATTCTGCGTTCCGATCTGGAAAAGCCTCTGCTTGAGATTTTGTATCCCTCTATTGATGGGGAGAGGGGGAGAATTTCATCACCTCACCTCCTATCGTACAGCCAACCGGCCTTATTTGCTTTGGAATATGCTCTGTTTGAGTTATGGAAATCCTGGGGCATAGAACCAGCGGTGGTGATGGGCTGTGGTGTTGGTGAATATGTCGCTGCCTGTGTGGCGGGGGTATTCAGCCTTGAAGATGGACTGAAACTGATTGCTAAACGAGGGCATTTAGAATTTGAGCGGGTCGCCAAGGAAGTGACTTACTCCATACCACAAATCCCATTAGTTTCCAATCTCACTGGTGTACTAGCCACTTCTGAGATAGCTACTCCTGGTTATTGGTGCGCTCACATCGAGCAACCCGTAAGTGCCGCTAGCATGGAGACTCTACACCAGCAGGGGTGTGAAATTTTTCTCGAACTGGGTCCGAAGCCTGTTTTATTGGAGATGGGACGTCAGTGCTTGCCTAAGGTTGAGGGAGTTTGGCTGTCTAGCCTGAATCCAGTGCGAGACGATTGGCAACAGATGCTTGAGAGTTTGGGGACATTATATGTGTATGGAGCAAAAGTAAACTGGTTGGGTTTTGATCGAGACTATTCACGTCACTTCATACAACTGCCAACCTACCCCTGGCAGCGACACCGCTGTTGGGTTGAGAATGCCAAAAATGGACATAAGATCGGCGCGGACTTATCTCCAGCTCATACCCAAACCGCGATAGTTGACCTTCTTAACCAGGGAGACTCTACAGAATTAATCCATTACTTAAAAGCAGCCGGAAACCTCTCGAAAGATGAGCTGAACTTGCTGCCTAAACTGGTTGAACTATTAGTGAGTAAACACCAACAGCTTACACAAGAATCTAGAAATGAAGCTGAGCCAGCGCAGCAGCTCAAAACTAGCAGTTTGACAGCAGAAGATATACAAGCTTGGCTGGTTGATCAAATTGCCAAGGAGTTAGGAGTAAAAGCTGATCAACTAGATATTCGAGCATCTTTCGATAGTTACGGATTGGACTCAATGCTGGCAATCAGCATTGCTAGCGCTGGGCAGAAATTTCTTGGGTTGGCGGTGTCTCCTCTGCTGTTAGTCCACTATCCGACTATTGAGTCGCTTTCACAGCATTTAGCCAAAGAAATTGAAGCTTCTGGGTCAGAAATATTTGAGATTTGAACGCCAAAGCTACTTATTAACAACAATACATAATCAGGGAGATTTTGAACAGATGAAGCTATCCGAGCTTTTGGAAAACCTTACTCAACAGGGCGTTCAGTTGTGGGTTGATAATGAGAAACTCAGAATCAATGCTCCAAAGGGAATATTGACACCAGCCCTCCAGGCAGAGTTAGCTGAGCGCAAAACAGAAATTTTGAAGTTACTACGGGAACCCAAAGGAATTACTAGCGAGAATCTAACTAATGGACAATCTCCTAGCACGCAGACAATTGGTCGTTTAATTGGAGGCTTTTTCAATCAATCTGCTGTAGAGTTTAAACCGCCGGTTATCGATCCAAAAGTGATGGCTAAGACGCTAAAAGTCACTTTTAGACCTTTGCCAAATAAATATAATGAAGAAACAATTCGGAAATTTAGAGAACAGTTAGAGCTTAAGCTGCGGGAGCACGGAGTTCAGATTGAACCTTGGGAGCAAGCAACAAAAGAGTTTCGCTATGAAATTAATATACCCTTTACAAAGTGGAAAAAAAGCATCAATACCAGGGTAGTTAAAGCTAGTATTAGTGCAGTAGTTGATGTTGAAAGACACCCTAAATTTATTAATAAACTTAAAATTGGTATAATAGAAAGATTGTATCAATTTTATTCTCGTTTCGTTTGGAAAAATCAAAAACTATCTGTAGCCAAGATTGCTCAGTTTATTAGTTGGGCTGAAGAAAATATCCAACCACTTGAAGATCCCACAAATACTCAAGTGATTGTGATGACAGAAATAAATGAAGAATTTATTAACCCAGAACTTCCATATCAACAGAAAATCCCCATTGGGGTAAATACTCTGGTGAGAACATTTTCTGAGATTGTTATTGGAGTTTCTAGTACCCGTATTTCTATTTTAAATATGAACCTCTCAGATTCGGTATTTCCTGCAGAGGCGATGGATGATTTCGTTTTCAAATCTTTGATCCCCAAGATATATGTGCCAATCCTTCCACTGCCGTTGAGCCGATTTGGAATAAGTCAATATGACCCTAGTAAATCTATCTATGCAGCAAATTTGGTAAGATTGGGTAAGGAATTAGCATCAACAGGTCTACTACCTTCTGGTTTTAAGATTGATGATGTTATTAAAAGAAAGTCGCACCGAGATATTGTTGACTGGATGGCGAATGGTAGGACAGGTGTTTCTTATGGTTTTGTTGCTTACGCTGAGCCTCCAGAATACGTTGGATCTCCTGAAATCTCTGAGAATGAGTGGGAAATTTTATCCTCTGTAGAAGGATTCAGTAACGATGAACTTCGTCAGAATGAAATCGGTAGGAAATATGTAAAAACCAATATCAGAGAAAAATACGTATTTAAACAGCTACCAGACATCTGGCTTGTAAGTTCGCGCTCAGGCTCAAATAAAACAGATTTGAATCTTGAAACTGACATTCTTAGGATTGGGTTAAAAGACAAGTTACTTCTCCAATTACCACAAGCGATCAATCCGGCAGTAGGCGATATCAAACCTTCTTACGATCTCTATGTCATGATTGCGATCGCTCTGGCAGCAGCTTTATATGCACCGGAGCTGATTAAAAATGGTGCGCCAATCGTCCATTTTCACGGATATCCATCAATTAAGTGGTTTGAAGCGAGCAATGAATATTACACAGGATTTCACAATCCGTCGGTTCCTTGTGGAACCCATGAATCAGGAGTTTTCAACTTCAATAGCATACATAACTTGGTTAACCAATATGGCAGCGATATTGCCTTAGCCACTTTGCTCGAGCCAGATCATGGTACGAATATTATAGCCAAGGATTTGGATTATTTAATCACCAGACTAAGAGCCGGGCTCGACCAGGGGCATATCGAACTGGGTGGAAAGCATTTTCCTTCGCTGAAGGAAAGCCCTGAACTGGCATTGCGGCACTGATATTTTGAGAGCCTATTAGTTCTCAAAAATCTAACTTCATAGGATGCAAGCAATTATGACAACCATAGCGGGTAAGACAGTACTTTTAACGGGTGCCTCAGGTGGCATAGGAGTATTCATTGCTCGCGCCCTGGCGAAAGAACAGGCAACTGTAGTTGGCGTTTCTCGCTCAAAGGAGGGACTAGATAAGGAAGGTGTAGAGATCAAAGCTTTAGGAGGTAAGTGGATAGCTCTTCCATTTGATATTAGTAATGTAGAAGAATTGCCAGTCCTCGTACAGCAGATTAATGAAATTGCAGGCTCTATTGACATTTTAATTAATAACGCTGGCATAGAAATATACCGAGCTTTTCAAGATTACTCCAACGCCGACCTGCAGTCAGTATTAGCCACTAATTTAGGGGCTGCGATGGAGTTATCTCGTTTGGTACTGCCGACTATGTTACGCCAGAGTAGTGGTCATATTGTCAATATTGCTTCTTTGTCTGCCAGAAAGGGACATCCTTACGACAGCATTTATTCTGCTAGTAAAGCTGGTTTGCTGATGTGGAGTGATTCTGTGAGGCAAGAATTGGTGGGTACTGGTGTAGAAATCTCGGTAATTTGTCCAGGATATATTTCCCAAATAGGGATGTTTGCTGATACTCATGTGCCTGCACCAAGTTTATCAGGTACGTCTACACCAGCAGATGTAGCAAATGCAGTGCTCAGGGCTATCAAGCAGAATCAGGCTGAGGTAATTGTCAATAAAGATCTTATAACGGAAAGTTTGACCAAACTACTACTTGCAATTTGGCTATTTTTCCCAGGATTTGGAGATTCAGTTTATCGCTGGATTGGTGTAGTCAAGCTGAACAAAATGCGTGTAGAGAATCAAAGCCTTCGTTAAACCATTAGTATAAGCACCTAGGAATCACTGGTCAGATTACTTCACAACTTTTTTAAAATGGACAGCCTTAAATCAAAACGAGTCGTAGTTACAGGTCTGGGAGCAATTACTCCCATAGGAAACACAGTAACACAATACTGGCAGAGTCTTCTGCAAGGGCAAAGTGGCGTTGGACCGATTACGCTGTTTGATGCTTCTAAACATAATTGTCGAATTGCCGCCGAAGTCAAGGGCTTTGACCCCACTGATTATTTAGAACGCAAAGAGGCAAAACGCATGGATCGCTTTTGCCAATTTGCCGTTTCTGCAACTACTCAAGCGCTGGCTGATGCCAAGTTTGAAATTAGTGAGCTCAATGCTGAGCAAGTCGGGGTGATAATTGGCACTGGAATTGGTGGTCTCAAGGTTTTGGAAGACCAACAGGAGATATACCTCAATCGCGGTCCTGACCGATGCAGTCCTTTTATGATTCCGATGATGATTGGCAATATGGCTGCCGGACTAACGGCAATCCACATCGGAGCCAAGGGGCCAAATTCCTGTACTGTTACTGCTTGTGCTGCAGGCTCCAACGCTGTGGGAGAGGCTTTCCGTTTAATTAAACATGGTTACGCTCAAGCAATGATCTGCGGTGGCACGGAAGCGGCAGTTACACCTTTATCTATTGCTGGATTTGCAGCTGCTAGAGCTTTGTCAACTCGTAACGAAGACCCCACTCGTGCCTCTCGTCCTTTTGACCGCGATCGAGATGGGTTTGTGATCGGGGAAGGAGCTGGCATTCTACTGCTAGAGGAGCTAGAGCATGCTCTGGATCGTCAGGCTAAAATCTATGCAGAAATCGTTGGCTATGGTATGACCTGTGATGCCTATCACATGACGGCTCCTATGCCTGAAGGTAAAGGGGCTACCAGAGCTATTGAACTAGCGCTAAAAGATGCTGGGTTGTTTCCCAATCAAGTAAGCTACATAAATGCTCACGGCACCAGTACACTTGCCAATGATGTTACTGAAACTTTGGCTATCAAACAAGCTTTGGGGAAACAAGCGCACCTCGTAGCCATCAGTTCCACGAAATCCATGACTGGTCATCTTTTAGGGGGTTCTGGAGGTATCGAGGCTGTGGCGACGGCGATGGCTGTAGCAACAGATGCAATTCCACCTACGATAAATCTAGAGCATCCCGATTCAGCCTGCGATCTTGATTATGTTCCGGATCTTGGCCGAACTCAACGGGTAGAAGTTGCCCTTTCCAATTCCTTTGGTTTCGGGGGCCACAATGTCAGCCTGACATTTAAAAAATATGAGGGTTAGTGTCCATGTCAACCCTGCTCGACGTTAATTCACCCAATTCTCCTGCATTGGGTTCTGCGAATCATCAGCCTAATCCTGTTGTTCTAAAAACAACAAAACCGATTCTTACGGTTGAAGAAATTCAGAAACTGTTGCCCCACCGCTACCCCTTTTCGCTTGTAGATCGGATTATTGAATATGTGCCAGGGGAACGAGCCGTTGGAATTAAAAACGTCAGCTTCAACGAACCCCATTTTCAAGGGCATTTTCCAGGGCGACCGATTATGCCTGGGGTACTGATTGTGGAAGCGATGGCACAAGTCGGCGGCGTGGTGCTGACCCAGCTGCTAGAGTCGGAAAGGGGACTGTTCCTGTTTGCCGGTATTGATAAAGTCCGGTTCCGCCAGCAAGTGGTACCAGGCGATCAGCTAGTAATGACCGTAAAACTGTTGTGTATCAAACAGCGTCGTTTCGGCAAGATGCAGGCGCGTGCTGAAGTTAATGGAAAGCTGGCTACTGAAGGCGAACTGACATTTTACCTAGAGCGCCAGTCCAGTAATTTGTAACAATATTAAATCTGGTAAGCAGTTATTTGAAGATATTTTTAAAAGGAACATGGAATGACTGTTGAGTTAGATTATTTGACTGACACGGGCTACAAATTTTCGACATTGGTAGACTTGTTGCGCCAAAGAGCACAAAATCAGTCTGATTGTACGGCTTATACCTTTTTACCAGACGGGGAAACAGAAGCAGGTAGCCTGACTTATAAAGAATTGGAGCGACAGGCACGGGCGATCGCAGCTAAGCTTCAGAATCTAGATGCCCCTGTTTCCTCTGCCTTGCTGGTCTATCCACCAGGTTTGGAGTTCATTGCTGCCTTCTTTGGGTGTTTATATGCCGGGGTTGTGGCTGTCCCCGCTTATCCACCCCGACCTAATCAGAATATGTCTAGGTTGGAGGCGATCGTCGCTTCTTCCCAAGCTACGGTAGCACTTACCACTACATCTGTGCTGAGCAACATAGCGCATCGTGCCGAGAATGCCGAGAATCCAGAATTGACCAACTTGCGCTGGCTAGCCACAGATAACCTTGCCAGTGACCTGGCAGAAGCCTGGCAGGAGCCAGAATTGAGGAGCGATACTCTAGCTTTTCTCCAGTACACTTCCGGCTCTACGGGTACACCAAAAGGTGTTATGGTTACCCACGGTAACCTTCTGCACAATTCAGCCTTGATACATAAGTGTTTCGCTGATACACCTATCAGCAGGGGTGTAAGCTGGCTCCCACCTTACCACGATATGGGGTTGATTGGGGGAGTGCTGCAACCACTCTATGTTGGTGCCCCGATGATTTTAATGTCAGCGGTGATGTTTATACAAAAGCCTGTCCGCTGGCTAAATGCTATTTCCCGCTTCAAAGCTACTACTAGCGGTGGGCCTAACTTTGCTTATGATCTTTGTATTCGCAAGATTACGCCTGAACAACGAGCGAGTCTTGACCTGAGTAGCTGGGAGCTGGCTTTCACTGGAGCTGAGCCTGTACGTGCCGAAACTCTGGAGCAGTTTGCTAGCACTTTCGCTCCTTGTGGCTTCCGTTGGGAGGCATTTCAACCCTGCTACGGCATGGCTGAAACCACCCTGATTGTTTCCGGCGGTTTGAAAACAGCTCCACCTATTGTTCTTCAGGTTGATGGGGCAGCACTTGAGCAAAACCGGGTACTTAGAATTACTGGCGTAAGCGAGAGTACCCGCTCAATTGTCGGTGTTGGTAGGAGCTTGTTGGACCAGAAGATTGCGATCGTTAACCCTGAATCCTTAACCCTTTGTCCAGATAGCGTTGTGGGAGAGATTTGGGTGTCAGGTCCAAGTGTAGCTCAGGGTTATTGGAATCGAGCTCCTGAGACACTACAAGCTTTCCATGCCTATCTAGCAGATACAGATGAGGGACCTTTTCTGCGCACAGGAGACTTAGGATTTTTGAGGGGTGAAGAGTTGTTTGTTACGGGGCGGATCAAAGATGTGATTATTATCCGTGGGCAAAACTATTATCCGACTGACATTGAACTGACAGTAGAAAAGAGTCATCCGGCACTGCGACCTGGTTGTGGAGCGGCGTTTACAGTAGAGGTAAAGGGTCAAGAGCGACTGGTAATTGTTCAGGAAGTAGAGCGGAGTTACCTACGTCAGCTAGATCTAAATGAGGTGGTAGGGAATATCCATCAGGCTGTAGCGGCAGAGCACGCTCTACAGGTTTATGCTACTGTGCTGGTTAAAACTGGAAGTATTCCCAAGACTTCGAGTGGTAAGATTCAACGCTATGCCTGCCGGTCTGGTTTTCTAGCTGGAAGTTTAAATGTAGTGGACGATTGGAGCGAAAATCCTAGAGGCAAGGCAAAGTTCCTGCATCTGCAGGCTGAGGTAGAATCATTGTTAAAGGAAGTGTCAACTGGAAAATAACTATTCAGTCACCTGCTGCATGAACAGTTACATATACCTAGGTGACCAACAGCCTATAAGGGAGACTCAGTCAACCAACAATGAAGCCAGATTTTACCTCAAAAAACAAAACAGTCTTGAAACATTCAGGACGATGGATCATTATTGGTACAGGTTTCACAGCTTTAGTCTTGAGTGGAGCTGCTTTGCGATACGTCTTTCCTTTACAACATAGTTCTCCAGACTCCTTATCAAATCCGGCAGAAATCACTCCCACAAATCGAGCCGTTTCTGCTTTGGGACATTTAATACCAGAAGGAGAAGTCATTCACTTATCTGCTCCTTCTGTTACCAATGGATCGGGAACAAATCGAGTTGCCAAAGTTCTAGTCAAAGAGGGTGACGAAGTTAAAATAGGGCAAGTAATTGCGATTATGGATAACAGGGAACAACTACAAGCTGTTCTCAAGCTGGCTTTAGAACAAGTCAAAGTTAACCAAGCGAATCTTGCTATGGTAAAGGCTGGAGCAAAAACAGGAGAGATTGAAGCTCAAAAAGCTACTATTGCAAACTTAGAAGCTGAATCGTATGGACAACTTTCCGCTCAAGACAAAACGATTGCGCGCTTAAAAGCGGAGTTTAAAAACGGTAATATCGAGTATAAACGTTATTATGAGTTGTTTCAAACTGGTGCAGTTACAGCTTCTCAATTAGATACTAAGCAGCTGACAATGACGATGGCTCAAGAGCAGCTAAATGAAGCTCAAGTTAATCGAATGCGGATTAAAGCGACTTTTCGACAGCAGATCAAGGCAGCCCAAGACACCCTGAACAAGATTGCTGAGGTTCGTCCTACGGAGGTGCAGGAGGCGCAAGCTGAAATTAATAGAGCGATCGCCTATGTTGCTAAAGCTCAAGCAGATTTAGATTTAGCTTATATCAGCTCTCCTATAAACGGAAAAATCTTAAAAATTTATACTAGATCCGGCGAGGTGCTTAGCAATAACGGAATTGTTGCTTTAGGACAAACAGATCGGATGAATGTAGTTGCAGAGGTTTATGAAGCAGATGTTAACAAAATACGAATTGGTCAAAAAGCTACTATTACTAGTAATGGATTTTCAGGTGAACTACATGGTACAGTTACTAAAATTGGTCTACAGGTTAATCCACAAAATATCTTAAGCACTGACCCAGCAGCAGACGTGGATGCTAGAATTGTTGAGGTAAAAATTTCTTTAAGTGCGGCAGATAGTCAGAGAGTTGCGGGTTTAACTAACTTAGAGGTAAACGTAGTAATTAGTATTTGAATTTTGCATAAATAATTTTAATTTATTTTTCTAAAATTTACTATTAATTTTTGAGTAAAGATAATGTTTGATATAACTTTAGCATGGTTGCAGCTAAGTCGAGATAAAACTCGTCTGCTTACTGCTCTAGCAGGTATTGCTTTTGCTGTTGTTCTTATATTTATGCAATTAGGGTTTTACGCCGCTCTCTACGATAGTGCTTCAGGCTTTCATCAGAATTTGAAAGCAGACTTAGTTTTGCTCAGTGCTCATTCTAAGTCTCTGAACTATATCGGAAATTTTTCTTGGCGTCGTTTATATCAAACTTTAAGCTTTGATGGTGTTAATTCCATTAGCCCTATATATGTTGGCTTTGCGGACTGGAAAAATCCTGATAATGGAAGTTTTCGAGCCATACATGTTTTTGGTTTCGATCCCGCAACTTCGGTTTTTAAGTTTCCTGAAGTTGCGCAGAATCTAGATAAACTTAAACTCAAGGGAAATATTTTGTTTGATCGAGCTTCTCGCCTAATATATGGAAATATTGCTACAGAATTTAAACAAGGAAAAACGATTATTACTGAACTAGGTGGTAAAAGAGTCAAGGTTGTTGGTTTGTTTACACTAGGACCCTCTTTTGGGGCTGATGGAAATATAATTATGAGCAACTTAAACTTTATCCGTTTATTTCCTGCTCATAAATTAGGAGAAATTCAGATTGGGCTTATTCAGCTTAAACCTCATGTTGATGCTCAAAATATTCTTAAAAATATAGAATCTAGCTTACCTAAAGATATTAGGGTATTGACCCGTCAAGGCTTTGTAGATTTTGAAAAAGATTACTGGAAAACCAGTACACCAATTGGTTTTATCTTTTCTTTAGGTTTAGTAATGGGTTTCTTTGTTGGTACGATCATTGTTTATCAAGTTCTTTACACAGATGTTTCCGATCACTTATCAGAATATGCAACCTTGAAGGCTATAGGATATAAAAATTCATACTTAGAATTCATAGTTTTTCAAGAAGCGATAATATTATCAATTTTAGGTTATATTCCTGGATTTATTATTTCTTCTATGCTTTATGATTTCGCCAAAAATGCAACGTTTTTGCCGATTGGAATGGTAGTTGACCGAGCTTTAATAGTCTTAGTCATGACTATAATGATGTGTTCGATTTCCGGTTTTATTGCTATAGGTAAACTACGAAAAGCAGACCCTGCAGATATTTTTTAAATACGCAACCAATTACTATCTTTAACCCTACTAAGCTAATGTATCAATTTGTTGTAGATATTAATAATCTCACTTACTACTTTGGTCGTGGAGTTTTACGTAGTAAAGTTTTATCTGATATAAACCTAAAAATCACACCTGGAGAAATCGTTATTTTATCTGGACCATCAGGTTCTGGAAAAACTACCTTATTGACTCTAATTGGAGGATTGCGATCTGTTCTAGAAGGAAGTCTTAAAGTTCTCGACCAAGAACTTCGTGGAGCTAGTGATATACAACTAATCAAAATTCGCCGCCATATTGGTTATATTTTCCAGTCTCATAATCTACTCACTTCCTTAACAGCTCTGCAAAATGTACAAATGTCGGTTAAACTCCATGAAAATATTTCTAACCAGGAAAGAAATATAAAATCAAAAGCTGCACTTGAGGCGGTTGGGTTAGGCAACCGGATCAATTACTATCCAGAACACCTATCTGGAGGACAAAAGCAGCGGGTAGCGATCGCGCGTGCTTTGGTTTGTCATCCTAAGCTAGTTCTAGCTGATGAACCTACTGCCGCTTTAGATAGTAAATCAGGTCGAGACGTAGTGCAAATTATGCAGCAATTGGTTAAGGAACAAGGATGTGCAGTTCTGATGGTAACTCACGATAATCGCATTCTTGATATTGCTGATCGTATTATTCATATGGAAGACGGTCAATTAGTTACAGCCTATTCAGCAAAAAGCAGCAAGCTGTAAATTTTCCAGGAAACCTGCAAAAAAAGGCTTAGGCTTCCACGCGCCCTTTTCAAAGAATCGCCAATAACTTTCCTTGGAACTGAAGTAGCCCTGGTAAGGGCTACTTCAGTTCAAGTCTTCTATGCCTTCATAGAAGTATTAATGGACAGTTTACTATTGACCGGGAATAGTGTCGATCTGGTTACAAAGATCCGTATTCCCACCAGAAACAGCATCTGCACCAGGGATATAATCTCTAGATTGAAGAAGGTCACTATTTGAGATGGCCAAGCATTTAGCTCGAGCATCATTTACATCGTCCTGATTTTGATAAAAACGATTGAAGACAACATAGGTTGGACCAACTGCGATAGTTGATAATCCTGATTCAACGTTTGTCGCTAGGGGTACACCACGGTTGATAGCTAAGGCATCTTCAACATAGCCGATTGCTCCGGGAGTATTCTGAACGGCAGAGATTACACCAAGGCTATAAGAACCTGAGTTTAAATCGTCACCACTATTAAAAGGATCTGCGGGAGGCTGAACAACAATCTCATTTCCTTGAGGGTTACTGAAACCAAGAAATGCTCCGTTGTTTGGATCAAATGATTGATTGCCAAGTCCGAATTGGTCGTTACAGATGGGATTAATGAATCCTGCCTGAAGAGTAGCGGAGGTACCGCTGTTGTCACCACGAACAACGCGCACAATAGGAAGGTCAGGACCACCTACCTCATTCCAGTTGGTGATGTCACCGTTGACGATACTACAAGCTTGGGATGCAGTAAGCTGACCATCGAAACCAGGTACGTTGAAAGGGAATGCGACTTGAAGAAAGGCTTCGTTAACAACCACCCCATCAACGTTGGGAAGAGTTAAGTCGGTGGCGACAAAGTCGGTCAAACCGTCCTGAAACAGTTGACGACCTGTACCACTACCAGTGACTACATAACGGTTGTTCGCACCAGGAATATTTACGAGCAAATCAGCCAGATCGGTGATGGAACTTGCACCAGCACCAGTCAGGGCGCTGACTTGAGCAGAAGCTTTTCGAGCAGGCAGAGCAGCAACTGTCATAGCCACTGTTAAAGCTACTACAGAACCTACTTTAGCGAAGCGGTTTAAAAAGTCAGGTAACATGGAGGTACATTTATTAGGATTAGGAATAAAGTGCAGCCGGTATTAATTTTCCTGCTGCATTTCTTATTCATGATTGACAATAAGGCTCGAAGGTTAAAACTAGATTATCCAACCTTTATCAAAACATTATTTTTTATTTAAAGTTTAATTTCGGTCGCAGCCACGCCCAATAATTGGATAATGTCTGGCAAGCCCGAGTTTTTGCTGTGATCAGTTACGTCTGAGTTAAGCCACTTGAGGGGCTATGGAAAAGAAAGTCACAGTTACAACCTAACGATTTCATGATATAGTCAAGTATTGCTATTCTAAAATTCTCACCAGAGTAGAAGTTGAAACTTTGGCACTGAAGGACTTCTACCAACTCAGCTCCGGAGTTTTTTATCAGTTGGCGATCGCTAGAGCCTCTACCACATCTAGCGGGGCGACAAAGAAGCTTTAATCAGTAAACCAAAAAGTTTTTTTTGAAGGGCGATCGCTAATCCTTGGCTACTTAGAGTAAAGTGCTAAATACTACCTTACTTATCAATAATGTTCTGAGCGGGTTCAAAAAAGGAAATTATAAAAGTAGTATGTACCATCTTGGCTAAAATCAATTAACTTTTTCATCAGAACAATTGGCTCTAACGGACTCAGAAACCCTGGATGAAGTTCTGGAATGTTTGACAACGGGTTGCAAGCGGTAGCCCGGGTAGCTTCTTTGCTAGAAATTTCCTAATCTCATTAAAAATGGTAAGATACCTGAGGGTAAGCAACGCTTTATTTATCGGGGGCTGTTGTCTGAGCGGCTATTAACTGAACTATTGGACGAATTGCTACCGAAGCGAGAGAATCGTTCCAATCCACAAGTGGTGAGGTGAAAAAACGGGTCTCCAAATACCGTGCCAAGAAGGTCAATGATCAGACTACACGAAGTCAACGAGAACCGACTAAATTTCCTTTTGTAGCAACAGTTTCAGCTTAAGTTAACCGTATTTGAGCTTTACCTCCTTTGCTCCAGATCCCTGGAATCCATAAAGAGCCTAATTATTTTTACGATAGGAGAGAATCAAATAACGAATTAGCTTCAAACGACTACCCCATTCAGCCATAACTATGAAACTGGATGTTTGTGCGTTTTCCCCTTGGCTTTGCAATCCCCGTAGGAACGGATATGTTGGTAGAGTATTCAGAGTAATATCTTCTTCTAGAATTGATGTAAAACCAGTATCCATAGCTAATTTACGGTATTTCCTCAAGGAGATATTATTATCAACAGGCCCAAGGTCACTCAAAAAGGTCGAATCAAGTCAGACCAAAATTGCATTATAGGTAAAAAAGCTTCTTGGGGTACAAAATCACCCAGAGCTAGTTTTCCCCCTGGTTTTAATACCCGCCATGCTTCTTGAAAGAATTTTTGGCGGGAAGGAAAATGAAATATAGACTCTACTGCTAAAACCAAATCAAACGAGTTATCTGGAAACGTTAGCAGACAAGCATCTCCTTCGATAAATTCTATGGGGTTCGAATTTCGCGGCTGGACTAGTTCTTTAGCCCTGGAAAGTTGGCGGGGGTCGATATTTAAGCCAACTAGGTACATATTAGTAAAGCGATCACTTAAGCTAGCGATCGTACCACCGAAACCACAACCACAATCTAAAATTCTGTCCCCCTCTTTTGCATCACCAGCATCACATACTCGCCGAGTCAGATCTTCGGCGGCGTTAGCAAAGTCATCTATTGAACCATCTGCCATGCTGGGATTTTTCCAATAGCCCCAATGTACATGATGCCCAAAGGTTTTGATGGCTTCAGTTTTACCTTGGCGAATGTCTTCAAAAATTTGGTCCAAATAAGGTAGTTTAGTTTTCTTATTTTGCCAGATGGTAATCCCAACTCATTTTCCCATATAGAGTAACACATATCGGCTCTCCTGGGTATTGGGTGATAAACAATTCTTATGCTACCGAGGTAGGGCAGTTGCCAATACCTGAAGCATATAATTATCAGCATAGTGGGCAGTAGAGAGGCACGGATTTATCCTGGCTCGTAACATCCTTTGAGAATGCCCCTGATTGAATCAGGGGGAGTACGTCAATTAGATTCCGCTTAAGCAAACCGTATTCTCTCTAGAGGTAAGATATGCGTTGGCGTCAAGAGGATTGGGAAAAAACTCTCTTTCAGCGTCAAAAAACTGGTCGAGGAGATGGGGCAGGGCATGGAAAAATTGGAACAGCAGCTAGCGTAACCAGCTAAAGGTTTGGGATCTATCGCTTCCAATATGGTGCTTTGAAGGATATGAGAGCCGGAAGTCATGCTCTACGAGGGTTACAACGACTGATTGCTTTTACGGAATATCATAGCCATACCAAGGCGCAAACTCAGCCAATAGCCAAAGATAGCGTAGAATAAAAATCTAGGAGATCGCAACGCTTTCGAGAGTTTGAGTGGTTCGTGAATAACGTCTAGTGAGCCATCGAATAAGCTTGAATACACGTTCCAAGTACGAGTGTTCAGACCGGGCCAAATTGTGTTATCATACCCGTGGTCAAAGAAATATATCGGCTCCCATCCTTGGCGCTTTCCTAGGGATTCCAGGACTTCAGGCGTGTAGACATGAAGATGGTAAGGTACATGCATGTAGTGATAATAATCAGGTATCTCGGGTCGGCTTAGGTTGATATTAGCTGCGTTTGGTGTGCCGATCAGAATATAACCACCAGGAGCGAGTAAGTTATCTAATTTACCTAACAGAACATTAGGATCTTCAACATGTTCGATGACATCCTGAATCAATATGTAATCGAATGGTGCTTTTTGGAGAGTTGCTGGATCGCCGAAGCCGTCCTTGTGTCCGTAAGGGTCATAACCGTATGAATTAGCAAAGCCCCGTTGTCGTAGATATTGTACAAACAAAGCGTTGGCACCACAGCCATAATCAAGCAGTGAGTGAGTTTTGGAAAACCCATGCCTTGTTAGTTGGCTACATAGGTTGCCATATAATAATCGATATGGCCATTTGAATGTTGCTTTCGTAACAGGATATTTGGCGTAGTAGTAGTCAAGATCTACAACATCTAAACAATGAATCGTCTTACAGTTAAGACATCGCCAAACCTTGAACGGCTCACCTAGAAAGGCTCTTACATCACAAAAAAACGTAGCAAATGCGGATTCATCATTTGGCTCTAGGCGATAGTTGCAAATTATACAATCAAGGCGCTGTTTGCTGGTTTTTTCATCATTAAGTGGAGTTGGAGTGTTATGACTCATATAATTAGTGTTTCAAGGATTGGTTTTGTGTTTCTTATTTCCACCTAACAATTTTTGATAGTAACTGTTAAGTCTTTCACATCCTTGCTCAACAGAGAGCTGTTGAGCAGATTGCAAGGCACACTGAATAATTTCCAAATTATGGTTTGATAAAACTTTTTCAATCGTATTAGTTAACTTTTCAACATCGTTAGGCGGTACAAGATAACCATTGACACCATCAATTATGTAATCAGAGACTCCACCGCTATTAACAGTGACAACAGGAATCCCCGACGCCATTGCCTCCACTACTGAAAGCCCAAAAGTTTCGTAAGGTGAAGGGCTACAATACACATCACATGAAGCTAATATATTAGCTTTCATTTCTCCATGAATAAAGCCTGTGAAGTGGATGTTAGGAATTCTTTCGGTAAGACTTCTCAGTGTGTTCATAGTATCAGCAGGGCCATCTCCAGCAATTAGCAGAGAACACTTATCATTTTTTAATTTTAATCTAGCAAATGCTTCGATCAACAAATCTAATCGTTTTTCTAAGGCAAGACGACCTAAAAAGAGCAAAACCTTGTGATTTTGCTCCTCAGCAGTTAACCAAGGTTCTAACCATTTGCGGTTTCGACGATTGGGAGAGAATACTGAAATATCTATGCCATATATTTTGATTTCATGGAAATTTGAAATGCCCATTTGTTGAAGGCTCCTTGTGGCAGCAGGGCTAATCGATAATGTAGTATCGCATTGATAATATAGATTTCTATTGATTGGCTTTAAAAAAATTTCTCGCAGCCACTTTCCACCTACATAAGTACCCACATGATTGTAGTAATCTGTATGATATTCGCTTATATAGGGAATGTGGTGTGCTTTGGCGTAGCCCCTACCAGGTAAGTGCCAAGTGCTAAACCAAAATAAGCGCTCTACATCCACTATAGTAATCAGGTCAGGTTTGTAATGGGCTAGCTTTTGGCGAATTAGAGCTGCGCCACGAAATGTGGGGACTTGAAGCAGTTTATAGATTAGCCATGGTTTAGAGGGGTAGGTTTCTATAATTAAGTTTTTTTCTAAATCGGGTGGTACTGAGGGGACACTTGCTCCCTGCAAATTCGGCACAATGACAACTAAATTGTAAATTCCAAGCTTTGCAAGCTGTTGGATGCGATTCCAATTGAAGATCGCAGAACCGCTAACTTCTGGAGGAAAGGTGGTGAAAATAAACGCGAGTGTATAGATTTGACCCGAATCCATCAACTTAATTTCCAATTACGCATGATCTCAAGTAGTTCTGTCACTATTGTGCTGTGCTAGAGGTGAGATATTCTCCAATATAGCAGGAATTTAAAACATGGCTTGATTGTTTACAGCTTGTGTGTTCACGCGGTTAGTCGGTTTCTGGTTGACCGTACACAATTAATCATTCCAGAATTTCCGACCCTTTTCAATGGTTAGGTGTACTTAGTCGTCATGACTGGCGATAAGGTTAAAACTAGATTATCTAAACTTTATCAAAAAATTATCTTATCTTTAAAGTTTAATCTCGGTCGCAGCCACGCCCAGTAATTGGGTAATGTCTGGCAAATCTTCAATTGTTGTCTTTGGCTGGTTGCCTCCCCCTAACGTATTGATGATATAGTCAGCTAGTGCTATGCTAAAACTCTCACCCAAGTAAAAGTTGAAACTATTTCCATAAGGGACTTGTAACCGTTCAGGGGGGGATCAAAAAAACGTCCAATATGAAATCACACGTAATCAGTACGAAAACCAGTCTAGATTGGATTTATACCGGATAATTGTGAGTAGTCAAAAGTGCTATACTGGTCTGCAAATTGTCTTTTAGACATTTTAGGTACGATATTTTGATGCGCATAAAACCCAAAGCTTTTGCTTAGCAAGGCTTTGACGTTTATGCGCATGATGTACCCCCCCGTGAACGGTTACAGGGACTTATACCAACTCAGCTCCGGTTTAGAGGTTCCTATCAGTTGGCGATCGCTATATCGTCTACAAGATATGGCTTTCATCGTTTTGGTTTTATTGTCTTCTCACCAGAGTCCTAGAATAGCGCTAGGAAAAACCGCTCAAGTTCTACTTAGATTCCGCTTAAGTAAACCGTATTCTCTCTAGAGGTAAGATATGCGTTGGCGTCAAAAGGTTTTAGCGTTTGTCCTGATTCTAGCAACTACTTTAGTTGCTGTTGTTCTAACAAATAACTTGATGGAGCCGAAGGCAATAGCTGCGGCAGTCATTAGGTATTATTCATCCACTAATCTAGTAGATGCTTCTGCATTAGATGCTTCATTAGGACTGGAGACGCCTACTCCAAATACCAGTCCCTACGATACTTCAATTACGTCACTTACACCTGCTTCTGACTTTGTTTTCGGAGGTTTTGGCGACTATCAATTGATTTTTGGTCGCGCAGGAAGCAATGCTATGTATGGTTTTGACCATAGTTTAAATCCGTCTAATAAAACGCCAGTTGATATTGATACGTTTTTTGGCAAAGCAGAGCCAGTTGCTGTATCTCTATTACAGGAATTGATTCAAATATTATCGGGCAATCCACCTTCTGGTGGGCAAGACAGATTTGTTTTCGGCGATCAGAATCGTTCGTACTACATTAACGACGGTTATAGCGACTTTGCTTTAACTTTCGACTTTAACCCCAATGAGGATATCATTCAGCTCCACGGGAGTGCAGACGACTATCAATTTATAACTGTTCCCTTGCTTGGAACGGCGATATTTCAACGGTCGCAGCAAAGCCCGAACTTTTATGATGGCGATCTAGTGAGCGTTTTGTTTGAGAATTTCAATCTTGATCCCAATGGTTCTAACATTCGGTACGTGGGTTCCACCTCACAAGCAGGACCAGTTGAACCCAAAATTAAGCAATTGGGGACAGAGGGTATTGATATCGCCACTGCTGATGCTACAGATTCCTCAGGCAATGTCTATGTAACGGGAATAACCAATAGTTCCTTAGCGGGACCCAATGCTGGGTCTTACGATGTCTTGCTGACAAAATATGACAGTAATGGCAACCAAATTTGGACTAAACAGTTTGGCTCTTCTAAACAAGATGAAGCATTTGCAACCGCCACTGACAATTTGGGTAATGTCTATGTGGTGGGAAGTACCCAAAACAACTTGGCTGCACAAAGGCAATCAGCAGAAGCAGATGCTTGGCTAGCTAAGTTTGACCCCAATGGTAACCAATTGTGGATTCAGCAATTTGGAGATCCAGGTTCGAGCTTAAATGGTGCCACCAATATCGCTGTTGATGAGAGTAACAATATTTATATATCTGGATTAAGGCTGACGCCAGACAGAAGAGAAGTAGCCGTAATCGACGATCAGGATGATTTCTTTGTCGCCAAGTACGATACCGATGGCAACCAGCAGTGGTATACAAGGGTTGGGACTCCCTTATCTTATGATGCAATCTGGGACGAAGCTTACGGGGTTACCCTCTCTAAGGATGGTTCTGGCTCAGTTTACCTTACAGGATGGACTTACGGTGGCTTGACGCAAGACAATGCCCAACTGGGAAACTACGATACCTGGATATCTAAGTTTGACAACGATGGTCAGTTAACTTGGATTCGACAGTTTGGGAGCACAGCTAATGAGTTCGGGTGGAATGTTGACACCGACAGCCAGGGTAATGTCTACTCCTATGGATGGACCCAGGGTAACTTGGCGGGAAACCTTGACGGGTTTTCTAATCTCTTTTTAGCCAAGTATGACGTTGATGGTAACCAGCAGTGGATTCGACAGTTTGGCCCTAGTGGTGGTGATACTGCTGCCTTCTTAGGCGGTCTTAAGATCGACTCCAATGACAATATTTTCATCACAGGTTATACCGACGGCAGTTTTGGCGGTACCAATGCCGGGTCTTACGATCCCTTCGTGGCCCGTTATGACACTGACGGCAACCAAGTTTGGGCTACACAGTTTGGCAGCCCCGAACTTGACTACCCCACAAAAATTGCTGTTGACACAACTCGTGGGAAACTCTACGTTACAGGATTGACTGAGGGTTCTCTTGGAGCTAACAATATTGGAGCTGCAGATGCCTGGGTGAGTAAGCTCGATGTCAACTTAGGAAACCTGGAAGATTTTAATCCAGGACCGAGAAGGCAAGTAGTCACTAAGCCCCCCTCAACTCCTGCAATCCCCGCACGAGCTTTGGTATCATCAGATGCCATTGGCGGACTTGTCTTAAACAGAATTCTAAATGCTGGTGGGATGGGTAATACCCAAGCTGCGAAGAACGCTGCGAGGATTAGTGATGCCGCTTCAGCGCCAGGAGCAAATCCCTTTAGCACAGTGTCAAATACACTGAGCAAAACTATCTTAACCGAAGTTCTGAATACGTTGGCGGGCAACCCAAGTCCTGCCACCAATGCCAAATAGGTAGGGTGCAGAGTGTACAGAAAATATGCAATTTAAGTGCATAGCAGCTTAAGAGATCACAACTGAAAACATAGCAGCGCTTGCAGATGGTTGACGAGCGCTGCTATGTTTTCAGCCTACTTCTGCAAGCACGGCTTGGTCAGCAGGAAGGAGCGGGCGGCTCCATTGAGAGTGCCATCACCAACGATCTCTCCCAGATTGTTGATGCCGTGGGCTTGACGCAACACCCAAAGCGAATTCGCTGGAACCAGGTCGTTGAGATCGATCAGCTTACCTTGGCGGTACAGGAAGGCACGGTCTAACAAAGTCTCCACTACCTCGCCACGGTTGTTCAGGAAAATGTGATTGCCCGCAGCCCCCACTACCTCGCCACGGTCGTTGATGCTTAAGGCGATGCTAGAGCTATTACCAGGTAGCGAGCCCAGATCCAGCACTGTGCCATCTTGGTAGAGGATGGCACGGTCACTAGAAGAGGGCACGTTGAACGTTGCGGCACCGACGATCTGATTCTGATTGTTGATGGCGATCGCAGCGCTGTTGGTATCAGAAGACGATAACCCGTTTAGAGACCGCACTGTGCCGTTCTTAGAAAAGATAACCGCACGATTCTGCCGCAATTGCCCGAACTGGTCTATATAGGCCGAGCTTCCCACCACCACGCCCTGGTCGTTGATGCTATTGGCACGGCTCTGCCCACCGCCAGACAGCACGCCTAAGTCGATCACTCCGTTATTTGTGAACAGTGCTGCCCGCAGCGACGTTCCCTCAAAGCTTGACGCGCCAACCACCAGACTGGAGTTGTTGATAGACAAAGCTGTGCTCGTGCGGGATGGGTCATTTAGCGATCGCTGCGCGCCCTGCTCGTATAGCACGGCTTTGGCATTGGAGGTGCCTACTGCTTGGCCCTGATTATTGACGGCAAGCCCAGTGCTTGATGCGTCGCCGAAGAAAATGGCAAGATTTCCAAAAATCAAACCAGATGGCTGTGGGCTCAGTCGGCTCCTCTGGCCTCGGTGGTTCCAGCGAACCGGAGCATCGACGTTCGAGTTGGAGAATAGACCTTTGCGGACAGAAGCGAAGCCCACCATCACGCCCTGGTCGTTGATTCCCCTCGCTGCGGTCGTGGGAAACCCCGGCTCTTGTTCGAGGGTAATGAGCACGGAAGGCAATTCGTTTACACACGCAGCAGAGACGCCGCTCGCAGTCTGGGCGCTAACGCCGGTAGGCTGAAAGACAGTGCATCCTAATAGGGCGCAGGTAAGGTTCAAGCCGAGTTGGAAGCTAAAATTTGTTGTCATCGGGACACATTACTTCTGTGTGGAACCATTCGAAGTATTTGATGAGCGACATGAAGAAATAGCAGCAGTGGTGCAAAATGAACCACCGCATAGATGCAAGCATCAGCAAGCTGAATTGAGATGTCTACAAAAGATGTCAATTAGTAGAGCTATAAATATTGTAACGTTAGGAGACAAAAGGCAAATGGCAACTCTTTAAGTGTGAATTTTACCTTGCTGCCTACCTAGGGCGAACGCATCTTAATTTTATACAAAACATAAACCTGGTCTACTGAGATAGATACTATTTCAAGAAAGAAAATAATTAACTAGACCACGTCAGATGAAGCGATCTTGCCCAAAATAACAATTACTGACCACTTTAGCGCTATAGAAGATCCTAGAATTAACCGGAGCAGACACCATAAATTAATTGATATCATCACCATTGCCCAACGGGAAAGCAGTCGCCTACGGAGGGAGACCCTCCTGCAGCGCTGTCTCACCATCTGTGCCGTAATTTGTGGTGCCGAGGGGTGGACAGATATAGAAACTTATGGTCGCGTCAAGTACGAGTGGTTGAAGCAGTTTTTAGAGTTACCTAATGGCATTCCGAGTCACTATACATTTGCCAGAGTTTTTGCTTTTGTTAAATCCTCAACAGTTTCAACAATGTTTTCTTAATTGGATTAAAGCGATTAAGAAAATAACTGACGGGGAAGTGATAGCGATTGATGGGAAAACTTTACGTCATTCTTATGCTCAAGGAGCAGAGCAAGGAGCAATTCATATGGTAAGTGCTTGGGCGACAGAAAATCGACTAGCGCTTGGACAACTTAAAGTGGATAAAAAATCAAATGAAATTACAGCAATTCCAGAGCTGCTCAAGGTTTTAGAGTTATCGGGTTGTATAGTTACGATTGATGCGATGGGTTGTCAAAAAGAGATTGTCAAGTTAGTTTCATAGCTTGATGCTGACTATATTATCACTTTAAAAAAGAATCAAGGTAAATTATATCAAAATGTAGACCAGTTATTTAAATCGGCAATCCGCACAGACTTCCAAGGGATTGAACACAGCGCTTATCACACAAGAGAGCAATCTCACGGACGGGAAGAAATTCGCCATTACTTAATGTTGGCTGACGTTCAGGAGCATTTAGACCCAAGTCATAAATGGTCAAACCTTAAAAGTGTAGGTCTGGTAGAATCAGTCCGAACTGTGGATGGCAAAACGACAGTTGAAACTCGTTACTACATCAGTATTCTCCCAAATAATGCTGAACTATTTGGGCAATCAGTTCGGAGTCACTGGGGAGTTGAAAACTCATTACATTGGGGCGGAGTGTCTGCGGGGGAAGCTTCCCTCTTCAGTTCCTCCTTTGCTCGACGTTGCCCGTAAATGTTGATGATTGTAGGATTAGGAAAGATAATGCTCCTGAAAATTTTGCTGTTATGCGCCGACTGGCCGTTAATCTGTTAGGTCGCGAAAAAAGCAACTCTTCTCGGGGTGAAAAATAAGCAGTTCCTCGCAGCGATGGATAACGAATACTTGGCTAAAGTTCTAGCTGCTGCTTAGTCACTATACAACTTCTTTTTCAATTGTCAAAGGGCGGTCAGATTTTTGGTAAGTCTTGCACTCTCCCTCGGCTTGCTCTGAAAATTTTAAAGTCAATGTATTGATTTCATTAGTCCGAGCAAAAATTTTTTCATTTCTCTTACTTTTTCGTCAATAAAATTTACTATTTGTGGACGATTTCTACTTTATCTTAAGAGCCTGAAGAAATTAAGATGCGTTTGCCCTGAGTGTTACAGCGCTTCAGAAGTGCCAAACTCAGTAAAGGAGCGCACTAATGGTTCATGAAACGCTAGAATAATGTCCTGCTTGGGCACTCCCATTTCAACCAACCGATTGGCAATTCCTTCTTCTGTGCCATCATGCTGAATCCAGATTTGACCACGTTTGATATCAAGATGCAGAATACAGCCAAAATCACGTTTATTTCCACGCCAGCCAACATAAAGTAATTGGTAGTGATCTTGCTCCGAATCGAAAATTGTCTGCACCTCATATTCTTCGGCATTTCTTTGCTGCCTCGAAGCGCGCGATCGTCGTTCTGAAAGAATATGCCGAATATATTGCCGATATTGCTCTACAGCCATTGATGAATAACCTCTCGTTGCACATCGTAAATCACCAATCGCAATTGATAGCGCTCAACTGCCGATATAATGAACCGTCGTTGAAAGAAAGTTTCATAAATTGGCAAACGAACCGCCAGATAAAGTTTACGAGCGGGTTCAATTTGTTCCAAGGCATCCCGATAGTTTAGAAACTGTCCCAAAGCAGTATGAAATTCTGAAACATTGGACGGACTTATAAAACTTTTAATCTCCACCGCGATTCTTCGACCCTCTCGCTCTGCTGCTAAGAGTTGCTCCGCCGCTAAATCAATCTCAAAATCTACATCATCCACGTTAATTTCATAAGGGTCAGCTGTAATTTTCCAGCCCTCTTTTTCTAGAGCAGTTCTGACAACATCATGAAATTTGTCTTTTGCCATACGAAGTTCAACAAAAGTGTTATGTGTTGCAAAATAATGGTTTTACCTTTTCGTCTAAACCTATGCTACCACTACTGCTCAAGCCACAACTCGACATTCGGCTTTCTTTTAATGGCTTCCAGCACAGTTGAATTAACTGTTGCCATTGCGGTCATATGAGCCTATCTGTTCACGAATACTAGCAGTTACCTTAGCTTCCCACTCTGGATCATCCGGCTCAACAACTGTCTGCTGGGGACGGGCGTAAACCCTATCCATATACGCATAAAACGCTTCACTATCATTGCGATGCTCCAGCATATAACGCTTTAACTCTTGGTCACTCATTGTTGAGTAGTTAACCTTGGCTTCCATAACTAAACCTTCCTAATTCGTTCATTGCGCTCAATGATTCTTTCAATCCTTTCTCGCTTCCCTGATTAACGGGAGACGCGGGAGCCTATGTGGAATAAGGGGGCTGGAGATGTGATCGCGGTCATGCTGCCTCATCTGGTATGTACTCCAGAATGTCTCCCGGTTGCAAGCCATAAACCCTACAAATGGTTTCTAGTACGCTTTCTCGTGGGATATGACCAGGATTACTGACAAGACTATAGGCTACCTCACGACTACAACCCAAGTCTTTCCAAAAACGGTAAGACGTGATTTTCCTGTTTTCCACTAGTGCTTTTACTCGATTTCGCATCGGCATACTTTTATCTCACACTTTTAGAGAATATAGCATTTACGTTCTACATGCTAGTTTAAACCTTTACTATATATGGTACATATAACTGCTATGTAAGCTATAGTCTGAACATACAACCAGCTAAAAGCCTCTGCGTTCCCGCTAAGTTCTGCGACGGCTGTACCTACCTAGAGGCAAACCTATGCTACAACTACTGCTCAAGGGGCATCGAAACAATTGCCGCCGCCACGGGGATGTCGAAAAGTAGCGTGCAACGCCATCAGCAGGCGATTGAGCGGCGCGACCAATACCCGGAATCAGCGTGGTGGGAAACCGAGGCGGGGAGCGCTTGGCTCAAATTATTGGTGGTCGGCAGTCTGTTTTTCTTTGGCATCAAACATGGAATTGGCGTGGGAGAGTTATCCCAATTTTTGAAAGCAATGCGATTGGGACTGCATGTGGGATGTTCGCCGAGCACGTTGGACAAATTGAAACAGGCTCTGAAGGAGACGATAGCAGCCGATGAAGTCGCCCAAGCAGAGCATTGTCAGCCGCAGGAGGGACAAGGGATTTGTGTTGGTGCGGACGAGGTGTTCTTTGGCAAGACAAGTCCTGGTGCTAGCGGAGCTGGCCAGTGGCTATGTGTTAACAGAAGTGCAATGGGAGGACAGAAGTTACGAGACCTGGAAAGAGCAGATTCAGCACTGGTGGAGTCAAGCAGGGTGGCAGTGTCGGTTCATGGTCAGTGACCGAGCGAAAGCGTTGGTCAAGTTGGCAACCGAGGGACTCGGTTGTGTGAGTGTGGCAGACCTCGCAACGGCTATCTCACACGAAGAGCATCATGCCGGGCGCGGGTTCTCTCCACAGACTTTGAGGGTGCTGACTATCATCCACAATTTTCATCTCCAACGTCCGGATGGCACCACGGCAGCTCAACGGTTATTTGGTTATCAGTTTCCCGATCTGTTTGAGTGGGTGGTCGAGCATATGGGTGCTCTCCCTCTCGCTCGTCGGTCACTTAAATCACACAGCCCCAATCCCTTTCACCTAGAAGGTTTCCCGGTTTAAATTACACTCCGGGCTTGACGCAACACCCAAAGCGAATTCGCTGGAACCAGGTCGTTGAGATCGATCAACTTACCTTGGCGGTACACGAAAGCGCGGTCTAACAAAGTCTCCACTACCTCGCCACGGTTGTTGAGGAAGGTGTGATTGCCCGCAGCCCCCACTACCTCGCCACGGTCGTTGATACTTAAGGCGATGCTAGAGCTATTACCAGGTAGCGATCCCAGATCCAGCACTGTGCCATCTTGGTAGAGGATGGCACGGTCACTAGGAGAGGGCACGTTGAACGTTGCGGCACCGACGATCTGATTCTGATTGTTGATGGCGATCGCAGCGCTGTTGGTATCAGAAGACGGTAACCCTTTCAGAGAGCGCACTGTGCCGTTCTTAGAAAAGATAACCGCACGATTCTGCCGCAATTGCCCGGACTGGTCTATATAGGCCGAGCTTCCCACCATCACGCCCTGATCGTTGATGCTATTGGCACGGCTCTGCCCACCGCCAGACAGCACGCCTAGGTCGATCACCCCGTCATTTGTGAACAGTGCTGCCCGCAGCGATGTTCCCTCAAAGCTTGACGCGCCAACCGCCAGCCTGGAGTTGTTGATAGAGAAAGCTGTGCTCGTGCGGGATGGGTCATTTAGCGATCGCTGCGCGCCCTGCTCGTATAGCATGGCTTTGCCATTGGAGGTGCCTACTGCTTGGCCCTGATTATTGACGGCAAGCCCAGTGCTTAATGCGTCCCCGAAGAAAATGGCAAGATTTCCAAAAATCAAACCAGATGGCTGTGGGCTCAGTCGGCTCCTCTGGCCTCGGCGGTTCCAGCGGCTCGGAGCATCGACGTTCGAGGTGGAGTATAGACCTTTGCGGACAGAAGCGAAGCCCACCATCACGCCCTGGTCGTTGATTCCCCTTGCTGCGGTCGCGGGGAACCCCGGCTCTTGTTCAAGGGTAATGAGCACGGAAGGCAATTCGCTTGCACACGCGGCAGAGACGCCGCTCCCAGTCTGGGCGCTAACGCCCGTAGGCTGAAAGACAGTGCATCCTAATAGGGCGCAGGTAAGGTTCAAGCCGAGTTGGAAGCTAAAATTTGTTGTCATCGGGAGACATTACTTCTGTGTGGAACCATTCGAAGTATTTGATGAGCGACATGAAGAAATAGCAATAAACATTGTAATATTAGGGGACAAAAAGCAAATGGTAAAAAGTCATGCGACGGGATGAAAGGCCAAAATTTCATCAACAGTGTCCTAAAAAGTGGTTGGCGTGACCTGATATCTTGGAGAAGATCCCGCTTCTAGCACAACAGTGACAGAAATATTTGAGTAGAAATAATTTTGGTCAGTCGTGATTTCAATGGACATAGCTTCCTTCTCTCAAACTTCTTATCAGCTTATTCCTGTATTTATCTAATTTATTTCTACTGTAAAAACATATATTCTCTAACATTCTTAGATCTTTTTGGCTACAATAGTTTAAGTTGAAATTAATCACTCTTGTTCGCCTGCGTCGTCAAAGAAAACCGAGTTCAAAGGTCAGCGCGTATGTTGCCAGTGAGATTCCCAATTGAGCAGACTGACCCGCCTTTGTCGCCGCGAGAGACGATGCCGACGATGTATGACCTGCCCAGCGAAGACCCGGAGGATCCTGGCTTGCCTGATGAATTTCATATATGGCAACCACAACTCCTAAGTTTCAGTTGCCAGCCACCGACCTACCCACCAGAGCAGGTATTCGTTGCTACTGACTTGAACCTTTACTATGACCCTAACCACCCCCAATGGCACAAGCGCCCTGATTGGTTTGTCGTCGCTGGTGTGCCCCGATTGTATGACCACAAAGAACTGCGTCTCTCGTATGTGATGTGGCAAGAGGGAGTCAGACCGCTGGTGGTAGTGGAACTGCTCTCCCCCAGCACCCGGAATGAGGACTTGGGAAATACCGCACAGCGGGAAAATAATCCACCGACCAAGTGGCAGGTGTACGAGCGCATTCTAGGCGTGCCTTACTACATCTTGTTTGACCGCTACACAGACGAGTTAAGAGCCTTTCAGTTAGTTGGCAACCAATACGAAGAACTAGTCCTGAGCGAATCAAGAGTCTGGATACCAGAATTGAAGCTGGGGTTGGGATTGTGGTCAGGAGAGTACCGTGGCATCCCTCGGTCGTGGCTGCGGTGGTACGACGAGCAAGGTGAGTGGGTGCTGACCGAGGCGGAACAGGAGCGACGGCGAGCCGAGCAATCTGAGCAGCAGCTTGAAATTGAGCGGCAAAGAGGGGAAATTGAGCGACGCCAGACAGAGGAGCTAATTGCCAAACTACGAGCGCGAGGAATCGATCCTGATTCCCTGTAGGGATACATTAGGCCGCAGCCACTCATCTCTATCAAGATAAAACGTTATTGCCGCCGCTGGGTAAGTTATCGGAAATAAATATTGTAATGTTAGGAGACAAAAGGCAAAGGGGAAAAAGTCATGCGACGGGATGAAGCGTTAGCGATTCTGGTATCTCATCAAGAGGAATTAAGAGCTCTTGGAGTCAAGTCACTCGCCTTATTTGGCTCTGTGGCAAGGGATGAAGCTAGACCAGAGAGTGACGTAGACCTGTTGGTGGAACTAGACTATGACAGGCTACCAGCTTGGGGGTCGATTGACCTAAGGCTTCACCTGAAAAGTCTGCTCAAACGAGAAGTAGACCTGACAAATCCCAATCTGCTCAAGCCTCGGCTGCGAGAGCGGATTCTGGGAGAGGCAATTCCTATTTTATCAGTGCCGAAAGTTTCTAACATTCATGACTTAGAGGCTGATACTATGCCCCGAAAAGACCCGAAGGCATACATCGACGACATACTCAAAGCCGCTGCCAAAGTCAAACGCTACACTGAAGGACTTAGCTTTGAAGAATTTTTAGTTGATGAGCGCACTACTGATGCTGTACTTCGTAACCTGACAATCATTGGTGAAGCGGTTTCAACTCAGAAGCTGCCTCAAGAAATTCAGAAACGGCACCCTCAGATTGAGTGGGCAAAAATCAACGAAGTCCGAAATATCTTGGTGCATCAGTACGACGAGGTAGATCTTCAAATCATTTGGAGGATTTGCCAGGACAGCCTGCCAAGGCTAGTACCTCAACTACAAAACCTCTTAGAGCTTGAGCAAAAGCCTAAATAGCTTGGTCACATAGATTAGAAAGTTGTCAATGAGTCTGCAACTGAGTGCAAGGCTGACCAAGTCATAAAGGCTTTAGGCTAAGCTGCTTCCTTAAGGAGTCATGACTTCCACCGGAGAACCATTGAACTGATACTGGTAAGCTTCAGCCTTCGCATCGACTTCGTTGATTACCAAACCTACTACTCGGGAATTATGCCGAGCTATTTTCCCTAAGGTCTCATTGACAGAATTACGGTCACTTATACCTGGTCGAACTACCAACAACACGTTGGGTATTGCTGCAGCCATTAGGGCAGTGTCACTAGTTAGGGCAACCGGAGCACTGTCAACTAGTATGTAGTCATAGTTATTAGAAGACTCTGCAGCATCAAGGCACTGCTTAAAACGCCTCCGCTTCATCACCTCAACAAGTCTGCCCTGTTTAGGCATGGTTGGCACCAAATCGAGACGATTTCCGACCATAATCGGCTGTTTAGTAGAGTCTGTTAGATCCTGGGCGTAACCTAGGCTTCGACTCATTCCTGCTTGGCGGAAATCACCATCGACGACGAGCACTCGACTACCCAAATCCACTAGAGCCTTAGCTAGCCCTATTGTCACAGTAGTCTTACCTTCTCCAACATTTGAACTGGTGACTAACAAGCGACGGTCTTTTAAAGACTGTGAGCTAATGGCTGAGGCAAGCCGTTGGAACTCGACTTCTGTTTCACTGCCCAGAGCCAATGCTTCTGCCGACTGCTTGAGACGAGAAATTATTACAACTATAGGGAACTTAATCGCTTGAAGGTCTTTCGGGCTCAAAAGTGGATTGCGACTCTCCAAGAGCAATATCAGAGCAATGCTGCCGATTACCGATGCGAGAATGGCATTGATAGCGGCTAACGACTTATTGGGACTGGAGGGATTAAGGTCAACAGTTGCTGAGTCGAGTAGCTGCACATTTGGATAAGTGTTAAAGGCGTCAATATTTGCCTGCTGCACTTGGGCAACCAAGCCTTTATACACGCCATCGGCAACATCGTACTGCTGCTGCAGTTCAAGCAGCCGACCCTGATTCACAGGGATAGATTTTAGCGCTGTGTTCAGTTTGTCAACTTGCCTCTGGAGTTGGGTAGCCTGACGCCCTTGCGCACTGCCTTCGCTCTCCGCCAAAATGAGTTGCTGGATCAGAGCTTTGCGTCCTCCATCAGGACTGGTATTTAATGTGGGGTCTATTCCTTGCGTACTGCCAGCAGCTTGAGCAATATATCGCCCAAGTTGACGACGCAGCTGATCGCGCTGGGAGAGTAAAAATTGCACCTGCGGAAATTCATCCGTATATCGAGATCGAGTCGGCACCAAAGCGGCTTCAATTTCAGACAACTTTTGCCGAATCGATTGGTAATCCTTATTTTCACTTAGACGCAGGGACCGTATCGCCTGATCAGGGGTTAGCCCAATTCGAGTTGATAATGTTTTAATTCGAGCTTCATTGGACTGAGCTTGAGCAACTGTCTGCGCTTGCTCAGTAGTTAAATTATTGATACTTACAACTATCCCTTTGGATTGTTCTTCATTATTGACCAGGCCAGACGATTTTTTAAATTCTGCCAGAGCTATTTGCGCATTGCTCAATCTTTCATGGGCTTGCTCAAGTTTGCTGCGGCTGAACTGTTCACGTGCAGCACCATTAACTCTACGCAGTTCGTTTAGACGCTGTTGATAAGCCTCAGTCAACGCTGTTGTCCGCTTGCGTGCTATTTCTGGGCTAGAACCATTGACACTCAGCGAGATATTTGTGGTCTGCTCCTGTGGAGATACCTTGAACAACTTGCTGTATTTACCTAGACTGTACTTACTTTTTTCAGGATCAGATGCCCACACCTGCTGCAGCACAGCATCGCTTACCATGATGGACGCCTGAACCTTCAAAGGGTTGACCTGAATAGAAGAAAAGCTATGATCTTCTTTACGGAGGGAACCCAGCGTTCCTAAATTTGTATCTAGATTGCTACTACTATCAGGAAGAATAAACTGTGCTTTAGCTGTCCAAACCCGAGGGGAGAACTCCACAGAAGCAACTGTGCCTGCAAGCACGATTACATTAAAGCATAGCAAATACTTCCAGTGTCTAATCGTAATTAAAGCTACTTTATTCATGTAATTGATACCAATTTGTTGCTGGTCAGGCAGCTTCTCTAGTTTGTCTTAGTATGGTTTTTTAAATCATTATTGTGTTCATTTTAAAGCTACCTCTGCTTTATTTTCTAGAGGATTTTCACGGATAAATTTGCCCCATTTTACGCTTCAACGCTATTAAATACAGTAAAATTACCGAATTAAAGTCGCGGGTATTATTCTGACTTCACATATTTCCCCACTAGCTGACGTAACTTTTCTGCATTGAACGGCTTTGTCAAATATTCGGTGCAGCCTGCGAGTCGACCTTTGGCCTTGTCAAAAAAACCATCCCGTGCTGTCACCATGATGATTGGTAGGTCACGAAACTGAGAAATACTACGCACAGTCCGGCATAGTTCTAGACCATTGATCTCTGGCATCGAGACATCGAGCAATAGCAGCGAAATCTTCTCTTGATAGATTAACTCCAAAGCATCCACAGCATTACTGGCCACCAGTACTTGGTAATAATCAGCCAGTGCCAGCTTGATCAGTTCTTGCATCATAGTGCTGTCATCCACAGCCAGGATTCTGGATAATGAAATCTGTGCAGTGGGTTTACTATCCTTCATCACCATCGAGCCTGCTTTCACCAAATGCAGATAGGATTTCGCTAGACTCATAGGGTCTTTATTTAACCGTTCAGCAATGTCAGCCAGCGATCGCTGTCCATCAACCCATTTCTGTAGGTGCTTACGCACGGCTGGATCTGTAATCGTTTCTAAGGCATTAGCTTGAAAATCAGGAACTGCCTCCATCGACGGAATCAGAGGTCTAAGGCTAAACCACCGCTCCTGACGTTGAGCTACACCTAGCATCAACTTAGACAATTTGAAGCCACGACAAATTTTAAACTGAGCCGTGCTATCAAACTGAAACTGTCCAGCATGAGGTAAAACTTGTTCTAGCGTCAACACAATTTGGGTATAAACTACGGTTTCAATTTGCTCCCAAGTTAACAGTTGCATCTCAACCAGCTGCTCTAAAAGTGCGCCAGTTGATGTCATTTTCTCCTGTTGCATGGCCAAAGAAACCGCAGAAGCAACCCCTTCCTGATTCAATTTCTGCTCCAACATTTTGAAGCAGCTTTGGGCATCAGGAACTTTGATGCCACCATACACAATGCGGCCATCTTGCCACACTAGAACGCGAGACCTTTGTTTTCGCTCAAGATTTAACTCGGCGTCTAAGTACAAAGTTCCGCTAACTTCTTTGCTCTGTAAAGCTTTCAGTATGGTATGTAGTTGCTGAGCTTGGTATCGCTTTTGTGCCATATTTTACACTTTAATTTGCTAAACAGCACCACTGTTTTTATTAAACAGGATAAATATAGTTTTGAGAATCAGCTTCAAGTCATACATAAAGTTCCAGTCCTTTTGATATTTCAAATCCAAGCGAATTACATCCTCAAAACTAAGTACATGAGAGCGTCCATTTACTTGCCATTCCCCAGTTAAGCCCGGTCTTACATCTAAACGTTGCCACTCGGGAACGTCGTAAATATCCACTTCATCTGGTGTTGGTGGCCTGGTGCCGACAAGACTCATTTCCCCTTTAAGCACATTCCAAAATTGAGGCATTTCATCCAAACTTGTCCGTCGCAAGAAGCGCCCCACTCGCGTAATTCGTGGGTCACTTTTATTTTTGAAAAATGCGCCTTTAACTTCATTGGTGATTTGTGATTTCAGTTCTTCTGCATTAACACACATGGAGCGGAATTTCCAAATTCGAAAACGACTCCCCATCCAACCACAGCGGATTTGACTGAAGAAAATGGGACCGGGACTATCAAGTCTAATTGCAACGGCAATGGGAATAAACAAAATTGCCGTAATTCCCAAACCCACTAACGCCCCAAGAACGTCTATGAACCTTTTAGCCCAAGATCGCATGGAAGGATGGGTTGCTAGTAGCTGCTCTTCACTGCCGTGAAGGTCTTGGAGCGGTGTCACCTCTCTTGCCTCAATGCTGAAAACCTGATCTAGTCCGGTAAGGGATAACACTGTCATTACCTGAGGATGGACATTTCGGAGGCTCAATTCAATTCCTTGCTCTTTGGCAGTCTTGAAATTACTGACCAGCGCGCCTAAACCACTACTGTCCATAAAAGTGGTCAAGCGAAAATCAAGGACGATTTGCCTAGCAACGGAACTTCCGTGGGCTAGCTGCTGGCAGGTTTGCTTAAAAGTCACAGCCTCAAGCACGGTCAAACGAGCGGGTAGCTGTACTAGGGGAATTTCGTTCAAGAATGTAACCGGAAAATCTGCCTCTGGAGAGTAACTAGTCATCAAAACCTACACTCTTATTGCAATTATGATCTATCTGAAATATCATTTTGTCCTAGCCCAATAACTGGAATCTACCGTGCAAACACTGATAATTTTGGCTTTGCTCAAATTAGTAGTGTCAATGCGCTTCGCACGGGGGTAGGGTGCCCAGGAAAAGTAGAGTTGTCAGTATTATTACTGACGGTCGTTACAGCCAGCTCAAAAGAACAGTAAATCTAACATGTGCGACCCAACTCGTCTCGTTGTAGGCTGTGGGGAAAGAGAAATTAAAAGGCATCAAAAAGAATCCTAGCCCCTTTCTGGTGAGTGAATCCCGATCACGAGTAAACCGGCCGGTATGGAAATTAAGGCAATAATTGGCACGAATATAGTCATGAGCGCCACATACAATTGGCAGGTTGTTATCCTGTCAATCGTCATAGCGCTCATCGCCTCCTACACGGCGCTAAATTTAGCTGGACGGGTAACAGTAGCCCCAGGGCGGTCTCGTCAGCTCTGGCTAGCTGGAGGGGCGATCGCTATGGGCATTGGCATCTGGTTGACGCACAACTCAATGCTGGCGATTGGGATTGGAATTGCGACTTTGGTCATCCTGAGTGTGGTGCTGATAACCTTCGTGTTTGATCAGCACCTCCGTGTTGATGCCGCTAGAGCAGAGGCACTGTGCCAAAGCGAAGAGCGCTTCCGCTCCCTGGTGCAAAATGCCTCCGATATAATTGCAGTTGTTGCAGCCGATGGCACCGTTGGTTACACCAGTCCGTCCGTCAAACGAATTTTAGGTTATGAACCCGAGAATTGGAAACAGGCTTTTGAATTCGTACATACCGACGATCTTACCAAGGCTTCGAGCCTGTTGACGGCAGCACTGGGTTGTCCAGGTGTCAACATCGTGGCTGAGTACCGCTTACGGCATGCAGATGGTAAGGCGCGAAATTTTGAAGTGATTTTCAATAATCTGCTGACTGAGCCGGGTGTAGCTGGGATAGTTACCACTTACCGCGACATCAGCGATCGCCAGCGGGCAGAGTCGGAATTACACCGCCAGAACCAGCGCTCGCAACTGTTTACCGAAATCACGCTCAAGATTCGCCAGTCTTTGCAAATAGAAGAAATTCTTCAAATCACTGTGACGGAGGTGCAAAAGATTCTCCAGACCGACCGAGTCTTGATCTATCAGCCGGGTCCAAATGGGTCTGGAACCGTCGTCACAGAGGCAGTCGTTTCTGGCTGGCCTGAAGAAAGCGAGCAAAATATCATCAACCCCTACTTTCGAGAGGAATACCTACAGCAGTACCGTCTACAGTTGTACCGTCAAGGACGGATGCAGGACATCGCTAACCTAGAGCTGGCTGAAGTCCAATTAAACCATTTGGAATTACTGCAACAGTTTGGGGTCAAGAGCAATTTGGTCGTGCCGATTCTCCTAAAAGAAGAACTCTGCGGTTTGCTGATTGTCCATCATTGCGCCGGGCCACGGCAATGGACCAGCTTTGAAACTGATCTGTTGCGGCAAATAGCTGACCAAGTAGGCATTGCTCTAGCCCAAGCGAAACTGCTAGAAGCAGAAACTCGCCAGCGACAAGAACTCGAAGTTGCCCATCGCCAAGCCGAGAACGCCAACCATGCCTTAAGTGCGTTTTTGGCCAACATGAGCCATGAGATCCGCACTCCGATGAACGCCGTGTTGGGGATGACCGGCCTGCTGTTAGAAACTCACCTGACCTCGGAGCAACGAGATTTTGTCGAAACAATTCGCATTGGTGGCGACGCCCTCTTAAGCCTGATCAATGAAATTTTGGATCTCTCCAAACTTGAGGCTGGGGAAATGACTCTAGAAACTCTAGATTTTGACTTGTCCACCTGTATGGAAGAGGTGTTGGAATTACTTGCTCCCCAAGCCCACACCAAGGGATTGGAAATCGCGGCATTGGTCGAGCACCACGTCCCCACCCGCCTCCAAGGGGATGCTGGTCGCCTGCGGCAAATTCTGATCAACCTGATTGGCAACGCCATCAAGTTCACCTCCTCTGGAGAGGTGGTAGTGCGGGCAAGTGTGCAATCCCTTACCCCGACTACAGCTACAATTCGCTTAGCCGTGACGGATACCGGCATTGGGATTGCACCTATTGACCAACCCCAAGTGTTTGCGCCGTTTAGCCAAGTGGATGCTTCTACCACCCGCAAGTATGGCGGCACGGGGTTGGGATTAGCGATCTCCAAGCAACTGGTGACTTTAATGGGAGGAGAAATTGGTTTAGAAAGTCAGCTCCATCAAGGCTCTACGTTTTGGTTTGAGATTCCTTTCGTCAAGCAACTTTTGACGGGAGCCTCAGAACCCGAAGCGGGGATTATGACCAATCGCCGCTTATTGGTGGTGGATGATAATGCTACCAATCGGCAAGTTGTTCGCCATCAAGCTAGCGGTTGGGGGATGCAGGTGGATGAAGCAACGAGTGCGGCGGCGGCACTCATTGCCCTACACTCAGCATCTGAGCAGAGTAGACCTTATGATCTTGCTGTGATTGACTTCCATTTGCCTGAAACTGATGGCATCACTCTGGGAGCACAAATTAAAGCTGATGAAGCTCTGGCTGATGTGCCGTTGATTATGCTCGCCTCTACGAATCAACGGGATGAAGTGCAACGGGCGCTAAGAATTGGATTTGCTGCTTATCTAGTCAAACCCGTGAAGCCATCCCGCCTGCTCGATACCATCATCACTATCTTGGGAACTGAGCTATCGCCAGCATTTTCAAATCCCTCAGGTGTCGAGCACCTGGCAGCTCAAACGCCACCTGAAAAAGCAGCTCCCGCCTGTTTATCCAAGTTAAAAATTCTGTTAGCTGAGGATAATATTGTGAATCAGAAACTGGCCCTCAAGCAGCTCAACAGCCTGGGCTACGACGCTGATGTCGCCGCCAATGGTGAAGAAGTTTTGCTTTTATTGTCAAAAATTCCCTACGACTTGATTCTGATGGACTGCCAAATGCCGATTAAAAACGGTTTTGAAACCACAAGAGAAATTCATCTGCGGTCGGATTGCTCCAACGCCGCGATTAGTCGCCCTGTGGTGATTGCTATGACCGCCAATGCGATGAAACAAGACCAACAAAGGTGTCTAGATGCAGGGATGGATGACTATTTGAGTAAGCCGGTGATCAAAGAAAAATTGGCAGCGGTGCTAGAGCGTTGGAGCGGCGAGATCCTGACTAAAAAGTCGGCAATCCAGTCTGGTCAAATTTCTACCACAGATGCCGATGACCGAGACTTACTGATTGATTGGCAACACTTGCATAATGTATCGGAAGGCGACGCCGAATTTGAATTGGAATTGTTGCAAATTTTGATTGAAGATGCCCCAGCCCGTCTACAGGCAACTAAAGCCGCGATCGCTGCTCATGACTTTGAGCTGATTGGGCAAGAGGCTCATCACCTTAAAGGTGCTAGTGCCACCGTTGGAGCTCTAGCTATGCTGTTGGCGGCAGAAAAACTAGAACAACTTGCTCGTTACCAACACCTGGAAGGAGCCGTTGATTTGGTATCAGAGTTAGAAGGATTTGTCAACCGTCTTCAAGCATTTTTAAAAAGTAGGCTAGCAGCCTGTCGGAGAAAAGTTTAAGCTGTCGCCATGAGGACATTTAAGCGCCTCAAGTTGAAGGCTAGACAGACGAGACACCACTCGCCCGCTGCTTTGGTCAACCCTCGCAAGGAAAACTGC